>Ga0137381_10001563_pt1 | contig 15482 bp, 21 predicted proteins | sample SagtaG_16_FD_104808 | JGI IMG/M metagenome (GOLD analysis project Ga0137381, IMG submission 104808) | Vadose zone soil microbial communities from Sagehorn Ranch, Mendocino, California, USA - Sage2_L_115_16 metaG | ecosystem: Environmental > Terrestrial > Soil > Vadose zone | place: USA... | reverse complement strand
TAACGTTCCGCCCACCATCGCCGCGCCAGCCTCGGCCTCGGTTCTACAGAACCAAGCAGCCCCGGTTGCGGGCATCAGCATCAGCGACACCGACGCCGTGCTCGCCGGTAAATGGCTGACCGTCACCCTCAGCGACACCAATGGCCTCCTCTCAGCGACAGGTCCCTATGTCTCGGGCGCAGGCACGAAGAACCTGTCGATCGCCGGCACACTCGCCCAGGTCAACGCCGCTCTCGCCACCTTGACCGATCAGGAAAGCAGCACAGCTAGCGACAGCATCGTCATCAACGCCAGCGATAATCATGGGGGCGCCGCTCCTACCAAGACTGTCGCGGTTGCAGTCGATCAAGTCCTGGCTGTCATTTTCCCCACGGGGAGTATCGCCAACGGCACCGACACGTGGTCATTCGACCAGGCCAACTCCAACGCTGGCAACTACGCGATCCTCAAGAACGGCGTGTCGGCTGCCGGTGGGACCGGAAACTACCTGCTCGTCCACCTCGGCACGACGTACGTGAACACAGTGGGCTATGGCTGGTGGAAGTGGACTGGGAGCGCGTGGGTGCAGGTTCCTGGCGATCCGAGGTGATGTCATGACCGACGCAGAGCGCGAGGCGCAGATCCGCCATGAGATAAAAGCACGCGCCCCTAGTGTGGTGACTCCTGACTTATTGTTCATGCTCCGCCTTCTCGATGAAGCGCGGGCCGAGATCTCCCGTCTTATCTGCTGCAATACGGTTCTGCTTGAGATTGACAAAAATCGCTGCGAGGAACTCGCCCGCGCCCGCGCCGAGGTGATGTCATGAAGATCGAAACCACTCCGCTCAAAGCTAAAATGTTGCTTACGTTTCTGAAAAATCGCGAGGTTAGGCAAATTGCCATCGACCACTTTGCGCTTAATGAGTTGGAGGAACTCGTTACCGCGCTGGAGAGGGCGGCGAGGGTGGAGCCGCACGCAATGGCTCCGGCGTTGGCACCAGAGCCAGATCCGCAGAAGAGAAAGCCGAAATGAAAGCTGTCGCCGTCACGCTTCTCCTTCTCCTCACCGGCTGCGTCCACTGTGAGCGTGCCGGACCCATCGGCCCGGTTGTCTGCGAGAGCTGATGAGCTGCGACGGTTTCGAAATACTGCTGTATGCGTTGGCGGCTTGTTGTCTCGTATCATTCTACTTCATTTGCCGGCCGAACGTGTGAGACCAGCTAGGTCTCATTGAACTGAGGACCGAGAGCCTGGAGGCGGCCGATGATCTCCTCACGTTCCGCTCGGAGAGATTGGCTCACAGCATTAGCGCCAAGTCCTAACATGCCCTGCTGCCGAGTTAGATGCTGGAGGGTCTGGTCAATACACCAGAGACGTACGGCATCATCATTCGGAGTTGGGACCTCTGCCTTCGGCGGCTTGTTGAACTTGCTGAGGTCAAGATCCTCGTCGAGGTTGCTGTTGTGGGAGGGCATCGTTGTCAGCCTTCTGTTGAGGGGTCGGCAGGAGTAGTCTCAGCCGCTCTGGGAGCAGCCGGGCTAGATCCGAGCGACGCAGGATCGCATTGGTGCGGCTGATGGTGTCCATGCTCTGTCATAGCAGATTTGCGCCGCACACGCCACAAGCCACCGCCCCAGCGAGGATAGTGCCACAGCCGAGCTTCGCTCGGCTCTGTCATGTATGCCTTCCAGTCCCATCCTGCTGGATGTTCCATGTTCGTGCTCTGTTGATCTTCATCTTAGCATCAATAGCTGCATGGAGATCAACCCCATTTATCGCAGCCCAGCAATAGAGAAGTATGACTAAATCAGCGGCCTCAACTGCAGTCTCAAGCTGGTCGTTGGAATCAAGAAACTCCTGAAACTCTTCTCTTAGATGTCCTATAACTCCATCTAATGTAGCATCTGGAAATGTCTGTCTTTGCCATTCATTGATAGATCTTTGAGTTTCTGCTGATCTCTTGGCAGCGATCTCCCGACTCATTGCGGCCATCGACAAACCTTGCCCCTCAATGACTTTATGTTGCCGCTCGATCATCTCTGCGTCGGACCACTTGTATAACTTCTCTGTCATGGCACAACTCCTGGCAGCCTCAGATAGACTACTCTCTGCCGAACTTCTTGCACGAAGGCCCCTCTAGCGATAGCATTATCGATTATCCTGGTCGCTGTCGAGCTGTCAACGTATCTGTGCATCTTGGTGAAGATGTCGAGCCGGGGCAGGCTGAAGCCTGGGGAGCCACCTAAGACAGCCACCGAGCGAGCTAACAGGTCCCGCTCGACTCTAGACAGAGGGCTAGAATCTAGCTTCAGGGCGAAAATTTGAGGGATCTCAGCCTCAGCCTCTTCGACCCAGCTGATAGCCTCAGCAAGATCGACTTCGTCGATCATCAGGGTGTCGCCTTGAGCGACGCTTAGGATCATAGCAAGCTTGTGGACGTGGGCTTGCTTCCGGGCGAGGAAGTATCCTATCCAGGGGTCGCCCTCCTCAAGAGCGGCGTGGGCTTCGGTCTGCTGGGAGACCTGATCGTACCATGAGCTAGCTAAGCGGTCCGCCGCCGGCGAGAACTTGAACGGCCCGTTGAGATTGGCGATCTCTCTTAGGTCCTGGACCAGGTTCTTGGTTGATCGCTCGAACTCACCAGGAGTCCAGTGCTTGGAGGGTCTAGCCACTCGACGGGCCTTCTTGTCTGTGTAGACGAAGATGATCCGGGAGCTAAGGCCCCAGCCGCCGATCTGCTGCTTGAGCTTGTCCCTGACCCAGTCAGGCGTAGTCCCGGCGATGATATTGACAAATGGATGCTCCACGACATCGGTCCCGGATGTCTTAGTGTCCTTCACCATGATTGAGCGGCAGTCCCAGAGGTCAGTCAGACCGTTGACCATCTCTTCGTCTTCGACCTTGAAGAACGTACCCAACTCACTGAGGCCGGCGGTGATCGCGCATTGACGGATGTAGAGGTCGTCACGGGCGTCGGCTTCCTCGGTCTCGCGGAGTTCGCTCGACCGCCGAGCTAGGTCCCTGATAAATGCAGGATACGTCGTGTTATCAGCTGCCAGGTATATGTGATCCAGCTCTCTGAGGAGGTTAATCCCGAGGCTGATAGCTGTACTCTTGGTGCTAATCCCGGGAGGAGAGACGAAGACGATGTAGAAGTTCGGGTAGAACTTGAAAGTGATTTCATCTATCCAAACCCTTCGGGTTAGAGCGCCAGCAATTGTGGCTATGGCTGTCCACCGATGTAAAGCTGTGGGCGCTTCTGTGCGGCTGTCGAAGAGTGCCACATAAGCTTTGATCCAATCAGCATAATGACGGCTCATCCTGGCACACTGCCATCGTCGGGCTCGCTTCGCTCGCCTGTGCTCTCCAGCAGCTTGAGGACAGCGGTCCCCGTCGGCGTCAGCTCAAAATAAACTGTCTCAGGGTCAGAGAGATAGGGATGACAGATGATGAAGCCACCAGCGATTAGTTCCTGATAGATGGAATCTGCAAAGGGTCCTTTTGAGAATACAAAAACCCTATCACGCCATCTAGATAGCGCTGAGAGATGGTCAGCTGAAAGTTGCATGCAGTCTCCTCTGTCGGTAGAGCCTCATGTAAGCTGCATTCTTAGTTCTGTATGATGTCAGTGTCCGCCGTCTGTGTTGGGCTGCTGCCTCCGAAGCTACCACTGTTGGGTCGAGCCGACGTTGAGCTACCTTCTCCCTTCTGTAATCTAGCCATACCCTCTGCGATCTCTCCTGCGCATCCTGCATATCCAGCCCCGTCGATGTAATCATCCAGGTTGTGAGAGCCGCTGTAGCGGCGGGCGATCTTGAAGACTTCAAGCATGTTGGCGACATCCAGTGCATCAAGTGTCAGCTCGCAGTCACCCCCAGCTTGCCTTGCTCTGGCTTTGAGGATCGCATTCCAGAGATCAGCTGTGTTCTGGAAGTTGATGGTCTTGTCGCCATGCTTGACTTGCCGGTCGCCGCCGACGAGTTCAGAGGCTGTCTTGCAGATATGTAATGCATCCATCTCTGTCATCCTGTTTGAAAGACTGTCACGGTCTCTTGTGCCCTAGTGATGGCAGTGTACAACCACCGCCGTCGAAGGTCCTTGTCCCACTGAGCAAACTGGTCATCGATCACGACGACATGCTCGAACTCAGAGCCTTGAGCTTTATGGCATGTGATAGCGTAGGCCCAGTCGAAGTGGGCAGAGCTGAAACGTCCAGCACTATTGTCGATAGTCTGGGAAGAGAAGTAAGGTCTGTTGATTAAGACCCCAGTTCTAGTTTCCCCCTCAATAAGAAGGTCAGCCTCGAAGTAGTCTTCGTCAGGGTCATTCTCAGTGATCCGCCATAGGACAGCGATGTCGCCGTTGATGAGGCCCTGGCTGTAGTCGTTGCGGCAGCAGATGAGCGGCTCACCGGGCTGAGGGAGAGGACCCTTGAAGCCGAAGGCTTCACGCGCTCTACGTGTGACGGTGCGACGGGTGGTGTTCTTGCCGCAGATAACCTGGAAGTCACGGTTAAGGATGACCAGCCAAGCGTCGGCGTTGAGCGGGGCTACACGCGCTGTAGGATCGTCACTGAGGAATACAACGCCCCGTCGGCGGGCTCGCCAGGCCAGCTTCGTAATCGGGCTGTCAGCGACAGTCCTGTGAACTTCTCGCAGGATGAAGTCAGGCCGCCGTCGAGTAAATGCCCCTGCTCCCTCAACTGGCGGCAGCTGCCCTCCAACATCCCCCAACACCAGGATCGGCTTGTTGAAGGACCTAAGATCCTCGGCGATCCTGTCATTGACCATGCTGACCTCATCAACCACGATCAGGTCGGCTCTGAGGCAGGGACTGTTGTGATTGGTGACCCAGACGATTCGGTCATTTCTATGCTCAGCACGATAGATCAACGAGTGCAGGGTGCTCGCCCCTTCCATCCCCTTAGATTGCATCACTCGGGCAGCCTTAGCTGTATAGGCCCCAAAGACGATACGCTTGGCGTTGATGGCCTCAGCAGCCAGCCCTGCTACGGTTGTCTTGCCGGTGCCAGCGCCGCCGTCGAGCAGGAACTCCGGCCTTCTAGGGACCGTGCCATTTATATTTACAGTGATAGTCCCTGGTAGAGTGAAGGCCCTGTACCACTGGAGGATCTCAGCTATAGCCTCAGCTTGCTCCTCCGTCGGCTCGATGGTTGGCATCAGACCAGCTCTTTCTCTTCCGCGAGCCATAAGGGCATCGTCATCGTGGAGTTGTGCTCATCCCAGTCGCACTGGCTCTTAGGCAGCCAGACGGTCTTGTCGCCGTCGGAGAACTTGTAGGCCATCTCCGTCTCAAAAGGGGCGATCAGCTCACCAGTGATGTCAGCTAGTTCACGCTTACGCGGCATCTTTCATCTCCTCACCAGGGACCCATTTGACCAAATCTCCCCAGCTCTTCGAGCTGTACTTGAGACTCACAGGTATAACCAATGGGTCCTTGTAAGGTACAACTACCTGCATCTTCTCTATAATGACGGGGAAGATCGCCGGGCAAAGCCCGGCAGGAACTTGCATAAGCAAGCTGTCGTGGACCTGAAGTAGAAGCTGGGCTTTAGGTAACTCCTGATCTATCTTGAGCATAGCTTTGTTGATCGTGACAGCTACGCTGCTTTGAGCGATCCAAGCTAGAGCCTGCGGGAGGATGTTGTCAAGCCGGTCGAAGTAGAATCTTCTGAAGCCCCAGGGGTTGTAGATAGTTCGGCTGAGCTGAAGTTGATGCTTGATGCGGTTGTGCCAACGGCTTAGACCAGAGTGCTTGCCGATCCAGCGCTCATCAAGCCATCGATCCATGCGGGCAACGGTGACGCCGGCGGTCGAGGCAAGCGTGCGGGCCTTAGCTGCATAATCAGCGGCGTGAACAACTGACTTGAGAGCCTGCCTCTGAGAGGGTTTGACCTGAGGAACCTGATAGAGCCATTTGGCCTCATCAGTGTAGATGTCTAGACCGGATTGGAAGATCTGCTTCAGCTCAGGATCGTCGGCTTCCCAGGCGACGAACTGGGCGTCGGCCCTGTCAAAGTCGGCATCAACTAAAATATACCCTGGATCAGGCCGGTAGAGCCGACGGATGGCTGGAAGCTCAGGGATAGGCATCTTGGAGTCCTAGAGGCTACGGAGGAAGTTCAGGATGTCCTGCTTCTGTTGCTCAAGGAGTCGGTTGAAGCTGTCGATGACGGCATTTGCCTCAGAGGGTTTGAAGCCTTCGTGCTGCTCATCCCGTGTGCTCTTGTGGGCCTGGATTGCTTCGAGGAGGTTCTTGGTTCGGCCGTCGTGGAGGAAGAAGAGGCGCTGTCCTAGACCCCATAGCAGAGCTGTCCTGAACTCATCGCCCTTAGCGCTGCCCTGGACGATGTTATCGGCCAGACCTGGTCCCATGCCATGAATCAGAAGATCAGAGAAGAGATTGACAGGTTTGTTGCTCAACGCTGCCACTGTCGACTTTCCTGTAGTTAGCATTGGTGTGTGGCAGAGCGCGCACCCAACACTAGTGAATAAGCTTAGCCCACGAGTGATCGAGGCTGAGCCGCCGGGCGTGTCGAGTGAGGGCGCCGGCGGGGCCAGGAAACGCTGGAAGAAGGCAAACTTCTCGATCGCGCTCAACCCCTCCGGGGTTGTAGTGACCTCAGTGTCAGCAACATTGTTGGGGGTTGTGACAAATTGGCAACGTGGGTTTTGCTCACGCTCCTCTTGGAACAGCTCATTGCTGATGCCCATCTCAACGTTGTAGGCTTCTCCTGAGAAGATCAGCAGTGTTTGGTTTTGAGCTTTCCACCCAAACCGGGCGATTGTGCCGTCGTTGCCATTGTTGTTGGTGAGCCCGGTGATCGTCCGCCCTGAGACAGCAAAGTTTGCATGCCCGCCGATGCCGAACTGCTGTTTGGTGGAAGTGTTGGCGGCTTGATTAGCTAGGATCACGCTGTCAGGGATCTGCTCGATCAGGCCGGCGCCGAAAACAGGTGTGGGGATTCGGAAGATCAGGTTGTTGTGGATGCCTGCGTGGGCAAAGTCGGACTCAGCTAGAATGCAACCAGCGGCACCTGGGCGGCCTTGGATGGTGGCGGTGTTATGGACGCCGCCATCTCTGGTGCCGTCGGGGTTGAACTTGAACCTAGCTTCACGGATCGGCCCATCGAGCTTGATGAAGAACGGGACTGTGTTGGTGCCGCCATCCTTCGAGGCGAAGGCTACCTGTGGGTTGACAGCAGGGCTGGTGCCGCCTACAGCTGGGTGGGCGTGACAGCCGCCGCAGCTGTCGAGGTTCATGCGAGGGCCAAGTCCCTCGGCTACACCATCAATATCGATGAACTCTCCTAGGCCCTCGTTGAAGAAGGCAGTCTGGCGAGCGGTCAGTCCTGCAATTGCTCCGCCGGCTGCCGGCGGCCCTCCACGCACACCAGGATCACGGGCCGCCGCCGCAACTGGTGGCGGAGCTGATTGAGCCAGGATGCATCCAGCTCCTCCTAGCAGTAGGAGCCCCACAACAGAGCTGACATATGTCACTTTTCGCTTCGTAGACATCAGATGAACCCTCGGCATGGTAGCTGATAGGGAGCCTCTTGGAGAGTAGTCTCGCTTCGAGGCTTGCCACACCTGACACAACAATCAACAGATTGTCCATTCACCATGATCGTATCAAAGCTGTGCGTGATGTTCGAGCGAAGCTCGAACACTGCTTTGTCGATCTCGGAGCGGTGATCTGGCACCAAAAGTGTCCTTATTTAGAGGGAGCCTAATTATTAGAGGGAGTCCAGGTCGAGTCCTTGCGCGCTAGCTCTATCATGTTCGCAAGCTGCTTATCGCTTAAAATATAGTAGTTTAGCTGCCATGCTGACTGTGTATCCGTAGCTGGCTGCTGGAACGTAATCCCGACATCTACGTCATACATAACTTCAATATCTCCACTTCCGAGTGCGCCGCCTTTGCGGTAGTGCATTACAGGTTCCGTACTAGGAAGCAGCTTACCGAATAACTTTTGTGATATAATGATTCCGGTTGCTACCCGCTTCTCGCCAGCGCAAACGGCGAGCATATTGTCCATCATACATGAGTGCGCATCGGCGATCTCCTCGTCTGAGAGCGGTGCCCACGCCTTACCATCGTCGGCGACCAGCCAAGATGGCCAATCAAAGGCAGTTGTCAGAATCAATATACCTGTAAGCAGATAAGGCTTGAGATTCATTGAAGGCACTCCTAGTCAGGGTCTCGGGGGATGTTCTGCATGCTCCGGCCTTCACCTAGAGCCGTCGAGTTCGAGCTGAACCTGAATGTCTCAATCCCTGCCGGGTTGAAGGCATATCTCATTCGGCCGTCGGCCCTCGACAGCCGGCTGTCGATGTAGTTCTCCTCGAACGTGTCGATCGACCGGAGTGCCTGCACTCTCTCAATCAGCGGCCTGAGCACTGGCTTTCGCTTCAAGATCGTGTCGAGCGCCTTGTCGTCTAGTGTCGGCGCTCTGGTCTTGCGATGCAAGACTGGAGCAATCTGGAAGTCTTTGTAGAAGAGATCCTGCATCTGAGGACTAGACTTGACATTCAGCTCATGGCCGACGGCGGTGTTGATCCACCTCTGCAACTCTTTTGCGTCGGCATGAAGTTTCTTGGCGAACTCAGCCCGTAGGGCCGTGTCGTGGTTCACACCTCGAAACATCATCTTGAAGACAGGTCCAAACAGCTCCATCTCAAAGAGATATTGATCCCAGAGCTTTTGGCTCTTCAGGATGATATCAAGCTCCTCGCCCACCTCAGCTGTTCGGACTACATCCTCACAGTTATAGTGGAAGTAATCCATCTCGTCATGGATTGAGGGGTCCCAACCTTTGCCATCATCTTTCCAGTGTCGGTGGTAGCGGCAATACATAGAGGAGCAAAAGGCTAGGCTGAGGGAGGAGCCCTTCTTACTCACTCGGCCGGTCACAGGGTCGATCTTGCCGCCGAGCATACCTGGGAAGGCGACATGCTGCTTGACCATCGTGTCATGCCGGAAGGCCGGCATGAAGCCCCAGTTCTTGGCTATGATCTGGCAGTCATGCAGTCCATTATGAAATGTTATAGGGTATTCAATGAGAGCACGGCGGCATAGATTGACGATGGCGGCCTCTTCATCAGATGTTCGCCAGTAGTGGGGGTTGTCGCCGGCCCGATGAACAAAGGGCACGCACATAGCATCGAGCTTGCTTGACGCAAAGCCGAGGCAGATGAGGCGGCCGTCGTGGACTCGGTCTTCTTCATAGAAGTTCTCGACATCGACGACCAGGCTCGCTTCGCTCGCGTACTGTCTGTTCTCCGGGATGTAGTCGTGAAACCACTCCTCAACCTGTCGCACAGAAGTCGGGACGACGAAGTTCCACGCCGGCCGCCTGATCTCCGGGAAGGCGCTCTCGCGCTTGGCCCGCTTCAGGTCCTGGATCACAATAGCCCTGAAGACATACTCACGCAGCACAGCTGCGGGATGCAGTGTCGGGATCAGCTTGATCCCATGACCGTCGACAGGCCCGCCGGCGGCGGGCAGGATAGACCCTCGCCACTTCAAGATCCCGGTCAGCCCTGTCAGAGCCCACAGTGCCGTGTTGCCTAGAGCTATAATCAGGGTTGGCTGAAGGCGGTCGATGTCAAGCTGAAGCTGCCTCAGCCCCTGAAGGACAGGTAATCTAGGATAACGACCAGCCAGAGCAACAGGAACATCACTCCCCAGGTTAGAAATACTAACTGCAGTAAGAAGTTGATCCGCAGGCGTCCCATCCAGGGAGATGGCCTTCTTGGCTTGGGACTTTCTAGAAAAAAACACATCTACATCGTTCCCTGGTGGTCTCTCGTGGCACACATTAGTCAGGAAGAGGTCGCCTCGGTTCCAGCTGGCGGCTTGCAGCTCACTGTCAAGCTCATGCCCTGACATCCCGACAAAGGGCTTCCCTAGGCGGTCTTCATTCTCGCCGGGCGCTTCGCCGATCATCATGACACGAGCTGAGGGAGAGCCTGATTGGACTAGCCACACGACTTGAGGCTCCTACTTGGTGAGAGTGCGGATACGGATGATGAGATCACGCCTATGATGTGAGGTGGCGCCAAGCTGTTTGAGCAAAGCCACAACATCCTCGATCGCCTTTGCACGAGCCTGGGCAGCGAAGGCGTCGAGGGAGCGTGCTAATTGTTCTGGCCTCAGAATGTAGAAGACGCCCACTTGTCCGCTTAGCGCATCCTCTAAGGATATGCCCTCCGTAGCGGCTAACTTGAGCGCGGCCTCCGTCGCCGCCGGCGCTCAGCTCGGTCGTGCGGTCATCGGGCATCACTTCTCTCTCCAATCAAACTTCTCAGCCTCAGCTTCAACCTTGAGCCTTTCGCCCATCTTCTTCTCAAAGGCTGTCCACCGCTTTGCCATGTCAATAGACTTGTCGTGGAGCAGCTTCGGCGGCAGAAGGGTGCCGGGCGGCGCATGGCCTCCAGCTTGGATCTTGATTGCGTGCTGACGACAAAACCAGACTGGGTCATTGTCAGGATGGGCGTAGTTGATGAGGCCCTCTCGCCACCCGGCTTTGCAACTAGGCTGGGCGCAGATAGGTGAATTGACCGCCGGCGCCGGCGAAGCTTCCCAGCCCTGCTGAGGTTCACTCAGGTACAACAGCAGACTCAAGTCTCGCAGGGCTGTCTCAATCTGGTCCCTCGTCGGCGGCTCAAGCGACGACAACCACTCAGTAAGCTGTACCTTGAGAGCACCAATCCTAAGTCTGATCGCTGGTTCCATGTCAAGCCTTCTTGAATCTGTAACTCCAAGCTTGTTTTAGAGTGCGGTGTTCAAAGCACACCAGGAAGGGGCGCCTACTTGGAGAGGGAGTAGATTGATTCTCTCTTTCTCTTGGAAGAGGTTCATCATAAGTAAAACGTCGGGCAAGACGTTCGCCTGCTGACTCGTAGAAGTATTTGCTCATTTTTGGTGAGTGCATCCGATCCTCCCAGGAAAATGTGCTAGACGGCGGAGAGCTAGCCCGACCACGGCTTGGCAGCTCTCCGTCGCCGCCCTCGTCTTTAGCCGAGACGAGGAACTCTTAGGCCGCCTTACGGTTAGCTGTGCGGCCGGCGCTCACTGACACCACATCGCTGTAGACGGTCTCGATGTCGTTCGGGTCTGTCCGCTGCTTGGTCCGAATGAAGCAAGACAACCCCTCCAGATGACGAAGGCTGAACTTCCGGCCGGGCTTGATGCCGCAAGCTTCCTTCAACTTCCCAAGCTTCACATTCGCATTAGGGTTATCTTCCTTGGTCAGCAGACGCTGGCCGGCGATGTCGGTCTCCAAGAAGAGGCCGAGCTTGACGACTGGCTCTTTCAGCTGTGTCGATGCTTTGACCTCCTCATCATCAATCACGAAAAGGATGTCGGCGGCGGTCCAACGGGCGCCATCTTTGATGCCACCTCGGACAGAGATCCCTCCTTCCTTGACATGGGCCTGATATTCACCCTCAGGAATAGGGGTGAGTCGAGTGTTGAAGTCGCCGTCGCTCTCAGTGTCGAGGAGGCTCGACGGGTCAAAAGCAGATTGAGCGGATTGCATGTTGAGGACTCCTAGAATGGTTGACGCCGGGGGTGTGGTGGAATGGCAAGCGGCGGCGTCGTCGGACCGCTGCCAGAGAGAATGAAGTTGAGTTGATAGGATGACTTAGGCAGCAACGCTAATGCAGCTGTCTGTGTCTTGCGCCAAGTGAATGGATGGCAGAGCCGATAGAAGAGCGAAGGCTTCCACGGCTTGTAGGGATGAAGTGAGGGGCCAGCATCGAAGACGAGGGCACCGAATGTCCACACCATCACTTCTCTCCCAAGATTTGTGTGAAGCTAGGCTCAATTGCATCACTGAAGGGCAGCTTCCTCGCCTTCAGGTCCATGTTGTTCTCGGTCGTCGACCACCAGAACCTCGCCCGGTCGTCTCGGCGGGTGTAGACAATCTCGCTGAATAGGTCCTTGGTCAGCTTAGGAGCGAGCTTGTTCCCGACGGTGTGCATAGTGAGCTTGAGGCCGCCGAGCGGGTCAGGCTCGCGGTCAAGATGGGCAACCAGGACGAAACTAGCTTTGATGCCGACGCACTTCCTGAGCATGTTCTCGATCTGCTGCCCAACTGCATCATACTCCGGCCATGTCTTCGACGGCTTCAAGCCGACGCTGTATTGCATTGCAGCCCGACTCAGGCCGGTCAGTCCATCTATTGCAACTGCGAAGCTCTCATCGAGCTTATCAACGGGGCCAAACACCTCGCCGCATCTATCGCACTTGAAGTTCGCGAGGCAGCTATAGGTGTCCATGAACTGTGTGTATTCACGCTTGTTGGGGTCGACGATCTTTATGATTTCGGTGGCAGCCTGAACCCGACGGGCGAGATCCTGGAGCGTGTCCCAATCTACATCAAGCGGCGCGATATAGTGGATGTGCATACCTATGTCGCAAGTGCAGTCACCAAGAGTGTCTTCGAAGCCGGGCTCTAGGCTGACAACTAAGACTGTACGGCCGACGCCTGGCTGCATGTGATTGTTGGAATCAGGATATTTCGGCAGCAGGGTGCGCAGGCTGTAGCTCTTGCCTGTCGCAACAGGCCCCATCAGCAGCGTATTTGTGCGAGGAAGTACAATTGGAGCTGGTTCAACAACAGATAAGGTCATGTGTCACTCTCCCGGTGAAGCGGGTCCCAGCGTTGAACGAAGAAGCTGTTGTACCAATTCTCAGGATGTTCGCTCTCACAAAGATCAGTGAACCCACACCCACCATAAGCACTACAAGCTTGATCGAATACCTGATCGAATGCTCGATAGGGCACCTTGTCATAGAGGTCTCTAGCTTCGAGCCACATCGTGGCGGCCCGGTTGATGTCTCGGGCGAGTTGCCTGAGCCAGTCATCAACAAGCCAGTCAGGCCGAGTAAGCACGACCTGCTCGAATTGGATTGAGCCTTTGAGGATGGCTATGCCTCGGATCACGGCGCCGGTCACGTTGAGACCGAAGCTTCGGCCACCCCAGCAGTAGCCTGTGATCTGACCTCTGAGGGGCCAATTGCTGCGCCACGTCGCGCCTAGCGCCATCGTGGTCTTCTCATCCACAACGAAGACGGCATCATTGAAGGCTGCCAGCATATCAAAACGGCCGGCGTAGATGATCGGTGCCCCGGTGACAGGATGAAAGCAGCCAGGGATAGGAAGAGCGAAGCTCTTCTCAATCATTGGCTCGCCGTCGATCATCAGAGGGCTGAGCTGGTCAGAGGCTAGGGGGAAAGCCTCGAAGTAGCTGTAGAGGGCGTCCAGGGCTGCATCGAGCGTCTTGATGCCGGCGCGGCTGTTCAGAATCTCTTCCGTCGGCTCAAAGTCCCCCCACGCGGTTATTACTGCGTGGCAGCCAGCAGACACAGCCTGGACCTCATTGAGCCCATCTTGCCAATAAGCCTTCCTCACTACCTCAAGCCCCTGAGCTATGCAGCCTCCAAAGTGCAGATGAATGCTTTGAGTGCTCTTCCTGAGACCAAGGAGGTAACCGAAGAACCATTGGCGAGGACACAGGACTAGAGCTGAGCGCATGCTTGAATCAAAGACTTCAGGGAAGTCAGGTAAGCCGAAGGGCTCGGTCATTCGCTCAATTCCCTAAGCGGGAGCGAAGGGGGTGGAACCAGCGGCGGCGGCTGAACAGCCTGCGGGGCAGCAGCGGCCTGACAAGGGCTGAGCGGCCACGCCAAAGGCGGGAGAGGGCGTAGCTCACAGGTCATCCTGGTCTAGGATAGCTTTGAGGTCAGCTGTCGTGATGGGGCGAGACTCGGGCTTCGCCCGACGGCCGGTTGATGTCGGTGAGGACGCAGCCCGCGCAGCAGCTCGGCGGTCGCCTCGGATCTCATTGACGATGAGGAGCATCTCCTCAGGGTCGACCTCTTCACCTTCTAGGACGCGAAGGCGGAGATCGTTGGTCAGCTGGTCACCGTGGAGCCGGCCTTGGTTAAGCAGAACGGCGGCGGAGGTCGCCTTGTTGATCTGGCTGAGGGATGATTGCTCCCTGAGCGGAGTGAAGGGACCAGCGGCCTGAGCGGCGGCGGCGGTCGTCGATGTAGGCAGCATTGAGCGCATCCAACTCTTCCCGTGTGAGCTGGAGGGCCTCAGAAAGCCGCTGTAGTCGCTCAGGAGGGGCCGGTCGCCGGTCCCAGATGATTTCCCACATGAAGCGTCGAGTGATGCCTACAGCAGCTGCAACGGAGGGTCTGGAGAGGTTGTGGCGGTGCAGGGCTTCGAGGATCAATCGACCGACGGCGCTGGGCTCTCTCTGTTTCAGGTTCACAGAAGGGAGCGTAGCAGAGAGTCGTGCAGAATGCAAGACAAAAAACCCCGGCTGGGAGCCAGGGGAGTAGCTCAAACCAGCCGGGGAGGCGCCGAGTAGCCAGAGGGTAGTCAGGTCTAGACGCTGAGGTCAAGCGCCTCGCTGCGAGGGGCCTTCTTTGCCGCGGCGCTTGCGGCAGCAGCCCGCTCGGCGGTGATCTTCGCGATCAGCTCAGCAAGAACGCCCATCGCCCGAAGCTTCCGACGAGCCACACCCGGCAGGAGGTCATGCTTCTGGCAAAACTTCGGCAGCCACACCTCCTCAATATAGTCTGTCGGCTTGTTGAGATGCGTCGCGAGGGCCTGAGTGAGGACCTCGGGCTCGGCCTGCTTTCGAGGAAGGCCAGGGCGCCAATCGCCGCTCAGGAGGCGCTTGGCCATTGCTTGAGCCGCATCGAACGGAGTGTCGCTGGTACTGTAGGCAGTCTGAAGGATGTTGACGGCACCATAGGCGGTGACAAGAAGTGCGATGCTGGACGGGATCTTGGCAGCATCGACCTCAACGACTGCGCCGCTACCCTCGAACGTGATCCGGCCGACGGTGCCCTCAAAGCTGGCAGTTGCAACCCGTCGCTTCGTTCGAGTGACAGAGGCTGCTCCATTACCCTGAACAGTTTCAGTCATGGTCTCACTGGTCATCTAGGTTCTCCAAGCACGGTTGAGAAAGAGAGGGCCGCCGGAACCGAAGCCACGACGGCCCGAGTTTAGGAGCAACGCCTGCCGGATGCGCTTACATCATGCTGGCAGACTCAATATGTCAGAGGCCGGTGATCTTATCAAGGCTTTTTTAGCAGCTTGGTGAGAGAAGGGCTCCTGACATAAAGATGGTAGTGTATCGAAGGTGCAATCTCATCCCACCTGATGTGGTGTCTTGGGTGCCACGTTGTTTTCATGCTGTTGAAAAAAGCTAGACTAAAAGTTGCATCGTAAACAGGCAAGGGAAGCTGATGAAGGTAGCTGCCGCCGATCTTGCCTCGATGATAGAACCAGACGAGATCGTCAACTCGGAGGGAGGCATGGACAAGCTTGTTGTCGCGCCGGCGGCGGCAAGTCAGAACAGGAGGAGCCTTCTCTGGCAAAAGGGCTCTCATCGCAACCAAGCGCTTGAAGGCTTGAGACGGAGTTAGCTTCTCCTCATTGATGTCAGTCATTCTAGG
>Ga0137381_10001547_pt1 | contig 15533 bp, 25 predicted proteins | sample SagtaG_16_FD_104808 | JGI IMG/M metagenome (GOLD analysis project Ga0137381, IMG submission 104808) | Vadose zone soil microbial communities from Sagehorn Ranch, Mendocino, California, USA - Sage2_L_115_16 metaG | ecosystem: Environmental > Terrestrial > Soil > Vadose zone | place: USA... | reverse complement strand
GCTGCTGTTCTGAATAAATATGGTGTTAAGCAATATTACCCGAAAGATTTAGAGGTAAAAGACTTAGAACAAGCTGGACAAGTAGCATTTGGCGGTGGACATGTCGAGATGTACAAATATGGGCATACCAAAGAAGACATACATCACTATGACGTGATAGGTGCTTATCCAAGTGTTATGCCAATACTTCCCAATTTAGCAAATGGCGAATGGACACACAAGCGGTCGCCAGAAGACTTACATCCTAACAAGAACTACTTCTCAATGTACAAGATATATTGGGATTATCGCAAGAGAATAAATTCGAGGGGTAATTGGATAGAAGATGACGAGAATGTAATTTACCCATTTTTCTATAGGAGGCCATGGCGTGACCCACGTGTATACTACCCGAGACAAGGGTATTCTTGGGTATGGCAACCAGAATTAGAAGCCGCGCTAAGATACTATAATGAATTGGGCGGTGAACTAAAAGTTCTTGAGAAATGGGAGTACGTACCAGGAGACAGTGTAAAGCCTTTTGCTTTCGTCTCAGATTTATACCAGAAAAGACTAGAGTACAAAGCAAAAGGTATGGGTGCCGCTCTAGCTCTCAAGTTGGCTGTCAATAGCCTATATGGTAAAATGGCCCAAACAGTCGGCTATGATATAAAAGATGGTGATAAGAGACCCCCATACTATAACATATTATATGCTGGCTATGTTACATCAAGCATTAGGGCAAAAATGTTTGAAGCTATGATGCAAGCACCAGATTATATCATAGCTGTTGCTACAGATGGTTTGTGGTCTATGAAACCATTAAAATTAGATATAGGCAAAGGCTTAGGACAGTGGGAATATGAGAAACTTCTCAGTTTCACATCTGTCCAGGCTGGAGTGTACTTTGCCAAGAAAGCTGATAACGAAGAAGTATATCATTACAGAGGTTTCAATCAGGGGAGTATCTCTGAGAAGGATGTTATAAGCGCGTGGACAAGGCGTGATTATACAATTAATGTTCCTACAAGAAGATTTGTAACCATGGGTACAGCCGTAGCATCGGAAGAACGTTTCAAGACAAAATGGCGTACATGGGACGAAATGTCTAGATCATTAGACTTATTCCCAGGCGGAGGGCAGAAACGTTCGGGGCATAGTTTACCCGATGGTAGACCTACTCCTAATGCATCATTTGAAATGGTCGATTGCGAACTAAATTGGATGATGCGTTTCGAGGACGAAATAAAAAGTGTTAACATGTTAACAGAAAAATGGTTATCACGAAAACATCCTCTCCCATGGGATGAAGTGATTGCCGAGACAGAAACAGAGAAACGCATTAAGCTAGATACAGAACTATTGTGGGAGATAACAGAAAGTGAAGTATGAGTTATGAAAGTAGTATGTTCTGAGTGCGCTGGTTTCGGCATGGTATCGAAAGCTACAATGGGTGTAAGAGACTGCGGGACGTGTTTTAATATTGGGGGTAAAACTACAAAGAATTGCGGTGAATGTAGTGGGAGTGGTCAGGTAAGTTATACAGAGTATAATCTGGTAACTTGCCCCACATGCCGTGGAAAAGGACGTATTGACGTAATACGTCCAGGAAGATGATAAAGGAGTGATCGAGTATGAAGTCAATAAAGAAGTGTCCCAAGTGTAATGGTAAACTAGTGAAGAGAAAAATTGGAAACCTTTACTATTACATATGTACAGTTTGTGGATATAGGGAACAAACACTATGATAATAGAGATTGTCTTTTTTGTTCTAGTATCGGCATACGTTATTGTTAGGTTAGCTAAAAGAAAGTGATTGAGCGTGAAGCATTTTAAATGGCATGACTGGATGGTATACAAGCTTGATGTAGATTGGTTTAGCTGGTTTGTATTCATAGCACCTGACGACTCCAGGGTTATTGTACAACTAATGACACCAAACGGCCGTAGCTATGTTTGGGAAGTGATTGAGTATGAGCAGAGGTGACTTCTACTTCATGGTTTGTGTGATGCTAGTTTTATTGATTATAATAGCAGCAGTACTGCTACATCCTTAATCGCTAACCACTTGACAAACCTTCCAAAATGTGGTATACTATAAATAGGATATATTATGTTGGCCTTCTTCCACTTTCAAGGCCACTTCAGCCAGTAATATATCCTGCAATCGAGGACCTTATGACTATGTGCTCTGTCATAAGGTCCTCCCTTTATAATGTTAACATGTTAACAGGAGAAGATATGTTAGATGGAATAGCAGCAGGAACAGCAGCAGGTGTAGTAGGTAGTCACGTTGCACGTGTAACATCTCCAGATGATGCTGTACAACTTGCACAGAAAGATCATCTTGAAAGTATATATTTAGCCTTGGCAGAGATAGCAGATTTTCAGGCTAAAGATAGTATTCCCCCTGAAGAGAAGGATTTGTTCAAAGTAGTTACTTTGTACAAACAAGGCTTTGGCCCCCCTTTTACACCAGTCTCGGAACATCGCCAGTACATGCGCATGATATGTGGTGTTAGTTTACCGATTTCTGTAACATCTGTTATAGGACAATCTAATTTAACTTTGCCACCCTGGTCATGGGTACCAGTAGATTTTCCCGATAACACATCTTACCTCTTAGACGCTTCCGCACCAGGTAACAGCCAGACTATTTGGGTTAGATATACTAATGTGGCTCCTAATTGGGCATACGGTGAATTATTGCCAAAAGGAGATTATCCCCCTGGTGCTGTACCCATTACGGCAACAACAGGAAACATGGCAAATTTTAACGACTCAGCGCACCTTGCGGCAGCGTCTGGTAAGACTACGTACATATCAGGTTTCGAAGTATCTGGTAGTGGTGCAACTGGCGCACTAGTGGTTACCGTATCTGTAAACAACACAGTATCGGGCAACATGCTGTACACATATGTATTTGTTGCTGGGGTAACAACAGCTAATACACCGTTGATTGTGGAGTTTAGTAGGGCCATACCGGCTAATGCACCTAACACAGAGATAACTGTTAACTGTCCAGCATCGGGAGCCGGTGGAACAAATAATGTAGTTAGTGCACATGGCTATCAATTATAGTCGAAGGTGATTGTTAACATGTTAACAGATAATGACAATGAAAATAAAATGTATAGTAGCAAGGAGGCGTACCTCAGTGGCCTTAGATCAAAACGTTCTCAAACTAATGACGGAACTTCAAGCTCTGGCGACACTATACGGAGAGCAATTCAACGCGATGAAGGCGACAATAGAGAGAATGACGGCGAACGACGAACAGAGAAACAAGTTGTTCCAGGAACAAATGGAAGCTCTCAAGATACAGCGGGATACCCAGAGGGATTTACAGAGCAACTTAGACAGTTCCGTAACCAGTCTACAGGAAGTGACAGTAGCTCTAATCAACATCTCGGACGAGCAACAGAAGCTGTTAGAAAGCCCAGGTGGTCAGTCGGCTCTATCGTAGGGAAGTACAAAGAAGCTGTCCAACGTCCACAACGTACTGTAGAAGCGGGTAAGAAGAAAACAGCATCTACAGAGGGTAAGAAACTTAGCGATGCTGAAGTTATACGACTGAGGCCCAAGTTAGTAGAATATCTGACATGGCAAACGGAACACTTAGACCAGTTCATTATTGCAACAAGTGGAGGGCATGACCCCACAATAGAAATATGGGGTACTATGTCCATAGACGAAATGGAAATACTTGCTGACTTCTTGCTTCAAATGGGTAAGACAGATGTGAAAGCGGCGACAGCAGTACGCTATGCATCGGTACTAATGGATAGGGTTAAGTTAGGCTTAATCATTGTTCCGCGCATGTATCACACACTGGCTATATACTGGCAAAGAGGGGTAACAATAAGGTGAATGACTTTGACGGAATAGTAAACTTTTACTGGTATGGAATAGAGCTATCCATTAAATTTGCTATGTATATCCAGATATATTACTTTGGATATGTGGTTATTATACCAAAGTGTTAACATGTTAACAGAAGGAGTATGAATGTGCGAATAGTATTAGATGGGAAGGTGTATAATGTATCGCTTTCTAATATTGCGAAACATTTGTCAGCTTGGTATGATACTAACAAGTATCTACTTGATAGTGTACAACTGGAAAACGGTAGGAAGCTTGACTTCTCCAAGAAAAGTATCCTCAGAATAGGACTTAACACGGCTCTTGTTCCAATTGCCATACCTGCACTCAAGATGGTTTATAAAATAAAAGGTAGCGAGTTACCAGCACGCAAGAAACATGAGGACTTCATTGATTACTTCATGATAAGTAGTTTCAACGCGTTAAGCTTATATGATCGGGAGATACTACATGCTGAGAGCATTGAAAGTATTGAAGGTGACAGCAGAGATATTCACACCGTACTTACCAATGTACAAGCCATTGCAAGAGATGGAAACTCCCCACACTCAAGTAGCAAGACGGAAGAGGATATCGGTGCAAGAGGGAAAACACTACTTTGTAGTGGGGAAAACGGGTATGGGGAAGACGAAACTAATCAAGGAGATGATAGGGAAGAAAGTTTCCGTCCAACCAAATTTAAATATCTATCATCTGGACACCAAGAAACGCGGTGACTTTACTTCTGCCGATGGTATAATGTTCCAAACAGAAAAAGCACCAGCAGCATTCAAGACTATGGGTAATAGAATGGTGTGGCAGCCATTTGACGATAACAAGAACGAATACTCAAAGTTCTTTTTAGATATACTGAACACTGGACTTCCTAGCGTGGTCAACGTAGATGAAGCGATTAATATGACATTCGGCGGAATAGATAATATTCCACGCGGATTGAAGATACTACTGGCACAAGGTCGACTACCAGGAATACATGTATTTGGAGGTACTCAGGAAGTTGCGAGGTCGCCTAGACAGATGCATAGTCAGGCGTACCACGTAATTTCTTTCAATGTCATTAATGATTACGATGAAAGAATGATGTTGAAGATGCTGAGACTTAACGAGAGAGGAATGAAGAAACTTGGTCTAAAACAATACGAGTTTTGGCATATAAGACCCGACGTTGATGATAAAGCACAACTCTATCATAGTTGGGAAGAGTTAGTTAACAAGATAATCTAAAAGAAAGAGAGAATGCTAGATTATGGCAAAAGGTTTTACATTCGCAAAGGATTACACTAAGGCTCTTATTCTGTTAGCAGTAAGTTTGACAGTGTTATGGTTTTTCCTTAACTTCATTCACCAAAGGTTTGGGGGGAACGTCTTCGGCCAGTTTGCCGGAACGGTAGGTGAATATGCAACTGGTCAGAAGTATCAGTTTTAGTGATTGAATGTGTTAACATGTTAACAAGGAGTAATTAAGTATGGCGATGACGTATCCTCCCGTTCAAAGTCCTAGTATCGTTACACAGTCCAGTGATACTAACCTTCAAAATCAACTAATGACTGCTATGATGGCGAACATGAAGCCCCAAGACCAGGCGCAATTTCAAGCCGCTCTTGCTCTTCAGGCTCGTAAACTAGCCAACCGTTTGTACATGGGATTAACAGTTCGCAAGGCTAGCCCAGCGTTAACTAATGGAAGTCCTACACAAACATATGTGCAGAACACCCCACTTACTTTTAACCTTAGTACTTCACTTAATGGATATTGCGAGGGTATTATTGTTCGAGTTGCATTGAACTATACTCTAGCTACTGGAACATCAGCAGTATATGCTCTAACAGCGGCAGGTGCTCTCGGAGTTATAGACACTATTGAAGTGCGATATAACAAGAGCCAGTTCAAGATAAGGCCGGTCGATCTCAGACAGTTAGCACTCGCTGGAGGTCTTGATGAGTGGACTATTCCTAATCAGGTGCTTGTAGGTCAGCAGAATGCAAGTATCCAAACTTACTTGAATACTGGTATGCCTATAACTACAGGTGCTAACTCTTCAACCATCGAGTTCTTTGTGCCATTTAATCTTGTAGCATCGAGTGATGCTAGAGGTCTTCTCCCCTTAATGGCTGGAGATACAGGCATTCAGGTGATTATCAATACCCCTGTAGCCTTACTTGCCCCTGGTGACGTTGCTAACTCAGGTGACTCTCTGTTAAACTCGATTTATCCGGTGTCTGGCACAGGCCATGCCATTTCAGCCGTTGGTGGTTCGGTTTCTGTAGAAGCTGTATATCGTGATGGTGATACATATACTGGCATCGACAAAATGCCGTTCGATATATCACTTGTTGAAGGTACATTTCAGGCACAGCTAGATCAGGTGTTGGCGCCGCTAGTTGCTAACACTATCCAACGTACCAAACTCAATATTATGGGTAGACATTATTATGTTCTTCTCAAAATCATTGACGCAGTACAGCCCAATCTATACGCCGCACAAGCTAATCTCACTTACATCGAGTCTGCAAAAGATGGTGTTGGTGGAAATGTGTTCTGGAAATATGGTACTCAGACAAATATGAACTACTATGAGTACGATTACCTACAGCGATTTGGCAAGGGACAAGACCTTGACAGTGGTTGTATTCTTATGGTGGATGCACCTACTGGTAATGAAGGTCAATCGCTGGCTCATTTGAGAGGCGCTGGCGCATACTTGGACAATACTAGAACAGGATGGGCAGACTGGCGTTATGGTGCTATGGTAGCTGCTGTTGGTGCATTAGGTGCGGGACCGCGTATTGAGCCTACTGTCTTCTATGTTAACCCAACTGGCCTGGTGCCAGTGTAATACCTTCTCTCTTCCTTTGGTCAGTCCCCAGGGGTAGCGGCCCTACTACCCCTGGGTAGGACTGAATGATTGAGAATGCTAGAGTAGGAGAAAGTATGCCGAAGAAGATGCACGATAAGATAGCTAAAGATGTACGTCATGCACATCCTGGTTATTCTGCTGCAAGAGTAGAACAGGAAACGAATGCGGTGATGAGCAATATTGGGAAGGGGTATACAAGGAGAGGTACAGGAGGCAAGATGAGCAAGTCTAGAAAGCCGCGAGGTAAGAGTGCGTGGTCATCACAGTCTCGCAGAAAGAAGTGAGTATGGTTAAGCACGATCTAGACTTGTTAATAGTTATACTTCTGTTGTCCCTGGTCGTATTATTCTCAGCTTTTTGGGCGTACAGGTGCATACTTCATCGCAAGAAAATTCACGAGTTACGTGATAATTGGAATGGTAGCGATATATCTACAAGGTGATTGAATATGTTAATTATCATGTACTTCAAAGCTGATGGTCATGGTATATGTTATCAGATTACATGGCCCACACTACACACGTGGGAGATGGAACACTTCCCTGAGATAGAATGGGAGGTGTTTGATTGAGAGAACGTGTATCGTGGGGCATCATGTTTGTACTAGCAATAGTGCTTATAGTTATGGGTATAGAAGGTTCATTAGGGAAAGTTATTGGCTGTCTCATGACACCAGGAGAAGTCGTTATCAATAGATAGGAGAGAGTATGTTTGGTGATATAATTGTAGATGATGATTACAAACAACTTAGCGAGAAGGTTCTTAAGAAAATGGGTATGGAGGAACCTGACAAAAAGACTACCGAAAGACTTACAAAAGCCATCCAAGAAGCTGAGTCAGAAGTGGCTGCTGAACAAGAACAACGTAACATGAGTGGGCAGAGGCACCTTGAATATCACAGAAATTATCCTGGTTCATAGAAAGTGTTAACATGTTAACAGTATGGCTAGACCAATAAAATTATTCGACCCGTCGCTAAATCTTGGTGGCAGTAGTTTTGATACCAAAGGTATTAACGTTAATGAACAGCTTATGCTATATAACGATAGCATCTATGGATTAGAACTGACGTTTCCAGATGGTAGCGTTGATAGAATACCACCATCTTGGAATAAAGATTTCATCTTGAATGATGTAGCCATTGGAGTTGTTAAGTGGACAATATTTACACAGTTAAATGTACCACCTGGCGTATGGCCTATCAGTCAAGTTTATGGTAGTATATATGAGACGGGTGAACATGTGGCGTCAGTAAACGCCAGTATGCAGCGTGGTGTAACCGTTGCATCGGGGAGTGTAGGAGCTACGGTTAATACATTGAGTAACGAGACAAATGCAGCAGGTGTTGAGGTTATTGATATAGGTACATTAACTAATCCCAAGTTAATAGATATATTTACCGATCACGGTAGCATAGGAACAGAACAAGCTGGAGTCGCTGCACAAGTATTTAAGTGGTTGAATGGTATACTTGAAATACTAAATTCACTAAAGCTTGATACTACACCAGTAACTATGAACGGTACAACAGCCGGTACATTTAGTTTGTGGCAACCGTTTATAGGTGACTATAAACTTCTTATACTACAACAGGTAGGATATCAGAATAGTGCTAGTGACCCTGGACCGATGCTTGTACCAACACCATTTACCAAAGGTGGATTAGGGTTACACACTAACATTGGAGGCTGGACAGTTAAGAACGGCGGTGCTACTATATCAACAGATAATGCAACATCATTCGGTGCTGGTAGTTCTAGTAATCCAACACCTTCTTGGACATGGTATGCTATTAATAGCGCGTTTGACAGATTGCAACCGAACCTATCAAATGGTACTGTTCACAACGCATGGGGCTTTATATTAGGAGTTTAGTGATTAAGTATGAGTACACCAGGACACTTGAGAACACTTGTGCTGCCATTTGGTAGTAGTGATGATGGTATGTTTAACCAGGATATTATTCTGAAAAACAATACTATTATCAATTTCATAGTTTCTAATCTCAACGTCCTTGTTAGTGCAATAACGTGGAATTATATAACCTACTATACTTTTCCTGGTGGAATAGCTACATTGCAACATGGTATAAAGATAGAGTTTTTCTTAACCGATGTAGGAGATACAGTATTTGAGAATAACATAGCATTTCTTGTTTCTCAAATTGGGACTTTTGTTACGTGGACAATCCCGATATCGTGGGACTAAGTGATTGAGTATGTTAACATGTTAACTACTCGAATGGAGAGAATATGCCAGTTAATCAAGCTAGAGCGCAACAAATAGCAGCATTCAATAATCGCAAGGCTAGTTCACCGCCCGCTGTACCGCCTGGACAGCCGCCTGCTAAGTTAACAGCATCAAAAGGTATGAGTGCAACAGATATTGCTCTTATACAAAAGAGTGATAGTGGAGTAACTCTTAGCCAGGATGAGGTTATACGATATAAGGCTCTCCAAACAAAAGAGAACCTGAGAGTTACAGCTGAGCAACAGGCTGCGTTGGACAAGGCTAACAAAGATGCACAGTTGCAAGATGCTAAGCTGCAACAACGTGTTCTGTTAGAAACTGAACGTGGTTTAAATAGCACCAAAATTGTCGCTGCTCCAGCGGTCAATTGGTTCTCTAATTTACCTACACCAGGGGGACTTGCCACTATCATCATAATACTGATTGTATTCGTTATGGCTATCGTGCCAGTAGATGCAAGTGGTACAACAAGATTGAAGCTAGTATGGTTAACACTTACTGGCAAAACACACTTGAGATACCAGGAACAAGGAAAGCAAGGAGGCGGTAGTTTGCCACCATTACCATTCCAGCCGCTGGCTGATACAAACCAGCCTACAACAAATGGTATATACAACGCAATACCACCATCGCAACTACCACAGAACGTAAACTTCTTTGACCTATTCGGAGGAACCAATCTATGAGTCCTAAAGTGAGTGAAAGTAAACAGCATAAAACACTCGATGAAATAGATCGCGACTTGCAACAAGCAGCGATAGCTTATGTAGAAGTAAGGAAGAAGCATAGACTAGACTTAGAACACGTAGAAGTAACTTACACAGCACTACAGTTACGTGTACTTGCTGAAGAGTTTTTGCGATGGAGGCTATTGTGAGTATTCTAAACTCTTCACAAATAGCAAGTCTAGCCTTTGGTGTTGGTTTATCTAGCACTCAAGTACAGATAGCCACAGCTATTGCATTGGCAGAACATAGAGGGGTTGTTAGGACCGATGCTGTAAATAACAATCCACCTGTTGAGATAAGCGTTGGCGTCTGGCAAATTAATACATTAGCTCATAAACAATACTCGGCGTCAAGTATGAAAGACCCTGTGCAGAATGCTAAGGCTATGTTTGTTGTATCAGGCGGTGGAGTTGACTGGAGTCCGTGGAGTACATATACAGATGGATTATATAAGAAGTATTTGTCAAGCTCAAGCTTGAACAATATTCCAAGATTGCAACCAATCACTAACACTAGCCAGAATGCATCATTCTTAGCTCTAAGCAGTACAGTAGAAGGCAATCCTGATGTATACACGGACAAAGGTTCGGGCTATGCATACATACTAGCGTATATTGTGGCTGGTGCCATATTTACACTTATGGCTAAGACACGATTAGGATACAATGCTCTGTATTATGGGGCATCACTACTTCTTATATTGTTACTTGCGACACAATCGCAGTTCTTTGTCAAGGCACTGGCACCGATATCCGCGCCAGCTACACCACAAACTGTCAACCTTTAGTAATTAACAAAGTGTTAACATGTTAACACATTAGAAGGGATTGAGTGATCGATTATGAGTTTTCTAGAAGGCACAGAATGGTACTTGTTTATACTTGCAGCTTTATTGATAGGCGCTGTGTATTACGTCGGGGTTAAGACCGACATCGGTGCTTTTTCGGGATTGATTAACTCTGCTGGTAATGTGTTTACTGGTAGATCGCCAGAGGGAGGAAAGTTCTTTGGTGTACCATCTGGGAGTTAGGGAAAAATCACTTCTTGTCGGCGAGTGGTTATTTTCGCTATTCGTTTACTCGGATGGCGAAGTTTGGATAGAAGTACATGGTTGTGGTGAAGATAGCCATGATTGTGTAAGAGTTCTAGAAAGAGAGGTAACTGTTTAGCATGGCTACAGATTTGAGCAGTCCTGGTATACCTACATTTTATCAGCCGCAGGGATATAATCCACAGTATGATAGTGATACTGTAGATTTACAAGATCGTCTAAATGCAGTTACTCCTTACCAGCCAACAATGCCGCCAGCATTTCCAAGATACATAAGGAGTACGGGCCCAGGAGTAGGAGACGAGAACTATAATGTTGGATACAAGATGTTACCTGTCCCATCTGGTATTGTCAATGAGAGAAGTTACGAGTCTCCAGATGTACCATTCACACATCTGTCATTTAGCCAGTCACTATACGATAGTACGTTACCAAGGCAGCAGGTGAGTAAACGAACAGTATACACATCACTTCGTGCGCCTGGTATTAACGAAGGATTTAGCTACTGATGGACTTGAAGAAACTTCTTGATGGGATACAGTCACATCCTGTTGTTGTAGCAATAATCATATTCGTAGGCGTCTTCCTCTTGTATAATGCAACAAAGAAAACTGGTGCGCCTACACTGTCAGCTATTGGTGATGCTGGTGTTCCTAGGCAACCACAAGAGATTGATGTGAACATCACCCAATCTCAACCACAAGCTATACCAGTAGCAAGCAGCACAGCTACAGCTACAGCTACAGCTACAACCACACCACATGCTTGTGGCAAAGGCGGTATACAAGCTAATAGCAAAAGTGATTGTCCCAAGGGATATTACTTTACGAGACATGCTAATGGTGTAGGGGGATGTTGCTATCCTAACCATGCAGCCAATCACGACAGCGAACCATCGTCGTCATCTGGCAGTTCATCATCATCGGCAAGTCTCTTGAGTAGTACGACAGCTTACCATGGGGTATTACAGCAACATACATCTACCAGGCCAGCTAACATTGGGCCGTGGATTAGTGGACGACAGGTGATGATACATGGTCACACCTACGTCATAAAGACTGGCCCTAATGGTAGGTTATGGGGGGACATGATAGGCGGCCCGAAAGACATTCTCCTATGGGACGGGGCGAGATAAGTTAACATGTTAACAAAAAGAAGGGAGTGATTGAGTATGACAAATAAGGATTTATGCTTCATGGCAATAATTGCCGGATTGTTAATCATAGCCTGGGCTTGGGCAGAAAGACATCCTGCCAGGTTTCTGAGTACGGGACCGGCTTTGCCTATCAATTTAAAAACCAACGGTGTTGCTGACGGCAATACTAACAACGTTGCTAACAGAGTTAACTTCCAACAACAGCCCTATGGTAGTTCGTCATCTTGAGAGGATAGTGATTGAGTATGACCAGTTGGTACTCATACCCGACAGACGCTAGAGGTACTGGTTATGGAGAAATACCAGAACCATTGAATGCGAGCTATCGTAAGCCTGATACTAATATTGCTGTTCCACGCGGCACTCCTATAACTGCATGGGACTCTGGTAGAATAACTGACGTTAGCAACAAAGGGACATCAAGCGGCGGTCTGAGTGTTACTATGTCCTTAGATCACCCACTAAATAATGTTGCTAGATATGCCAGTTTCAACTATCTAGGTTCGTCCGGCGTGCATGTAGGACAGAGCATACAGCCAGGACAGCAAATTGGTACGGCTGGTAGTCCAACTGGTATCAACTTTGGTCTGGGACTTGGAGCTGACCCTTCTTGGGGAGGTAGAAACTTTAGCCAGTACCAGGGCAGAGGCGATAGCAAGACTGACCCGAGAATAGTTCTCAGTTCATTAGCATCAGGTAAAACTCCAAGTGGAACAGGATTACTAGCATTCGGAGTTTCTAATAGCCTTGCTGGTACGTACTTCGGAACACCATTCATAAGTGTCTCAAACAATATTAATCAGACACTTAATAACGTTCCAGGTTTCTTGGGATTAGTTGAAGCTCTCGATGAGGCTGAAACATTTGTACCTTTTAGGCTAGTTAGTACAGGCGGTCAAGATATCGGGATACTTGGACATTTGCCATTTATTGGCGGTGGACTCCAGTCAGCAGCCGATCAGATAACATTACCGGCTGACCAGATGCAAGCGATATTAGTGTTTGTAACATCTAACACGTTGGCTGCGATAGTACGATTTATTATTATTTTCATAGGCGTCATGATATTGGTAGCTCTTGTATTGAATGCTCTAGGCTCGGGTGTGGAACAAACTACTGGACAAACACCAGGGCAACTAGCTTCTACAGCTATACGGCTTGCGAGATGATGGTTGATAAAGATGAAACAATATCTCTAAGAGAATATCTAGAGTTACGAATAACAACAGAGACAACTATCTTGACGGCTAGAATAGACATCCTAGAAAAGAAGTTGGAAGCTGATATATCCGAAAGAGACAAAAACTATGTCAATATGCTAGTGATTATTGGCATAAGTGTTACAGTTATAAATGTTATCATAGGCGTGTTACTACACTTCTGGAAATGAGAGTATGGATACTACACAGATAACAATGTACATCTCATATGTGCTAGTTGTAGGTATAGCACTCGTAGCGGGACAATTTGGATATATTGATAGTGCAACAACAGGTGGTATTGTTCTTCTTGTAATAGGAAACTTCCTTGGACTACATATACCATCACCGCAACAGAACAAACTGCTCGAAAGAGTTACTAAACAAGCGATCGCTGAGAAAGAGTGATTGATTATGGCTAAGGTTCTACTGTTCACAGGCGTTGAGACATACAAATGGAAATTAGTTGATTTCCAGGAAGCATGTAATTTTGCTAAAGCCCACAGAATAGATGGGCTTATAGTGAAAATCTATGAGGTAACACAAGGCGAGTGGAATACAACAAATGGAGGACCAACACCACAGCAAATCTCTGACCTTGTAGTCTCTAATAGATTGTTGTTCTACCCGTACGGCTTCTTTTATGGTACACTTTACACAACAGAAGTGGCAGCCGTAGCAAAGTATGCCAAACAATTTGGTGTGTTTATATTAAACCTGGAAGGCGACTTTGACAGCAATAACAAAATTGACCATTTTGTTAACATGTTAACAATGCCTAGTTTTGTTGGTAACATTTGGGTTAGTACATGGGCAAATCCTGTGGACCACGGTTGGATATCCAATATCAGAAAGTTGGATGATGTGGTGACAGTTTGGCAGCCTGAAGAGTACAACGATGATTTGATACAAAGAAGGCTAGCCCAATTTCCAACAGTGAAGGGTAATATATATCCAACATATTCTGTTGGTGATGAAAGTCTCAGCTTGATAGCAAAGACGGAAATGCCTAGTCTTTGGGAGTATCAAACAGCTAGGAGTAATCCTATTTGGGTAGATAAGTTTGTAACATTAATCAAAGGGAAGGAAGTGATTGAGATGACAGATTGGTTTGATTATCCATGGGGGATTAGGTTTGGCACTGGTGATGTTGCTATGGGCGGTGCACATGATGCTACTATAAAAGCCCCACCTAATCATCCTGTCACATGCATACAGCCTGGAACGGTATGCGATCTTTCGTCACCAGATTGGGGGGAACAGGTTGGATTGAAACTTGACAGCCCATATAATGGACATGCATATATGGTGTATCTTCACCTAAGTGCTATAAATCCAGCGTTGAAAATGGGGCAGCATGTCAACGCTGGTAATCTTATTGGATGGGTAGGCGGCGCTAACAACCAGGCGCAATATAGCGGCACAAGTAATCCAACAGGGCAGAACAAGCTCAATACGACGGTTATGTCCAGCATGGTGCAGGTTGGGATAGCAGTTATGGACGGGCCAGAGTATGGAAGTGGTGCCGGTTGGAAGACATTTCCACCGATAGACTGGACACTCAATCCGGAGAGGATTATCACCACCGCAAGAAGTATGTCGCCGCCAGCTATGGAGGTAAGCGATGCAACGTTGTTAGCTATGTGGACAGACATAACACCAGTAGCAGATTACAACACCGGCATTGCAAACCAGTGGAAAACTGACGTCAAGGCTCTCAAGTGGAGAGGTTCTCCACTCAAGATTGAAGGTAAAATAGATTGGAAGGGTAACCCGAGCACGCCATTCCACAATTTTCAGGGAGGTTTCTACACGTATGAGAGAAATCCAGCGACACAAAAGGGACAAGCCTATTGGCATCCCTACGGATGATGTAACACATATTCAATCACAAGAAGGAGGTTTTATGCCAGATCAAGTAGTAGACACACTCAATCACTATCCACATGATGAAAACCATGACGCTATATGGGGAACGGAAGTCCCTAACAATACACCAATTGCTAGGGCCTGGGCAAGGTTGTTTGATGCTGGTGTTCATATCGGCAGCCCCACAAGTAGAGAGTATAGCCTTCCAGGTTCAGATCAGCTTGTCAGACAGAATTTTGCATATGCTTTTGCCAGGTTATACACTAACACCACTGATAACCCAAACAAAACTGTGCGGTTCTATGACGCGCGAGGTTTCATAGCCAGCGAAAGTGGTCTCTAACACAACAGCTTCCAGGGACACCCGTCGGATTGTTAACATGTTAACACTTTGGCGGGTATCTTTTTGTGCCTATTGTTGAGTATGTTGGGGCTACGGGTCGATTATTTGTGTGGGTTGTCGATTGAGAGTCGTCGATTATTTGTGTAATTGGTGTCGACTGTGGGTTGTCCGACGGTGCTGGTTATCGATTGGGGGTTGATCGACTGGCAGTCGTCCGT
>Ga0137381_10001517_pt1 | contig 15673 bp, 15 predicted proteins | sample SagtaG_16_FD_104808 | JGI IMG/M metagenome (GOLD analysis project Ga0137381, IMG submission 104808) | Vadose zone soil microbial communities from Sagehorn Ranch, Mendocino, California, USA - Sage2_L_115_16 metaG | ecosystem: Environmental > Terrestrial > Soil > Vadose zone | place: USA... | reverse complement strand
CGCGCTGCGCGTCGGCGAGATCGTGCTGTCGAGGCCGCTGGTCCACGTGCGCTGACCGGGGTCCCGTGGCGTGGCGGCTCGCGGCGCTGACGTTCCTCGCCGGATGCATGCCGTCCGCCGCGTGGAGCGCGGCAAACGTGCCCTCGTTCGATCCCACTTCGACCAGCTCGCCGCCGCGGGCCAAGACGATCACCGGTCTCGCGCCAACATCCAGGTCGCGCTGGTTGTCGGCGTAAAGACTCGCCTGCCACTTGCGTGCTCCGGTCATGGGATCGAAGGCGATGACCCCGTCGTCAGGGTTGCCGACGCCGGCGAAGGCGACGCCGTTGGTGTCGATGGCGGCCGTCGACCAGACACCGTCGCCCGGAGCGCAGCCAGCGCGCAGGCAGAGCGTCCAGCGCAGGCGGCCTGTCTGTGCGTCAAGCGCCACGATCTCGCCCGCGACCAGTGGCTGATCGCCGAAAGGCGACGCGACGCCGATGATCACCAGGCCGCGATAGACGACGGGCGACGACCAGAGCGCCGCGTTGGGAGGCCCTGTCCAGTCCCACAGGGGACTTCCGTCCGCGGCCCCGAACGCGAGCACGTGGCCCGTGAGCGTTCCCGCGTAGACGCGGCCCCCGACAATGGCGGGCGAGTCGGAGATGGCGCCCACTCCGCTCCGAATCCAGGTCCGCCGGCCGGTTCGTTCGTCGAAGGCGGCGAGCTCACCGCCGGCGCTGCCCGCGAATACCATGCCTCCCACGATCGCCGGCGTTCCGTCGACGACGCCCTGGAGATGCGCGCGCCAGACAAGGCGCGACGGCGGAGGACCCGAGGAGGAGCACGCGATCAGGATTGCGCTCAGGGCGAATCCCAAGCTTTGTCTCAGGCGGTTTTGAGCACCTCGCATCATCGTGAGCACTGAGCCCGATGCCACCTCGGGCCTTTCCCCCAAAGCGTAGGGGCCGATCCTTAGCGGCCCCTACACCCCCCTCGCGTCTACGAAAGCTTCCAGTGCACGGATGCGAGAACCGGCCGGGCGACGGTCAGGTAGTGGCTCAGGTTGTCCTGCCGCGTCAGCACGATGACGACGTAGTACACGCTGCCGCCGGCGTTCGCGCCCGCGAAGACCGACGCCGCCGCCGGCACCGAATGCGTGCCGTCGGTGAGCGTCAGGCACAAAGTCCACGAGATTCCTTTCGCGCCGTTGAAAGACCCCACGGTGGTCGTGGTCCCAGTGCAGTTTCGCGTATCGGGGTACTTGCTCTTAAGGCTCGTGTCAATCGTGTTCTTGTTGTCCTGCGCCGTCTGGGCGGGGCTCGACGAGCCGCTGGCGACGCTCACCTCGCCCTCGTTGTTGGGGTCGCTGAGGACCAGGGTTTCGCTGTCCTGGTCCGCCACCGTCCAGCCGGCCGGCAGGGTGACGCTGAGGCCGTCGTTGGACTTGGTCCCGGTGGTCGGCGTCGGGACCGGCGAGCCGACCGGGCTCGGTGAAGTCTCCGGCGAAGGGCTCGGCACGTCGGCGATGCCCCCGCCGTTCGTCGCCGGGTTCCGGTTGCCGAGAACGGTGATGGCCGTACCGATGCCGGCCATGATCACGACAAGGGCGACCACCGCGGCGATGATGACCATCCAGGGGGTGCGGTGGACGGGCGGAGTCGCGGCGGAGGGTGCGTAGTACGGACTGGCGTAGCCCGGCTGGTTGGGGTAGCCCGGCGGGCTCGCGTAGCCCGGCGGTCCGGCGAACCCGGGCGGCGCCATGCCTGGCGGGGGCCCTGGGGGCGGTCCCGGGGGCTGCGCAGCCATCGGCGCGGCCCGCAGGGCGGTCCCGCAGTTCTGGCAGTAGAGATTGCCGTCCGGGTTCTGGGCGCCGCAGCGGGCGCAGGTCAGCGCCAACTACGACTTCACCCCGGCAGGCTTGCGAGCTCGCTTGACCGCCGTGGGCGCCGCGGTCAGGGCCATGCCGCAGTTGGGACAGAAGCCCGAGGCGACGATGTGCATGTGGCAGTTCGGGCAGACCGTCTCGGCGAACCCCATGTGAGCGGCCTCCTCGAGCAGTGCGTGGTGCAGCAGGTAGCGCACGTAGATGAGGACCGCGCCGACGATGGCGGCCTGCCAGACGAGGACGAACAGCTGCGCGACACCAACGTCCTTGAGCAGCTGGGTGCCGAGCGCAAACGCGACGTGGGCGATCACGGCCATGGCGACCGCTCCGATCTCCCTCTGCCCCAACCTGCCGCGCCTGTAGCGCCAGACCGCTGCCACGATCATCCCCGTGGCGCTCCCTTGCAGCAGCGGCTGGAAGACGGCGAGCGTGATCAGGTCGTAAATCCAGTTGCCAGGCGCCGTGTGCGCGGGCAGACCGGCGAGCGCGCCGGAGAAGGCGACGAGTGATTCGGCGACGCTGAAACCAAGACCGGCGGCGATGCCGAAGACGAGGCCGTCGACCGTCTCGGGGAAGTCTGCGCGGCGCGGTAAAAACAGCGCAGGCAGCGGCTTGAGCGCCTCCTGGAGGACCGGGACGAGCACGCCCAGGAACAGAAGCACGCCGACGTTGATGCTCGTCGCCCGCAGCGGGTTGCCTACTGACGGGTACGGGTTGTCGACCGCGCGCACGATCAGCGTGAGCACAAGCCCGACCACGGCGCCGCCGCCGATGGTGAACCCGAGCACCGTCGCAGGCTCGTCGCGGTACACCTGCGTCTCGTACAGATAGATCAGGTAGAGGACCGGGACGAGAAAGATCGCGACCAGGATCGCCGCCGTGATCAGGCCGGCGACGTAGAGGACGAGGATCCCCGCCAGCCCGACCACGAAGGCCCACCGAAACTCGTGGACCTTCTGATGGCCGAGGTGGGGAAAGATCGTCGTGAACACCGACGGCTGGAGGACGTGCTCCGCGGGGTGCGCGGCGTAGCGGTGCGTCCGGGTCTTGGCCCGGGACAGCTCCCCCGTGGTCCCCTGGTGCGCCCCGCAGCGGGTGCAGAAGACGCCGTCCGGGACGTCGTTGGCGCAGTGGTCACAACGCATGGAGCCGGGTAAGGATATCTACCCGGCCGCGAATGCGACCCTGGGTTAGGCCTGCTTGGCTTCCTCCGCGGGAGCCGGCACCCAGCCTCGGACGAAGTGGCATCCGTAGTGCCCGGGGTGCTTGTCGAAGTAGCGCTGGTGGTAGTCCTCGGCCCGCCAGAAATCGGTCGCCGGGACGATCTCGGTGACGATCTTGCGGTCGAAGAACTTCTGCGCCTCTTCCATTGACTTCCGCGCCGCCTTCTCCTGCTCCGGGTTGCGGAAGAAGATCACGCTCCGGTACTGGTGGCCGAAGTCCGGCCCCTGGCGATTCGGTGTGGTCGGGTCATGCATGTTCCAGAACTGATTGAGGAGTTGTTCGTAAGAGACCTTCGCCGGGTCGTACGTGACCTCCACAGCCTCGGCGTGTCCGGTGCGCCCTGAGCACACCTGCTCGTAGCTCGCATGATCGACGTGCCCGCCCTCGTAGCCCGATACCGCTTCAATTACACCCGGCTCCTGGTTGAAAAGCTGCTCGACACCCCAGAAGCAACCGCCGGCAAACGTCGCCTTCTCCATGTTTCCCTCCAAGGTCGGTCTAGACACGAATGATGATTCCCCAGGATGACGATTCGCTAACGCCGCGGACGACGCGGCGCTGGTGGCACGTGGCGACGGTGGACGTGACGCCGCTGCGCCGCCACCGCGACTTCCGGCTCCTGTTCATCGGCCGGTTCGTGTCCTTCTTCGGCTTGATGATCTCGTCGGTCGCCCTGCCGTACCAGGTCTACCAGCTGACTCATAACGTGCTCGTGGTCGGGGTGCTCGGGGTCGTGGAGTTCGGGCCGATCCTGGCGGTGGCATTCGTCGGCGGAGCGCTTGCCGACGCCCGCGACCGGCGCAGCATGGTTCTGTTGAGCGAGTCCGCGCTGCTCGTTTGCAGCGCGGTCCTCGTCGTCAACGCTGCGGTCCCCAATCCCCAGGTCTGGGTCCTGTTCGTGATCGCGGGGGCGTGGGGCGCGCTCGACGCGCTGCAGCGCCCATCCCTCGACGCGATGCTCCCGCGCCTGGTGGACAGGAACGAGCTGACCGCGGCCGGCGCGCTGGGCGGGCTGCGCTTGACCCTGGGCATGATCCTCGGTCCGGCCCTCGGAGGGGTCATGATCGCCGGTTTCGGACTTCCGATCACCTACGGTGTCAACCTCGCGACGTACCTCGTCGGCCTGGCATGCCTCTGGTTGATGCGCGCGGTGCCCCCGCCGCCGGACGCCGAGCGTCCCAGCATCCGCCGCGTGGTCGAAGGACTGCGCTACGCGCGAAGTCGACAGGAGCTTCTCGGCACGTACTTCGTCGACATGATCGCGATGTTCTTCGGCATGCCGATGGCCCTGTTCCCGGCGATTGCTCAGAACCTCGGCGGGCCGAAGGTCCTGGGCCTGCTGTACGCGGCGCCAGCCGTCGGCTCTTTCGCCTTCTCGGCGACGAGCGGGTGGACCAACCGCGTCCACCGGCACGGCATGGGTGTGATCGTCGCGGCGACCGTCTGGGGGCTCGCGATCATCGGCTTCGGCCTGGCGCCGACGTTCGAGCTCGCCCTCTTCTTCCTCGCCCTGGCCGGGGCGGCGGACATGATGAGCGGCATCTTCCGCGGCGTGATCTGGAACCAGACAATTCCCGACTCGCTGCGCGGGCGCCTGGCCTCGATCGAGATGCTGAGCTGGTCGTCTGGGCCTGCCCTGGGCAACTTCGAAGCCGGTGTCGTGGCCTCGATCTTCAACGTCCGGGTGTCCGTGGTCTCGGGCGGCGTCCTGTGCGTTGTCGGGTGCGTGCTCTGCGCGGCCGCGCTGCCGCTTTTCCGCGCATACGACGCGAGGAGGTACCCTCTGTCGCCAGATCCAGGCGCCGGCAGCGTCAAGCAGGAGAGTCAGTGAGCTCGGAACAAGCCTTTGCCGTTCTCGCCGCCGTGGCGGCGATCTGGGCCGCCGTATTCGCCACGCGCGCCGACTGGGCGGCGCGGCGGGCGATCAGGCGCTGGGACATCGCGACCAAACCCGTTCCCAACATCGTGTTCACGGGACAGGTGGCGCCGGGGAACGCGATCGAGCTGGAGGTCGAGAACCTGGGCGGGACGCTTGCGGCCGGCGGGATCATCGTCCACGCCAGCGACGAGCTCTACGCGGGCGACCTGACCATGCCCGAGCATGCGGCGGCGCGGCGGATCTCGCTTCGTTTCGTCGTCAAGGCGTGGAAGCGCCAGCTCGAGCCGCAGTGCCTGATCCTGATCGTGAGGGACGTGAACGGCCGCTGCTACGACTACGTCGACGGCGGCAGGCAGATCAAGAATCCGCGCCGCTGGCTTTCGAACCAGCTGCGTGGGCTGCGCATGCAGGGCATGGTCGACTTCCCGGCTGTGACGGGCAAAGAACGCCGCTAGTGGACCGGGTCTAGCTCCGCCTTCAGCTTCAGCTCGACGTTGCCCTTCAACGCCTGCGACACCGGGCATCCGTCTTTGGCCTCCTCGGCAAGCTTGCGGAACTCCGCCTCGTCGATGCCGTGGATGTGCCCCTTGACGCTCAGCGTGATGGTGGTGATGCCCTGACCCGGGACGAACTCGACCTCCGCGGTCGTGTTCAGGCGCTCGGGGCGGTGGCCGGCCTTGCTCAGGCCGTTGGAGAACGCCATCGAGTAGCAGGCCGCGTGGGCCGCGGCGATCAGCTCCTCAGGGCTGGTGCCGCCGTGGGTGCGCTCGGCGCGCGTCGCCCAGGTGACCGGAAACTCGCTGAACGTTCCGCTCGCGACCTTGACCCGCCCGCGCCCGCTCGTCAGGTCGCCTTCCCATGCCGCGTCAGCTCGACTGATCGCCGCCATTCGCCACCTCCGGTGAAGTTCTCAACTGCAGGATAGTTGTTGCCGTGGAACCGGTCGCCGGCGGCGCCTCCAGGCTCGAAGCCAGTGCCGCCACCTACATCAAGGACAACCGCCTCCCTGGCGCCGCGGTCGGAGTCGTCCACGGCGACAGGCTCGCCTGGTGGGCGGGAATCGGTTTCGCCGACATCGCGAGCCGGCGTCCTCCCGAGCTGACCACGCTCTATCGCATCGCGTCCATCACCAAGACCTTCACAGGGACGGCGATCATGCGGCTCCGCGACGCGGGCAAGCTGCGGCTCGACGATCCGATCGGACGCCACCTCCCCGAGGTCGCGCACCTCGAGGACGTGACCATCCGCCGGCTGCTCTCACACGAGTCGGGGTTGCAGAGCGAGCCGCCCGGCACCGACTGGAGACAGGCCCGTTACGAAGGCTCGGTCGAGCGCAACCTCGCGCGCGCTTCGGAGCTCAAGACTCGGGTGCCGCCCAACTCGCAGCACAAGTACTCGAACCTCGGCGTGCAGCTCCTCGGAGAAGTGGTGGCGCGGCGCAGCGGGATGCCTTACGTGGACTACGTGCGGACGCAGCTCCTCGAACCGATCGGTATGACCAACACCGCCTTCGAACCGCTCCCGGACGCGCTGAAGAAGCAGTGCGCGACAGGCTACGGCGGGCGGTTCGTCTCCGACGAGCTCGCGCTCTCCGCCACTGCGCCGACCATCTGGGCCGAGGGAGGGCTGTGGTCGTGCGTTGAGGACCTGGGGCGGTGGATCTCTTACCAGTTTCGGGATGACCCAACGCTGCGTGAGATGCACCGTCCGCGCTACCTCGTCGACGACGACTGGACTGAGGCATTCGGACTGGCCTGGTACGCGGTGCGCCGCAAGGACGTGATCTGGGTACAGCATTCCGGGGCGTTGCATGGCTTCAGGTCGAACGTGTGCTTCGACCCCCGGCACGAGGTTGGGGCGATCGCGCTCATCAACGGCCTGGCCGACGCGTCCCTCCTGGCGATGGACCTTGGCGAGATTGCCCGCGACGCCGTCATGGCGGCGGCGCCCAAGATCGAACCACCGCCCCCGATTCCGGATGCCTACCGGCCGTTGGTGGGCCTGTACTTCGACCGCGAGCTGGGACTGACGCGGCGCGTGGAGTGGCGCGACGGCACGCTCGTGATCATCGATCCTGACCTGCCCCAGTGGCGGCCCACCATGGTGGCGACTGGAGACCCGAACGTGTTCCTCATCGAAGCTGGATTTCGCGAGTCGGGCGAGAACGCGATCTTCAACCGCCTTCCGGACGGCCGCGTGACGTCCATCTTCATCGCCGCCGGCACCTGGGTCCGGCTGGACCCGGTGGCCGGCGCCACGAGGGCGCCGGCCGGCTAGAGAGCTTTAGTGGTGGGCGCAGCCACCAAGCTGCGGGTTCGCAATGACCGCCGTGATGATCGTCCCCGCGAACCGAGCGGTGTCAGGCGTGCCGTATTCGGCCCCGCCGCCGAAGGAATTCGTCGTCACGCCTTTGATCCGGTTGCCGAAGTTCCACAGACAGGCCGTTCCGGAGCCTGAGATCGACGTCTGGTTGCCGATGGTCCAGAACGGGTAGAACTGCGCCCCACGCGGCGGGGCCGTGCAGCCGCTGCCAGTGACGACATTGCAGTCGTTCTCCGAAGCCGCGAGGTCGGTCTCGAACTGGATGGACGGATACGTGTCGCCGTTGGCCTGGAAGGGGCCCGCGTACCGGAACGGTGTCGGATGATTTGTCGACCCGTCCGGCCAGTCGGCGATGTATCCGTTGCCGTCGAAGTCGAGATCACCGTTCTGAGTCACGTCCTGCTGGCAGAACGGCACCGGCCACGTCCACGTCGTCGGCTGTCCAGAGATGACGACCGTGCGCGCGCCCGACCGAAAGCACAGCGCGTCGGAAAATTCGCAGTTGCCCGCGCCTGCGGGGCACGGCCCGCCGCCCTCGGTCGTCGCGCCGGTGCAGACGCCCGTTGAGAAGTTGCATGGCCCTTCGCCCGTGCCGCCGGGCTCGAGACCACCGTTGCAGTTCCAGAAGGTCTGGGGGTCGAACGATAGCCCGATCTGGTTGCTGACCGAGCTGCACGACTCGCCGTGCCCGATCTCCTGCTGCATCAGCACGCCACCCTCCAGCGCCGCCCACGGCACCTGGTTCTGCGGCGACGCGGTGTCGTATTCGGGATGGAACGCGAACGGATACCCGACGCAGCTCCGCGGATTCGTATCCATGAAGCCATTGGCGATGCTCGCGACCATGAACCCCGTCTGTCCGGTGGTCATGTCGTGAACGCTGGTCATGAAGCCGTCAGGCGTGTCCTGCAACTCCACCCTCAGGTTGTCGCCCGGGTTCATCTTCAGGGTCGCGGCGTTGGGTGCAAACGAGGCGTCGTTTGCCAGCTGTGGGCTCGGTGGCCCGGTGGGCACGCCGTCCCTTTGCAGGTAAGCGAAGTTCACAGGCTCGAAGCAATTGGGGTTGCAGAACTTGAAGCCAAAGCTGCAGGAAAGGCTGTCGATGGTCAGCGCAGCGCAGTACTGCGTCTGGTCGCAGCTGAACGCGTCCTTGAATGGACCGAAGCCAGGCGCATAAAACTGAAGCTCCATGAACGCCGAGCCGGCGTCCTGCTTCGAACCCAAACCGGTGTTGCTGTCACTGTCCGGCGTGCACGGCTGCTTCGGGTACGACTTGGGATCGCACATCGGTAGTCCGAACCACGGCGCGATCGACAGCTCGGCGTAATGCGACACGCTGCCGTCCGGTGTCGGTGCCGCCGCGGGATCGATCCCGAGCTGCATCAGGTAGCTCATGTGGTTGCCGCTGCCGTGAGCGGAGGATATGAACTTGACGCTGGGCTCGTCGTGGCCGATGTACTTGCCGTTGTCGTAAGCGCGTCCCGGGACGCCGTTCTCGTTGAAGAACGGGTCGGCACAAAGCGCGCCCATGTTCGGCTTGAGCGTTTGATAGGCGCTGCTGTGGCCGTTGCAGTCGACCATGTTGACTCCGTTCGGCGCGACTCCCGTTGCCGCGGCGACGGGCCAGGCCGTGAACGCCGCGGTCAATGGAAGGACCAGGATCGACCCCACCGACGCCAAGCGCAAAAGGCCGCTCCAAGCATTCATGGCCATTTCCCTCCGCGTGCCGCCGAGTCCCCCACCCGGCCCTGACTGTTCGATGATGAGCCTGTCCCGTTCGGTGGTCAACTATCGTGTCTGGCGATGCGCGCTTTCGAAATTCCGGAGATCGATCCGCAGCCGCGCGACGACCAGGGCCACGGCTACGTCGACTTCCTCGCGTCGGAGAAGCTGAGCGTGGGGCTCTCGGTCTGGCCGGCCGGGACCATCGACAGCCAGCAACCGCACGAGGAGGACGAGGTCTATTACGTGATCAGCGGGCGCGGCTCGATCCGCGTCGCGGGCGAGGACGGGCCGATCCAGGCGGGGAGCCTGGTGTTCGTCGCCGCCCACTTGGAGCACCGGTTCCACGACATCGAGGAAGACCTGCGCGTGCTGGTCTTCTGGGCTCCGCCGCATCACGCGGCGCGTCATCCTTAACGGCGTGGCGGAGCAGCCGTCCACGGTCCTGGTGACGACGACCGAGCGTCCCGCCGGCTACGAGGTCAAGCTGGCGCTTGGTCAGGTGTTTGGCGTCGTGGTCCGCAGCCGCGGCCTCGGAGGCAACATCATGGCCGGGCTGCGCTCGCTGGGCGGCGGCGAGATCGTCGAGTACACGCGGCTGGTCGAGGACACGCGCCGCCACGCCGTAGATCGCATGGTCGGAAACGCGCGTGCGATGGGCGCCAACGCGGTCGTGATGATGCGCTTCGACTCGTCCGAGCTCGGCCAGACCATGACCGAGGTCGTCGCGTACGGCACGGCCGCGATCATCGAGCGGAGCGCAGGTTAGCCGTGCACCCGATGGCGAACATCGTCGTCCTTGTGATCGTCATCGTCTTCGCGATCGTCGGCTATTTCATCTGGGACCGGCGCTACCGCGGCACCAGCGCCGGCCCCGCGGCGAAGCCGACCGGCGAGGTGTTCAGGGACCCGACGTCCGGCAAGATGATGCGCGTCTACGAAGACCCCGCCACAGGCAAGCGGGAGTACCGGGAAGAGTCCTAGCCCCCCAGACGAGCCGGATTGCCCTTCGCGTCGAGAACCAACGGCGGCAGGTATTCGCCCGCCGGCGTCCGCACCCACCACGCTCGGTCGCGCCGCAGCTGCTCGAGCGACGAGAACGCATAGCGGTAGAGGTTCGCGCGCACCGCCTTTGGCGGGTCGTTCGGAAACGGGTTGAAGCGCAGGAGCTTCAAGGTGGCGCGGTCGCCCTCGAGGAGCCGGATCAGAAAGGCGATCAGCCACTGATGGCGGAACGGCGACTCCATCGCCGCGAACCACATCAGCCAGTCGAGCCGGAGATGGTAGGGCGCGTACTGCCACGGGATCCGGCGCGGGTCCCCCGGCTTGCCCTTGAACTCGTACGCCCTCCACCCCCCGGCGTCTGACGCGGCCGGATCGGCGCTGCCCTCGACGATGATCTCGTACCGTTCCCTGGTCACCGAGCCGAACGCGCCGTAAGTGTTGACCAGGTGGAAAGGGTCGTAGCTGAAGTTCATCAGCTGGTGAGCCGAGATGAGGTTGAGGATCGGCCGGTAGCTCTTCACCACGACCATCACCGTCACCGCTACCACCAGCAGCTCCCACCAGATCGGCAGGGGCGCGAGGTGCGCCGGGGGCTGCACCGGCAGGAACAGCGACAGCGTCCTGTCGTCGAACGAGGCGAACGCGATCGTCATCGTCAGGAAGTTGAGCCACGAGAAATTTCCGCTCACCACGAGCCACGCCTGGGTGACGACGATGATCGCGCCGGCGATCGAGGCGACGGGCTGCGGCGCGAACAGAAAAAATGGCACCACCAGCTGCGCAAGGAAGTTGCCAAGCACCTCGAGGCGGTGCACCCGCTTCGGCAGGTGGTGGAAGAACCAGCTCATTGGGTTCGGCATCGGCTGTGTCTCGTGGTGGTGGTAGAGGCAGGTCAGATTGCGCCAGCAGCTGTCGCCGCGAAGCTTGATCAGCCCCGCGCCGAACTCGACGCGAAAGACGAGCCAGCGAAACAGAAGGATCAGAGGCCAGGCCGGGACGGTGGGGCCGGCGCCGAGGAAGATGGCCAGGAACCCGGCTTCGAGAAGGAGCGTCTCCCAGCCGAACCCGTAGAAGATCTGGCCGACGTTGACGATCGACAGGTAGAGCGCCCAGAGCGCGAACCAGGCCACCATCGCGATCAGCGGCGGCGCGACGTCGACCAGGCCGACGATGACGGCCGCGCTCAGCCCTACTCCCGTCCACGCGACGGCCAGCAGCAGCGCGTCGGAGTAGTGGGCGTGAAACACGCTTGGCGCCTCCAGGAACTTGACGCGCTTCAAAAACCGCGGCACGGGCAGCAGCCCCTTGTCGCCGAGCAGCGGCCGGAACTGGAATGCCGCGACGAGGAACGCGACCAGGTAGATCACGCCGAGCGCACGCTCGAGGACGAGCCGCGTCAGCCAGTAGTCCGGCGCCTGCAGCCAATCCATCCCAAGACCCGCCTCTAGGGTGACGTTTTCGCGAGCCGGTGGAAGGCAGGATCTACCTCAGCACACCCGGACACACCTGCTTTGCGCAAAACAGCCGTAGCGACCCGCCCGCATGCGTGTGTTTTGCGCAAAACGGATCCACCTGGCCTCGATAAGATGCCCGCGATGTCAATTGCCTGACCGCCGGCGCATCGCCGTCATCGCGGCCCTCGAGGAGGAGGCGCACGCGTTGGTACGGCATCTTCCACGTTCGGAGACGATCGGGCCGCGCCTGTCCATCTGGGAGGGCGACCGGATCGTGGTCGTCGTCGGCGGCGTGGGCAAGGTGGCGGCGGCCCTGGCCACCCAGTTCACGTGCGACGTCTTCAAGCCGCGGTGCGTGGTCTCGATCGGGCTGGCGGGCGCGCTGGCGAAGATGGCCAAGCCCGGTCAGGTCGTCGTCGCCACGCGCGCTATGCAGCACGATCTGGACGGAAGACCGCTCACGCAGGCGAAAGGCATCATCCCCGCGCTCGGCATCGGCACTGTCCCGGCCAACCCCGCGGTCTCCGACACGCTGCTGCGCGCGGCGCGCTACAAGTCCGAGGATGCGCAGGCGGGCCTGGTCCTGACCGGTGACCAGGTCGTCACGTCGCGGGCGATCCGCGACGCGCTGGCGAAGGAATTTCCGGACGCGACCTGCGTCGACATGGAGACCGCGGCCGTCGCGCAGGTCGCGTACCAGAACGACGTCCCGTGGTCGGGCCTGCGAGTGATCTCCGACTCGGCCGACGAGACTTTCGACCTGAAGGGCGTCATCGGCTTCGGCGTCGACACCGCGGCCAACCTGTTCGAGAGCATCATTCAGACGGTGGTGGACGACCTGTGATCGAAGCCTCCGTGCGGTGGTTGCCGGCCGGGGAGGCGACCCGCCAGGTCGCTTCGGGGCAGCTCGACCCCCAGGTCGTGGTCGCGGCGCACCTCGAGGCCATCGACCGCTTCGACGGCCGCCTCCACGCCTTCATCCACGTCGACCGCCAGGCCCGGTCGACCTGCGGCGTGACGCTGGCGGTCAAGGACAGCCAGCCCGTCGCCGGCATGCCCTACACGTACGCGACGCCATCCTGGCGCGACCGCATCGCCGGCGCAGACGCTGTGCCGGTGGAACGGGCACGTGGCGCAGGGATGGCGATCCTGGGCAAGACCAACCTTCCCGAGCTCGCGGCCGCGATCGGCACCACGAACACGCTGTTCCCGCCGACGCAGAACCCATGGCGCCAGGGCATCACGCCGGGTGGCTCCAGCGGCGGCAGCGGCGCCGCGGTGGCGGCCGGCATGTGCAGCGTGGCGCTGGGCGGCGACACCGGCGGGTCGATCCGCATCCCGGCGTCGTGCTGCGGCGTGGTCGGGCTGCGGCCGACTCCCGACCGCGTTCCCGCGGAAGAGGTGGACGTCACGGTGCTGCAGTCGCGCGGACCGATGGCGCGCTCGGTCGCCGACGCGCGCCTCCTGTTCTCCGTGATGACGGCGACGACGCCGCCTCCAGGATCTCCACGCAGGCGGCAGCACCGGATCGGCATGACCCACGCCGGCGCGGATCCCGCGCCGAAGAAGGCGTGCGAGCGCGCGGCCGAGGCCCTGCGCCAGGCCGGGCACGAGGTCGAGGAGATCCCCTGGAACCCCGGACCGGTCACCGAGGGCTACGGCACGGTCAGGCGCGCGAGCATGGCGAGCTTTCCGGCGGACCTATCGACCTTCGGTCAGGGCATCCAGAAGCTCGCTGCCGAGGGTCGCAGCCTGTCCGCGATGGACTACTTCCACGCCTTCGAGTCCGCGACCGACGCGGCCAACAAGGCGGTGGGCGTGCCGCTGCAAACCCGGTACGACTTCCTGCTCACTCCCACGCTCGGCCTGCCGCCGATGAAGATCGAGGACGTGCCGCCGTTCCTCGGCGAGGCGTGGGCGCGCTATGTCCAGTTCGTGCTGCCGGTGACCTTCGCTCGCACGCCCGCGGTCTCCATCCCAGCGGGTCTCTACGACGGCCTCCCGGTCGGGGTCCAGCTGGTCGGCCAGTTCGCGCAGGAGTACGAGCTGCTCGACTTCGCCGAGGAGCTGGAGAAGATGCCGGGCTTCGGATTCGAGCGACCGCCGGAGGTGGGCGAGTGAAAGCTCAGCGCGTCGAGATATTCGTCTGTCCCTCGGCAACGCCCGCCGACACGAGCGGCCTGCAGGCGCTCGCCGACGCCGGGAAGATCAAACCCGACACCCTCGTCGCGCTCGTCGGCAAGACCGACGGCACAGGCTTTCACGACGACTGGGGCCGCATCTGGGCGGACGCCGCGCTGCGCGAGTGGACCGCGAAGCTGCTCGGGGTCCCGACGGACGAAGTCGCCAGACACGTGATCTTCGTGCTGTCGGGGGGATGCCCGGGCGTGATCACGCCTCATCTCGCCGCCGTGACACGTGAGTGGGTCGAGGACCCCAAGCCTTCCTCCGAAAAGCGCCTTGCGGTGGGACGATCGGGTTCGGAGTCGATCGCGCCGGAAGAGGTCGGACGGATGGGCATGATCCGCAAGGTCGCGTCCGCGACGCATGAAGCGATGAAGGACGCGGACATCACGGACCCGAAGGACGTGCACCTCGTCATGGTCAAGGTCCCGGGACTTACGGTCGCGGGCATCAAGGACGCCGAGTCGCGCGGGTCAACCGTCGTCTCGCATGACCTCACGTTCGGACCTGAAGGCGCAGGCTCGTACGCCAACGACGCCGCCGCGCTCGGCGTGGCGATGGCCCTCGGCGAGGTGCCCGAGTCGAAGCTCTCGGACGACGTCGTCCGCCGCGACTGGGACCTGTACTCCGAGGTCGCGATGACATCGTCCGGCGGCGAGAAGCGGCACGGCGAGGTGGTCGTCTTCGGCAACTCGACCGCGTCCGTGAGCCAGCTCGTCATCGGACACTCCGTCACCAAGGATTTCATCGACGCGCAGGGCGTGCGCGACGCGCTGCGCTCGGCCGGTCTCCGCTTCAAGGACGGTCTGCCCGACGAGAAGGACTTGAGCCGCCTCGTCCACGTGTTCGCGAAGTCGGTGATACCGGGCAGCGACCAGGTTCGCGGTCAGCACATCACGCTGCTCGACGACCACAACGCCTACCAGATAGGCAAGGCGCTCGGAGGAATGCTGGTCGCCTCGGTGACGGGCCGGACGACGAACTACGTCAGCGGCGGCGAGCGGAACTCACACCAGGGGCCGCCGGGGGGCAACATCGTCGCGGCGGTGGTCAGGGTCGGATAGTCCGGACGATCCGCCTTTTTCCATGCTCAGCTCGAACAGTTTGAGCGGGGACAATGGCATCTCGGTGATCGGCACGCCCAACGCGTCCTCGATCGCCGAGGCGATCACCGCCCCGACCGGGATCACGCCCGCCTCCCCCGCCCCCTTCACGCCAAGCGGGTTGAGCGGCGAGGGCGTCTCGATGTGGTCGATCTCGATGGGTGGGATCTCGGTCGCGTACGGCATCAGGAACTCCATGAACGACGCATTGCGCAGCTGCCCGTCGTCGTCATAAGCCAGCCGCTCGTAGAACGCGCCGCCGATGCCCTGCGCGACACCGCCTTCGATCTGACCCTGCACGACCAGCGGGTTGATGACCCGCCCGCAGTCGTGGACGACGACGTACTTGAGGATCTCGAGTCGGAAGGTCTTCGGGTCGACGCGCACGTAGGCCGCGTGGCAGCCGGAGGCCCACGTCGAGCCCGGCGGGCTGTAGTAGCCGGTCGCTTCGAGCCCGGGCTGTTCGCCGTCCTTGAGCGGCGGACCGGGTCGGGCTCGGCCGGCAAACTGGGTCGCCGCCTCGGTACCGCCGCCGAACGCGTAGCGAACCGGGTTCGACAGCACCGCGACCGCGCCGAGGGGCATGCCCTTGTCCGGCGAGCCTTTGACGAACGCTTGCCCGCCGGCGAGCTCGATGTCCGCGGGATTCGCCTCTAGATGGTCGGCCGCGACCTGCTTTGCCTTCTCCGCCACCATGCGCGCCGCGACGTGCATCGCGTTGCCCGCGGTGACCGCGCCGCGCGACGCAAACGTGCCCACGCCCCAGGCGAAGCGCCGGGTGTCGCCGCTGGTGATCTCGACGTCCTGCACGTCCACGCCCAGCTCGTCGGCGACTATCTGCGCCCACACGGTGGCGTGCGCCTGGCCCTGGTTCGGGATCCCCGTCGCGGCGGCGACCTTGCCTGAGACGAGG
>Ga0137381_10001512_pt1 | contig 15686 bp, 14 predicted proteins | sample SagtaG_16_FD_104808 | JGI IMG/M metagenome (GOLD analysis project Ga0137381, IMG submission 104808) | Vadose zone soil microbial communities from Sagehorn Ranch, Mendocino, California, USA - Sage2_L_115_16 metaG | ecosystem: Environmental > Terrestrial > Soil > Vadose zone | place: USA... | reverse complement strand
CGGTGGCCGCCGTATCCTTAAAAAAAACCGCAGCGGAGCCGATCAAAAGAATGGCAAGCGACAGCAGATAGCGCCCCCCCGGCATTCATTCTCCGCCGCGCAGCATGACCAGGACGGCCCACAGCAGCGCGGGGGCGAGGAAGGGCAGAAGCCGCCGGGTGTTGTAGGCGATCCACGGCAGGATCAGCAGGAGTGGCCACCACTCGAAGGCGACCTGCTCGAGATAGGCAAGACCTGCCGGGATCCCCGCGGCGGCCGTGATCCCTTTGACCACGGCCGAGCGCGGCACCGGCAGCCCGTAATAAAGGTAGCGGGCGCCGGCGATCAGCGCGGACGCCGCGAGACCGCTGGCGAGGAGGGCACGCCCGGCGCGACCGAGTCGCCGCCAGAACGGCAGCGCTCCGATTAAGAGCACGATCCCTTCAGGGCGGAGCGTCGCGGCGAGCGCCGCGAAGGCGCCGGCCGTCCGCGGCCTCTTTCCCGCGACCGCGCCCCCCATCCCCCACAGGGCGAGGGTGAATGCCGCCGTCTCCAGGCCGGTGGCGGCATAGAGGGCGGGCGTCGGCAGCGAGGCCCAGAGAAGCGCCGCGGTCGCGGCCCCCCGGGCGCCGGCGAGCATGCGGCCGCACGACGCGGCGGCGAGGATCGCAGCGGCCGCGAAGACCAGCGACAGCAGGCGTCCCGCCCGCGCGGTGTCCGCGCCCGTGACGGTGCGCGCCAAGGCGAGCGCCGCGACCCAGGACCCTCCGCTCACACCCTCGACGCGCTCGCCCGGGTTGAACACCGCCCCGTGGCCGTCCGCCAGGTTCGTCGCGTAGCGGAACTGGATGTAGGCGTCATCGACCAGCCCGTTCGAGGCGATCCCGAGCGCCAGACCACCCACGACGGCGAGGGAGACGGACAGGCGTGGACGCGACAGAAGCAGGAGGCAGCCGGTGAAAAGGAGCAGGACCGCCGCGACCCAAAAGACCCACGACGGCCCGAGACCGTCGAGGAGCGTGGCCGCCGGAGCCATGTGGCGCTCCCAGCCCGCGGGGAGCAGAACGGTCTGCATCGCGCGATGCTAGCACGCGCCGCTCAGTAATAATGACGCGTCGCGGCTTGCCCCCCCCTGTACCCGACCCTATCTTTCATCCGGTTGGAGGGAAGGGAGTGCGCCGTCGCCTCACGTATCTCCTGACAGGCTTCGTGACGGCCTCCTGTTGCCTGATCGCCGTGGCCTGGCTCTCCTCGTCCGAGCGCGCCGCCCGCGAGCAGGACCTCACGAACGAGACCCAGGTCGTCGCCTACCAGTTCTCGACACGGCTCAGGAGCACGCTCGAGAAGCACGTCGTCGCCCTGCAGCAGATGGCGAATTTCTTCGAGAACAGCGACGAGGTCACCGACACCGAGTTCCACGCTTTCGCCGCGCAGACGCTGAAGCAGATCCCCGTCTGCCTCAGAATATCCCGCCTCGATCCCTCGCACCGCATCCGCTCCATCTATCCCCCGGGTCCGAACCAGGCACTGGTCGGGACCGACACGCGCATCAGTCCCGTCGGCTACGAGGCGGTCGTCCACGCGATGGAGTCGAGGCAGCCGGTCTTCTCACCGCCCATGCCGCTGCTCGACGGCGCCCGAGGGTTCATCCTGGCGGTTCCGATCTACCGCAACGGTCGCTTCGAGGGGGAGGTCGCCGGCACGTTCCGGGGGGCCGACTTCCTCTCAAACCTCAACCTGCCGGCCGCCGCCGCCCGCTACGACGAGACCGTGCTGGGCTCGGGGAAGTCCCTGCTCCCCGGCCCCTCGCAGACACCCGGGCCGCCGCACGACCGGCCGACGATCGTGACCGCCTTCAACCTCGCCGGGGTCCAGTGGGCGGTGCAGGTCACGCCGCGCGAAGCGGTGGTGATCGATCGCCTCCGCTCGGGCCGGGCGGGGTTCTGGACGATCGGCATCCTCCTGGCGCTGCTTGCAGGGGCCGGCGGGGGTGCTGCGGTCCACTACGCCTCGAGCCTGGCGCTGCGCGTCAGGACCCAGGACGAGGCGCTGCGCCAGGCCCGGCAGCACCTCGACGGGGCGAAGCAGCAGCTCATCCAGGCGGAGAAGCTGTCAGCACTCGGCGAATTGGTGGCCGGAGTCGCGCACGAGCTCAACAACCCGCTGGCCGCCGTCATGGGGTACGTGCAGCTCCTCCTGACGCGCGAGCTCCCGACCGACGTGACGAGACGCCTCGAGACCGTCTCTACGGAGGCCGAGAGGATGGCCCGGATCGTGAAGAACCTCCTGACGTTCGCGCGCAAGCACCCGCCCGAGAAGCGCCACCTCGGTCTGAACGGCATCATCGAGAAGACGCTCGAGCTCAAGGCGTATCACTTCCGCGTCAACCATATCGAGGTCGAGACCGCCCTCGCCCCGGCCCTGCCGATGACCATGCTCGATTTCCACCAGGTCCAACAAGTGTTGATCAACCTGCTCAACAACGCCGAGCAGGCGATGGGCGAGCAGGGCAAGGACGGCCGGCTCAGGATCCAGACCCGGGCCGTGGACGGGCGCATCGAGGCGCGCATCACGGATTCGGGTCCCGGGATCGGCCCCGACGCGCAGCGACACATCTTCGAGCCGTTCTTCACGACGAAGAAGGAAGGGAAAGGGACCGGTCTGGGGCTGTCGATGTGCTACGGCATCATGCAGGAGCACGGCGGCGGCATCCGGTTCGAGAGCGAGCCGGGGCGGGGCGCCACCTTCATCCTGGACTTCCCCGTGGCGGCTCCCGTCGGCGAGCCGGTGAAGCTCGCCGGGGGAGAGACGGGGGCGGGCCGGAGACTGAGCATCCTGGTCGTCGACGACGAGCCGAGCGTTTCGGACTTCATGGTCGACCTTTTGACCTCGCGGGGCCACCGGGTCAACACGGCGGCGGACGTGCCGGAGGCGCTGCTCAAGATCGCGCGCGACGAGCTCGATATGATCATCTCCGACATGAACATGCCACGCGGCACCGGCCTGGACATCTACCGGGCCGTGCTCGCGAAGCGGCCCCCGCTGGCGAAGCGCATCGTGTTCATGTCGGGGAGCGGGACCACACAGGACACGCAGCAGTTCCTGCGGGAGACCGGCATCCAGCTGATGGCGAAGCCGTGCTCGATCGTCGACATCGAGCGGGCGATCGAGCGGGTGACTAGACCGGAGTCGCCGTCTTCCTCGGTGGATTGAAGAACGGCAGGTCCACCACCTTCACGCCGACCTTCTGGTGCACCGCCTCGATCGTCATCTCCATGTCGAGCGTGGTCCCCTTCGCGGCGTGCTCGGAGGCGAGGCTCGCCAGGGCGATCATCTTCTTGAGCAGCGGCGACCAGGTCGTCGAGGTCGCCTTGCCGGCCTGGACGCTGCCGGCGTACACCGGGACCGCCGTCCGCGATGCCGTCGACGGCACCGACGGCGTCAGCCCGAACTCCTCGTAGCGCTTCTCGACCTCGGTCCAGTCGACCTCGAGCCCTACCAGGCGGCGCTTCGGCCCGCTCTTGCTCTCCTCGACGAGGGGGGCGCGCCCGATGAAGTTTTCCTTGTCGAGGTGCACCAGGCGTCCGAGACCGATCTCGTAGGGCGAGTACTTCTGCGACTCGATGACCGCCTTCTTGCTGCTGTTGTAGTCGACCTCGATCAGGATAAGCCCGGCCTCGATGCGCGCCACGTCGAGCGCCAGCATCCCGGTCGGGTGGATGTCGAACGCCCGCCCCCCTTCCATCAGCGCGTCCCACACCTTCACCGCGTCGCCCCACGGGATCCAGATCTCGTATCCCAGGTCCCCCGTGTAGCCGGTGCGCGAGATGTCCACGGGAACACCGGCGATCGTGCCACGCGTCACGCGGAAGTATTTCAGGTTGGCGACATTCGCCTGCGCCACCTTCTTGAGCAGTTTGCCGGAGGTCGGCCCCTGCAGCGCCAGCGCCGCCGTCTTCTCGGAGATGTCGTCGATCGCGACGTCCATGCCGATCGCGTTGATGCGCAGCCAGCGCAGGTTCGGATCGGCGGCGGTCATCCTGTAGGTCGTCTCGTCGAGACGCGACACGGTGCCGTCGTCGATGATCTTCCCCGCCTCGTCGCACCACGGCGTGTAGATCACCTGCCCCGTCGTCATCTTCGAGACGTCTCGGGTGATGACGCGGTTCAGGAGCTTCGTCGCGTCGCGTCCTTGGATCAGGTACTTGAAGAGCGGGGAGATGTCGATCAGGCCGCAGGCGTTGCGCAGCGCGTTGTACTCGTGCTCGTGGTGCATCTCGTACACGCTGACTGCGTAATAGCCGGACCACTCGCGATAGTTCAGGCTCTCGCACAGCTTGAGGGTTCTCTCGTGGACCGCTGTCCCGATCGGCACGCCGTTCTCCTCCTTGGGAGCGCGCATTCTAGCCCACGCACATCCGAAGCCGCAACCTGCGTTGCACGGGGCGCGACACCCGGGCGGAGGGGCGCGCAGGGGGCAGCCCCGCCGGGCACGGGTCCGGGTCGCTGCGCGACGCTCCCCTCTCCTCGCCTCGCGCCGCCCACCGCGCAAAGGCGCGCGCAGCGGGGCCCCGGCGCGAGGTCTCGGAAGGCCCGGCGGGGCTGCCCCCTGCGCGCCCCTCCGCTTGGCTCCCGCGACAACGGCAACGCAGACCGAACTCTTGCTCGGGTGCGGGAGGCAGAAGCCGGCGCAAGACGTCAAGCGGTTGACTCAGGCTAAAAAAAGAGCGGATGCACTGTTGTCGGCGACGTGGTGCCCGTCGTATATTGATTCGCATGAGCACCGTCTACGAGATCAATCTGGACTTCATCGCCCTGGCACAGAAGTATGCCGGCAAGTGGGTCGCGATGCGGCCGGATACATACGAGGTAATTGCTTCCGGCTCCAGCGCCGAAGAGGTCTTGGCGGCCGCCGAGCAGGCTGGCGTTGAAGAACCGCTGATCACAGATGTCGTTGAGAGCTACGGCTCATACGTGCCGTGCGCCCAGCCGTAGATTTCCACTCCAGATATTCGAAGCAACTCAATAACCCGTCAGTGGCGTTCCCGGATAAGACGGAGATCTGGAATCCAGTAGTTGAACTTGTCTTGCGACATGGCAAGAAGCACTTCGGGGCACTCGCTCTGCTCGACTCCGGGTCCCAATGGTCGTTCATAGCCCCAAAGTACGCGAACCCGTTGGGAATCGACTGGCGCAACGGGCCTACCATGACCTTCGGCGGACTTGGCAACCCCAACAACATGGGTTACGCCGTCGATCTCAAGCTTGTCCTGCTTCGAGCGAATTATGCCTGGGACGCTCGAGTGTTGGTGACGGAGGCGCTTGAACCTTTCCCGATGATTCTTCTTGGACACCAGGGCTTCTTCGAGCACTTCGATGTCACCTTCCAAACCCGCCTTCGCCACTTTCACATCGAACGGAAGTAGGTTTTTTCCCCGAAGCGAGTTTTCCGATTCCCAGCCGCAGATGCGGCAGATGATTATCTCAGGACGAAGTCTACGACGATGGTGAATTCGACCTCGACCGGCTGGCCGGCCTTCATGGCCGGGTGGTACTTCCACTGTTTGACAGCCTCCATCGAGGCCTCCGCGAAGCCGCACCCGCCGCCGGTGACCTGCACGGGACGCAGGGTCCCAATAGTGCCGTCCTTCAGAATTGTGGCCACCAGGACGACCTGTCCGCTCTTGCGGCTGGCGCGCGCCCGAGCCGGACACTTTGGCGTGACCTTGGACTTTGGAATGATCTCCGGAGCCGTGACATCCTCGAGCGTGAGCCCCACGAACTGACCGTCCTTGTATTCCGGGGGACGGGGGGCTGGAGGCAGGTCGGTCATTTCGTACAGGTCGACTATGCGCCGGAACCGCTCCCGATCCTCCGTGGTCAGCACCCCCTTGAGGAGGACTCCGCGCGACTCGTATTCGACCGGGATATCGGCCGTCGCCCCGCTCCCCGACGCGGCGAGCCGGCGCACGAGGCTCTCCTCGTCATTGAGTGTCAGCACCGCCTTCGGCCGGCATCCCGACGTGTCGAGGACGGCGTCCCCTTTCGCACCCAGGTCCAGGACGACGGTCGACCCGTCGAGAGCGAATCTGAGGCGCCCCAATTTCCCGGCGTGGACCCCCCAGAGAGAGACTCCCAGGAACAGTTCCCTCCTCGAGGTGCCGATCTCAAGAATGATTGCGCTGATCAGGATGTCGTGGACCGGCCAGGGCTCGATCCGTGACTGATACACCTTCTGTCCCTGGAAGTCCTTGACCTCGATCCCATCCAGCAGACCGCTCTGGCTCTCCTGGGCCGCCGCCCGAATCGTCGACGAGCCGATCGCCAGCGCAAGCAGGACGGACAGCGGAAGAGCGCGCATCGCGACGAGTCCTCTGAGGATCGATTCGCCGCCGATTATAGATCCTGGAGGCGGGCGTGGACGGATCAAAGGATCGGAGGGGCATTCACGCTCTAACAGTCGGCGGAGCGGCGTCGGAGGCTGCGTCCGCCGGGTCGCTCGAGAGCGCGCGCCGAAGACCCGCTACCTTGTGATCGTGCCGGCGGGCGGCGCGTCTCGAGTCGAGGGGAGGCTTCATGCAGGGAGCCGCCCCATCCCCGGCGGGCGCAGCCTCGGACGCCCCGCGACATGCCGCGCCATGGCCTCACCCCACCCGGGAATCCACTTCGATCCGAGCCGGCTCAGTGGCTGTAGAAGCCGGAGGGTTGGGTGTTGGAGGTTCCGGCCATGGCCGCTTCGTTGACTTGGATGATATGGTGGGCCCAGGCCAGAATCACGACGACCACCACCGACCCGATGACCCACTTCACGACCACCCGCTTCATGGCGCCCCTCCCGACGTCGCGGGCGCCGCCGGACCGGCGGGCTGATCGAGCAGCCGGGGCCGGCCGTCCTGGATCGTCCAGACCGCTGGGCGCGACCGGTAATTGCCGCTCCCGGGCTCGCGGTTGACGTGCCCCGCGGTCCCGTCGTACGCCGTCTCGCCCCGGATGTACTCGACGACGTCCTGACCGCTCTCGAATCCCCGCACCACGAGATCGAACGAGTCGTAGGCGTACGGCATCATGTGGGCGGCGAACCGCGTGTCCGGATATTTTGCCTCGAAGCGTGTCATGAAGCCCCGATCGGCGAGATTGCTGTCCGTATACCAGGCCCCTTCGAACAGGGTCGGATTGTCGCTCACGGAGAGGGCGACGATCGACGCAATGTTGTGGATGCCGGCCTCCTTGAGCCGCGCGCCGAGAAGGTCGAGCGCCGGCTCAGTCGCCTCCACGAAGTAGACGTCGGGCCGCGTCGCCCTGGCGGCCTCCACGATCGGTGCGAACTCGGTCGTCGTCCCCGCGAATCGGTTTGCGTACGTCACGCGGATGCCGCCGGCCGCCAGCCCTTCCTTCAGCGCCTTCACGTGGCCGTCGATGCTCGGGTAGTCCTGCGACAGGAGGGCGAGCGACTTGATGCCTCGTCTCCGGGCCTCCTCGACCCAGCGCGTCGATTCGTCCTCGGGGAGCGGGATGTTGGTGAAGTTGAAGATACCGTCCCCGATGCTGCCGACCGAGCACACGCAGAGGTGCGGGATGCCCGCATAGGTGGCGTACGGCTTGATGACCTGCCCCGGAAGCGAGATGCCGCCGACGATGGCCCGCACCTCATCCACGCCGATGAGTCTCTTGATGGCCGCCCGCGTCTGCACCGGGTTGGTTCCCGTGTCCGCGGTAACCAGCTCGTATCGGTACTTCGTTCCCTTCAGATCGTCCTTCGCCATCTGCACGGCCTTGAGGAACGAGCTGCCGAGGAGCGCCCCCGGCCCCTGCTGGGGCACGATGACGCCGATCTTGATCACGCCTCCCTCGGGCGGTATCCCCCTGTTGCGCCCCTTGGCGTAGACGACATAGCCGCCGGTGGAGACCGCAGCCACCGCGATCACTGCGGCAACCCATCCCAGGGAGGTCATCCCCGCCGCCCGCCGGTCGGCATGCGCCGATCGGATGAACGCGAGGGTGTAGCCGAGAGCGTAGAGGCTCGAGATGGACGCGAGGATTCCCGTGGCCTCGAACGGAAAATTCCCGACCGGATCCCAGGAGAAATACTGTCCGTAGTCCGCCAGCAGGAAGTTGCCGAGGAAGAGCTTGAGCGTGCTCTTCCACAGACCGTCGATGAGACCGAAGCCCACGATGACCCAGCCGCTGACCAGCCCGTACGCGACGAGCGCGACCGCATTCCTGGTGGTCCGGAACCACAGGATCGTCGCGATCGGCAAGCCGATCGTCACCGCTCCCAGGACGAGCGTGAAGAATCCCATCCTGTAGTAGTGATGGATCGTCGTCATCAGCGAGGTGATCAGCACCGCCGCCAACGACAGGCGCGCATATCGGTGAGTCGGGTTGTCGGTCGTGGTCATCGAACTGCCTCGCACTATAGGCCCGGACCCCGCACGCTGACAATAGCGGGTTGCGGGCGGCAAGATCGGCCGGGCGCTCGCGACCCGCGACTGTTGCACGCGTTGAAATCCCTCTTTTTCGTCCTTGCGCGCAGCGGGTGCGATCCGTAGAATGAGGCGCCCCATTTCACATCACGCGGCACCGGTTCAGATACTGGGAAGGACCAGCATGGCGCAGAAGTACGACGCGATCATCGTCGGGGGCGGGCACAACGGCCTGGTCAACGCCGCGTATCTGCAGCGGGCGGGGAAGAAAGTCCTGGTCCTCGAGCGCCGTCACGTCCTCGGCGGCGCCGCGGTGACCGAGGAGATCTTCCCCGGGTTCAAGTTCTCGGTCTGCTCGTACGTCGTGTCGCTCTTGCGTCCGGAGATCATCCGCGAGCTCGACCTGCCGCGGCATGGCCTCGAGATCCTGCCGCTCGACGGCACCTTCACGCCTTCGATCGACGGTGACAAGTACCTCTGGCGCGTCAACGATCACGCGAAGACGATGCGGGAGATCAGGCGCCACTCGCGCGCCGACGCCGACGCCTACGAAGAGTTCGGCAAGGCGATGGTGCAGATGTGCCGGTTCGTGAAGCCGATCCTCAGCATGACGCCTCCCGACCCGACGACCCTCAACCCGCGCGACCTGATGAAGCTGCTGTTCCTCGGCCGCCGTTTCCAGGCGCTGTCGGGCGAGGACAAGTACAACCAGGTCCAGCTGATGACGATGAGCGCCATCGATTTCCTGGACCAGTGGTTCGAGACCGACATCCTCAAGGCGACGATGTCGGCGTCGGGGATCATCGGCACGTTCCTGGGGGTGCGCTCGCCGGGGACCGCCTACGTGCTGCTGCACCACTACATGGGGGAGATCGACGGGGCGTTCCGCTCGTGGGGCTTCGCGCGCGGCGGCACCGGCGCCATCAGCAACGCCATCGCCGAGGCGGCGCGCGAGGCGGGGGTCGAGATCAGGACCAAGGCGGGCATCCAGAAGATTCTGATCAAGAACGGCAGGGCGACCGGCGTCGTCCTGCAGAACGGCGACGAGATCCACGCCGACGTCGTGTCGTCGAGCGTCGACCCGAACCGGACGTTCCTTAAACTGATCGACGCCGAGCACCTGCCGTCGGAGTTCGTCGAGGAGGTGCGCCGCTTCAAGCTGCGCGGCTCGAGCGGCAAGGTCAACCTGGCGCTCGACGCCCTGCCCGACTTCACCTGCATCCCGGGGCCGGGCGCGCACCTGCGCGGCGCCGTCTCGATCTCCCCGAGTGTCGAGTACATGGAGCGGGCCTATGACGAGGCGAAGTACGGCGTGTACTCGAGCAAGCCGTACATCGACATGGTCATCCCGTCGCTGACCGATCCGTCGGTGGCACCCCCGGGCAAGCACATCCTCTCCTGCTTCGTGCAGTACGCCCCGTACAAGCTGAAGGAAGGGCCCGAGGCGTGGGAGGGGAAACGCGAGGCGTTCGGCGACACGGTCGTGAACACGATCGCCCAGTACGCCCCAAATCTAAAGGACATCATCGTCGGCCGCCAGGTCGTCACACCGCTCGACCTCGACCGCGAGTTCGGCCTCACCGAAGGGAACATCTTCCAGGGGGAGCTGTCGCTCGAGCAGCTGTTCTTCCTGCGCCCCATCCCCGGCTGGGCCAAGTACAGGACGCCGATCAAGAACCTCTACATGTGCGGCTCGGCCACGCACCCGGGGGGCGGCATCATGGGGGCGAACGGGCGGATCGCCGCGATGGAAATCCTGAAGGACTGGAAGCGGGGGATTGCCTAAGGCATGGCCGCGAAGCGCGACGTCGTCATCATCGGGGGCGGGCACAACGGCCTCGTGACCGCGTTCTACCTGGCGAAGGCCGGCCGCAAGCCACTCGTCCTCGAGCGCCGCCCGGTCGTCGGCGGCGCCGCCATCACCGACGAGTTCCACCCCGGCTTCAAGGTCCCGACACTCGCCCACACGCTCGGCCCGCTGCGCGCCGACGTCGCCCGCGACATGGCGCTCGACCGGCACGGCCTGCACATCATCCGCCCCGAGGTGCGCGTCTTCGCGCCGCACCCCGACGGGCGCAGCCTGTTCCTGTACGACGACGCCGAGCGCTCGGCCGCCTCGATCACCGGCTTCTCGGCGAAGGACGCCGAGAAGTACAAGGAGTTCCACGCCACCCTCGGCCGCATCGGCAAGGTCATGGCGCAGGTGCTGGAGACGACCCCGCCCTCGATCGACCATCCGTCGTCGGGGGATCTCTGGAACATGCTGAAGGTCGGCCGCGGCCTGCGGGGCCTGGGCAAGAAGGAGATGTACCACGTCCTGCGCTGGGGCCCGATGGCGATCGCCGACCTCGTCGCCGAGTTCTTCGAGACCGAGCTGCTGCGCGCCACGATCGCCGCGCGCGGCACGTTCGGCGCCTTCCTCGGCCCCTGGTCGGCCGGGACCTCTTTGATGCTGCTGATGCGGGCCGCCGGCGACGGCAACCCCGCCGGCCCGACCCTCTTCCCGAAAGGTGGGATGGGGGCCGTGACCCAGGCGATGGCCGCCGCGGCCAGAGAGGCCGGCGCCGAGATCAGGACCGGCGCCGACGTCGCGCAGATCCTGGTGAAGGACCGCCGCGCGACCGGAGTCGCGCTCGCCTCGGGCGAGACGATCGAGGCGGGAGCCGTGATCTCCAACGCCGATCCGCGCCGCACGCTGCTCGGACTCGTCGACCCCGTCCACCTAGGCCCCGAGTTCGTCGTCAGGATGCGGAACTACCGGTGCTACGGCACCGTCGCGAAGGTGAACCTCGCGCTCTCCGGCCTGCCCGAGTTCACGGCCCTGAAGCGCTCCCCCGCGGGGGCCCCGAACGGCGCCGCCGCCCTGTCGGGACGGATCCACATCGGCCCTGAGATCGACTACATCGAGCGCGCCTTCGACGACTCGAAGTACGGCGACTTCTCGCAGCACCCGTACCTCGATGTGACCATCCCCTCGATCGCCGATCCGTCTCTAGCCCCACCCGGCAAGCACGTCATGTCGATCTGCATGCAGTACGCCCCGTTCCGCCTCAAGAGCGGCGACTGGGACGCCCGCGCCGAGGCGCTCGGCGACACGGTCGTCAAGACGCTGTCGGAATACGCCCCGAATCTGAAAGCGCTCATCATCAAGGGCCAGGTGATCACGCCGAAGGATCTGGAATCGACCTACTCCCTCACCACCGGCCACATCTTCCACGGCGAGCTGACGCTGGACCAGATCTTCACGATGCGTCCGCTGCTCGACTGGGCCCGCTACCGGACGCCGGTCGCCGGCCTGTATCTGTGCGGCTCCGGCACGCACCCAGGGACCGGGCTCACCGGCGGCTCGGGGGCGAACGCGGCGCGGGAAATCCTGAAGGACTCGAAGTAACCGCCGTCATCGCCGCGCGCCCTCCTCGCCGGCGCCCGGCGTGTGAGTCTCGCCCGAACGCGGCGCGTCCGTCTCTTCCGAGCCCGGCGCCTGGGTCTCGCCTGGTCCCGGCGCGTGCGTCTCGCCCAAGCCCGGCGCACCGGGATCTCCGGGCAGGCGCCGCTCGTTGCGATACCAGCGGGCGACTTCGCGCGAGCCGAGACGCCAGGTGAGCGCCAGCGGCGCCGTGCCGCGGCAGGACGCGAGCCCTCCGTGCTCACCTCGCTGATGGTGGAAGCGACAGAGGCAGACACGGTTGTGCTGCCCATTGCCGCCGAGGTGCGACCGGTAGTGGACATGGTGGTCCTCGAGATTTCGGCGCGAGGAGCACGCCGGCGCGGCGCAGCGCCAGCCGTCGCGGACGAAGATCGGATCGGCGGAGAGATCGTCGGCGTGCTCCGGTGGATCCCACGTCTCGACGAAGTCCTCGAGCAGGGCGAGGAGACCGATCCAATCCGGGACGCGGCGGGAGGCGATGGAAAACATCCGAGCCGCGACGCGCGCGGCGGGGAGATGGTCTGCGTCCGCGAGCCCGCCCCCCGCATCCTCCTCGTACCACGCGATCGCCTCTGCCTCCCGGCCTAAGCGGGCCCGCGCTCCCTCCACGGCCGCCAGGAATCGGTCGGCGAGATCAAAAGGAAGGGTCAGGCGGAGGAAAACATCCGGTTTGGGGAGGACCGCCGTCGCCGGGGAGAACGACGCGGCGAGCCGGTCGGGGTCCACGCCGTCGAGCGTGAGGGGCGCGGAAGCATCGATGGACCCCTCCACCGGGCGGGCGCCGATGGCCTGCATCCCGAGGACGCCGACGCGGCGGCGCGCGGTGCCCGGCGCGCGCGAGAGCGAGGCGTGCCACGAGGCGTCGGACAGGGGGGAGGGTGCGGCGAGGCTGGCGTGGAGTTCCGTGGACTGCGCGCCGGCGGGTTGGACGGTCCTAGTGGGGCGGATCGCTCCGGAGCGGGCGATGGCGCGGGCCTCGTCGCGCAGGCGCTTGACCGTGATTTCGCTCGCGTGACGGACCCAGGCGCGCTCGGCGGGGGTGCCGCCTGCGGTCGGCGCGGACAAGATGCGGCCGACGACCAGCGCGGCCTCCAGGCCGAGCGTTCCCGCCTCGTACGCTTCGCGCACTCGTGGAAAACGTCCGAGCAGGTGCGCGGCGCGGGCGCGCGACTGGGCCGCGGTGCGCGACAGTCCGAGCCGCTCCTCGGCGTAGTGGCCGACGCCGGCGAAGCGCAGGCGCGTCCAGGCGCGCTCCTCCCCCATCGTCGCGAGGAGACGGCCGAGGCGGACCTCGATCTCGGTCTCGATTGACAAGAGCGCGTGCATCCGCGCGACACGCTCCGCGGGGGAGCCGCGGTCGCCGTCGCGCGCCAGAGCCGCGAGCTGGCGGAGGGTGGAGCGGCCGAGCGCCAGGCCCCACGACGCGTCGTTCTTGTCCGGCAGATGGCTCCAGGCGTTCGTTGAGCGCGCCAGGGCCTCTTCGACGATGGAGGGAGGCGGGCCGGGCCGGATGCCGGCGCGATCGACGTCCGAGGACGGCGCGACGGGGAAGAACCGCGGTTCCGGGGACGGTGCGCCGGGGTCGGCCGGCTCCGCGGCGAGGGGGTCGGCGGACGAGGCCTCGGCGACGAGGGACTCGACGAACGACACGATGGTCGTTTCGCTCCCCTCCACGGCGCGATGAAGGTCGACGGCCTCGTCGAACGCGGCGACGAGCGCGGACGGAGAGGCGATGCGGAGGAGGACGCGGTCGTCGTCGGCCTCATCATCTATTGTGGCTGGCATTGTGTCGTGCTCGCCGGAGGCGGCAAGAGCGGGAGGTAGCGCGTCCCCCTCGCCTGCCCCGGCGGGATTGTCTTCGCCCGCGCGGCGCGAGCGGGTGACGGCCTCGCGCAACGCGCGGACGGTGAGGCGGCGCGCCAGGGCGATCCAGCCCGCGAGGTTGCCGGCGCCGGCCACGCGGCCGATGAGGAGCGCGCGCACGTGGCCCAGTGGCGGGCCGCCATCGTCTCCGGTGAGCGCGGCGCCCAGTCCCGGAAGCGCTGTGAGCGCCGAGTGAAGGGACGCCAGGTCGCGCAGCCAGCGGCCCGAGCGGTCGAGGTACTCGAGGGCGAAATCGGAGGCGCGGGCGAAGCCGAAGGCGCACCAGGCGCGCTCGCGGCAGAGCGAGGCCGCCAGTTGCGCGAGCGGCAGAGTGATCCGCTCGCGCGCTGCGCTCAACGAGCGCGCCAGCGCATCGGCGCGCCGGGCGGAGGTCTCGACGCGAGGCGGAGGGGATGCGGGGGCCGCGGCCTCGACGCGAGGATCATGGCTCGCCGAGGGGCGCGCGCCGGGGAGCGCGCCGCGCGGTCGATGGGCCGCGGGTTCTGGCGCTCGGTACGATCCGGCGGGATCCTCCGAGCAGACGGTGGTCGCCGCGGCGGTCGCTTGGCAACCGTATTTGATCATCGGATTTCACGTGGGGGCGGAACGAGTACGACACTCCTAATTTACACTCACTCGGCGCGATGTCAAGATGGAAAATTCAACAATGTTCGTGCCAGCCAATGCAGCCCCGCGCGAAGAGCGGCGCCGGCGGAAACGCGACGACAGGCAGCCTAAGTCCGGTCGAGTCCGACGACCCTGAAGCCGCTGGAGCGCGCGGCGATTCCGAGCGCCGTGTCGTGCGTCGCGAACACCAGGTCGGCCGAGGACGATTCACGCCAGAGCATGGCGGTGGCGAGATGGATCGCGTCGAGGGTGCCGATCGGGATCGGCAGGTGAAGAGAGGCGCGGGCCAGGACGGGGCGGGTCGGCTCCACGATTTCGATCTCTTCCAGCAGCCGGTACACCGCTTCCCGGCGCACCGAGAGATCGTCATCGTCGATGGCATTGCGGAGCCGCAGCCGGTCGAGCGTCCGCAGACACTCCACCTCGGCCAGGGCGCTGGCGACTCCGTCGCGGACGGATTTCCACTCCTTCAGTCTGCCGCGCTGACCCAGGACGATCCGCAGCAGCACCGATGAGTCGAGATAGGCGATCAGCGCCCGACCTGCCTTTCCTCGAGAAGGAGGGCGACCGCATCGACGCCGACCTTGAGCGGCGGCGGCAGCCGGACGTCGTGCAGGCTCGGGACGCGCCGCAGCGGCTTGCGGACCCTGAGGGGTTCGGCTTCGGCGCCATACGGAACGAGCCGGGCGATCGGGGTCTCCCTGTCCATCACCGTGTAGGTCTCGCCGCGCCGCACCCTGCGGAGGTGCTCGCTCAGGCGGGTCTTGAGCTCCGCAATCCGGACTTTCTTCATGACCAGAAGATAGTCACATCTGGTCATGTCGTCAAGCGATCGACTCAGGCCGAACTTCTCGCGTACAATTCCCTCCTCGGGTAACGCGGTTGGGAGATCTCGCCGTGGTGTGCGCGAACTGTCACATGTTGATTCACATGAATGCCCGCCGAGCACCCCCTGTTGAGCGTCTAAGAGCACGGATCGCAACTGAGATAAGGGAATCTCGCAAAGCCTAGTTTGGAGGTTACTCTGCATGGCGATTCCAGACTTTCAGAGCATCATGCTTCCCTTGCTATGCCTGGCGGGCGACAACAAGCCGCATACGCTTCGGGACACTGTCGACGAGTTGGCCATGTAGTGCTCTGTTGCCAAGTGGAAGACAGGCAATCTTCGACAACAGAGTAGGATGGGCCAGGACGTACATGAAGAAAGCGGGTCTTCTGGATACACCACGGAGAGCGCTGAGCACCTAGTGTCCTGAATTAGAGATTCGCTGACAAAAGCGTGCGATGCTCGCGAAGATCTCATCGGCGGTCTTGGTCCACACGAACGGCTTCGGGTGCTTGTTGTTGGAGCTGAGGTAGGTCATGAT
>Ga0137381_10001497_pt1 | contig 15771 bp, 16 predicted proteins | sample SagtaG_16_FD_104808 | JGI IMG/M metagenome (GOLD analysis project Ga0137381, IMG submission 104808) | Vadose zone soil microbial communities from Sagehorn Ranch, Mendocino, California, USA - Sage2_L_115_16 metaG | ecosystem: Environmental > Terrestrial > Soil > Vadose zone | place: USA... | reverse complement strand
GTGATCACGGCCCCGGTCACCGCCGATGCCCCGGCCCCGGCCAGGAAGGCCACCACGGGCTGCCCGGCCTGGCCGCTCCGGCTAGCTGCCCTGCGCCGGCTGCCCGGCCAGCTAGCCGCCCGGCCCGGTTGTCCGGGCTAGCTGCTCGACCCGGGCGTGCAGCTCAGCCACGTAGCCCTGCGACTCGGGCTTCATCAGGACGCTGCGCAGGATCCGGGCCCGGTCCCGGTCGGCCGCGATACCCGCGTGGCGGCGGGCGAACTCCCCCGCCGCGACCTGCAGCGTGCTGAGGAACACCGGGTGCTCGGGGTCGGCCATCCCGGCGGCCAGCATCCGCGCCGAGGCGCGGTCGATCGCGGACAGGCTGCGCGGGCCGGCGGCCGGGAAGTAGCAGACGATGTCGAGTTCCGGCGGCTGGTACAGGATCAGCCGGCCGGACGACTCGATCAGCGCGGACCAGTCCAGCGCCGCCTGCCGGCACGCGGCGAGGACCTGGCCGAGCCCGCCGGGCGTGGGCGGCAGCAGCCGGAACGTCAGCCACAGCGCGGCGGCCGCCGCCCCGGCCCGGGAGCACTCCAGGCTGATCTCGCCCAGGTGCAGCTCATCGGAGGTGAAGTAGGTGTAGGGCGAGTCGTGCTGGTACAGGCGGCCGGTCGCCGGATCGCGGAAGAGCACGGCGCCGCAGCCATACGGCTGCAGCCCGTGCTTGTGCGGGTCGACCACCACGGAATCGCACTCGGCGATCGCGCGCCAGGGCGCGGCATCCAGGCCGGCCGTGCCGGGCTGGCCGGCCAGCAGCGTGAAGAAGCCCCCGTAGGCCGCGTCGACGTGCACCCGCACCCCGTGCCCGCGGGCGATCGCGAGCACCTCGTGCACGGGATCGACCGCGCCGAGGCCGGTGGTGCCTGCCGTCGCGACCACCGTCCCGATCCGGCCGCCGGCCAGCAGGTCATCGAGCGCGCCCAGGTCAAGCCGCCCGGCGCGGTCGGCCGGGACCGGGACCGCGTCGACGCCGAGCACCGCGCACATGCGGCCGTGGGTGTAGTGCGCCTCCGTGCTGTACGCCACGCCGCGGCCAGGGTGCAGCTCGCGGGCGACGTAGAGCGCCTCCAGGTTCGCGATCGTGCCGCTTGTGGTCAGGTGCCCGAGGTGCGTGGCGAGGCCGAACATCCTGGCCAGCTGCGCGACCACCTCCTTCTCCATCTTCGCGGTGGCCGGCCCGCCGTCGAGCGCGTGGTTGTTCGGGTTGATGAGCATCGCCGTGAGGTAGCCGACGACGGCCGCCGGGTGCGGCGGCTTGAGCATCTGCCCGGCGTACGACGGGTGAAAGAACGGGTAGTTGTCCCCGAGCCTGCGGGTGAAGTCGTCGAACGCGTCAGCGAACTGCTCGTCGCTGACGCGCAGTGACCCATCACGATCGAAGGGGCCGAACGAGTCCTGCCAGTCTTCGATGGCGGCCAGGCCACGGCTCAGCCAGCGCTGCATATCCACGTCAGACCTCACCATCGTGATCAGACCGCCGCCTGCGCCGCCCCGGCAGGCGAGGCGCCGGCCCGCGAATCCCCGGCCAGCCCGGGTCGGCGTCCCTGGCCGACTGCTGCAGGCATCCCATGGTCGCAGAACGCCGGGCCGCAACGCCGCATGGCCATTCATCTTCCAGACGCGGCCGCGTACCGCGGAGTCGCCCCGTTCCAAGGGCTGCCGCGCCTGAGGATCCCGGAGCCTGGTCGTAGATCTACGTATCAGGCCATGGGCCGGCGTGCTCTGTACGCGTAGAGGCGTCCCGTGACCGGGGTGCGGAGCGCCTGGACGCAGAGATGAGGCGTGTCCGGTGAGTGAGACGCAGCCGCTCAGCCGGCTAGACATCATGCGCGGGCGGGCGGATAAAGACGACGCAGGCAAGCGTGAGCGGCAGGGCTACGTCGTCTGGCTCGTGGTCGGCATCGTCATCGCGGTTCCCGAGTTCTGGGCCGCGATAGGGCAGCCGCCGTGGCCCACGATCTCGGCCACCATCGGCCATCTGGAGGCGCTGCAGAATCTCGTTGCGATCGTCGTGGTCGCCCTGATCGTGGCTGTCGCCGTGCACTCTGCCGGGTACCGGCGGCGTCATCCCGGCGAGTTCGTCACGTCGAGTGGCCGCCTGCGAGGCCGGACGGCAGGCGGCCGCCTCACCATGCACCCGGACCAGGTCAGCGACGTGTCAGCGTACGCCTACTTCCTGCCTGCGATCGGCGTCGTGGTCGCCGGCACCGGCCTCGCCTACGCGGCGAACGGCAGCAACTGGGTCCTTGCTTACGTCCTCTACGGCTTGATCGCGGTCTGCTGCCTGGTCATCCCGAACGTGCTGGCGTTCTGGTTCGCCCGGGAGGTGCCGTTCCCGACCCTCTTCGGTACGGTCGCCGACCTCGAGCGCCGCTGGCACCCGGTGGCCCTCATCATCCAGGCAGGCCTGGCTGTCCTGCTCATCCACCTGGCGTTCTATCCATGGCCAGACATCTTTTCCCACGTCACGATGCAGTCACCGTAGGCGCTGCCTGCCGGGCTGGCCGGGCCCCTGGCGGGCGTCACCCCCGCCGGCCGGCTGCCCGTAGAGCGTCGGCCGGAGAGCGTTGGCCGCGGCAGGATCCTCGCCAGGACACGTTTCGCGCGGCCTGTACCGGAGAGAAGGATCCGGCCGTGCCCCGCGATCTGTGGCCGGGTAGCGTCTGTACCGGATGCCACCGGACATCGCCGGGCGGCGCAGTGCCCGGCAGGTCGCTGGCATCGATCAACGTCCGCTGGCACGCACGTGAACAGGACCGCTCATGTCTGATCGCACGACTGGCAACGCAGCAGGCGGCCCGCCCCGGCGCGGGCAGGGCACCGAGCCGGCCAGCCCCAGGCTCGCGCTTGAGCATCTGGACGAGGCCGAGTGCCTGCGGCTGATCTCGCCCGGCGGAATCGGCAGGCTTGCCTACTCGGGCCGGTTCGGCCTGACCGTCATGCCGGTCAACTACCGGCTGTACGAGGGCAGCATCGTGTTCCGTACCGAGCAGGACAGCCCGACCGATGAGGACCTCCGCACCGGGATGCCCGGTGCGGAATATCAGGTGGCATTCGAGGTCGACGACGTCGACTCCGCCGCGCGGGAGGGCTGGAGCGTTCTCGTCCAGGGCGCCGCGCACCATGTGGATTCCGCCGACGAGCACGCATCGATGCTCGAAGCGGGCGTCGAGACATGGGCAGGCGGGCACCGCGAGCATTTCCTGCGCATCATCCCGACCCGGATCACCGGGCGGCGTATCCATCGGGGCTGAGGATAGTCAGGCGACCCGGGGCTGGCGCGCCGCCCGGCCCAGTGCGGCCGCCGACGTGCGCAGTGAGGTCTCAAGCACCGCCTGGCGGCGGCGCGGGTCCATCAGATTCACCCCCATCACGGCCAGGTCCTCCGGTCCTGGCGTGAGCACGGTGACCTTGATGCCGCGAGAACGCAGCGCGTGCGCATCCCGCAGCAGCGCGTGGGTGATCAGCCAGCGCAGCCGCCGCTCCAGCCGCTCGTGCGGCTTGCGCGGGCTGTCGGACACGATGCTGGCCATCGGGGCCAGCACGTAGACCTCGTCCAGGCCGGCCTTCGCCAGCAGGCCGAGCGAGGTCGGCGACCGCACGCCGCCGTCGACGTAGCGGCGGCCGTTGATCACGGCCGGCTCGTACCAGCCGGGAATGGAGCAGGACGCGACAACCGCGTCGGGCAGCGGCGCCGGCGGGGCGTCCTCGCGGCCGAAGATCACCCGCTGCCCCGACTCGTAGTCGACGGCGACGATCCAGGTCGGGCGGTCCACCCAGTTCGGCGGCGAGCCGTGCGCCTCGGGGTGCTGGCGGGAGTGGTGGTGCAGCGCGTGCACCATCGCGCGCAGCCCGGCATGCCGGCCCCGGCCGCGCGGCAGCCAGGCGCTAGCGCCGACCGTCGGGTGTATCCGGTGCGGCGTCAGCAGGCTGGCGAGCATCAGCGGCGGCGATCCGACCCGCCAGTGCGGCAATGGCGGCAGCGGCCCGTCTTCGACGGCCGTTAGGCCGGCATCGCGCAGCACGCCGACTGCCTCGCCGCGCTGGTAGGCGATCATCTCGTCGATGCTGGACCGGCAGCGCAGCGCGGCGGCGATGACGCTCCCCGCGCTTGTGCCGACGATCACGTCGGCGTCGTTGAGCGAGCGGGACAGGCGGTCCTGCACAGCAGGCAGCGCGCCGGTCATCCAGGCTGCGCCCAGCACGCCGCCCGCGCCGAGTACGAGACCTATCCGCCGGCCAGAGCCCGCTGGTGGCCGCTCAGGAACCATGATCGCCTCCCGGACCCGCAGTCTCGGCCGTCACCGGTAACTGTACGTGAAACCGAGCGGCATTCGGGTGCTGGCCGGATCACAAAGCGGCCGCGTTTACGCCGGTCGCGGCGTTTCGGCGGGCGGCTGGCGGCGGAGTTCGGCAAGGCCGCGGCCGATGCCCTCGATCAGGATCTCCAGGTCGGGCACGGCGTTGTAGTCGGCGGTGATGCCGAAGGAGATGGTGTCCAGATAGGAGAAGATGGCGACCGCGATGCGCAGCGTGCTGCCGATCGGCACGTACGGATAGGCAGCCTCCATCCGGCGGCCGAGGATGTACAGCGGGACTCGCGGCCCCGGCACGTTGGTGGTAACCGTCTGGACAAGCGGCTGCGGGGCGTTGAACGCGGCCCGCGAGCCGAGCGCGAGCCACATGGGCGCGGCGAAGCCCAGCATCCCGGTCAGGATCTCGGCGCTGACCGCCTGGTAACTGCGCTTGAGGCCGTCCATCTGCTCGCGCACGACCGCGAGCCGCAGCAGCGGGTCGTGCTCGCCGACCGGCAGGTTCGCGAGGACCGCCGAGACCCGGTTGGTGACCTCACCGTGCTGGTTCTTGCTGCGGACCGAGACCGGCACCAGGGAGCGGACAACCAGCCCGTCGGACAGCGCACCACGCGCCTCAAGCAGGTCACGGAACGCGCGGGTGATCGCTGTGAGCAGGACGTCATTGACGGTGCCGCCATGCAGGCGCCGGATCTTCTTTATGTCGCCGAGGCTGGCCGTGGTCCAGGCCCAGCGCCGGTGCGGGCCGATAGTGCCGTTCAGGAAGCCGGCCGACGGCTCGGCCAGCCGGCGCGCGCTGCCGGCCAGCCCCCGGCCGAAGCCGAGCAGCTCGGCCGGCGTGCGCAACAGCCGCAGGACGTCCGGCGTGGTGGTCAGCTGCCGGAGCGGCCAGGTGACGGCGTCCCGGACGCCGTCGGCCACCAGGCTCCCCAGCGACTGCGGCGGCTCGGGTTCCCAGGCGGCCGGTGCCGGGTGCACGGCGTCGGGGGTCTGGTCGAAAACCAGCGTCATCAGGTCGGTGCCGCCGACGCCGTCCACCATGGCGTGATGAACCTTCGAGATGATCGCCCAGCGGCCATCCGCAAGGCCCTCGAGTAGCCATTCCTCCCACAGCGGCCTGGCCCGGTCCAGCCGCTGGGCGAAGATCCGCGCCGCGAGGCTGCGCAGCTCGGCCGGCCCGCCCGGCGCGGGGACCGCCGCGTGCCGGACGTGGTAGCCGATTTCGAAGTGCACGTCATCGGTCCACATCGGGCGGAATACCTGCAGCGGCGTGGTCCGCACCACCTGGCGGTAGCGCGGCACCTGCGGAAGCTTGGCCTCGAACAGTCCGATGACATCGTCGTAGGCCGGCATCGGGCCCTCGAACACGGCGAGCGAGCCGATATGCATCGGGACGTTGTCGTGCTCGACGAAGAAGAAGCCCGCGTCCAGCGTGCTCATCCGCTCCATGGCTCGCCCTCCCTCCGGTGCCGACGCGCCCGGCGGGCGCGCTGCCCGCATCCTGCCTTAACCCGGCTGCTGCCGCTACGGACGGTTGCGGCCGAGCCGCTCGTGCGCGGCCACCCAAACGCCGCGACCACCGCCGAGCCCAGCGAGATCTCGCCGCACAAGACGGTGGCGGCGACGATCTCGGCGAGCTTGCTGCCGCCCTTCCCGACGACCGCCGACAGTCTGCTTGCTCAGTCTGCGGACTTCCGGTACGTCCGGATACGGGCGATGTTCCCGGACTGCCGGGACCTTCGCCACCAGGGTTAGGCGGGTAGTGCCGATGCCGGGCCGGGGGTGGCCGCCACGGCCGCGCGCTGGCCGGCTGAGCCGAGCCACTCAGTCATCGCCCTGGCGGTGTCCCCCGGCACCTCAAGCTGCGGCACGTGACCGACGCCGGAGAACACGACAAGCGACCAGGACGGCTGCGCGCGGACCGCCGCCAGCGCGGCCGCGACCGGCACCAGCCGGTCGCGCGCGCCGTGCAGCATCAGCACCGGGCAGCCGACCGAGCGGAGCTGCCGCCGGTACGACGGGCTCCGGACATGGCCGATGACCGATCGCATTGCGGCGGCGAAGTCCTGGCCGGTTCCCGGGAAAGCGGCACGCCGGCGCGCGACCTCGACGTGCCGGGCGACGATGTCGGCCGGTATCCGCGAGACGTCCGCGCAGCACAGCGACAGGATCCTGGCGACCAGCGCCTCCGGCGGCATGCTGCGGCGGCGGCTCATCAGCACCCGGTTGAGCCCGGGCATCAGGTAAAGCGCGAACAGCCCGGCGACGGTCGGGTCCGGCCGGGCAGGCACGAACGGCAGCGCCGGGTCGACAAGTATCAGGCCGGCCACCGCGCCGGGCTCGGCGCTCGCCTCCAGCAGCGAGATCAGGCCGCCCATCGAGTTGCCCAGCAGGATCACCGGCCACGCCGGGCCGGCCGCACCCGCGGGCCTGGCAGCAGGAACCGGACTTCCGGGTTTAACGGGGCCAACGGGGCCGGTGCAGATCGCTGGCACGGACTCGATAAAGCGGTGCAGCAGGGCCCGGTTCGATGCGACGTCGGTTCCCCGGCCCGCTGACCGGGTAAGGCCGTGCCCGGCCAGGTCCGGGGCAAGCAGCCGGTACCGGCCGGTCAGCAGCGGCGCGATCGCCGACCAGTTTACCGCGGAGCCGCCGAGCCCGTGCACGCAGACGATCACGGGCCCGTCGGCTGGGCCGCCGAAGTCCAGGTAATGGACAGGGCCGCCGAGGTCGATCCACCGCGACTCGCCGCCGAGCCAGGATTCAGCCGGCATGATGGTCACTACGTTCCTTGTCGGTGACGAGGCGGCGGGGAGCCTTGCGGCGCCAGGCCTCTTCAATGAGTTCCGCCACCCGGCCCGCCGGAGCGGCCGCCAGCCGGACCCGCAGCCCGCGGATCCGCTGTCCCCATCGCAGCGGCTCGAACGCCGCCGGGTCCTCGGCCACGCAGGCGTGCACCTCGGACTCGTCAACGAAAACATGCAGCAGGTCCCCGCCGGGCGGCACCGTGGCGAAGATCTTGCCGTGCACCCGGAATGACGACATGTCGAAATGCGGTTCCTCAGCTGCCCCTGGCAGGGACAGCGCGAACCGGCGGGCATGGTCAAGATCGCTCACCCGGTAAGGCTAACCGCACAGCCGGGGCGGCTTAGCCGTCCCGGACGCGCCGGGCAGTTCCGGCAACCGCCGAAGCGGCAGCCGAGGGCGGTACAAGCGCCGACCAACGGGACGGTTTAAGCACCGGCCCACGAGGCGGTATAACTGTCTGGGTGCCCGGTTCCCACGATGAATTCCGTTTCACATCGATGTCACCGGCGCGGATCCTGCTCATCTCGGGCAGCACCCGCGGCGGCTCGACCAACACCGCCGCGCTGCGCACCGCCAGCGCCGCCGCGCCCGCCCACATGACCGCCCGGCTGTTCGAGGGCCTGGCCGGGCTCCCGGCGTTCAATCCCGACGACGATCACGAGCCGCTGCCGCCGGCCGTGGCTGAGTTCCGCCGGGAGATCGCGGCAGCCGACGCTGTACTGTTCTGCACCCCCGAGTACGCGGGCACGCTGCCCGGCAGCTTCAAGAACCTGCTCGACTGGACGGTCGGCGGGGTGGAGATATCCGCCAAGCCGACTGCCTGGATCAACGTGGCCGCGGAGGGCCGCGGCAACGGCGCGCAGGATTCGCTCGGCACCGTGCTCGGCTACGTGGGCGCCCGTATCATCGAGCCTGCCTGCCGCCGCGTCCCGCTGGCGCGGACGGCAGTGGGGCCGGACGGACAGGTCTCCGATCCTGCATTCCGCGCCGCCATGACCGGCGTCCTGCAGGCCATCCTGAGCGACCTGAACAGCTGACGAGGGCGGACCAGCCCGGGGCCACCCGCCGATCTCCGGCACGCGGCCGGAGGCAGCCCCGGCTCCAGCGGCCCCAGCATCGCTATATCATCAGGCCGCCAGTCGTCGTCCGCCAGGATTTCGTGCTGGAAGCCCTCCGCGTGCAGGGCGTTGACCTCGGCATTGCCGAACTGGCCGCGCCACGTGTAGCTGATCACGGGGCCACCGTACGAGGGCGGGCGGTCCGGGCGCGATCCGTTTTACGCTGGCTCGCACTAAGGTGCCGGGCATGAGCGAGGTGCCGCCGGACCTGGCCGGTCATCCGGACCGGCTCAGATGGAATGCCCGGTACGAGACCGGGGCCGGTGGATCGTTCCGCCCTCATCCGCTGGCCACGCTGGCGTTGTCCTTCCCCTTGCCGGACGGGCCCGTTCTTGACCTGGCAAGCGGGCCGTCGGGCAGTGCCCTGCTGGCCGCAGCGGCCGGGCGCCCGGTCACGGCCGTGGATGTCTCCGAGGTGGCACTCGGCTGGCTGAGCGCCGAAGCACACCGCCGCGGACTCGGGGACCTGCTGACGTTCGTGCAGGCCGACCTGGCGTCATGGCGTCCGCTGCCGGGCAGCTACTCGCTGGTGCTCTGCACCGGCTACTGGGACCAGTCGGTCTTCGCCGCGGCTGCGGCCGCGGTCGCGCCCGGCGGCCTGGTCGCCTGGGAGGCATTCACGGCCGACGCGCTGAGAACCCGGCCTGGCCTGCGTGCCGATTGGTGCCTGGCGCCCGGCGAGCCAGCCGCGCTGCTTCCAGCCGGTTTCACGGTCCTCAGCCAGTCCGAGCAGCCTGACCACGAGCACGGCGCCAGGAGACGGCTGCTGGCCCGGCGCGGGCCCTGAACGGCGCGCGGGCACCTTCCCGCACGCGGCGGGAAACGGCCTGCCGGCCAGCCATGCTGGTGCTAGGAGACTGAACGTGACAGACAGACCCGATGGTCCGGCTACCGCGATGACCCCGTGGCACTCAATCTCGGGATCCGCGCGGCAGGGCACCACGATACCCGCGCCTGTGCGGGCGGTAGCAGCCGGCCAGCCGGTGCGTGCCGTGTGGGAGAACGAGCTGGGCGGCATCACCTTCGAAGTAGGCGCGCGCACCGATCGCTGCTTCGTCAAGTGGGCGCCCGCGGCGAGCGGAATTGACCTTGGCGAGGAAGCGGCCCGGCTGTCCTGGGCAGTGTCGTTCACTCCAGTGCCGCAGCTGCTCAGCCAGGGCGCCGACGTCACCGGGTCGTGGATCGTCACCGCGGCGCTGCCCGGACAGTCCGCTGTCGCGGAGAGGTGGAAAGCCGATCCGGCCACCGCGGTGGCCGCTATCGGCGAGGGCCTGCGGGCGATGCACGAGGCTGCCGCCACCGCTGCCTGCCCCTTCTCGTGGATGGCGGAGGACCGGCTGGCCGACACCCGCCAGCGGGCGGGCGAAGGTCTGATCGACCCGGCTTCCTGGCATCCGGTCCACCAGCCGCTCGGAGTTGGCCGGGCGCTCGAACTGCTCGCGGACATCCCGCCGATCGACCGATTGGTCATCTGCCATGGCGACAGTTGCGCGCCGAACACTTTGCTGACCGACGACGGCCGCTGGTCCGGCCATGTCGACCTGGGCGAACTCGGCGTCGCCGACCGGTGGGCTGACCTCGCGATCGCCACCTGGAGTACCGAATGGAACTACGGGCCTGGCTGGGACGACCTCCTGCTGCGCGCATACGGGGTGCCGCCGGACCCGGACCGGACCCGGTACTACCGCCTGCTCTGGGACCTCGGTCCCTGATCCGCGACATACCGCAGGGTCGCCTGGCGAACTGCGGCGACGTGTGCACGCCGGAACCGGTCTTGGCCGGCCACGCCGGTCCTCTAGGGTGACAGACCGTGGCAGGAAAGGGCACTCCGGCAACGGTATTGCTGGACCGCCTCGGCATCCCGCACTCGGTGCACCACTACGAGCACGACCCGCGGCATGGCTCGTACGGCCTGGAAGCGAGCGACGCGCTCGGGGTCGAGCCTGAGCGGGTCTTCAAGACGCTGATCGCCGACGTCGATGGCGCGCTGACGGTAGGCGTGCTGCCGGTCACCCGCCAGCTTGACCTCAAGGCCCTCGCCGCGGCCGCCGGCGGCAAGCGGGCCGCGATGGCCGACGTGGCCGCCGCCGAGCGGGCAACGGGCTACGTGGCCGGCGGCATCTCCCCGCTCGGCCAGCGCAGGCGGCTGCCGGTGGTGGTCGATGCCGCCGCGCTGGAGTTCGGCACCATCTTCTGCAGCGGCGGGCGCCGCGGGCTGGAAATCGAGCTCGGGCCGACCGATCTGGTGCGGGCGGCAAATGCGAGCGTGGCCGCCATTTCCCGGCCGGCGGCGGGCCAGGCCTGAGCCCGCGGCGGCCTAGCTAAACGGCGGCACGCAGTAAGGCCCGCGGTAAACTGCACGCTCCGGCAATTAATTCCGAGCGCGGCACCGCCCTCTTCGGGCACGATAGGCCACTTACCCCGAGGAGGGCAGACCACATGGTGTCGCAGGCCAGCAGGCTGCAGAATGTCCGTTACGACATCCGGGGGCCGGTGCTGCAGCGCGCCAGGCAGCTGGAGGCCGCCGGGCACCACATTCTCAAGCTGAACCTCGGCAACCCGGCCGCCTTCGGGATCGACGCGCCCGACGCGGTGCTCCGCGACGTGGTGCGCAACATCGGCGACGCGCAGGGCTACAGCGACGCGCGGGGCATTCATCCCGCCCGGCTCGCGGTCGCCCAGTCCTACGAGATGCGCGGGGTGCCCGGGGTCGGGCCGGACGACGTGTTCCTCGGCAACGGCGTGTCCGAGCTCATCGTGATGGCTCTGCAGGCCCTGCTGGACACCGGCGACGAGGTGCTCATCCCGAGCCCGGACTACCCGCTCTGGACCGGGGCGGTCAGCCTCTGCGGCGGCCGCGCGGTGCACTACCGCTGCGACGAGGAGGCCGGCTGGGCACCCGACCTTGAGCACGTGGCCGCGCAGATCACGTCCCGTACCCGGGCGCTGGTGATCATCAACCCGAATAACCCGACCGGCGCCGTGTACTCCAGGCAGACCCTGCTCGGGCTGCTGGACCTGGCCCGCCGCCACGGGCTGCTGGTGCTGGCCGACGAGATTTACGACCAGATCCTCTATGAGGACGCGGTGCACGAGTGCGCCGCGGCGCTGGCGCCCGATCTCCTGGTGCTCACGATGTGCGGCCTGTCGAAGACCTACCGGCTGGCGGGCTTCCGGTCCGGCTGGCTAGTGGTCTCCGGGCCCCGGCAGGACGCGGCCGAATACCTCGAAGGGCTGGAACTGCTCGCTAACATGCGGCTGTGCCCGAATGTGCCGGCTCAGTACGCCATCCAGACCGCCCTGGGCGGCGGCGAGCAGCGCATCGCGCACCTGCTGCTGCCGGGCGGCCGGCTGCGCGAGCAGCGCGACCAGTCCTGGCAGAAGATGAACGAGATCCCGGGGGTTGACTGCGTCAAGCCGCTCGGCGCCCTCTACCTGTTCCCGCGGCTGGACCCGGAGGTCCACAAGATCGCCGATGACGAGCAGATGGTCATCGACCTGCTGGAACAACAGCACCTGCTGCTGTCGCACGGCACCGGCTTCAATCTGCCGTCGGCGGACCACCTGCGGCTGGTGTTCCTCGCCGCCGTGGACGTGCTCGATGACGCCATCGACCGCCTCGGCACCTTCCTGCAGTCCTACCGGCAGTAGCCGTCCCGGATCTCGCCGGAGACCACCGATCTGGCCCGCGGCCCGGCGTCAGTGGCTGATGGGGGCACCTGCCAGCACCGCGATGACGCCGATCCCGGCGGAGCACAGCAGCACGGTGACGACGCCCCCGCGCCGTGCTAGCAGCGCGAAACGGGCTAGCAGCGCGAAACGGGCTAGCAGCGAGGAAGGGACCAGCAGCCAGCAGACGGCCAGCAGCAGGATGCCGGCCTGCCAGAGGTGGCCAAGCTCGCGGGCGAGCGGGATGGCCGCGCCGGCGATCGCCCCGATGGCGGCAGGCCCGGCCCCGGACAGGAACGACTGCACCCGTGTGCTGGACCGGAGCCGGCCGAGATGCGGGCCCCCGGCGAGGACGAACACGAACGACGGCAGGAACGCGACCAGCGCGGCGAGCAGGCCGCCACCGATCCCGGCAGCGGCGTAGCCGACCACGGCGACGGTCTGGACCACCGGGCCCGGCGTGACCTGGCCGAGGGCCACTGCGTTGAGGAACTGCGCGCCGGTCATCCAGTGATACGTCACGACCGCGTCGTGCTGCATCAGCGGGATGATCACGAATCCGCCGCCATAGGACAGCGCGCCGACCTTAACCGCCACCCAGGCCAGCGCGCCAAGGCCGCCCGCGGCGATCGCCGGGCCGGCCACGGCTCGCCCGGCGAGCAGCGGAAGCCAGCCGGCCACTCCCCCGGCTGGCTGACCCGGCGCGGCGCGCAGGCCGACCGCCACCTCGACGAGACCGCAGCCGAGCAGCACCGCCACCACGAACGGGCCGGCCACCGCCCCGGCCACCGCTCCTGCCGCCAGGTAGGCCAGCCACCTCGCCTGGGCCGCGCGCCGCCCGGCCGCCCGCTGCCAGCTCGCCGGGAGCAGGCTGACCGCCGCGTGGATGGCCACGGCGGGCACGGCGGCGCCAGCGCCGGCCGCGGCGCCGCGCACCCATGGCGGCGGGTGGCCGGCCAGGAACAGCACCGACAGCGCGAGGATCATGGCCAGGCCAGGGGCGATGAAGCAGACCCCGCCGAGCACTGCCCCGGCCGGGCCGCGGAGCCGCCAGGCACAGAAGATCGCCAGCTGGGTCGAGGCCGGGCCAGGCAGCAGGTTGGTGGCGGCGATGCCGTCCTCGAACTCGCGTGCGGAAAGCCACTTCCTGTCGTGCACGCACAGCGTGCGGAGCAGCACGATGTGCGCTGGCGGGCCGCCGAACCCGATGACCCCGATCCGGCCCCACTCGCGCGTGATCGTGGCCAGCGGAACTCGCGCGGCAGGTTCCCCGGGCTCCGTCGCGCCCTCAGCCACCGCCTGCTCCGCCGCTGCCGCCTTGCCCGGCAGTTGTCCCTGCCCCGATCGGCGGGGCCCAGGCGGGCCGCGGTATCAGGCAGAACGGATGGCCGGCCGGGTCAGCGTAAACCCGGGAACTCTCGCCTCCTGGCAGCCGCTGCGCGCCGAGTGCCAGCACCTTCGGCTCGGCGGCATCGACGTCGTCGACCATCACATCCAGGTGGAACTGCTGCGGCCAGCGCGGATCTGGCCAGCGGGGCGGCTGGTGGCCGGGCGCGAGCTGGAACGCTATGCCGGACGACGTCTCGCTCCTGGCCACTACCGCGAAGTCCGCTTCCCGCCAGGTGACCGGGAGGCCGAGCAATTCCGAGTAGAAGGCGGCGAGGGCCGGCGGATCCGGGCAGTCGATGATCACATGATGCAGGCGTCCGATCATGGCGGCGATCCTGCCATGCGATCACACCGGAATGAAGCGGCGCAGCTTTCCGGTCTCGGGATTGCGCGGCAGGGCCGGCACTTCGCGAATGCTCACGTCCGGATCCTGTAGCCCGGCTCGGGTCAGGGCCGAGCGCAGCCGTCCCCGGATGGCGTCGAGGTCGGCGGGCTGATCGCTCTGCACGTTGACGGCAATGCCGCGCGGGGTCTGCTGCACCTGATAGTCAGTGACCGCCGGGCTGGCCAGCAGCACGGAGCGGACCACGAGCGGGTGGATGTCGGTATTTTTATAACGGAGAACTTCATCGGACCGTCCTTCGATGGTGACGAGCGGATGCCCGTGCTGCAGAGCGTCGGGCTGGCGGGTGCAGGAATCGCCGAGCTCATACCTGATCAGTGGCTGGACATGGTTGTACAGGTTCGTGATCAGCACCTTGGCCGACGGAGTGCCGGGCGGCACGGGCCGGTTTTCGGTGTCGACGAACTCGGCGATGCAGCCGTCGGCGGCAAGAGTAATGATCGTCTCGTCCGGCCCGCTCGACCCGACCAGGCCTTCTGTCGCGGCATAGCTGTCAATCAGCGGTGCGTGGAACGCCTCCCTGATCGCCGTGCGGTACTCGGGCAGCAGGGTCTCGCTCAACGATGTGACCGATGCTGGCGCGATCCTGAGCCGCCCGGCTCGCTGTTCGCGGCCGAGGCGGGCGAGCATGCTCGGGTAGCCGTAGAGGAAGGGTGCCTGCAGCTCGTTGAGACGACGGACGATCTCGACAAGCGGCAGCGTCACCGGTACCGGCACGAACGTGACCGGGCTGCCCGCCATGACCTTCGGTGCGAAGCCGGTGGCATGAATGGGGGCGGCCGCCGCCACGAAGGCGATGGTCATGCCGCCTGACTGCGTTCCGCCGCCGGCAGGCCGGCGGGCGATTGCCGTCCGCATGATGAGGCTGAGGAACCCGGTCATGGCCGCCGCGTCGCTGACGAATACCCCCCGCTGGCCTGAGCTGCCGCCGGTGGCCAGGCAGAAGTACTGGCCCAGCAGCGACTGCGGCTCAGTCCTGGCCGCCGCGAGCGCCCGCTCGGCGGCCGCCAGCCTCAGCCGCGGGTCGGTAACGACCTGATCCCATTCGGCCATCGTCTCGGCCTTGGTCATCACCGGCAGGCGGGCCAGATCGGAGATCTCGAAGGTGACCGGATCGACGCCCGCGAGCCGACCGGCGTGGAACGGCGAGTGATCAATGGCGCTGGCGAGCAGCGCGCGCAGCCGGCTGCGCTGGAAGGCCGCGATCTGCCCGGCGCCCCAGCCAACGCGCCGCACGTGCACAGGCATGTTCGCGAAAAGGTCTGCCTGCACGCGCTGGCGCAGGATGGCGAAATCCGCAGCCGGGTTACCCGGGGCCGTTTCCCGCTCGGTCAGCACTTCGGCTCCTTCTGCTCGCCCGGCTGCTGCTAGCTCCGGGACTCTGCCTTGGCCGCCGGCTGATATCGGGTGCGGATCCGGCGGCCGCCTGGGTGATGAAGCGTGCGAAGTATTCGCCAGGCAGCGCGCCGGGGTCGGCGATGCGCTCAAGCGCCGTGCCCGAGCCGAGCGCGAGGACGAGCTCGGCCATGACCCGGGCCGGATATTGCGGTCGCGTGCCGGCCTTATCGTGCAGGCGGCCGAACACCCCGGCCAGCCGGTCAATGGTGTGGGCGTGCAGCTCGGCATAGCGCCGGTTCAGCTCAGGGACGCGCGCGGCATGCGCACGGAACTCGATGACGAGCAGGGACCACTCCGGCTCAGCCTGCTGGATGCTGTCCGTCAGCTCCGCCTCGGCCTGGGCGAGCTGCCGTCCGTCCAGCGCATCGGCGAGCTGGTCGTTCTGCTCGGCGCGCTCGGCGATCCGCGCCTCAAGCAGGGCAAGGAACATGTCCGCCTTGCTCTCGAACTGCGAGTAGACGACGCCCTTGGAGAAGCCGGCCTCCTGAGCGATCGCGTCCAGCGTGGCGCCCGCGTAACCGCGGGCCAGGAATACCCGGCGGGCGGCCGCCAGCACCAGCTGCCGGTTGCGCTCGACCTGCTCGTCCCTGCTCATTTTCACCGGGCTCATTTTCACCGGGCTCATTTTCAC
>Ga0137381_10001486_pt1 | contig 15826 bp, 10 predicted proteins | sample SagtaG_16_FD_104808 | JGI IMG/M metagenome (GOLD analysis project Ga0137381, IMG submission 104808) | Vadose zone soil microbial communities from Sagehorn Ranch, Mendocino, California, USA - Sage2_L_115_16 metaG | ecosystem: Environmental > Terrestrial > Soil > Vadose zone | place: USA... | reverse complement strand
GGATTTCTGATAATGCCCCCGGTAGGGCTGGCGGCCGCTGCTTTGGTCGTCGCCGGCGCGGCAATGGCTCCGGTAGAGCTACGACCCGCCACATTGGTCGCCGCCGTCGCTGGATTCAAAGCGATCGGTTGGGAGGTCGTAATGTTCGGCTTTGCCACCGTTGCAACATTTGACTGAACCACCTTCACGTTGATGAATGGCGGATTGGAGTTCGCCCACGCGAGAGCCTGGCCTTTGGTTTCAAAAAATTTGTCGATAACGATCGCGTTGCGTTCGTAATTGGTGCGGCCCGATCGCCGCGCCGCTTTGCGGTTCTGCACCGCCGTCCCGGTATCGACCGCGGACAGATTAGTTCCATCTGGAAGAACCACCCGGCTGCCGTAAGGAATTCTTCTCGGGTCGACGGCACAATGGCCTTGTTGCAATCGCAAGCCGGTCGCGGATTTGTGTTGGCGGGTGTAATGATCCGAGCCGCGTCCGCCGCCGGCCCAGTAAACCGTGACCCGCGCGAGCAGCGAATTGTCCCGGGCAAACCCCTGCGGGAGCCATCCAAGCCCAACCAGAAGTATGAGGATCAATCGCTTCACGAGGGTGCTCACGTTTTGCGTCCCGCTGGTCGCAGGAAGGAATCAAGCGGCAGGTGAAGCTCAACCTTGGCTGAATCAAATTTTGGCAGCGGCGAAGCGGGCGCGGCTTGTTTCGGAATCGCTTTGGTCGGTTCGAATGCAGAAACTTCTTCGACGCCATTTAACCTAGCAACCGTCTCGCTTGATTCGTTGCGAGATCCAGGCGGGACCACTCGCACGGTTATGAAATGTGGATGCCTGCTTTCCCACGAAAGCGCGGTTTCTTTCGACTCAAAAAATCGATCGATCACAACGGCGTTTCGTTGCGAAATCGTGCGGCCGGTCATACGGGCGGCCTTGCGACTGACCACCGCCGGTCCACTATCAACGGCTGTGCAGGTCGCATCCGGAAATAATACGCGGCTGCCGAACGGAATTCGTTTTGGATCGACTGCACAATGTCCCGCGCGTAAACGCGCACCGTTGGAACAAGCACGGACTTGACCTTCGCCCGGCCAGTAGACGGTGATTCGCGCGAGCAACGATTCTTCGCGCGCAAAAGCCGAAGCCGCGAACAAAAAAGCGAAGCCAAGCGTTGTTACTAAAAATAAAAATTTCGCATCCATTTTTTTGACGAATTCGCCCCTAACGAGCATTCGACATAAACCCTGCAGAACAGACAGGGTGTTTTATTAAGAATCGGAGCAGACCCGTAAACTGGTTCCCACTCGGGTGCAAATTTTTTTGTGAACTATTTACGGTTCAATCGGGAGAAACCGGCAACGAGCTGATGCCCAGCTATGTCAGTTGAAAATCCGAACCAAGGATGGATTTGTGAGCGATGATCACAGCAAGTTTCGCTGCTTTGATCCGCTGATCGCCGTTTGCGGGAAATTCGGATCCTAAAAAGCCTTCGCGGGTCTAGGGCGGCCGAGTTGCGCGAACCATTCGCACGGCTAAGCTTTGCCTGGGTAATGGAGTTTGCCTTCCCCAATTTCGGGAGAACCGCGCTGACCGTTTTTCAGAGCTAATGACTCCTGTTCGGCGCAGCTGATGCGCCAGCAGGAGTTTTGTTATGCTCAATCACATTTGGCTCAGTTTTAGCGGGGCAAACATCGTTTTTGGAAACGTTTGGTTCGTCGCTGCAATTTGGATGGCGCTCGCGCTGGTTGCGAGTTTGGTGTCGATTCGGATCGGAATCTCGGTGGCCCTTATCGAGATATTCATTGGCGTAATTGCCGGGAATTTTCTCAATCTCACCGCTAGCAATGAATGGATCAATTTCCTGGCGTTGCTTGGAAGCGGCGTGCTCACATTTCTGGCTGGCGCGGAAATCGATCCCCGCTCGTTGAAAGCGAATCTGCGCGCGAGTGTTCTCATTGGCGTCCTGTCCTTCGCCGTGCCGTTCGGGGTAATTTGGTTGTTTGCGCAATTCGTTCTCGGTTGGCCGCTTCATCAGGCGCAAATCGCCGGGATCGCGCTTTCCACTACGTCGGTCGCGGTGGTTTATGCAGTGATGATCGAAGGTGGATTCAGCGACACGGCGATGGGCAAAATGATTCTGGCGGCGTGTTTCATCACCGACTTTGGAACCGTGCTCGCTCTGGGTGGGCTCTTTGCGAATTACAATCTTTGGCTCCTCGTGTTTGTCGTCACCATGACGGTCGCGCTTTTCTTCATGCCTACGTGGACGAGAGGGATCATCAACAAATTTGGCGCGACCCGAGTCAGCGAGCCGGAGGTAAAATTCATTTTTTTTGTGCTATTTTTTCTCGGCGGACTGGCGACAACCGCAAAAAGCGAAGCGGTGTTGCCGGCCTATCTGGTCGGTCTGGTGGTCGCGGGCGTTTTCCTCCGGGATAAAACATTGGTGCACCGCATGCGCAGCATCGCGTTTGCAGTGTTCACACCGTTCTATTTCATCAAAGCCGGCCTTTACGTTTCCTTGCCCGCACTCTGGCCGGCACTCGCGGTAATTGTCGGTCTGCTCTTTCTGAAAATGCTCACCAAGACCGTCGGAGTTTGGCCGCTAGCGCGCACACATTTCATGAATCGACGGGAGGCTTCCTACACGACTTTGTTAATGGCCACCGGCCTGACCTTCGGGACCATTTCCGCGCTCTTCGGTTTTCAGAACCACATCATCGATCAACGCCAGTATACGATTTTGGTGACGGTGGTGATATTGAGTGCATTCGTGCCGACGCTGGTCGCCCAGAAATTCTTTCAACCGACGAAGGACGCAATGCGTGCCTGGGGACGACGCTACAGTTATGGCCTTGGCGTTTTGTCGGTTGAGGATGCGGAAACTGAAACAAACAATGGCATCGATTGAACTAAGCGAGAACCACCGCCGAAGTATTTCGATCACCTTGCAGTTGCTTGACGAAGCTTTGTGCGAGTGGACGGACTGGAGTGAGGGCAGAGTAAAATCCGGCGTGATGTATCGGGAATTGGACACTCTTTCACCGAATCAAAAGAGCGAGCTGCGAAGCAAAATTGGAGCGACTCGTCAATTAATCATTCGCCTACGCGACGATCTCGATCTTCAACTGAGGGACGTCGCAACTTCGCGATCCATTGCCGGGCACGCGTCACTGCTTTGGGAAATGCTGACTGAGCTAAACAGTCGCGGATTGAGCGGATACGGAACAGTTTCTGAAGAACTGGAAGGCTATCTCGATCCGATCGGGGAAACTTTGACTGAGCAGATCAGCTCGATCACAGCAATGTTGTCTCAAGCGCGAGAGACAGCGACCTAAGCATAGACGAGCAAATCAATTTCCTCCGGAAGCGAATGCGAGACTTCGCGGATCACGTTGCCGCGAAGAAGATTGATCAACGCGTTGCGCTGCGGCGCGCCGAGAATGAGCCGGGACGCTCCAAGCGTCGCGGCAATATCGACAATCGTCTCGGCGGCAGACGGACTAACTGCGTAAGCGAATAGCGGCGGCTGATCGCCCGCCTTTTGTTTCGCCTCATTGAAAACGCGGCTCGCTTCTTCGTCATCCTGCCATTTACGTCTGGCATCCTGCTCAGTCATGAACGCCTGCTCACGGACAAAGAGCAGATACAGACGCGACCCGGTTTTGCGGGCTTCGCGTAAGGCGAAGTCGAGTGTGCGCCCGGTGCCGCGGATCGCGCACAAGATCGCTTCGCCGCCAATTGCTGGTCCCACCGCAGATTCGCGCGGTGGCGCAGCAAGATCGACATCCATCCGTTCCGGCACGAGTGGGGGTCTGACTTCCTTTTTCATACGCCGTTCCTGCACCAGGCCGCGTAGAACCAAGCCGACTGCGAGAATGGTGACCGCGAAATAGCGCGCGTTTGGTTTATCGATGAGCAGCGACATTTCGATAGACGCCATCACGATGAAGGTGCTGAACATGAGCGTGCGCTCCCAGGCTTTAATCGACAATTTACGATCGGTCGCGGTCGCGCCGAGATTAGTGGCGATCGCGCCGACGACGCCCACTGCGTAAAGATCGGCCAGACCGGCCATGTCTTTGACCAGAATCACAAGCAGCATCGGGACGATTGTGGCAAGCGCGAGGCCGAGACTGGGCACGCCCCATTTGTTCAGCCTTTGGAAAATCGCCGGCATCTCACGATCACGCGACATAAGAAATTGGATCATGATTAGATCGACAATCGCCGTGTTCACGGCTGAGAGCAGCAGCAGGCCGAAGACGATACTGACAACGAACCCAAAGAGATGACCGAGTGCCGGCCCAAATGCGCCGCCCACGAACACTTCTCCCATGTAGCGCAGCATGTAATCCCGAACACCTTCGGCATGAGGCGCGTTGACATCGCCATTGACGATTTGCAATCCGCCGAGTGCATGCATCGCGAGACCGAGCAACGCGGTAAAGATGCAGACCTCAAGCATCACCCACAAAATTGCGGGCGTAGAAGTCTTAACCACCGATGGATTCTCCTCCGTGCTGCCGGGATCGAGTTTCATCACGCCGGTGGCGTTGGCGATCGCCTCGACGCCGGACAGGGCGAGCACAATTCCAACGAATCCGGCCCAACTTTGCCAGAAACCACCGTGCAACGGCTGCAAATGACCAATCGCGTCGCCCATGTGCGGCAGACTGAAAAGTCCCAGCACGACAACGACGATCGCTGTTGGAACTGAGACTAAAAAGGCGAGGCCGCCAGTATGTCGCGGTCCGAGAATATTGAGCAATCCAATGATGAGGATCGCGGCGGCCGCAAATTTTTCGGGGTGTGGCACGCCGAGATATTGAAATGCCGACAAAGCGCTAATCGCCGCCGTTACCAAATAATCGGCGATAAGGAGGAATGCACCGACGATGGAAATGACCTCGCTGCGATGACGCACGCTGGCGTAGACACCACCGCCGTCCGGGTACAGGCGGCAGATCACCATGTAATTCAGGCCGACCAACGCGGTCAGCACGCACATCGCGGCGATCAGCCAGAACGAAGCGTAACCAGCAACGGCGAAGGCCAGACCGATTACGTAGGCCTTGCTCGTGCCCCAGTCGCCGTACAAAATCGCCGCCGCGCGCTTCCAATCGACATTGCGCGGTCGCTTAACGTTGGTTGGTATCATTAGTAGTGGATGATGAAGTCCATCGACGCGACGAACTGATTTCGTCGCGTGCCGTTATCGAAGGCGGCCGTGTCATAAGAATGATCGAAACGAAGCTCAGGGCGAAGGGTAACGATCTTGTCCGGCCACCACGTCACGCCAATTGAGTGCTCGGAATACGAAGTCGCGTGACCGGTCCGGCTTCCGACGATGTCGTTATAGAACTCGTTGCGCGCCGTGAAGAACGGCGTCGGAGCGATGCGAAACATAGTGTAATTGAGAATCCCCCACTCCGACGCATAACCCGGTTTCACTGGAAATGAACCGTTTTGAAACGGCACCTCTTTGGTCGGATGCGTCGTCGCGTCATTCATGTACATGTAGAGCGCTTCCGTCGCGGTGTAGATCTTGTCGTTAAACTTGTGCGTCCATGTTCCAACGATCTGCTGTAAATTGTTGTAGCCGAATTCGCCATTGTTAAACGCGTTGTCACCAGCGTAAATCGAATCCATTTGGTTCGGCGCCGTCCACTGGATCATCACCGTGCCAGTCGGTTGATTGCCTGGATCTTTTTGCCAAAGAGCGACGTCGGTGCCGTTCGAGATGCCGGCTTGGATCGTCCACTGATTGTCGATCTTAGTGGTCGTGAAGATTCCGGTCTGGGTGTAATTGTCGAACCCATAAACAATCGAGTGGCTGGACATGAGATTGTTCGGCGCCAATTGCGCTTCGATGTCGGGCTCGGAAATGATGCGGCCAATCCGGACATTCATTCCCTGAAAAATCTGTGGGAAGTAGATGTCGAGGTAGACCATCGGCATGTCGAAGCCGTAGTAGTTGTTGTCCTCCAGCAATTGATCGCTGAAAAGCCCGCGCGAAATCATGAACCGATAATCAAGCCCGTAGACATTCGAAATTCGAAACCCCCAATCGACATGATCGGTTTGAAACTCGTCAGGAACGCGCTCGATGTAGAGAACGGACTGGTTTTGCTCGAAACGATTCGGGCGCAAATCGTAAATGAGCGGGAAGTTCGCGTTCGCTCCGCGGGACGTGTTGGTGGACGTGCTCACGTTCCACGAAAAATCTTCCCAACCGTAGATTTGAATCCGGCTTCTCTTCAAAGCGTCACCGTTCGGTCCGGCATAGATCGCTTCCATCAACGGCCACGGCCCAACGTTGCCCGGATCACCGATGATTGGTGTGCCGCCGATTTGCCAATCGCCGGATGGAAACGGCGGCGAATCGAATGGCGCGGGCGGAATTCGGCGCGGCGGTGGCGAAGCATCTGCCGCCGGGGCTTCGTAGGCCGGTGACACCAGATCCTTCGCGAAAGCGTCAAACAAACGTTGTCCAAACCAGTCCGCGTTATCGGCAGCGCTGGCATTCGAGATTACAATCCCGATCACAATCCCAACTCTCGTTAGGCTCAATTATTCTCCTGACTCAAACAAGGCGGACTCGCGCGACGAGGCGCCTCACTTCAAGCGGAGTCGGATTTACGACATCCCTTGCACTTTAATGATGCTGACGAGGTTAGCTGTCGGGCTGGAGCCATTAAATGCTCTCGATGCCGCGCACCGTTCGCCCCGATCCTTTCGGAATTGGTTCCCCCGCTGACTCGATCCAGTCGAATCATTAAGCGAAACAAAGAACTGGCGGAAATTTGAAATCGGTAGCGGGTTGCGTCAAATCGGACAAAGTCGGACGGAATACTACATTATCCTCCTGAGCATTTTATGGGGAGCTCCAAAGCGATGAACTATTTCGGAGCGTGCGCTGGGTTCCTGAACAAAGCGCTTGTCAGGCGCGACCGCCTATGAACAGTCACCCCACGCCAAATGGCTGACTTGATCATTACCGAGAGCGGCGCCGTCCATCGCCCGCGCAACGTCGACTGGAAACGCGCCGCCGCGCTTCTTTATGGGGACTGGGGCACGAGCAAGGCCTATGTGATCGGTCTTGCGTTCTTGGCGGCCGGATTTTCGTCGCTGCCGATTATTCTCGCGGTCTGCACGCTGACCGGTTTGGTCGGGATCAACTATATCGTGATCTGCCGCCATTTCCCCGACGGCGGCGGTGTTTACTCGGCGGCGCGTTCGCAAGGGCGATTGCTCGCTGTCATTGGCGCACTTCTTTTGTTGGCTGATTTAACCGTGACTGCCGCACTCAGCGGCTGGTCGGCATTGACCTACATCACTTCTGGCGCGGAGCACATTGCCTGGATCAAATTTCTTCGCGATCACATCGCGCTCACCACCATCGCGGTTCTTTTGATCATGGGCATGATCAATTATTTCGGACCGAAACATTCCGGCAGCCTTGCTGTCGCGTTAGCAGTGCCAACCGTGATTGTCGTTGTTGTCCTGATCGCGATTAGCATGCCGCATCTGACCACGCATTTCCTTCAACCGCGCCATGAAAGTCTGGGGGCACTTTGGGTCCAATTTGTTGGCGTCATCCTCGCGCTCTCCGGCGCCGAAACGATCGCCAACGTTACAGGAGTGATGAAACTCGACCCTGGATCGACCATCGATCGGCCAAGCGTCGCGCGCGAATCGCTCAAAGCGATCATCCCGGTAGCGATCGAAGTTGTTGCCGGCACGGCGCTGCTTGGCTGGGCGATGCTTTCATTGCCATCGGTGCTCGGAAAGACTCTGCATTTGTCCGATCCATCATCGATCGCTTCGGTGCTGCAACTCCGGAGCGAAGACATGCTCCGCTTCATCGGTGAACAATTCGCGACCGCAACATTTTCACCGGCGATTGGCAATCTCTTTGGCTGGATCGTTGGAATCGTTTTCTTCCTTCTGCTCCTCAGCGCCGCCAACACCGCCATCGTCGCAATGATTGGGTTGCTTTACATGATGTCGCGCGATCGCGAGATGCCGTGGCAATTCAGAAGATTGAACCGCCACGGCGTACCGATTTATCCGCTTCTCATCGCGCTCGGCTTGCCGACTGTCGTGCTGCTCTTCGCTGCGAACTTCACCTCCCTCGCCGGTCTTTACGCGATCGGCGTTGTCGGCGCGATCACGGTCAATGTCGGCTCGTGCACGTTTAACCGAACGGTCGGCTTCACCTGGTACGATCGCATTCTCTTCGGCGTCACGTTTTGCGTTCTGTTCTTTGTCGAACTAACGCTCGCCCACACGAAACTCGACGCGCTCCAGTTCGTGGTCGGCATTCTGGTCGCCGGATTAGCACTTCGCGCTTACACGCAGAAGCGACAGGGTCTGACCACGCTCACCGTCACCCGCAAAGTCGCGGAAATGGTCGCGCCCGATCTGGAAGCTCGCGTGCAACCTCGCTTGCAGGAAGGTCAAAAGATCATGGTTGCGGCGCGTGGCATTACGCCCGTGCTCGGGTTTGCTCTTGATGAAGCACAATTGCGCAAAGCGACTCTTTGCGTGCTCTACATCAAAGAGGTTGCTGTCTACTATTCGGGTGGACCGGCTTCGCTTGGCCGGGCGAAATGGCACGATGATCCGGAAGCGAACGCGATCATGTCTTTAATGATGAAGCTCGGGGCCGAGCGAGACGTTTGCGTCATCCCGGTTTATGCCGTGAGCCAGGATGCCGCAACGACGATTGTCGATCTTTCCGCGACCATGGGCGTCGATTATCTCGTCATCGGCGCGACTCAGCGAACCGCGCTGGCCAATCTTCTCCGCGGCAGTGTGGTGACAAACGTCGCTCAACATCTGCCCGACTCGATTCAGCTTCTCATCTTCGGCTAGCCGTGACTTCCTCCTCGGTTCGCATCGCGATGTGGTCAGGTCCGCGGAACATCTCCACGGCCATGATGCGCGCGTGGGGCAATCGCGCCGACACCGCCATAATCGATGAGCCGTTTTACGCCTACTATTTAGCGAGGACCGGCAAAGAACACCCTGGTGCCGAAGAAGTCATCGCACACGGCGAAATCGATTGGCGGAAGATTGTTAAACAGCTGACCGGCCCGGTGCCGTCCGACAAGCGTGTCTTTTTTCAAAAACAGATGACGCATCATTTGCTGCCTGGGATCGATCGGGAATGGCTTGTCGATCTTACGAATTGTTTTCTCATCCGCGACCCGCGCGAAGTGATTCTTTCCTACATCAAAAAGAATCCGGAACCGAAACTGGAAGATCTCGGTTACGTTCAGCAGCAGAAAATCTTCGATTTTGTGCGCGAACGAACCGCGTCCTACCACCACACCGGCTCGGTGCCACCAGTTGTCGATGCAAAAGATGTTCTGGAAAATCCGGAGCGCATCTTGCGGCTTCTCTGCGACACAGTTGGCGTGGAATTCGACAAGGCGATGCTCTCGTGGCCGCCAGGATTACGCGAGACCGACGGCATCTGGGCAAACCATTGGTACGACGAGGTGGCAAGATCGACATCGTTTCAGCCCTACACACCGCGAGAAGGGGATGTCCCGGATCGTCTCCGCGAGATTCATGAGCAGTGTCGTGAATGTTATGAGCAGCTTTACGAATTACGGCTGCATTAAAGGATCATCCGTGGATTTCGCAGATTTACACAAATTTGGGATTCAAAAAGATGCGTTCCGATCCTTTCTGAATAATCTGCGAAAATCTGTGTAATCTGTGGATCAATAGAGATGCTTCAGAAATTTAATCGCAAGAACCGCGATCTGATCGTCAACATCAACGGTCAGCTCGTCCACCGCGACAAGGCGGGGATCAGTCCGTTCGATTCGGCTGTTCAAGGCGGCGACGCGGTTTGGGAAGGGCTTCGGCTTTACAACGGCCGCATTTTTAAATTGCACGAACATCTCGATCGACTGGAGCGCTCAGCGCACGCCTTAGCGATTGTCGATCTTCCGCCGCGCGAAAAAATCATCGAAGAGCTCAAACGCACACTCGCGGCGAACAAAATGCGCGACGGCGTTCACATTCGTCTGACGCTCACGCGCGGTGTGAAAATTACGTCCGGAATGGATCCACGGCTGAACCAGAGCGGAGCGACTTTGATCATTCTCGCCGAGCACAAGGCGCCGGTTTATTCGAAAGATGGTCTCAGATTAATCACCGCATCGGTGCGCCGTCCTCCACCCGAAGTCCTGGATGCGCGCATTCATCACGCGAATTTGCTCAACTCGATTCTGGCCAAGATTGAAGCGAACAATGCCGGCGCGGACGACGCGCTTATGCTCGACATGAACGGATTCATTGCCGAAACGAATGCCACCAATGTCTTCATCGTGCGCAAAGGCGATCTGGCTACCAGCAAAGTTGTTGCCTGTCCGGAAGGAATCACGCGGGCGACCGTGATCGAGATCGCCGCCGCCGAAAAAATCCGCTGCGTCGAAGCCGATTTGTCACCGGTGGACGTTTATAGCGCGGAGGAAATGTTTTGCACCGGCACCATGGGCGAGCTCGCCGGCGTGGTGAAGATCGACAATCGCGACGTCGGTGACGGAAAACCCGGTCCGATGACGAAACGCTTGAGCGAACTCTACACGAAGCGGGCCGCAACCGAAGGATTCCAGATCCTTGATTAGTTACTCGGCACGCAATGCCTGCACTGGATCGACCATCGCGGCTCGACGTGCGGGAAAGACACAGGCGACCAAGGCGGCCAGTCCGAGGATCGACGTCGTCGCCGCCAGCAGCAACGGATTATAGGCGGAGGTTTGGTAAAGCTGCGAGGCGATCAAGCGGCCGAGCGTCAGCGCCGCCGCTAATCCCGCCACTAATCCAAAAATCACCGGACGCATTCCCTGATTCACGATCAGCTGCAATACATCTCTGGTTTGGGCGCCGAGCGCCATTCGAATTCCGATTTCACCCGTCCGCTGCTCGACCGTGTAAGCGACTGCGCCATAAATTCCGACGGTGGCCAGAAGCAACGCCACACCAGCGAAAATTCCGAGCAACCACATCATCAGTCGCGCCTGACCGAGCGCCTGCGCGACAACTGCGCCCATCGATTGCGGAATTGCGACCGCCAAGCCAGGATCGACAGTGCTCAGCGCCGATTGCACCAACTTAGTTACCGCATCTTCTTTCAAATTGCTTCGCACCGCCACCACCGCGAAAGGAAAATTCTCCTGCGCCCATGGCCGGTAGATTTCTACCTCGTCCGGTTTGGCTACTTGTCGCGACCGCACGTCGCCTACCACGCCGATGATTTCCACCGGTAAGCTCGCACTCGTGACAAGCAGGGTTTTACCGATCGGATTCTCGTTGCCAAAAACTTTCTTCGCGCCGGCCTGACTGATCAGAATCACATTCTGGTGATCGGCAACGTCGTGTTGATCAAAATCGCGTCCAGCCAAAATCGGAATGCCAAAAGTCCTGAAATAATCCGAAGCGATGTCGTGATTGGCAGCTGCGGCCCGCTTGTCGATCGGCAAAATCTCGCCGTCGGTGCGCGAATAAAGTGTATTGCTGGCAGCGGCGGCGATAAGCGGGATGTCGCCGCTGATGGTCGCGCTTTGGAAACCCGGGACCGCGCGCAAGGCGGCGAGAGTTTGTTCCACGAAACGTTCGCGCGTGGGCTGATCGGGATACGGCGCCTGCGGCAAGGTCACGAGTCCGATCCAGAGATTTTCGGGGTGGAACCCAATGCTCTGCCGACTCAACTTCACAAAACTGGTGATAAGCAGCGCGGCGCCCGCGAGCAGAGTGACAGACAGCGCGACTTGCGCGCCGACTAAGACTTTACGGAAGCGATGTTGCCGCGCGCTGCCGCTCGTCCCCCGCCCGCCCTCTTTCAAAGCGTTCACCAGATCGGCGCGCGAAGTTTGCAAGGCCGGATAAATTCCCATCGCGACGCCTGTTAAAATCGACAGGGCAATGGTGAAGCCAAGGTTGGGAAGCGAAACGCTGACGCCAATCGCCGGATCGAACGGAAGAAAGTTCGCCGCCATTTGTGGCACGAGCGGCACCAGTCGCCCTGCCAGCACCGCGCCGGCCACTCCGGCAAGCAGACTCACGAGCAGACTTTCGCAAAGAAACAAGCGCAGCACGCTCGCGCGCGATGCACCCAGCGCCATTCGCAACGCGATCTCGCGGGATCGCCCGCTGAAACGAACGAGCAAAAGATTCGCCACGTTACTACACGCGATCAACAGGACGCACGCGACCGCCGCGAGCAAAGTCGCGAACGCCGGCCGCAGATTTCCCGTCACATCCTCGGGCAACGTCTTGAGAGTATTGACTGATGAGCTGTCGATCTTGCCCGGATATTGCGCGCGATAACTTTGCTCGAGCGGTGGCAACGCGGCCCGCGCCCGTTCGATTGTCATCCCCGGTTTCAATCGCCCGATCACCCGCAGAAAACCGCTCCCGCGCATCACTCGTTCGTGTGACAATCCGGGAACCACGAACGGTTTCGTCGTCCACACCTCGGCGTTCGGTCCAATCCACGAGAAAGGCAGATTCGGCAAAATGCCCACGATCGTGTGCGGCACGCCGTCAAGCGTAATGCTGCGGCCAATTACATTCGGGTCGCCACCCATGCGCTTTTGCCAGAAATTTGCCGTCACCATCGCCACGTCGGCGTTCTCTTCTTCTTCCGGCAAAAAATTGCGGCCGCGAATTGGTTGCACGCCAAGGACCTCGAAATAGTTCGACGTCACTTTGCCGCCGAAAAGCTGAACCGGATCGCCGAGGCCAGTCAAAGTGTAGGGAAGGATGTTTTCGCCTTCGAACCCGTCGAAAATTTTCTGGGCGTCGCGATAATGCTGAAAGCGCGATATCGAGACCGTAAGCTCCAGTAAATTGCGCTCTCTGGCATTGGAATACATGTGCACAACGCGTTCCGGTTCTTTGAATGGAAGACCGCGCAAAAAGAGATCGTTAATCAGACTGAAGATCACTGTGTTCAAGCCGATCCCGAGCGCGAGCGTGAGCAAGGCGAGAAAAGTAAATCCCGGCGACTTGATTAATTGCCTGAGCGCGAAACGAAAATCAGTCAGCACAATGGCGGCCTCTGACTTATTCTGTCCGCAACGCCTGGACCGGATCGACCATGGCAGCGCGTCGTGCCGGCAACAGGCACGCGAGTAAAGCAATGGCGGCGAGTAACACCGTCGCTCCACCGAGCAGCGCCGGATTGTGCGCTGAGACTTCGTAGAGTTGCGACGCAATCAATCGACCGAGCGCGAATGCTGAGGCGATCCCGATCGCCAGTCCGATGACGACCGGCTTCATTCCCTGATTCACGACCAGGCGCAGCACGTCGCGTGTTTGCGCGCCGAGCGCCATTCGCACGCCGATCTCGCCGGTCCGCTGTTCAACGGTGTAAGCGACTGCGCCATAAATTCCAATGCTCGCCAAGAGCAAAGCGACGCCGGCGAAAATTCCCAGGAGCCACATCATCAACCGCGCCTGACCCAGCGCCTGGGCGACAACGGCGTCCATCGTTTGCGGCACCGCAATGGCGAGACCCGGATTGACCGTGTTCAGGGCGGATTGCACTAGCTTCGTTGCCGCGTCCACTTTGAAATTGCTGCGGACGGTAACGTTGAGGAACGGAAAATTTTCCTGAGCCGACGGCCGATAAAATTCCATGCCCGGCGCTTCGGCAACTCGGATCGACCGCACGTCGCCGACGATGCCAACGATTTCGACCGGCACACCAAGACTTGTTACGAGCAGAGTCTTGCCGATCGGATTTTCGTTCGGGAAAACTTTCTTCGCGCCGGCCTGGCTAATCAGACACACGTTTTGGGCATTGGCGGAATCATGTTCGTTGAAATCGCGTCCCGCCAGCAGCGAAACTCCCCAGGTCCGAAAATATCCCGGCGCGATGTCGTGGGACGGTCCGTTCGCACGTTTTTCGATTGGCGGGACGTCACGATCGGCCCGCGCATAGAGCGTTCGATTGCCTCCGGCCAACGGAATATCACCGCTGATTGTCGCGCTCTCGAGACCGGGAACGTCGCGCAAGGCGTTAAGCGTTTGTTCGACGAAACGCTGACGTGACGCAGCGTCCGGATATTGTGCCACTGGCAATGTGACCGCGCCGGTCCAGAGATTTTGAGAGCGAAACCCGATGTTCTGCTGACTCAAACGAATGAAACTGGTGATGAGCAGAGCCGCGCCGGCGAGGAGAGTGACTGAGAGGGCTACCTGCGCGCCGACGAGAATTTTGCGGAAACGTTGCTGGCGCACGCTCCCGCTGGTCCCGCGCCCGCCTTCTTTAAGACCATCAACCAAATCGGCGTGTGAGCCCTGCAGCGCCGGATAAATTCCCATCAACAACCCGGTCAAGAGCGATAACGCGATCGTGAATGCAAGAACCGGAAGAGACAAACTAGTTGCGGTGTTCGCTTCCAGCGGCAGAAAATTGGAAGCCATTCTCGGAACGAGCGGCACTAACCGCCATGCCACGAAAGCTCCAACAACGCCGGCAATCGCGCTGACGAGCAAGCTTTCAAAGACAAACAGCCGCACAATGCTTGTGCGTGAAGCACCGATGGCCATTCGCAACGCGATCTCGCGGCGACGGCCGCTGAAACGGACCAGCAACAGATTAGCGACATTGCTGCACGCAATGAGCAAAACAAAACTGACCGCGGCGAAAAGCGTCGCAAACCCCGCTTGCAAATTCTCGGTCACGTCCTGGGGCAAAGTCTTGAGCGTCGTCGTTAACGTACTGTCGATCTTGTTCGGGAATTGCGTGTTATAACTTTGATCGAACGACGGCAGCGCCGCCTTGGCTTGTTTCACGCTAACGCCCGGTTTCAATCGTCCAATCACGCGGAGAAAACTGGTGCCGCGCATCATCCGCTCATAAGTGAACCCAGGGATCTGAAACGGTTTTGTCGTCCAAACCTCGGCAGTGGGGTTCGCCCCGAACCAGCTGGCCGGCATATGAGGAAGAACGCCGACAATAGTATGCGCCATTCCATCGAGCGTGATGCTGCGACCAATTACGTTCGGATCGCCACCCATCCGTTTCTGCCAAAAATTCTTCGTGATGAGTGCGACATCTGCGCCCTCCTGTTCCTCGGGAAGAAAATTCCGGCCAAGAATTGGACGTACGCCAAGCACGTCAAAGTAGTTGGAAGTCAATCTTCCACCGAAGAACTGCACGGGATCACCGAGACCAGTCAATGTGAAGGCGAAGAAATTCTCCCCGGCCAGACTCTCGCAAATGGTTTGGCCATCGCGAAGATGTTCGAAGCGCGGCGCCGAAACCGGCAAATCTACGAGGTCGCGCGATTTGTCTCCGCCGAAAAAGTGCACGACGCGCGCAGGTTCCTTGAAGGGCAGACCGCGCAGAAAGAGATCGTTCACTAAACTGAAGATGGCGGTGTTGAGTCCGATCCCGAGCGCGAGCGTGATCACCGCGATCGAGGTAAATGCGGGTGATTGTCGGAGTTTACGAAACGCGAAACGAATATCGTTCATAAGAATGTGGGGTTGATTGGTTTCGAGAAATTCATTCGGCGCGGAGTGCTTTAACGGGATCAACCAGCGTGGCGCGGCGCGCCGGCAACAAGCAGGCGATGAACGCGACCGCGATTAAAATCAGTGTAACGGCGAACATTGTTCGGAGATCGGTCGCGCCGATTCCGAAAAGCAGGCTTTGCAACAAACGGCTGCAGGCAAACACGCCGATCAGACCAAGGACGACACCGGCGCAAACAAAACGCATCCCCTGCAAAACGACAAGGCGAAGCACGTCGTAACGTTGCGCACCGAGGGCGAGGCGGATTCCGATTTCCTGAGTCCGT
>Ga0137381_10001481_pt1 | contig 15851 bp, 16 predicted proteins | sample SagtaG_16_FD_104808 | JGI IMG/M metagenome (GOLD analysis project Ga0137381, IMG submission 104808) | Vadose zone soil microbial communities from Sagehorn Ranch, Mendocino, California, USA - Sage2_L_115_16 metaG | ecosystem: Environmental > Terrestrial > Soil > Vadose zone | place: USA... | reverse complement strand
TGTCGCCGAACCGCTGCCAGCCGTCGCCTGGGTCGGCGGCGGCGGCGTCGATGGCCGTCAGCAGCGGCTCGATGACACCGTGCTCTGCCTCCAGCGCGTCCGCCAGCGCCACCCGGCCGGGCTGTCCGGCCACGCGGGCACGCAGCGCCGGCCACAGGGCGTCGTCTTCGGACTGGTGGTGGACCAGCAGGAACTTCTTGAACAGCTCCCACCCCACAGTGGCTTGCAGCCGCCTGGCGGGGTTGCCGTCTGGCTGGCCCGCGATCCGAGCGACCTGCACGAGCTCCCGGCGCAGCGCGTCGTGCATCGCGAACATCATGCTCATGTCGAGCTTGTACTCCATCGTTCCTCCGTGACCTGGGCCGTGCGCGGGTGCCCCGGGCAGGCCGCCAGCCTGTGCTGGGCGTCTCGGAGCCGCCGTCTTCCGACATAATGGCACTCATTACTGTTTGAAGTCAAGTTTTAAAAAGATCTCAGTCTGTTTAGCTTCCGGGTTCCGGACCGGGGTAGGATGCCGGGCATGACCACCCAGCCGGCCAGCGACCGTTCCCTGCCGCTGCGCGAGCGCAAGAAGCTGCGGACCCGCCGCGCGCTCGCCGACGCGGCGCTGCGCATGTTCACCGAGAACGGCTTCGACGCGACCACGCTGGAAGAACTAGCCGACGAGGCCGAAGCCTCCAAGAGCACCTTCTTCCGCTTCTTCCCGGCCAAGGAGGCCGCGGCAATCGAGGCCGAGGCCGAGCTATGGTCGGCCTACCTGGACTCGCTCGCCGCCCGCGAGCTGTCCGGCGCCATCCTCAGCGAGCTGCACCACACCCTGGCCGCGGCAGCCGCCGGGCTCGACCCCGGCTGGGACGACCGCTTCCTCGCCACCCGCCGCCTGATAGCGGCCGAGCCCGCCCTGCTCAAATACGTCGAGCACTACCGCGCCGGGATCAAAAACCAGGTGATCGCCTGCCTCGCCGGCAAACTCCACCTAGACCCCGAAGACCTCCGGCTGCACATCCTGGCCGAACTCGCCACCACCGCCTGGAGCCTCTCCGGCCGCCCCTGGGTCCGCCACGGCGGGCAAGGCGGCCGCACGGCGCTCCTCGAAGGCTTCGACAGCGCGGTCAAGGCCATCCCCGCCAGCCTCGACCTCACCGCACCCCCGCAACCTCCGCAGACCGGCGCAACCTGACGGATCGCACTGCCCAGCCCCGCGGACGCCGCCGAGGTGCCCAGCCCGATCACCACCCGCACCGCCACCAGAAGCTCCAGCGTCGGCGCGGCGTACCCGAACAGCCTGCCGGCGCCGACGAGACCAGCCCCGCCAGATACACCCGGCGGGCGCCGAGCCGGTCGGCGAGCCTGCCCATCGTGGGCTGCCCCACCGCGGTCGCCAGATACAGCGCCGAAACCAGCCACCCGGTGGTGCCCGGCCCGGCCCCGAATGCGTGACCGATCGACACCAGCGCCACCGCGATGATGGAGGAGTTGACCGGGTTCAGCGCCGAGCCGGCCGACACCGCGGTCACGAACCGGGGACCGAACCCTGCCCCGGCCGGATCGGGACCGCCATGAGGCGCTTCCACGGCGCGCGCCGCCGAACGATCCATCTGCACGTTGCGCGGCCGCGCGCACTGACTACCTGCAAAGGGCACATAGCGGCGGTTCTTCAATGCGCTCAAGCACAATGGATCAGTCACACTCTGCCATCGCGCATGGCATGCGCGCTCGTCACAGCTGGGTGGAGCCTGACCGGGGGCCCTTTGAATCTTCGGTCAAGGCACAACCAAGGGCTGATCGATGACCCAGCGCCAAGTGCCGTCCGGCTGGCGGCGGGCTATCTCAACGGTTGCCCCGCCGCCGGGCAAGAGCGTCGAGGTGAGCGCGATGTCACCGTTGACGATCGCCGGCCGCTGTCCGGCCGAGCCGAGAGCCGGCCTGCTGGCCAGGAACTCCGCATAGACCGAGCGGATCTGCTCGTGGCCGGCCGTGAGCTCCCCCGGTGGGAATGCGAGTACCGCATCCGGCTCATACAGCGCGACTACTCCTTCCACATCACCGGCGTTGGCTCGCTGGAGGAAGAAGTCGCTCAGATCCTCCGGCCGCCGCGGCGGCTCGTGCGCTGGTCGTCCTGTCATGGGCCCACTGTGTCACCGGAGTGCGACATTCCCGGCCGGTCCGCCTCGCCAGGTTGGCATGGGGCGGTCTTCGAGGGCGACGCTGAGCGCGGCGTGCGCCAGGAGGCGGGTCGAGTCCAGCGTGGCAGCGGAGAGGCTTCGGGCGGCACCAGAATCGGGGTTTCGGTGCAGACGAGGGCCACGGCGTCACAGCCTCGTGCCGCCAGGTTCTCGATGATGCGAACGTGCTCCCGGCGTGATTGCTCGGTAAACACGCCGTTCACCAGCTCATCGAAAATGATCTCGTTGATCAGCAGCCGGTCGTCCTCGGCGGGTATTTCGGTGGCGATCCCCCGGGCGCCCGGCGCCCGCGGGTAGAGCGGGCCGTCCATGGTGTACCTAGTGCCGATCACCCCAGCCCGGGTGCGGCCGTCGCGGGCGGCCTGATCGGCGACTACCTCGGCGATGTGCAGGCCGGGGAGTGCCTTCCCTGCCGTTGGCGGCAGCGCGATACTGGTCGAATGCAGGCTCGCGCGAGCGCGGCGTTCATCGGACGCGCACGCGAGCTCGGGGAACTCGAGCGCGCGCTCGACGCGGCCCGGACGGGCAGCGGTGCGGCCGTCCTCGTCGCCGGGGAAGCGGGCATCGGGAAGACCCGGCTCGTGTCCGAGGTCGCGAGGCGTGCCCGCGACGCGAGGTTCGAGGTCCTCGTCGGGCAGGCGATTGATCTTGTCGGTACGGATCTGCCGTATCAGCCGTTCGTCGAGGCCCTGCGTCCGGTCGGGGAGCCTCGTCAGGTCGACGAACAGAAGGCGGGCTCGCAGCTCCGCGTCTTCGAGGACACGCTGGCGCTGCTCACCGGCAGGGCGGCCGCCACGCCAGTGCTGCTCGTGCTCGAGGATCTGCACTGGGCAGATACCTCGACGCTCGATCTCGTCGTCTTCCTCGCCCGCAGCCTCGCCGACCGCCGGCTGCTGCTGCTCGCGACCTACCGCGCGGATGAGCTCGCCTCCGCGGAGCGCATGCGCCGCCTCGCCGACGGCGTCCGCCGCTCGGGATCGGCAGTCCTGCTCGAGCTCGTGCCGCTCGGACCCGAGGAACTGGCAGCGCTCCTCGCGGCGCACGCCGGAGTTCCTCCGCCGGCGGCGCTGGCGAACGCCATCGTCGCTCGTTCTGAGGGCAACCCGTTTTTCGCCGAGGAGCTCCTCACCGCTGCCGCCGACGACGATCAGAACGGCGAGCTCCCACGCCGGTTGCGCGACCTGCTGCTGCAGCGCGTCGCCCAGCTCGGCCCGGCAACGCAGAGCCTCTTGCGCCTGGCCGCGGCAGCCGGACGCGACGTGGGCTACGCGCTGCTCCGCGCGCTCGCTGCGCGCCCGGAGCACGACGTGCAAGACTCGCTCCGAGAGGCAGTCGAGCACGCCGTTCTCGTCGCCGACCAGGCGGCCGGCAGCTTCCGCTTCCGCCACGCCCTGCTCGCGGAGGCGGTCTACGCGACGATCCTGCCCGGCGAGCGCGAGGAGCTTCACGCGAAGCTGGCTGATGAGTTCGCGCGCAGCGGAGCTGCGTCGCCGGCGGAGCTCGCGCCGCACTGGGCCGCGGCAGGTCGCGCGAACGAGGCACTCGTCGCCTCCATCGAGGCGGCACGCCAGGCGGAGGCCGTCTTCGGCCTCGCGGAGGCGCTCGCGCATCTTGAGCGGGCGCTCGCGCTCTGGCACGCGGTGCCGGACGCGGCGGAGCTCGCCGGGCTTGACCTCGCCGAACTCTGCGCCTGGACGGCCGAGCTCGCCAGCCAAGTCGGTGCCGCCCCGCGCCCAGTCGAGCTCGCACGGCGGGCGATCGAGCTCGTCGGCGCGGAAGACCCGTACCGTGCGGCGCTCTTGCATGTGCGCCTCGGTGAGTATCTCTACGAGACCGGCAGTTACGACGCCGGGCTCGCCGCGCTCAAGCGCGCGGTCGAGCTCGTGCCGGCGGAGCTGCCCTCGCCGGAGCGCGCGTATTCGCTGGCGTCTCTCGCGGGGGGATTGATGGTGGCCGGGCGGTACGCGGAGTCGTTGGCAATTTGCGAACAGGCGCTCGCGCTTGCTCGGGGTGTCGGCGCACGCGAGGCAGAGGTCCGAGCGCTCACCGTGCTCGGCGGCGACCTCGCCTACCTCGGCAGCGGCGAGGAGGGTCTCGCCCATTTTCGTCAGGCCCTGCAGCTCGCCGAGGAGATCGGCGATCACATTGGCCTGGATCGAGCGTACGTAAATATTACTGACGCGCTGACGATGCTGGGACGGCACCGGGAGTCGGCGCGACTGGGGCAGGCGGGGCTGGAGGTGATGCGCCGGTACGGGATCGACGGCACCCTGCTCGTCTCGAACCAGCTCGAAACGCTGCTCGCGATCGGTGACTGGGACGAGGCTGAAAGGCTCAGCACCGCCGCGCTCCGCGGCATCACATCGAGCTTCCTGTACTGGCTGCTCATCATACGCGCCGACCTCGAGGTCGGCCGCGGCGACTTCGACGCCGCGCGGGCGCACCTCGAGACCGCGGCGCCCACCGTTCGCGAGCACCCCCGGGTGGCCGCCTACGACGCGTACGTCTGCGAGCTCGCGCTGTGGGAGCGCCGCTGGGCGGACGCCGACAAGGCCGTACGCGAGGGTGTGGCGCGGGCGCGCTCCCGCGACACCGCCCAGATCCGTGTCTGGCTCTGCGCCAAGGGACTGCGCGCACAGGCGGAGCTGGCAGCGCTCGCGCGCGCACGCCGCGATGCCGACGCCGTCCGTCACTGGCTCGCTCAGGCACGGAAGCTGATCGCGGTCGCTCGCCGCGCGGCTGCCGATGCCTCTGAGGTCACGCCGAACGCCGTCGGCTGGCTGGCGCTGGCCGAGGCCGAGTACGAGCGTGCGCGCGGCGTCGCACGGCCCGAGCTGTGGTCAGAAGCGGCAGCAGCCTGGGATCGGCTGGAACGCCCGCCCCTCGCGGCCTACTGCTGCTGGCGCCAATCCGAGGCCCTCGTTGCGGCCGGCGCCTCCCGCACCGAGGCGGGTGCGCCGCTCCGAGAGGCCCACGCTGTCGCGGCCCGGATCGGAGCAAAGCCCCTGCTCCGTGAGCTCGAGCTGCTCGCCCAACGCGCGCGGCTCGATTTCGCGCCGCCGGAGGCCGAGTCACCCGATCGACGGCTGGGCCTGGACAAGACTCTCGGCCTGACACCGCGCGAGGCGGAGGTTATGACCCTCGTCGCACGTGGCTACACGAACCGCGAGATCGCGGCGGCGCTCGTCATCAGCGTCAAGACGGCCAGCGTCCACGTCTCGCACATCCTGCGGAAGCTCGACGCGCCGAACCGGCGCGAAGCGGCCGCGATCGCGCACCGCCTAGCCCCGCCGCCCGTCGGGCAAGCTGGGCCTGAGGCCCTGCCGCAATGAAGGATGTATTTGGCAAGCAGGCAGCCATGGACGCCGCCGTTCAGCAGGCGGCTGACCGCCCTCTTGGACCGGAAAGCCGGTCCGAGGGCCAGACCTGACGGAGTGCGAGCTACCCGGGCTGCCCGCGACCCGGCTTGTCGCCGATTCCGGACCTGCAGCTGCAGCCGCAACCGGCGCGACGCCGAGCGGACAGCGGCAGAACCGGGCGTTTGGCTCCTCGATGGCCTTCCCGCAACGATCCAGAGGCTTCGCCCGGCGTGCCTTCGTGACCCGCACTGCTAGCGTGACTTCATGACGACGTCGCTGCCAGACAGCGCCAGAGCTGTGCTCGACTCCCCGGCCCTGGCTCACCTGGTGACCTTGAACCCCGACGGCAGTCCCCAGGTGACCGTGGTATGGGTCGGTCTTGATGGCGACGAGATCGTGGCCGCCCATCTTCCCGAGCATCGCAAGGTGCGCAATATCCGCAATGACAGCCGCGTCGCCCTCTCGATCGAAACCGACACGCATAACGCTATGGGCCTCAACGAGTACCTCGTCGTATATGGCACGGCGCGCATTACCGGGGGAGGAGCTGCCGAACTCCTTCAGCAACTCGCTCACGCCTACCTCGGTCCTGGGGTCCGCTTCCCGCCGATGGATAACCCGCCACCCGGATACATCACCCACATCACGGTGGACCGCGTTGCTGGCGTGGGACCGTGGGCCGAGCAGCACTGACAGCCTGCGCACTGAGCCAGTCCGGACTCTGGTGAGAATTGTTCGCCAAGATCACCGTACGATGTCACTGCCACAATCTCTCTGCGGCAAACGAGTGCGTTCCGCGGTGGCGGTTATGGGTCTTGGCAGGGAGGATGGCCTGAACTTGCTCAGGCTGGCGGCGGGCCTGCCAGTCTGGCTTCCTTCTGGTGCCGGGCCTCGGCAGCTGCCGCGGATTCAGCACGTTGTACAGCTCGTCGAATCGCTCCCGCAGGTCCGGCCGCCTAACCTCGAGTATCTTCACGTCCGGGACGGCGCCACCCTGATAGTTGTACACAATTAGGGCGTCGCCGTTCGTGATGACGTAATAGGCCGGCTTGACCCAGTAGGCATAGCTCTTGGCCTGGCCGGTACCGGCGTCAGGCGGCTGGCTGGAATCCTTGACCTCAACCAGGATCAGCGGCACGCCGTCGGTCAGGGAACGGCGCTCGGTCGCGAAATACACCAGATCGGCCTCAGCGATGCGGAACTGGACCCCTGGGACTGCCTGACGGCAGCATCGTTGTGGACCACGACCGGGCGCGCGCTGAGCCGTCATTCGGTGCGGCTCGGCGTATTACGGTTCGCCCGCGACGGTGGTCCCGGGCGGATGCTGAGTCCGGCCGCGCGGGCTGGGACGGCGCTGGCCAGCGGTTTCCCAGCGCGGGCAAGCTCCCCCGCCCGGTGAGTCACTCCACTACGCCATAGCGCCCGCGGCGTCCGGCGATAACAAAACCACACCGGCGGTACAGAGCAGTCGCAGTGGGGTTGTTCTGCGCGACGGTGAGCCAGCAGGTGCCGAAGCCGGCTGCCCGGATTGCCGACATCGCGGCGGTAACTAGTGCGGCACCCAGGCCGTGCCGTCGCCAGCGGGGAACTACTCCCGTCTGCACTATCCAGTTCGCGCCAACGGTGAGGAAGCCTGCGGCGTCATCATCAGGGGCCAGGGCGAGCAGGCACAGGTCGGCCCGGAAGTCGTCGTCGCCGGTGGTCCATTCAATCCACTGTTGCTGCGGCCAGCCCGGAAAACCGGGCCGGTCGCGGAATGCGGCGGTATAGGTGGCGAAAAACAAGGACGCGAGCTGGTCGCTCCACGGCCTGAACACCACCCCTGCAGGCGGCGGAACCAGGACCGGCGATTCGCTGAGATCCGCTCGCATGACTAGCTCGCCGAAAACCTGCCGCAGGCCGTACCGGGAGTACAGGCGCTCTGCTGCGCCGGTCACCATCTCCGACCTGATTAGCACCGGGCGGCCATCGGCGGCTGCCAGCGTCCAGTCGAGCAGGTGACGGCCCAGCCCGCGGCCCCGGTGCGCGGGATCGACGGCCCCGGCTCCGGTCACCCGGTCACCGCCCGGCGCGCTCACCGCCGCAGCTGCAAGAAGAGACCCGTCTGCCCGGTATCGGCCGATACCCGCTCCAGACAGGTACTGCCTGCGGATGAAGCCTTCGCTGGCCGCGTCCGGCAGGCCGCCGTCCGCCTTCAGGCACCGCTGAATCAGCGCGCTCAGCACCAGAAGATCATCGTCAGCCAGCGCGCGCTCATGGCCGGGCAGCTCATTCACGGCAGTCATTATGGCCGGGTGGGTGGCTCGCAGGGCATAGGCGATGAACGCGGCGAACAGCAGCGCCGCGGTGGCGAACGAGCCAAGTACGAGCGCAGAGTTCCAGCCGTGTCGACGATCCACAGCAGTTGGGTGGAGTTCGGGTGCAGGCCGCTGCCCGACAGCTTCGGCAGGGCCAGGTTGATCGCGGCAACCAGCGCCAACCACAACCACACACGACGACATCAACGCGGGCATCGCCCACGACGGCGCCGAGCCTACGGCGCCGGGACTGTGGACAAAGCCGGGACTGTGGACAGACATGACAAGGACTCCTTGGCCAGGCACGGCCACGCGCTGATGGGCGCGGCGAATCGGGTGGCATGTCAGCAGGCCACGGCAACCGGGGTAGGTGGGAGGGTCCTAGAGGCCGTGCCGGCGATCGCCAAGCACGGCCTGGGTGACGCGTGCCTCCATCGCGGCGGAGAACACGCCACCAGTGGCGTCGTGGTCTTCCACCGCGCGTTCAACATCGTCTTGCACCAGGTCAGCGTTGATGGCGATCGCGGCCGCGGATCCGGCGCCGGCCGAGGTGATCACCTGGGCGCGCGGGTCGACCACGTTGCCGGCGGCCCAGACGCCGAAGGTGCTGGTCCGGCCGGTGGCGTCGACAGTGACGAAGCCGGCCGCATCGACCTCGCAGCCGACACCGGTCAGCAGGCCGTCGGCATGAGGCAGGTTGCCGGGCCGGATGAACACCGCTGCCCGCGCGATCACCCGGCCGTCGGCCAGCTCGACACCGGTCAGCCGGTCGGCCTCGACCACCAGCCGCGCGACCGCACTGCTGACGACCCGCACCCCGCGTGCCTCCAGCTGGACGCGTTCGGCGGAGGTCAGGTCATAGGTGTGGACGAAGAAGATCACGTCGTCGGACCACTGCCGCACCAGTTGCGCATGCTGCGCGGAGCCGGGCCCGGTGCACAGAACCCCGATGGGCTGGTCGCGGACCTCCCATCCGTGGCAGTACGGGCAGTGCAGGAGATCCCGGCCCCACCGCTGGCGGACTCCGGGGATGTCCGGCAGCTCGTCGCGGACGCCGGTCGCGACCACGATCCGCCGCGCCCTCAGCACCTGGCCGCCGGCCAGGCGGACGAGGAACCCGGTCTCGATCCCCGTCACCTGATCCTCGACCAACTCCACGCCGTAGCCGGTCACCTCGGCCCGTCCCGCGGCCAGCAGGCCGGCCGGCGGCATCCCGTCGCGGGACAAGAACCCCTGCAGGTGAGCCGCGGGAGCGTTGCGTGGCGCTCCGGAATCGACAACAGCGACCCGGCGCCGCGCCCGGCCCAGTACGAGAGCCGCACTCAAGCCGGCCGCTCCGCCGCCGGCCACCACCACGTCATAGAACGGCGCCTCCATGGCGATCACCTCCACCGCAAGAATCCGCCATGCGACTCGGAACTGACAACTTCTGTTGCCGTTTCCGGGAACGGGTGGTGGACTGACTGCATGGAGAACACGCCAGCCATCGCCACCGCCCTGGCCGAAGTCGGTCCCCGCCTCAAGCGGGCGCGAGCCCAGCGGGGCATCACCCTGGCCGAACTGGCCGCAGCGACCGGCATCTCCAAGAGCACCCTGTCCCGGCTGGAAGCCGGCCAGCGCAGGCCCAGCCTCGAGCTACTCCTACCGATCACCCAGGCCCATCAGATCCCCTTGGACGAACTAGTCGGCGCACCTGAAGTCGGCGACCCCCGAGTCCGGTTCACGCCACGACACCGCAACGGCCGCATCGTCGTCCCGCTGACCCGGCAGCCAGGTGGCCTGCATGCCTGGAAAGTGATCATCGCGCCCGAGCCTCACGAACCCGAACGTCGCACCCACGAGGGCTACGAATGGCTCTACGTGCTGTCCGGGCACATGCGGCTGATCCTGGCCGACCACGACATCACCATGGGACCCGGCGAAGTCGCTGAGTTCGACACCCGGCTCCCGCACTGGTTCGGACCGGCAGGCCACCAGCCCGTCGAGATCCTCAGCCTGTTCGGCAAGCAAGGCGAGCGCATCCACGTCCGCGCCTCACCACGCCACAAGAGCAACAACGCGTGATCACCGCCCAACAACCACAGCCCCCACACGCGGGCTGAGCAGTGGGCTCCCGGCCTCCATCCCGTGCCCGCTGACCGGGAACTCGTTCTTCTTCCGGCCCGTTGAGCTACTCGGGCTCGCGGTCGGCGCCAGCGTACTGGCGGGCAAGGACGAGGCCCCGCTGCGCTGGCTGCGCGACTTTCTCGAATCCCGCCGCGACGACCTTCCCAGGCTGGCACATGGGCGCCGGCCCGGCTGGCGGAGGTCAGCGCGGACTTGCTGGCCTGAGCCGTCATAGCCTGCCGGTTGTTCAGCTCGCTCCCGGTGGATATGCGGGCGCTGCCTGCCCGGGACATGGATGGGACCGGAATCTTGTACCCGGCGCGACGGTCCCCGTGAGCATGCTGGCCTTCGGGATGGCCGGGTTCGCTCTTTGGTTGTACCTGGCAGGGGCCGGGCACCTCAGGCAGGTGGCAGCCATGTACCCGAAGGACGGTTTCACGCCGGCCTATACGGCGGACGTGACGATCACCGAGTTCTCGTCGCGCACCGGCAAACCCGGTGCTCGTCCTGGGCCGGCAGCACTTCCGGGGTATTGCGGAGGGCCGGAGGTGGAGTGGGTCAGCGCCTCCGGCAGCGTGCTGATCGTCGATTACCAGGTGCAGCCGCCGGGCATGGCGGCCAGCAACTCCGCGTGGTGCTGGGTGTGCAGACCGGCCACACCTTCACCTCGCTACCCAGCCCCATGCGGCAATTCCTCGCTGAAACGGTCGCCTGGTAGCGACGGGAACATCCGGGGGGCTGCCCTCTCGCTGCGTGCCAGATGCCCGATGCTGGGCGGGCTGCGGACGTTACCGCTCCTGGGATCTGCCGCACCGCCGGCTCCTTGTGCCCGCTCCGCTTAGTATGTACGATTCCACTAACATCTTAGTAAAACTAGCAGTTAGTGAAACGAGGATGCGTGATCGAGTTTCAGCTTGACACCGCGTCGGGTGTCGCCACCTATCTGCAGCTGGTCCAGCAGGTCCACCAGGCCCTGCAGCTGGGCATCCTCGAGCCCGGAGACCAGTTGCCGACGGCTCAGCAGGTCGTCGCAAAGCTGGCGATCAACCCGAACACTGTGCTCAAGGCCTACCGGGACCTCGAACGCGAGGGCTTGGCGCGCCCGCGGCCCGGCCAGGGGACTTTCATCGTCGGGACCCTTGCTCGAAGCGACCGCGCCGCCCAGGAGCGCTTCCTGGCTTTGATGACCGCCTGGCTGCGAGAGGCACGCGCCGCGGGCCTTGGCCCCGACGACATCGAGGCGATTTACCGCACGGCTGTTCGCAACTCATTCGCAGAGGGCGTGGCATGACCGCGGTCATCGAGACGAACGGGCTCGGCAAGCGGTACGGACGAAAGTGGGCGCTGCACGACTGCACCCTTACTATCCCCGAAGGCAAGGTCGTCGGGCTCGTCGGCCCGAACGGCGCCGGCAAGACGACGCTGCTGCACCTGGCTGTCGGACTGCTCGCGCCGACCTCGGGCTCGATCACGGTGCTCGGCGGGCGTCCGGATGACAGTTCCGCCCAGCTCGCGAGAGTCGGCTTTGTCGCCCAGGACACGCCAACCTACGCCGGGCTCTCGGTCGCCAAGCACCTCCGGATGGGCGCCTATCTCAATGCGAGCTGGGACAGCGAGCTGGCGAACAGCCGGATCGACCAGCTCAGCCTCGATCCACGGCAGAAGGCGGGCTCGCTCTCCGGCGGGCAAAGGGCCCAGCTCGCCCTCACGCTGGCGATCGCAAAGCGCCCCGAGATCCTCCTCCTCGATGAGCCGGTGGCCGGACTGGATCCGCTCGCCCGGCGTGAGTTCCTCCAAAACCTCATGGAGGACGTTGCCGTGCACGGGGTCAGCGTCGTCCTGTCCTCACACCTCATCGTGGACTTGGAGCGAGTCTGTGACCACCTCGTCGTGCTCTTCGGCTCCCAAGTACAGCTCTCCGGCGAGGTGAGCGCCCTGCTGAGTTCGCACTACCGTCTCTCAGGACCGCGCCGGGAGCCGAGCACTATGCCGTCCAACCAAGAAATCATCGAGGAGAGCCACACCGACAGGCAAAGCACCTTCCTCGTACGTACCGATGACGCGATCCTCGACCCGGCCTGGACCGTGAAGCCGGTCACCCTGGACGATCTCGTGCTTGCCTACATGAGCCAGGCGCGCGGCCCCGGACACCTTCAGCGACCCGCACTGGGCGTCGTGTCATGATCCGGTTCGCATGGCTCCAGTTCCGCACGCAGGCCGCGCTGGCCGCCGGGGTGCTGGCGATCGTCGCCGTGGTGCTGGCTGCGACCGGACCGAACCTCGTCCACATCTACGACACGACTGTCGCTAGCTGCGCCGCACAGCACGACTGCTCGACAGCCGCTACCGCTTTCACCGACACCGACGGACCGCTGCAGGTCTTCTTGGGAGCCCTCGTCCTGCTCGTCCCGCTGCTCATCGGGATGTTCTGGGGCGCGCCGCTCGTTTCCCGTGAATTCGAGACCGGCACCTTCCGTCTCTCGTGGACCCAGGGCATCACCCGCGCCCGCTGGCTGGCGGTGAAGTTCGGTCTTGGCGCGCTAGTGAGCATGGCCGCCGTCGGGCTACTCAGCCTCATGGTGACCTGGTGGTCGAGCCAGCTTGACAAGGTGAGTGCTGATCAATTCAACCCCCTGGGCTTTGGCGTTCGTGACATCGTCCCGATCGGCTATGCCGCGTTCGCCTTGGTGCTCGGCGTCACCGCCGGGCTGGTCCTCCGGCGCATGCTGCCGGCGATGCTAACCGCGCTCGCGGGTTTCATCGCTGTCCGCGAGATCGTGACACTCTGGGTGCGTCCATACCTCTTTGCCCCGATGCACAAGAGCCTGCCAATCATCGCGGCCTCCCCACTGAGCTTCGACCAGACGCCCACTGGTATTACCGTCTCCGAGAGCGCCAGAGGGGTCGGTCTTCCGAATGCGTGGGTCTATTCGGTCAAGATCGTCGACAACGGCGGCCATCCCCCCACAACTACATTCCTCAACCGGGCGTGTCCGCAAGGAAACTATGGCCCGCTGAATTCCCGCGACTGCACGGCCAGGCTCGCTGCCAGGTTCCACCAGCTGGTGACCTATCAGCCGTCCAGCCGCTATTGGCCGATGCAGTGGTACGAATTGGCAGTCTTCCTCGGTGCCGCCGTCCTCCTCGTCGCCTTCAGCTTCTGGCGGATACGCCGGCCACTTTCATGACCTGATCGTCATCTCACGGCAAGTCGAGATTGCCACCAGCATGTTCTGCCTCGGGCGGCGAATGGGATACTTGGCGAGAGCCTGATCATGTCCATTACGTGCCCAGGTGGCGGTCAGCCTTGGCGTTCGTGCAGGTCACGACGCTTTCACCGGGTGCCTGTAAAACCGTCGCCTTAGCCTACGGCTAGGCCCGGCCGCGTATCGGCGGAGTTGGCGGCGGACGCTCCCGGTCGTGGGTGTTGAGTGCGCCGGCAACGCCGGACGCTGCGCCGACCCGGGCTGCGGCCGGCCGTGTCAGCGGCAGTCGCATAGAAGATCGCTGATGAGGGCGATGCCGGTCTGGATGGCTCGTTGGCTGGTGTTGCCGAAGCCAAACACTAGTTCCGGCGGTCCGGGAGCATGGTCTGCGCGCCAGGTGCTCATTCCATACAGCCGGACCGATCGTGATCGGGCTGCCTGGATCACGTCTTGTTCGGCTGTGTCCGCTGGGAGGTGTGCAACAGCGTGGAAGCCCGCCGCCAGGCCGGTGAGCCGCATGCCCGGAGCGTGCTCGGCGAGCGCCTGGACGAGCACCTGGCGGCGGGCGGCATACTCGGCGCGCATTCGCCGCAGGTGCCGGTCGTATCGGCCAGTCTCGATGAACAGGGCCAGTGCGAGCTGATCCAGTCCCGGTGATCCGTGGTCGCTGAGCTTCTTCGTGCGGGCGACCGGTTCGGCGAGGGTGGACGGGCTGGCGATCCAGCCCAGCCGCAATACGGGGGCCAGGGACTTGCTGACCGTGCCCAGGGCGATGACCTGGTTGGGTGCGAGCCCTTGCAGGGCGCCGACCGGTTCCCGGTCGTAGCGGAACTCGGCGTCGTAGTCGTCCTCGATGATGACCGCATTTCGGCGCGTGGCCCAGTCGATGAGCGCGAGCCGCCGTTCGGGGGCGAGGACCACGCCGGTCGGCCACTGGTGGGCCGGGGTGAGCACGACCGCGCCCGCGCCCGTGGCATCCAGGGCCGCCACGTCCACGCCGCGGGCGTCGACGGGGACCGGGACGGCCTCGAGCCCGGCCCAGGCTGCCGCCGTGGTGATGCTGGTCACAGCGCCCGGGTCCTCGAAGCCGACCCTGGTCAGTCCTCGACCAGCCAAGGCATGAAGCACCAGCTGAAGACCCTGAGTCACACCGGAACATATGATGACTTGCCCGGCGATGATATCGGCGGCGCGGACGCGGCGCAGGTAGGCGGCGAGAACCTCGCGCAGCCGCAGGTTTCCGGCGGGGTCACTGTAGCCGAAGTCGGTGTTCGCCGCAGCGCGGCAGGCCTCGCGGATCGCCCACGCCCAGCCCTCGCGCGGGGCCGACGCGAGGTCGGGCACGCCTGAGGCGAAGTCGGCGATTATCCGCACCGGTGTCCTCGCGGGCGGGTGCCAGGCCGGCGCGGCTCGGGTGGCCGCCGTAGCGACTCGGGTCGCCGATCCTCCGCGGGTGACCAGATAGCCCTCGGCCAGCAGCTGGGCGTAGCACTCTTGCACCAGGCTGCGGGACAGGCCCAGCGCCTTCGCCAGCGCGCGCGACGACGGCACCCGCTCCCCGGCGCTGAGCCGGCCGGACCGGATCGCCTGCCGGAACTGGTCCTCCAGCTGAGCACGCAGCGGAACCGGGCGGCTGTGGTCGAGCGTGACGAGCACCTCTGGCGCTAAACCGGACCACTCCGCAGCCACGCAACTGGACCTTACCTCAAGTCCGGTTGGCGCCTACCGTCAGTCGCATGACCGCCACCACCCAGCACAGCAGGCAACGCCCGCTACCGATTGGGACGCGCCACGCTGGACGGCTTCATCGACAGCGCGGCACTACGCCAGCAACTACCAGCAGACAGGAGGCAACACAATGACCACCGCCAGCAGGTCCATGGCCGATGAGGACCAGGTCAGGGCAGTCATAGCTGACCGGGCGGATGCGATGCGAGAGCGCGACGCCGAGCGGTTCATTGCCCACTACGCGCCGCAAATCGTGAAGTTCGACCTCCCGCCGCCCCTGGTTTACACCGGACCGCAAGCTCGCGACGTCGAGGCACTGCGCGCATGGTTCGCCAGCCACCCAGGCGGCCCCGTCGCTTACGAGGTCCGCGATTTGACCATAACCGTTGGCGGTGATGTCGCCTTTTGCCACAGCCTGAATCACCTCGGCAATGCATTGTGGTTCCGCTCGACGGTCGGGCTATGCAAGATCGACGGCGAGTGGCGGATCACGCATGAGCACAACTCAACGCCGTTCTACATGGACGGCTCGGATAAGGCGGCTCTGGACCTGCAGCCCTAGAGTCAGGCACCAGGAATGCCGTCACCGGGGTCAACGCAGGCCGGCGCACCAGCCAGCAGCCTGGTCTCAACATCTCCTGCGGATACACAACGCCCGTACGGCGGCGGCCAACGTGGGCTGCCAGCTAGCTGACATTCGGCAGGTCAAGCGTGGAACTACGTATGCAGATCATCCAGCTCAGCGCGCCGTCAACAGTGGTGACGCTAAGCCTCGGCCACCACGCAGATCGTCCCGTTCGGGCGCGACCATGACAGCCAGGCCAGGGACGCGGTCGCGATCCATAACGGCGGCTCTGTGAGCTGCCCTGGCCGAGGATCTACTACGGTCCGTGACCAGGTCGCGAGGTGAACCTGACCCCGGCTAGTGGGTCAGCCATCTTGGCGGATGCGGCCTGACAGTGGCGGCAT
>Ga0137381_10001468_pt1 | contig 15900 bp, 23 predicted proteins | sample SagtaG_16_FD_104808 | JGI IMG/M metagenome (GOLD analysis project Ga0137381, IMG submission 104808) | Vadose zone soil microbial communities from Sagehorn Ranch, Mendocino, California, USA - Sage2_L_115_16 metaG | ecosystem: Environmental > Terrestrial > Soil > Vadose zone | place: USA... | reverse complement strand
CAAGCGACGGAGCCTCGCCGCTGAACGCAGTGTTATGCGGACGTCGCTAGTGCGAAGGGAGGCCGCATGAGATCGGCGAGGACGCTCACGCCGAAGGACAAGTCCCACTGGCGCATCCAGGGCTTTGACGGCCTTTCGAGCCTTGGCGAGTGGAGAATCGAATCCAGGAACATCTCAGCCGACAACGTGCAGATCCTTCTGCGGGTGCTCGCCGGAAAGGCGGGCCTAACCTTCGACGAAATAGTGAGTGCACACCTCAATGGGCGGGCGCAGGGCTCTAATGGTCTGCTGGACGTAAAGCAGGATGGGCCGCGATTGCGATTCACGTGCGGAGAGAATCCGCACTTCGTTGCGGCATACCAGCGAGCAAAGTCGCGGGCGGCTGCATGACAGTGAGAATTGGCTCCGAACCGCGACACCACCGAGCGTCGTCTGGCGGAATGGGAGCCGCATAACAACAAGATGCAGCGGACGAGCCACGGCCAGAATGGAGGCTCGCCGCTGATCTTGGTGTTCGACGGACGCAGAGGCGACATCGTGGCGCGAATGAACGACCCGGAGACGATCATTGCGCAGGTGACAACCGCGTTTCCGGCCGAGCCTGTGCCACCGCCGGCGGCATTGTTCAATGACCACTGCGACGAGTGCATCGAAGTCTCGAAGGCCTTCGGCGGTCGTCCGTGGCCAGACATTTCGCTGGGGGATCTCTTGGCCAGCGAGACGGCGCTGCTCACCGCGGTGGCGTGGAGGTACTACCTACCAGCCGTGATCTGTTTGTGTGTTCGCGATCCAGACGCGGCGGGCATCAGGTGCGAGTACCTCGTCTATCAGCTGGAGCCGCCGGAGCCCGGCAAAGATGATGTTTGGTTCGAGGAGCGAAGAGGCGGCTTCACGGAAGCTCAGCGGCAGGCCATTGTCGGATACCTATCATGGTATCGCGTGCGGGAGGAGGGTGAGTACGCGAATCTGGAAATGAGCTTGGCCCACCACATCGACCTTGAGTTTCTGAAGGAGGGCTTCCGCCGCACACGCAAGGACGGAGCCACGGGTGTCGACGGCCAGACCGGCAAAGCCTACGAGGAGAATCTGGAGGAGAATCTCCAATCGCTTCTCGATCGGTTCAAGTCGGGACGGTACAAAGCACCTCCGGTGCGCCGCACCTACGTGCCGAAAGGCGACGGGAGACAAGAGCGCCCCATCGGGATACCGACCTTCGAGGACAAGGTGTTGCAACGCGCGGTGACCATGGTGCTGGAAGCCGTGTACGAGCAGGACTTCTTACCCTGCTCCTACGGTTACAGACCTGGCCGCTCGGCGCACACGGCGCTGGAAGATCTCTGGCAGGGGCTCATGAAGATGAGAGGGGGTTGGGTTTTGGAACTGGACATCAAAGCCTTTTTCGACAGCTTGGACCATTCCTCTCTCCGACTGATTCTCGACCAGCGGGTGCGTGATGGAGTGTTGCGTCGGACGATCGACAAGTGGCTTGCCGCTGGAGTCCTGGAGGGCGAGGAACTGAGCCACCCGGACGCTGGCACCCCGCAAGGAGGAGTCGTCTCACCGTGTCTTGCGAACGTCTACCTTCATGATGCCCTGGACACGTGGTTCAAGAAGTTCGTGAAGCCGCGGCTCAATGGCCACGCCTTCATGATTCGCTTCGCGGACGACGCGGTCATGGTGTTCTCCGACGAGACGGACGCTCGCAGGGTTCTGGACGTGCTGCCGGGACGACTCGGCCAGTACGGACTGACCCTCCACCCGACCAAGACCCGCCTGCTCTTCTTCCGGCCGCCATCGTCGACCGGGAACGATCAGCCACGGGATACTGGCAAACAAAGCTTCGACTTCCTGGGGTTCACCCATCACTGGGCGCGCTCCCGTCGAAACTCTTGGGTGGTGAAACGGAAGACGGCGGGCAGCCGCTTCAGCAGCGCGCTGAAACGGGCTTCCGAATGGTTTCGGTCAGTCCGCCACCAGCCGGTGGCTTGGCAGCACGAGAAGCTCATTCGGAAGCTGCGCGGACACAACAACTACTATGGGATAGTCGGCAACTCCGCGGCACTGTACCGCTTTCGATACGAGGTCCGCCGGCTTTGGCGGAAGTGGCTTGACCGTCGCTCCCACAAGGCCCAGATGACGTGGGTGCGCTTTCAGCGTCTGGAAGCGCGCTACCCTCTCCCGAGTCCAACCATCCGTTTTGGACCTGACCATTGCGCAGCGAACCCGTGACCCGAGGAGCCGGATGCGGCAACCCGCACGTCCGGATCTGTGGGAGGCCCGGGTGGGGTAACCACCCGGGCCCACCCGGCAAGGCGGCGCAAGCGTTGGACCTTCGTAGGTTATCCTCTTGTTCGGCCGACAACAGAAGGATCGACGGGAAGAGTGGAAGAGCGAGTAAGGACTGAGCCGAGTTCAGCGAGCCCCGTCGGGGGGTTCGTCGCACGCTTGAGCGGGTATGTGGCGAATGGCCTTCGCTACTGGGAACCCCGCAGGCTCCTGTACAACGGCGTCCTTGCCATAGTCGTCCTGGCACATCTTTTGTTGGCCTGGCCAGGGGCACGTGAGAAGATCTCCTTCGACCTTGCGCTCGGAGTCTTCTTCCTCGCCGTGCTCGCGAACGTCTGCTACTGCGTGGCCTACATCGCCGACATCTTCGTCCAGTTCTCTGGGCTCGACCGGGCCTGGCGAACGGGCCGTGTCGTACTGTTGGTCGTGGGGACAGCCTTCGCCGCAACCATCACGCACTTCTTCGCGAAGGGATTCTTCGGTGCATAGGTATGCAGGAGCGGCCGAACAAGCGGATGAAGCTGACGGGCGCCTCGCGGCGCCGCCCGCGCTCGGATGGAGGCGGACACCGCGTGCGCATTCGCGCACCGGCGCCCGCAGCTTATCCGCGGTGTACGGACAACCAACATGCGGGAGGGCATCGGTGGGGACAAGTTGCATCATCACCTGCCGCGGAGGGCGCCGAGTCCGATCAAAGTTAGGGCTAGTCCGACCAAGGCGACGGGGATCGCGAACCAAGTAAGTATACCCAACAGCTCGTCGCCCTTCCTCACCACAGCCATCGTGATTTCAAGAAACCCCGACAGGAATAACGCCATTCCGACCATGAGAACCATTCTCGATCGCGGCTGTTGGAGCGGTTGCTTGCCTATTAACCTCCGCAACTCGAAATCATAGCCGCAGTCACAGGTATGCGCTCCAGGCTGGTTCACGAGACCGCAATTGGGACAATCCATTGCGCGCCTTCCTCGGTCGCTACGTGCGATTCGCACGTCCGCTTGTATAGTACCGCAGAGGGTAGAGCGCAGCTGACACGAAGAGAGGGCGCTTTTATGATCACACCGCCGTACAACAATGCGTTGCAAGAAGCGACCTGGCAAGGTCGCCACGACAAGGGGGTGAAAGCCCGCCGGGGTAGCGGCTAGCCACCGGCCCCGTATCCAGCCTTGCAGCCTGAACGGCAACGGGCAGGTTGATGCGTAGGCAGGAAAGTGAAGCGAGGACCAATGGAGGTGGCCGGCAGCCACCCCGTGAAGGTATCGAGCCCCGAAATGTTGTCCCTGTCGGATCGCGCCCAAGCGCTCTGCATCGCTGAAGGCAACACCCCGCGCCGCGAGAATGGCGAGTGTCGCGGGGGCGCCCGGGGTCGGAGGCCGGTTCACGCTGCACAGGATGCCGTGGCGGTAACCAGGGAGATCCACGACGCTCTCCGCGGGAGTATGCCTGTACGAGCTGAAGAGGCGAGGAGGGCAAAAGGCGTGGTGGAAGTCGGATCGCTGCGTAGTACCGATGAAGCCAGGTAACGCGGGTGGAGGGAAGGCGGCGACGCCACCGGAGCGAACCGGTGAAGCACCGGCCGTACTCAGGGACGGACCCGGTGAAGCTTCGCCTGGAACGCATCAGACGAAGAGCTCGGACGCATCGGACGGACAGCTTCAACAACTTGTTCAGCCACCTGGACGCGGAACTTCTGCTGTGGGCGTTCGAGGGACTGGAGGAAGGGAAGGCCCCGGGGGTGGACGGGATCGACGTGGAGGAATACGGGCGGGGACTGGAAGCGAGACTGAGGTCGCTGCTGGACCGCCTGCATCGAGGAGAGTACCGCCCACAACCGAGTCGAAGGCGGGGATACGGAAAGGGGACGGCCGGCTGCGCCCGCTCGGTATTCCCGCGACGGAGGACAAGCTGGTGCAAGGGGCGCTGGCGGCGGTCCTGACCGAGGTGTACGAGGAGGAGTTTCACGACTTCTCGTATGGGTTTCGGCCGGGGCGCAGCTGCCATGATGCCCTACGCGAGCTTGCGCATCACATCGGCCACGACAAGGTGAGCCGGGTCGTCGAGGCGGACATCAAGGGCTTCTACGACAACATAGATCACGAGTGGCTGCTGGCGATGGTTGGCCACCGGGTCTCGGACGAACGGGTGCTTCGGCTGATCCGAGGGATGCTGACGGCCGGTGTGATGGAGGAGGGCAGCCGAGTCGAAACGGAAGCGGGGACCCCGCAGGGGGGAGTGATCTCTCCCCTGCTGGCGAGCATCTACTTGCACTACGCGCTCGACGAATGGTTCGCCAAGGTGGTCAAGAAGGGCTGCCAGGGGGAGGCGTACCTGGTGTGGTACGCGGACGATTTCGTGGCCTGCTTCGAGTACGAGACGGATGCCTGCCGGTTCCGCACGGCTCTTGCGGTACGACTCGGGAGGTTCAAGCTGGAGGTGGAGCCGACGAAGACCCAGATGCTGAGGTTCGGCCGGTTCGCCAAGCGGGACGCACAGATGCGAGGCGAGCGGGTCGCGGTCTTCGACTTTCTGGGCCTCACGCACTACTGCGGGACCAGCCAGACGGGACGATTCAAGCTCAAGTGGCGCACCTCGAAGAGGCGCTTCCGGGTGAAACTACGCGCCATGCGAAAGTGGATCTGCTCCCACCCGAGCCTTCCTCTGGCCGAGCTTTGGCGGACCGTGAATCGGAAACTCCAAGGTCACTACGCGTACTACAACGTGAGCGACAATTGGGACGCAGTGATCGAGTTTCGGCGCCGCACGGCCAAGGCCCTCTGGCGGGGCTTGAACCGACGGAGTCAGCGTCTGAGCTTCTCCTGGGAGGAGTTCTGGCGGTACGTGGATCGGTACCCCTTGGCGGGGCCACGGCGTGTGGTCAACCTCAATCCGGGCTTTGCCTGAGCGACGGCTGGCGGGGAGCCGGATGCGTGAAAGGCGCACGTCCGGTTCTGAGAGGGGGAAAGGCACCAATCGTGGACGACACCGGACGCCGCGACACACGGCTGCGGGGGCAGCCACACCAACACCCAAGAGGCCGGCGGCCGGTCCCCTGCCGGTCTCGCCAAGAACAGCGGACCCACGCGACCACCGGCGGCCACGAGAGACCCAACCTACTCGCCCTGACGAGGCCCGGCCCGAATGGAGCCTCGCCGCTGATCCATGTGTTCGCCCGACACGAGGGGAGTGGTGATGCGACGGCATTCTGGCTATAATCTGGCCAGATGCCGTTCGAGATCGTCCTGGCCCCTCAAGCCGTCGAAGGCTTGAAGGCCCTGAGGGCTGACTTCCAGTCGAGTGTCCGGGACGCCATCGAGCTGCACCTGCGCCACGAGCCGACGAAGCTGAGCAAGAGCCGCATCAAGCGCTTGCGAGGCCTTGATCGGCCGCAGTACCGGCTCAGGGTGAACGAGGTGAGGGTGTTCTATGACGTCACGGCAACGGCGGTCGAAGTCCTCGCCATCATCCCGAAAGAACAGGCTGAGGCGTGGCTCGCGGAAGAGGCTACCCCAGCCTCGCCGAGTGGCCCTGGCAAAGGTGAAGGATGACCTTTCGCGCTACCTTAAGCTTGCTGCGGAGCAGGAGATCCTGATCACGCGTCATGGAAGGCCTGCGGGAGTCCTGATCGGGTTCCAGACCGAGGATGACTGGTTTGAGTACCGGCTGGAGAATCACCCGGAGTTCCTCCGTCGAGTTGGAGAGGCACGCGCGGCAATCCGTGCTGGCCTCGGGACCCGTCTCGAGGATCTCCCGAGGTAGAAGAAGAGCGGGCGAACAACCGGATGCAGCGGCCGAGGCACTGCTATGATCCCGTTCGGCGCGGGAGCCTCGCCGCTGATCCGGGGTGTTCTGCAGACTGAGCGGGAGCGACGTGATCGGTCTCGGAGTGCTATAGGATCATGCGGCTGAGTTCGATTCAAGAAGGTGGCTGCACAACGCCACCTCGCCTGTCGCTGACCAAGCTACCGGATGAGAGGGTCATCCCGGTTCTTGCGCTCCTTTCGCCGGTTGGCGTATTGGGCATCTTGGGGGTAGCTGCGAGCCTCATTGGCCTTGGAGGTGAGTCGACCTCCCTTTTGACGCCCATTGGCGTCGTGGCCCTCGGTCTTGCTGTCGCGTTGTGCGCCGTCGCGCTCTGGCGCGCGAGGATGCGGGAGGACCGTATCTTGAGCGGAATCGGGATGGCAGGCAACGCCGTGCTCCTCTTCGCGGGCATTGTCTACCTGGCCCTGCGTTAGCTACGGTGAGCGCGCCGAGATTCATCCTTCTGCTCCATAATTGAACGTGCTGCAGAACAACGCGTTGAAGCTGACGGGCGCCTCGCGGCGCCGCCCGGGGTAGGATTGGAGGCGGTCGCCGCGTGCGCATTCGCGCACCGGCGCCCGCAGCTTAACGCGGTGTTATGCATACGCCACGAGGCGTGAGGCAGATCATGAACTGGAGACGGGCTGCAATCTCGTTTGCGGCGGCTGCACTTGGTCTGGTCGAAGCGAAGCCGATGTCTGCGAGCGAGGACTACGACCATCTCTTGAGGTGCGCTGTCTACTCAAGTGTCGTGAAAGAGATCCTGAGGACGTCGCTGCACGAAGTGGACGATGCCAAACCCGTGTTCGTGGACGTGAACACTTCTGCAAGCCTGGCCGACTCGGTGGTAGCCGCTCTTCTCGATGAGAAGCGCCGCATGTTGCCGGCTAGCGTGTGCTTCCGACACCGCACAGGTGAAGGCGCGTGTCTTTTGGGGCCTATCATGGTGCTTGGTCCTATCTCCTTCGATGGGAAAGAGCGTGCATTCGCGCCGGTTGCGATGTTCACCCGCGACTCTGCTGGGGCCTGTGGCTACAGGAGCAACGGGCGTGCCGGCAAGTGGGAGGCTACGTCCGAAGGGGTGTGCAAGCTCTATCCTCGTGACAAGAAGTGATCGAACGTGAGAGCATGCGATGCATAACAACGAGATGCAGCAGACGAGGTCCGCGACGGTCAGGGCAGCCGCGGCCCTCGCTGCTGATCTCGGTGTTATACGGGCCTCGCTACGGGCGAGTATGACGAAAGAAGGGCCAGCGGCGCACTCACCGCGAAGGGGAAGTAGAGCGGAGGTAGCCGCATGGTGGGTACTGGCCTGGATGCTGGGGTCGACGGTCATCGCACTGTTTCCGTACCCCTACATCGGCTTTCTATCCTTTCTTCTTCTTCCAGTGGCTGCTATCTCGTGGAGCAGGACTATCATCCTCTCCACGCCCGCACGCGACGGGGGCCGCCGGACACTCGTCGTTGCTGGGCTCGCCTTAGCGACGTTGATCGGCGCCGCGATCCTGTTTGGGATCTCCGTCGCGCTATTTGGCCACCCTACGGGGCGCGACTGAGCGGCCAAGCATCGTAGGCGCAATGCGATTCGATGGTCAAGCAATTCAGCTGCTTTGAATGGCCGGATAACAACGAGATGAAGCAGACGAAGCCCGCGATGGCCAGGATGGCGCGGTCTTCGCTGCTTATCTCGGTGTTATCCGGACCTTGGAGGGACTGGTGATGGGAAAGCTGCTGGGTGTAGCCTTTGCCTTACTCCTCCTGATGCTCGTGGGGCTGATGGTCTTCCTCATGCTCGGCATCGTGCCCTTTCTTTGGGACGAGCATCGTCTCTCATTGATCGCCGTCGCAGGCGGAGGCGCGGTGATCGCCATGCTTATGCGGCTCCGGCGTGCAGCCACGCATGCCGGCGCGAGATCCTCGCGGCAGGCAAAGATCCATCCCGGCATCAGCATGCACGCTATTCCAATCGCGGGCGGGATCGGCTTGGTATTCGCGATTGGGTATGTCGCGATGTTCTGGTTTGGCGCTCCCACCTACCGGCCTATCGTTCTCGGTGTAGTGGCTCTCGGCGGGCTTCTTGGCCTAGCGTTGATATGGCTCCGGAGACGCGACGGTTCCAAGCCGGGTCGCACGTCGATCCTACACCTCGCCAAGGAGACAGAAGTAAGGCCTGCGGGTGCCGACGAGTCGCAGAAAGGGCCGGATAACAACGCGTTGAACCTGACGAGCGACGCTGAGCCCGAATGGACGCCGCTCGCAGGTTAACGCGGTGTTCGACGGACAAGAGGAGGCGACGCGAAGAGCGGACATGATTCGGCGTCTTGGCTTCCGGATAGCACTCCCGTTTGCGCTGTTTCTGGGCATCGCTGAGGTCGTCAGAAACTGGGGTGACTGGGGCTTCTGGCCCTTCTGGGTCGTTGACTATATCGCGGTAGCTCTACTGATCTGGGCATGGTGGGCTGTCAGGTCTCGCAAGGCCGGGGGCACTTCTCTTCTCGCAGGAGCGTGGGGCTTTACGTGTGCCATGTTCTACATGGGCTTCTTCGCGCACCTTGAGAGTTTGGGAGTACCCGAACGTGGGCCAATCGAGCAGCGGCCCTTGACTCTCATCAATGGGAATCCTTTTGGGGGTCACGGTTGTAGGATTCGCGAGCAGTCTGGCCGCGGCGAAGGGAGATCCGGTGCCACCCCAAGGCCGGGAGGCGGCCATCAGTGAGGAACACTGAGCCGTCGAACAAGCGGATGCAGGAGCTGACGGCGCCTCTCGGCGCCGCCGGGCGTAGGATTGGAGGCGGCGCCTCGTGCTCGCCCTTCGGCGAGCACCGGCGCCGCAGCTGATCCGCGGTGTTCGGCAGACACTGGAGTGACAAGGCTCTGTGACCGATGGCTAATGAACCATCACCGGATCGGGCCCGCGAGACGTACGACGCAGGCCGCGCGGCGTTGGAGGCCGGAGATACTGACTTGGCCATCCAGCACCTAGAGACGAGCATCGCCGAGTATCCGCACTTCAAAGCCCTCGAACTTCTTGGCGAAGCGTGGCTACGGAAAGGCGACCCTCGTCGCGCTATCGTCCCACTGGCCGCCGCTACTACTCTCAACGCGCAGGTCAGGGCACCCTCACTCCTTTCCGAAGCGCTGCTCGCGCTTGGCGACGCTCTTGAGGCTCATCGCGTAGCTCAGCTCGCCCTTGAACGCGACGCTCGCAACAAGAAAGCGCGTTCCGTCCTTGAGGCGACGGCCGAGGCGTACAGGAAATGGACCGAACAGTAGCGTTTGAATCGCGGCTGCCGAACAACAAGATGCAGCAGGCGAGGCACGGCCAGAATGGAGCCTCGCTGCTGATCTTGGTGTTCGACGGACAGCGGAGAGAGAGCCGGTTAGACTTGACCGTGATGAGTGGGGCCAGGCGAACGCAGTGGAGGTCAGCGTGAATCCTCCGAGTCAGTGTGTCGGCCCGAACGACCCCGCATTCATCGTAGCCCTCGCCGCTGGGCTGATTGCCGCGCTTCTTCTGTCGTCGGTTCTAGGGCGGCTAGGGCGACCGCGGCGAGGCCCTCCAAGGCCCCGCCTTTATCGCGATCTCACTTGGTTTGCCATGCTGGCGGCCGTGTTCTTCGGGACGATCATTCTGATGGAGTGGCTCTATTCATGGGAGCATCCCGGCGTCGAGCTCTGCACGACCCTTGTGTGGCGCTGGTTCTTTCTTCCGCCGGTTGTCCTGTTCGTGAGTGGCGCGCTCTGGGGCATACGCGAAAGAAAGCTACACGCGCTCGAACGACTACCGGGTAAGGTGAGTTGATGGGGAGCCGTCGAACAAGGCGCTGAAGCTGACAAGCCCCGCCATGACCGAGCGGAGGCGGCGCTTGCAGCTTAGCGCCAGTGTTCGGCGGGACCCAGAAGCTCGCAGAACCGGTATCATCGCTCAAATTCTGGGGGGTTCTCATGCGCTGCGGTGGTTGCAATGAGGAGAATGCTCTCGTTGCCGAAAGGTGCGCCTACTGCGGCAGATCTCTTCTTCGCCCTCCACGTCGCAAGTGGCGCGAGTGGCTCATTGGCGGCGGGGTCGCACTCTACCTGTGGCTGATCTTCTACTTCGGCTTCAAGGCTCTCGACGCAGGGGAGCCCTGGCCAGATAGCCCCATTATGCTGGCCATCTACACCCTGCACCGCTATCTCGGCACGACGGTATCGCTGATCGTGGTCACAGCCGCGGTGCTCAACTGCTTTGTCCAGGCATGGCGTGAGTGGCATCGGCGACTCTAGCCGCGGGCCGCATAGCGTTGCGTGGAGGCGAGATGAATATCCGCAGCCTCACGACCGGACTTCAATACAGGGGCGAGGTAGAGGGGAAGCGACAGACCTACTATGTGTTCGAGGGTAGGTCTCAGTACCTCGTCATGTCCTTCTCACGCTCGAAGCCTAAGGCGGGCAACTTCAACGTCGTCGCGAGTGACGCCGTGGCGTATGTGGCGCGGCGTTTCGCCGGCAGGCAGCGTCTTACGGCCAAGACTGTCTACAAGACCTCGCGTAGGCCGCGGCTCGTAGGCAGCCATCTCGCCGCCCTGAACGTCCTGTACGTCCTCGTCGCGATTGGGCAAGCGAAGATCGATGCGCGGTTCCACGAACGCGAAATCTACTTCAACGTTAAGAAAGTTCCGGCGGACGCTGGGAGCAGGACAGAACATCGAGATGCGTTGCGACGCTCTCGGGAGTGAGGCGAGTGGCCACGCCGGATCCAATCAGGCTGGTGCCGTTCGTCCCTGGAGGATCGGACTTCGCGAAGAGCCGCGAACTATTCGGGGAGCTTGGGTTCGAGGAAACTTGGTCGAGCGACGGTTACGTTGGCTTCCAGAGCGGCGGTGCCAAGTTCATCCTTCAGGACTTGAACGAACCGTCATTCGCCAGCAATCTCATGATCAGGATTGAGGTGCAGGATCTTGAGGCCTGGTGGGCGACCGCATCGGCTAAAGGGCTTCCGACAAGATTCTCGGGCTTCAGGCTCAAGCCGCCGACCGACTTCCCCCGGGGGCGTGAGGTCCACTTCATTGACTTGGCGGGTGTCTGCTGGCATGTGGGCACGCCGTGACATGCGGACGAACCGGTTGCATCGGCCCGGCCGGTAGAGTCTACTGGGGCCGGAATCATGACCGTCACGCGCAAGCCGCCGCGGACGCCCATGTCGGCCCTCTCCCTGCTCCAGCACGAGGTGAACCAGCTCTTCGAGCGCCTGGCCCTGCTCGACCGGTCGGAGCGGATCACGGGCGGGGAGTGGATCCCGGGGGTCGACGTCTACGAGTGCCGGGGGCGGTTGTTGGTGGTGGTGGAGGTGCCGGGGCTGCCCGCGGACGCGCTCAAGGTGGTCTACCGGGAGCGCGAGCTCGTGCTCAGCGGGGAGCGGCGGGCGCGGCGGCCGGGGGCGGGGACCGGCTTCCTCTGCCTGGAGCGGTCCCACGGGCGGTTCGAGCGCACGATACCCCTCGACGTGGCGGTGGACGTGGCCCAGGCGGAGGCGACGCTCGCCGGCGGCCTCCTCACGGTCACCCTTCCTCGCCTCAAGGAGAGGCGGGGGCGGGAGACCGTCATCCCGATCACGTGGGAGCAGCAAGAATGACCGACGAGCTCAAGAAGGAGGAGGAGACGCCGAAGATCCCGGAGAGCCTCCCGGTGCTCCCCCTCCGGGACATCGTGATCTTCCCGTTCATGATCGTCCCCCTCTACGTGAGCCGGGAGCGCTCGATCAAGGCGGTGGACCAGGCCCTGGCGGAGAACCGGATGATTCTCCTCGCGGCCCAGAAGAAGCAGGACGAGGAAGATCCCGGCCCCGACGACATCTACAGCGTGGGGACGGTGGCCCTCATCATGCGGATGCTGAAGCTGCCGGACGGCCGCATCCGCGTCCTCGTGCAGGGGATCTCCCGGGCCCGCACCCTGGCCTTCGAGGAGGGGGTCCCCCACCTGCAGGCGCGGATCGAGCCCATCGCCGAGCCCGAGATCCGGGAGAAGGGCTCCCTCGAGATCGAGGCCCTGATGCGCAACGTCAAGGCCGCCCTCGAGAAGTCGAGCAACCTCGGCAAGCCCATCTCGCCCGAGGTCATCGTCATCGCCACCAACATGGAGGAGCCCGGCCGTCTGGCCGACCTGACCGCTTCCAACCTCGACCTGAAGGTGGAGGGGGCGCAGGAAATCCTCGAGGCGGCCGACTCGGTGGACCGCCTGCGGCGCGTCCACGAGCTCATGGCCAAGGAGCTCGAGGTCCTGACCATGCAGCAGGAGATCTCCTCCCAGGCCAAGGGGGAGATGGACCGCAGCCAGCGAGAGTTCTTCCTGCGCCAGCAGATGAAGGCCATCCAGAGCGAGCTCGGGGAGGGGAACGAGCTGGCGGAGGAGATCGCGGGGCTCAAGGAGAAGGCCGCGAAGGCCAAGATGCCGAAGCCCGTCCTCGAGGAGGTGGAGCGCCAGCTCAAGAAGCTCGAGCGCATGCACCCCGACTCCGCCGAGACCGCGACCCTGCGCAACTGGCTGGATTGGATGGTCACCCTCCCCTGGGGCAGGTCCACCAAGGACAACCTCGACCTGAAGGAGGCCCAACGGATCCTCGACGAGGACCACTACGGCCTGGAGAAGGTCAAGGAGCGGATCGTCGAGTACCTGGCCGTCCGCAAGCTGAAGGAGAAGATGAAGGGCCCCCTGCTGTGCTTCGTGGGCCCACCTGGGGTGGGCAAGACCAGCCTCGGCCGCTCGATCGCCCGCGCGCTCGGGCGGAAGTTCGTGCGCCTTTCCCTGGGCGGGGTGAAGGACGAGGCCGAGATCCGCGGCCACCGCCGAACCTACGTGGGATCGATGCCGGGGCGGATCGTCCAGGGCATCCACCAGGTGGGAGCCAACAACCCGGTCTTCATGATCGACGAAGTGGACAAGATCGGGGCCGACTTCCGGGGCGATCCGTCCTCCGCCCTCCTGGAGGTGCTCGACCCCGAGCAGAACAACTCCTTCCGCGACCACTACCTGGGCGTGCCCTTCGACCTCTCGAACGTGATGTTCATCTGCACGGCCAACCTGACGGACACCATCCAGGCGGCCTTCCTCGATCGCATGGAGGTGATCCGCCTGCCGGGCTACACCGAGGACGAGAAGCTGGAGATCGCCAAGCGGCACATCGTCCCCAAGCAGCTCGAGGAGCACGGCCTCACCCCGGACAACCTGGTCTTCACCGACCGCTCCATCAAGACCCTAATCAACGGCTACACGCGGGAAGCGGGCCTGCGGAACCTGGAGCGCGAGATCGCCGCCATCTCCCGCAAAGTGGCGCGCAAGGTGGCGGAGGGCGACCTGGCGCCGGTGCGGGTCACCCCCGCCGGAATCCCCCGCTTCGTGGGGGCGCCCAAGATCCTGCCGGAGGAGCGGCTCAGCAAGGACGCGGTGGGGATCGCCACCGGCCTTGCCTGGACCGCCGCCGGCGGGGACGTGCTGTTCGTGGAGGCCACGGCCATGAAGGGCAAGGGGCGGCTGACCCTGACCGGCCAGCTCGGCGACGTGATGAAGGAGTCGGCCCAGGCCGCGCTCTCCTTCGCGCGCAGCCGCGCGCGGATCTACGGCATCCGCGAGGACTTCTTCGGCGTCCACGACCTGCACGTGCACGTGCCGGAGGGAGCCATCCCGAAGGACGGGCCTTCGGCGGGGATCACGATGGCCACGGCCATGCTGTCGGTCTTCACCAACCGGCCGGTCCGGTGCTCGGTGGCCATGACCGGCGAGATCACCCTGCGCGGCAACGTGCTGCCCATCGGAGGGCTGAAGGAGAAGATCCTGGCCGCACGGCGGGCGGGCATCGAGACCATCGTCTGCCCGAAGCTCAACCGGAAGGAGCTGGACGAGGTGCCGGCCACCCTCAAGCGCGGGTTGCAGTTCCACCTCGTGGACCAGGTGGACGAGGTGCTCAGGCTGGCCCTGATTCCGCCCCTCGAGCCGCGGCCCGTGGTGGGGCCGGGGACGAAGGCGCCGCCCAAGACGTTCCCCGCCAAGCCGCGGATCAAGCCCGTTACGGTGTAGCCGCCGGCCAGCTCACGGACGCTCGCGGGAGCGCCGGGATGGCGCGCGCCCCACGGGTCTTGCCCCGCGGCTTCGCTCCTCGGCCAGCCGGGCCTCCAGCTCCCGGCAGCGCTCCTCCGCCGCGGCCAGCGCCACCCCCTTGTCGCTCGCCGCCCGGTGGGCGGCTTCCAGCTCCTGGCGCAGCGTGCGCACGTGCGCGTCGTGGTCGGCTTGGGCCGCGGCCAGTCTCTCCCTCAGCCGGTCCGCCTCGGCCCGCCAGTGCCGGACTTCTTCCTCGGCGGCCTCCCGCGCACCGTCCGTCTCCGCGGCTTCCCGGCCGCGCGATTCGAGCTGCTCGCGCGCAGCCTCGGCGTCGGCTCGTAGCCCGCCCACCTGCGCCCGGAGCTCCTCGGCTTCTGCGCGCGCGCGCTCCGCCTCGGCGCGGAGCGAGTCGGCCCGAGACCGCCCCTCCCCGAGCGCGGCTTCGAGCTCCGCGACCCGGCCCAGGACCGCGTCGAGCCGCGCCCCCAGCTCGCGCCCGCTCCCGCGCTCGGCCTCGAGCTCCCCGGTGGTCCGCGCCAACTCGTCGCGCAGGGCGTCGCGCTCGGCGGCGGCGTGGCCGAGCAGGCCTTCCAGGTCGAGGGCGCGCGAGGCGGCCTCCACGCCGGCCTCCCGGGCGGCGTCGACGGCGCGCCAGGCTTCTTTGGACTCCCGGCGCGCGCTCTCCACCTCGAGCAGCAGACCTTGGCGCTCGGCTTCCTGGGCCTGCGGGCCGGCGGCCAGCCGCGCCACCTCGGCTTCGAGACCCTCGGTGCGATCGGTGAGGGCGGTGAGGGCGACCGCGAGCTCGAAGGCGCGGCCGGCCAGGCCGGCCACCGGCCAGAGGAAGTGGAGCGACGTGCCCGCGAAGGCCCAGCCGAACCGGCGAGCGAGGACGACCGCGCCCTCCGGTCCGCGGGCAGCGGGGTCCCCGGAGAGCGGCGCGCCGTCGGCGTCGGTCCCCGCGGAAAAGGGGATGGCCAGCAGCGAGCGGAGGTTCAAGGCGGAGAGCCGCCGGTGGGTCTCGGGGAACGCGGCCGCCTCCGGCAGGTCGTCCAGGCGCAGGGGGGCGCGCAGGCGCACGACGTGGGCGAGGACGTCCTCGCCCGCGATCTGCGCCTCTCCGTCGTCGAGGCGGCAGTGGGCCCACCCCTCGCGACGCCGCAGCACCGCCTCGGCGGCATCGAAGGGGGCGGCGTGCTGGAGAAGCGCGCGCAGGGTCTGGCCGACAGCCCTTCCCCCGTCCGGGGCAACCGCGCCGGCCAGGGCCAGGAGCCCGTCGGAGATGTCCATGGGTGGAGAATGTAGCATTTGACCTGCTCGTCGCCCCCGGTTAGCGTGGAAAGTTCCACGCGGCGGCTTCGTGGGGAGGGATGGGTGAGGGGTCATGAAAGGGCGGAACCAGACATGCAGGAGCGTTTCCCTCCCCCTACGTGGGGAGGGACAGGGTGGGGGGTCGACGAATGAAGGTCGATGAATGAACATCCTCGTGATCGGCGACGTGGTGGGCAACCCGGGACGGACCATCCTCAAGAAGGCGCTTCCCCTCGTCTTCAAGAGGTACGACGTCGACTACTGCATCGCCAACGTGGAGAACGCGGCGGGCGGCTTCGGGGTCACCAAGGAGGTCTGCGACGAGTTGCTCGACGCGGGCATCGACTGCATGACCTCGGGGAACCACATCTGGGACAAGAGGGAGATCCTCGGGGTCATCGACCTCATCCCCCAGCTCCTGCGCCCCCT
>Ga0137381_10001458_pt1 | contig 15946 bp, 14 predicted proteins | sample SagtaG_16_FD_104808 | JGI IMG/M metagenome (GOLD analysis project Ga0137381, IMG submission 104808) | Vadose zone soil microbial communities from Sagehorn Ranch, Mendocino, California, USA - Sage2_L_115_16 metaG | ecosystem: Environmental > Terrestrial > Soil > Vadose zone | place: USA... | reverse complement strand
GCTCGCCGCGCGACCGGCGGAGCCGGCGCCGCCCGGAGTCATCCACCCGTGAGGCGGGCGACGATCGGCGCGACCGTGTCGAGGGCGCGATCGAGCACGACGCCCTGCTGGGGGCCCGGTGTGAAACGTGGTAGCTTCTCGGTAAGATCAATACCGTGACCACGCCCCCTTGGACCTCTGAGACACTCCCGATTGCCGGCGCGACCCTGCACGTCACGCGGGCCGGGACCGGCACCCCCGTGCTCGTTCTCCACCACGACATCGGCACGCCCGAAGGTCTGCCCTTCTACGACGCCCTCGCCCGGGATCATACGGTGCTGCTGCCGTCGCATCCCGGCTACGACAAGTCGGAGCGGCCGGCCTGGATGCGGAACGTGCGCGACGCCGCCGTCGTCTACCAGTCGCTGCTCGCGCGGATCGAGGCCACGCGCGGCGGCGACGTGTCCGTCGTCGGGCTCGGCTTCGGCGGCTGGATCGCGGCGGAGATGGCGACGATGGCGCCGCGGGCGTTCCGGCGGCTGGTGCTGGTCGGGCCGATGGGCATCAAGCCCGAGCGTGGCGACATCGCCGACCAGGCGCTCGTCTCCTACATCGACTACGTGCGCCTCGGCTTCACCGACCAGCGCGCGTTCGACCGGATCTTCGGCGCCGAGCCGGCGACCGCCACGCTCGAGCAGTGGGACCTCAATCGCGAAATGACGTTCCGGATCGCGTGGAAGCCTTACATGTACAACGCCGCGCTTCCCCACCTGCTCGGCGGCGTCACCACGCCGACCCTCGTCGTCTGGGGCCGCGACGACCGCATCGTGCCGCTCGAGTGCGGCGAGCGCTACGCCAAGGCGCTGCCGCAGGCGCGTCTCGCGATCGTCGAGGGCGCCGGGCATTTCCTCGAGATGGAGCAGCCGGACCAGCTCGCCCGCCTGATCGGAGACTTCCTATGCACCTGATGTACTTCACCGAGCAGCCGATGTCGGCGTACCCCGAGGAGGAGGGCCGCACGTTCGGCGCCACCGCGCTGATGTTCTCCAACAAGCACTTCGATCCGGTGGCCGGCAGCCGGCTCTACAACGAGTACCTCGAGCACTACCGGCTCGCCGAGTCGGTGGGATTCGACGGCATCATGCTGAACGAGCACCACAACGCGCCGTTCTGCATGCAGGCCAAGTGCAACGTGTTCGCCTCGATCCTCGCCGCGACGACCAAGCGCGTGAAGATCGTGCTCCTCGGCAACCCGCTGCCGCTCGCCGACAACCCGGTGCGCCTGGCCGAAGAGCTCGCCATGATCGACATGGTCTCGCGCGGTCGCCTGGTCTCGGGCTTCGTGCGCGGCGGCGGACAGGAGCAGCTCGCGACCGGCGTGAATCCCGCCTTCAACCGGGAGCGCTTCGAGGAGGCGCACGCGCTGATCGTGAAGGCGTGGACGCAGGTCGGGCCCTTCCGCTGGGAGGGCACGCACTACCAGCACCGCGTGGTGAACCCGTGGGCCGTGCCGCTGCAGAAGCCGCATCCGCGCGTCTGGATCCCCGGCGTGCTCAGCAAGGAGACGATCATCTGGGCGGCGCAGCAGCGCTATCCCTACATCGCGCTCAGCACCGAGATCGAGGCGACCAAGAAGATCTGGGAGCTCTACGACAAGGTGGCCGCCGAGAACGGCTACGCGGGCGGCCCGGAGTACCGCGGCTACCTCCAGCGCTGCCACATCGCCGAGACCGACGAGAAGGCGATGGCCAACGCCAAGCAGTTCATGTGGATGCAGGGCGAGTTCACCGGCCTCGCGCACCCGGTGTGGTCGAGCCCGTCGGGCTATTTCTCGCCGTCGTACCGCACCGCGTTCGTCGAGTACGCCGTGGGGCGCCGGTCGAATCCGCGCGGCGCCGCGTTCGAGGACCAGATCGCGAACCAGCAGATCGTGGCCGGCACGCCGAAGACGGTCATCCCGAAGCTCCGCCGCCTGCTGGAGGAGACGCGCCCGTCCATCATGGGGTTCTGGGCGTCCGACGGCTTCGTCTCGAGCGCGGACACGCGGACCTGCATCCGGCTCCTCGGCGAGGAGGTGCTTCCGGCGCTGCGCGAGATAGGCAAGGAGCTGGGGCTCTGGAGCCCCTTCGAGGCCAACGCGCCGACGAGCCGCGCCTTCCCCGAGCCGGCCCGCCCGGCCGGCGAGGTCGCCTAGCAGCTTCCGGTCAGACGAGCTCGGTTTCGAGCTCCTCGATGCTCGCGGCGACGATGCCCACCAGCTGGTCGACTTCCCCGCGGGTGATGCAGAGGGGCGGCGCCAGACGGACGACCTGGCCGCGCGCGTAGACGATCGCGCCGCGATCCCACGCCTTGCGATCGAGCCTCGCCACCTGCTCCTTGTCCAGCGGGCGACCTGATCCGTCCGGCGTGACCAGCTCGACGCAGACCATGAGCCCGCGGCCGCGCACCTCGCCGACGATGCGCTTCTTGCCGGCGGCCTGCTGAAGTCCGTCGAGGAGCCGCGCCCCCATCTCGGCGGCGTTCGCCACGAGGTTGTCCTTCTCCATGAGCCGGATGTTGGCGAGCGCGGCGGCGCAGGCGACGGGATGCGCCGAATACGTGCCGGGGTGCACGTTCTCCTGCTTGGCGTCGTCGGGGAAGGCGTCGGCGAGCCTCCGCCGCGCGATCGCCGCGGAGAGTGGGATGTAGCCGGACGTGATGCCCTTGGCGACGGTCATGATATCCGGGACGACGCCGTCGTGCTCGACGCCGAACCAGCGGCCGGTTCGGCCGAAGCCCGTGATGACCTCGTCGGCGATCATCAGCACCTCGAGCTCGTCGCAGATCCCGCGCACCGCGCGCAGCCAGCCGATGGGCGGCATGATGAAGCCGCCCGAGGAGACGACCGGTTCCATGATCACTGCGGAGACGGTATCGGGGCCCTCCGCGACGATCGCCTCGCGTAGCTCGCGGGCCCGCCGCGCGACCAGCTCCTCGTCGGTGCCGGTGCCCCGGTCGCGGTATGGATAGGGCGGCGTGACCTTGGCGAAGCCGGGCACGTGCAGCGTCGCGTACGGCTCCACCATGTGCGGCAGACCGCAGACGGCGAAGGTGCCGATGGTGCCGCCGTGATAGCCGCCCTGCTGCGAGATCACCTTGTGCTTGTTCGGCTTGCCGCGGTGCAGCCAGTAGTGGCGGGCCATCTGCATGGCGCGCTCGTTGGCCTCGGCGCCGCTCACCGCGAAGAACGAGTACTCGAGATCGCCCGGTGTGAGCGCCGCGAGCTTCTGCGCCAGCTCGGCCGCGGGCCGGTTGGAGAACTGGCGCGTCGTCGGATAGTAGGCGAGGCGCACGGTCTGCTCGGCGATCGCCTCGGCGATCTCCCGCCGCCCGTGGCCGGCGTTGACGACGGCGAGGCCGGCGAAGCCGTCGAGGAGCTTCTTGCCGCGCTCGGTCCAGACCCACACGCCCTCGCCGCGCTCGATGACGAGCTCCTCGTCGGCGAGCCACGGGTGGTCCTGCGTCTTGTGGGTCCAGAGATGCCGGATCGCTTCGCCGCTCGTCGCCATGGGCCCCTCCCGCGCTCCGCCCCGATGCTATCATCCGCGCATGTTCGTCGTCGGTATCGATGTCGGCGGCACCTTCACCGACCTGACCGCGGTCGACGAGGCGACCGGGCGGGTCGTCGTGACCAAGGTGCCGTCGCAACCGCGCAACGAGGCCGCCGCCGTGCTGGCCGGGCTCGCGGCGCTCGGCATCGGCGGCGCGCAGGTGCGACGGCTGGTCCACGGCACGACTGTCGGCACCAACGCCGTCCTCGAGCGGCGCGGCGCGCGCGTCGCGGTCCTCACGACCGCCGGCTTCCGCGACCTGGTCGAGATCGGCCGGACGAAGCGCAACATTCCCGCCCTCTTCGTGCCGACCTTCGTCCGTCCCAAGCCCGTTGTCGAGCGCAAGCACCGCTTCGAGGTCACCGAGCGGCTCACCGCCGACGGCGCGATCCTCACGCCGCTCGATCCGGCGAGCGTGGAGCGCGCGCTCGACGCCGCGGTCGGCGCCGGCGCCGAGGCGCTCGCCGTCTGCCTGCTCCATTCCTACCTGAACCCGCGGCACGAGCGCGCCGTCGCCGACCTGGCGAAGGGCCGCTGCCCGGGCCTGCCCGTCTCATGCTCGGCGGACGTCGTCGCCGAGTACCGGGAATTCGAGCGCTTCTCGACGACGGTGCTCAACGCCTACCTCCAGCCGCTCATGGACGGCTATCTCGCCGGCCTCGAGGCGCGCCTCCGCGCCAGCGGCTACGCCCACGGTGTCCTGACGGTCGCGTCCAGCGGCGGCATGATGACGACGGAGACGGCGCGGCGGTTGCCGATCAAGACGATCTTCTCGGGTCCCGCCGGGGGCGTGAGCCAGGCGTGCTTCGTCGGCGCCCCGACGGGCGTCCGCGACTTCGTCACGTACGACATGGGCGGCACCTCGACGGACGTCTGCCTCGTCCGCGATCTGACACCGCTCTCGACGTCGGACGCGATAGTCGGGGCCTTCCCGGTGAAGATCCCGCAGCTCGACATGCACAGCGTCGGCGCGGGCGGGGGCTCCGTCGCGTGGCTCGACGTGGACGGCAGCCTCCAGGTCGGCCCGCGCAGCGCCGGCGCCGTGCCGGGCCCGGCGGCCTACGGCCTCGGCGGCAGCGAGCCCACGGTCACCGACGCGAACGTCGTGCTGGGACGCATCGGGACGGCCCGGCGGCTCGGCGGCTCGATCACGCTGGACGGCGCGCGCGCCCACCGGGCCCTCGCCGATCTTGCGACGCGGATGGGCGAGGCCGCGGCCGGGACCGGGGCCATGACGGCCGAGGCGCTCGCCGAGGGCATCGTCAGGATCGCCGTCGCGCGGATGACCTCGGCGATCCGAGAGATCTCGATCCAGCGCGGCCACGATCCCCGCGACTTCACCCTGGTCGCCTTCGGCGGCGCCGGGCCGATGCACGCCATGGCCCTCGCCGACGACCTCGCTATGGAGCGCGTGCTCGTGCCGCTCCACCCCGGCAACTTCTCGGCGCTCGGCCTCCTCGCCTCCGACATCAAGCACGACGACGTCCGCACGCGCGTCGGCCCGCTGCGCGCCGGCCTGGCCGTCGCCGCCGACGCGTTCGCCGAGATGGAGCGCGTAGCGCGCCACCAGCTGGAGCTGGACGGGTTCGCGCCGGAGCGGCAGCGCCTGCGGCGCTCGCTCGAGCTGCGCTACTGCAGCCAGGCCTTCGAGCTGAACGTGGCCGTCGGCGAGGTGGGCGCGTCGATGCCGACGCTGGCCGCGATCGAGTCCGAGTTCCACCGCCAGCACCTCGCCTCATACGGCCACGCGAATGCCGCCGCCACGATCGAGCTGGTCAACGTCAGGCTCGCGGCCTACGGTCTCGTCGGCAAGCCCTCGGCCGAGCGCCATGCGAGCGCGCCGGGCGCGTCGCTGGACGCGGCGCTGATCGAGCGAAGGCCGGTCCGGTTCGGCGGCGCACGCCACGACTGCACGGTGTGGGAGCGCGAGCGGCTGCCGGAGCGCGCCGAGCTTCGCGGCCCGGCGATCGTGGAGGAGTTCGGCGCGACGACCGTCATCCCACCGGGCTGGCGAGGCGAGCTGGACGCTCACGGCAACCTCCGCTTCGAGCGGACGCCCGCCGCATGATCGACCCGATCACCCTCGAGGTGCTGCGCGAGGCGTTCGTCTCGATCGTGCGCGAGATGCGGATCACGCTCGTCCGGACGGCGTATTCGTCCATCCTGTACGAGGGCGAGGACTTCTCCTGCGTCCTCATGGACGGGCAGGCGCAGATCGTGTCGATGTCGAAGGGGCAGGACCACCCGCTCCACATCGTCCCGATCGGCTGGTCGATGAAGGCGGTGCGCGAGAAGTTCGGCGACGACATCCATCCGGGCGACATCTTCCTGCACAACGACCCGTACACCGGCGGCACGCACCTCAACGACGTCGCGATGATCTATCCACTCTGGGCCCCGGACGACGCCGGCGGGAGCGACCTGTTCGTCTTCCCCGTCGTGCGCGCCCACTGGGGCGACGTCGGCGGGATGAGCCCGGGCAGTCTCTCCGGCCGCGCCACCGAGATCTTCCAGGAGGGCGTGCGCATCCCGCCCGTCAAGGTCGTGGAGCGTGGCGTGCCCAACCAGGCGGTGCTCGACCTCATCTTCGCCAACATGCGCGGGCCCCGCGAGCGCATCGGCGACTACGAGGCGATGCTCGGCACGTGCCGCAAGGCCGCCGAGCGTATCGAGGAGCTGGTCGCGCGCTACGGGACGCCGACGATTCGCGCGACGGTTGCCGAGCTGATGGACCGTGCCGAGGGTCGCATGCGCCGCGCGATCCTCGGGCTTCGTCCCGGCGCGTATGCGTACGAGGCGCACCTCGAGAGCGGTAGCGAGCGTCTCGAGCCCCTCACCGTGCGCGCGAAGGTCACGGTCGCCGGTGACACGATCAGCGTGGACCTCACGGGCACGTCGCCGCAAACGGCGGGGCCGACCAACGTCGGTCCGGCGATGGCGCCGACGGGCGCCTTCACGGTCATCAAGGCGTTTCTCGATCCCGGCGCCGACGTGAACTCGGGCGCCTTCCGTCCGCTCACCGTCATCACGCCGCGCGGCACCATCGTCAACGCGGATCCCCCCGCGCCGTGCGGCGGCATGGTCGAGGTGAAGTACTGCGTCGAGTCGGCGGTGATGGGCGCGCTCGCCCAGGCGCTCGACGGCAAGGTCGCGGGCGATCTCAAGGGCGGCGGCAATCACTGCTACGTCGGCGGCCCGCACCCGCAGACCGGCGAGACGTTCATCTTTTACGAGTACCCGGCGGGCGGCACCGGCGGCTTCGACGGCGGTGACGGCAGCAATACGGTTCGCACGTGGACGGAGAGCGACATGACGACGCTCCAGCCCATCGAGGCCGTCGAGCAGCTCTATCCGGTGCGTGTGGAGTGCACCGCGCTGCGCGAAGACTCGGGCGGGCCCGGCCGGTGGCGCGGCGGGCTCGGCCTCACGCGCGAGGTCCGGATCCAGACAGAGGGCGCGCAGCTCTCCGTCCTCGCCGAGAAGTCCGTGCTGCCGCCGTTCGGCGTCTGCGGCGGCGCCGCCGGCGCGACGAACCACTTCTGGGTCCGGCGCGACGGCCGTCGGGTCGAGCCCTCTCCCCTTCCCGGCAAGGTGAGCGGCTTCCGGCTCGTGCCCGACGACGTTCTCGTCATGGAGTCGAGCGGCGGCGGCGGGTTCGGCGATCCGCTCGAGCGCGATCCCGCGCGCGTCGTCGCCGACGTCGGCGAGGGCTACGTCACGGCGTCGGGCGCCGAGGCCGCGTACGGCGTCGTCCTACGCGGGGGTCAGCCCGACGTCGCCGCCACCGCAGCGCGGCGCGCCGCCCTGCGCGCCGCCAGGCTCCGCGTGCGCATCGCGGCCGGCGCCGACCTCGAGCACGGCCCGGGTCGCGCGATCCGTCTCGACGCCGACGCGGCGGCGCGGCTGGGCGTTGGGCCCGGCGCCGTCGTCGAGCTGGTGAATCCCCGCGGCGCGCCGCTCCGTGCCTGGGTCGCGGGCATCGCCGGCGAAGCGATGGCCCGGGCGGGAGCACCGGCGGCCGCCGAGCTCGCGCCGGCGGCGCTCGGCATGCTCGGTCTCGCCGACGGCGCCGAGGTGGAGATTCGCGCCGTCCACTCGGGCGCGCTCGGACGCTGAGCGGTGCCACGAAGGGCTCAGCGAAGCGCGGGTTCCATCCACCCCCGCTCGGACCGGCCGTGTTCGAGTCCATCCTGGCAGTGGAGGCACGTCTGGGCTTCGGGTATGGCGCGCAGTCGCGCCGGCGAAATCGGCTCGCCGCACTCCGCGCAGGCGCCGTACTCGCCACGGATCACCCGATCGAGCGCCTCCCGCAGACGGTTGACACGCTCCAGCAGCCGCTCGCGCGTGGCGAAGCCGAGCTCCCGGCTCTCGCTGGCCTGAACTTCGTCGATCGCGTCGGCGAAGGGGGAGTTGGTGCCGAGCGCCCCGAGCAGGGCCGCCACCGCCGCGGCAGGCTCGTGAAGTCGGGAAATAGTCGTCTCTAGGTCCTGCTCGATCCGTTTCCTGATCACGTTGTCCATTGGAGACCTCCCGGCGGCAGCCGCCGCCGCCCCACTTCTATTGACGTGGAGTCTAGCGAGCGGTGCGGTCCGGTAAATCGGGTGGACCCCCAAAAGGGGACCAGTAAATCCCTGAGGGGCGGTGGGGGAACTTCCCTCGCCTGCCTCCGGGCTTCACCGGATTACTCGGGTTCCTCCCGAATATTAGGGTTGGCGGCGGCGGGAGGACATGACCATGGAGAAGGCACTTGCAGCGTGGTTGATGCTGGCAGCGGCGATAGCGGTACCCCCCGCGGGCCCACGCGAGACGGTGGCGACCACGGTCGGCCGCGTCGTCGGGGCACTCCATGGGGATCAAGCCGCCGGCCGGGTTCAGACGGATCATGTGGCGGAGGCCAAGCGGATCGCGCGGGGGCGATTCGACTACGACGACGTCGCGCGCCGCGTGCTCTCCCATCACTGGTCGGCGCGGACGCCCGAGGAGCAGACGGAGTTCGTCCGGCTCTTCGCCCAGTTGCTCGAGGGCGCGTACCTCAACCGGCTCGAGGGCTCCGCCGGCGGTCGCATGGTCTATACGAGCGAGACGATCGACGGCACCTATGCGACGGTGCGGTCCAGGCTGACGATGGGCCGGAGTGACGTCAGTATCGACTATCGCATGCACCTGCGCGACGGCCGCTGGCAGGTGTACGACGCGGTGATCGACGGCTTGAGTCTCGTGTCCACGTACCGCAGCCAGTTCGACCGGGTCATCCAGGCGGAGTCGTACGCGGCGCTGGTCGAGCGGCTGCGCAAGAGGACCGTGCTCGAGACCCAAGTCAGATACTGATGGGCCGAGCTCACCGTCCGATTGGTGTGCGCGACCCGTAGCGGCGGTAGCAGCGCACCGCGTTGTCCCAGAAGAGTTTCCGCTTGGCCGTCTCCCCGATCGAGGCCCAGTCCAGGACCGCCTCGACGGACTTCGGGAACCAGCTCTCCGAGTGCGGGTAGTCGGTCGCGAACATCAGCGTGTCCTCGCCCAGCGCCTCGATGGCGTGGCGAAGCGACAGCTCGCCCTCGTAAATCTGGATGCTCTGGAAGTACTGCGGCCCGCGCACGTACTCGCTCGGCCGCTGCTTGAGGGCCGGCACCGCGTGCTGGCACATCGCGGACAACTCGTCGAGGCGCGCCGCCCAGGACGGAAGCCACCCGTGCCCGCACTCGAGTGACGTGAGGCGAAGCTCTGGATAGCGGTCCAGGATCCCGGCGCCGATCAGCGCGGCCATGTTGCGCTGGGCGTTCCAGACGTGGCTCGCGGAGCGCTGCAGGAAGACGTTGTCCCACGTATCCCATACGCCGGGCGGATACGGAGGGCTCATCGTGAACGTGTGAATGATGACCGTGAGGTCGTACTCCTGCGCCACCGCCCAGAGGGGCTCCCAGGCCGGATCGTCGAGCGACATGTCGGGCGCGCAGATCGGGAAGATGCCGACGGGCCAGGCCTCCTTGCCGCACCGGCGCACCTCGGCGACCGAGGCGGCGACGTCGCGACCCGACACCTGGATGACGCTGGTGAGCCGGTCGGGATAGGGCCCGCAGTAGTCCTTCAGGAAGCGGTGATACGCCTCGTACATGGCCAGCTCGAGCCCGACGTCGTCGAGCGCGCAGAAGGCCGCGATGACTCCGGAGGGCAGGACCATGTTCACGTCGACGCCCTCGATGTCCATGTCGCGCACCCGGGCGTGGGGATCGAAGCTGACGCGATCGCTGGGGAACGGCGGTCCCTTCCAGCGCACGTCCCACGGAGTCCCGCCGTCCTTCAGGCCGCGCGCCACGGCGGACGGCGGCTCGACCCGCTCCGTCGAGCCCAGCCGGCGGTCGAGAGCCGGGCGCTTGCCGACCACATAGCGCGACATTCCCGCCTTGGCGGGCGCCCGCTTCAGCGCCGGGCCGAGCGCCACGAGGCTGGCGCGCGCGGCGGCCGGGAGGTATGCCTCGATGGGCTCGACGGGCTCGATGATGTGGGTGTCGGCGTCGAAGACACGATATCCCTCGCGAGCCATGGTGCAGGGATGCTACCGCCGGCCGACGGCCGGGACAAGGCGCTCTGCGCCCACACGCAATCCCCGTTTGCGGCCGACCCCGGGCGGCGCTATCGTCGGCAGGCCGGAGGGACACATGCGTGACTTGGTCGACGTCGACAGGGGGATCGTGAGCCGGGAGATCTTCGTGAACGAGGAGATCTACCGGCGGGAGCAGGAGCAGGTGTTCGCCCGCGCCTGGCTCTTCATCGGCCACGAGAGCCAGATTCCGAAGCCCGGCGACTTCGTCGTGTCGTCCATGGGGGAGGAGTCGGTCATCCTCTGCCGTGATCGCGCGGGACAGATCCACGTCTTCCTGAACTCGTGCCGGCACCGCGGCATGAAGGTCTGCCGGTACGACGAGGGCAACACGGTTGAGTTCATGTGCCCCTACCACGGCTGGAGCTACGCGACCGACGGCACGCTGGTCGGCGTCCCGTTCCTGAAGGACGCCTACGGAGAGCAGCTCGATCGGGCGCAGTGGGGGCTCGTCGAGGTCGCGCAGATGGAAAACTACAAGGGCTCCATCTGGGCGACGTGGGACGCCACGGCGCCGCCGTTCCTCGACTACGTCGGCGGCTACAAGCTCTACCTCGATCTCCTCTTCGACGCCTGGGACGGCCGCGAGGGCGGCACCGAGGTGATCGGCGGCGTCCACAAGTGGCTCATTCCGTGCAACTGGAAGTTTCCCGCCGAGAACTTCTCCGGCGACCGCTACCACGGCGTGAGCCACCGCTCGGTGGACATGGTCGGCATCGGCCCGAGCGGCAAGGGGCGACGCGACATGGGAGAGCGGAACGACGCGCGCTGGCTCGACGTGTCGTTTCCGGAGCTCGGCCACTCGATGATCGCGTTTCTCCGCAGGCACGACTCGCCGCTGGCGCCGGCCTACCAGGACGCGCCCGTGGTTGCCGACTACTTCCGACGCTGCGAGGAGGAGCGCCGGCGCCGGCGCGGTGAGTACTGGCGGCTCTTCGGTGGCCCCGGCACGATCTTCCCCAACACCTCCCCGCTCGCGCGACAGCCGCGCACGCTCGCCGTGTGGCATCCCCGCGGCGCGCACCAGACGGAGGTGTGGCGGTGGTATCTCGTCGACGCCGACGCGCCGGCGGAGGTGAAGGATTTCCTGCGCCACTACTACATCCGCTACTCGGGTCCCTCGGGGCTGACCGAGCAGGACGACATGGAGAACTGGAACTACGCCCACAAGGCGAGCCGCGGCACCATCGCCCGCCGGCATCCCTACAACTACGAGATGGGCCTCGGCCGGGAGACGCGTGACTTCGAGGACCACGGGCTCAAGCTCCCGGGCACGATCCTCGACGTGCCGGCCGGGACCGCGAGCGAGAACAACCAGCGCGGCTTCTACCGGCGCTGGCGCCGGTTCATGGAGGCGCCGAGCTGGAAGGAGCTCGCCGCTCCGTGAGTGCCCCATCGCCGGACCTGGCGCGACTCCTCCTCAAAGAAGAAATCGAGCAGTTCCTGTACCGAGAGGCCGAGTTGCTCGATGAGCGCCGGTACGACGACTGGCTCGACCTCTTCACCGAGGACGCGCACTACTTCATGCCCATGCGGCGCAACGTCCCGCGCGACGAGCCCGAGCGCGAGTTCACGCGCGAGGGCACCGACGTGAACTGGTTCGACGAGGGCAAGGAGACGCTCGCCCGGCGGGTGAAGCAAATACTCACCGGCGTGCACTGGGCGGAGGAGCCTCCCTCCCGGGTCTGTCACATGGTCTCGAACGTCCAGGTCCTGACCGCGAGCCCTTCGGGCCCGGCGCCGACCGAGGTGGCCGTCAAGAGCCGGTTCCTCGTGTATCGCAACCGTGTCGAGACCGAGACCGACTTCCTCGTCGGCAAGCGCGAGGACCTGCTCCGCCGGGTGGACGGGGGCTGGAAGATCGCGCGGCGCAAGATCGTCCTCGACCAGAGCGTGCTGCTCGCGAAAAACCTCACGGTCTTTTTTTAGTGGGGGCCCCGAGATGGCCCCCACACCCCCAACGTTCGTCACGCCCCGGCGTAACCGGGGCGCTCCTCGACACGGAGGTCAGTGATGGCTGGAGCCGTCGGATTCATTGGGCTGGGCAACATGGGACGGCCGATGGCGCTGAACCTCCTGAAGCACGGCTTCGCCCTGGTCGTCCACGACATCGATCCCTCCAAGGTCGAGCCGCTGCGCGCTGCCGGCGCGGCCGTGGCGGAATCACCCGAGCGTGTCGCGGCCGCGGCGGAGCGCACGATCAGCATGGTGGAGACTACAGCGCAGGCGGAGGCGGTCATCGCGGGCGAGCGCGGCATCATCCGGAGCGCCAAGCCCGGGCACATCGTGATCTCGATGAGCACGATCGACCCGCTCGTCGCCCGGCGCCTCGGCGGCGAGCTGGCTGCGCGCCGCGTGGCGATGCTGGACGCGCCGGTGAGCGGCGGCACCGAGCGCGCGGCCACCGGCGAGCTCTCCGTCATCGCCGGGGGCGACGCGGCGACATTCGAGGCGTGCCGCGACCTCTTCAAGGCCATGGGCACGAACCTCTTCCACGTCGGCGGCCTCGGTCAGGGACTCGCCATGAAGCTCGTCAACAACATGCTCGTGCAGGTCAACACGGTCGCGGTCGCGGAGGCCCTCGTGCTCGGTGTCAAGGCCGGGCTCGATCCACAGACGATCTACGACGTCGTTCGCGTGAGCACGGGGACCAGCTACGCGTTCGACAAGCGGGTGCCGCGGATCCTGGCCCGCGACTTCTCGCCGACCGGCACCGTGGATATCTCGTTCAAGGACCAGGAGCTCGAGACGGCGTTCGCCAAGCAGCTCGGCGTGCCGGTGCTGCTGGCCAACGTCAGCCAGCAGGTCTACCAGATGGCGCGGGCGGCCGGCCTCGGCAAGGAGGACGGCACCGCGATCGTCAAGGTGCTCGAACGGCTCGCCGGCGTCGAGGTCGGGAAGCGGGGCGCGTAGAGTCGGGGCGGGCGGTGACGCCGGTCAGGCGGGCGGCGCGCCGTCACCGCGGCCGCGCGGGAAGTTGTCGAGTCGCGTGTTGACGCCGCGAAGCTCGTCCAGGACGAGCTGCTGGATCGTGATCATCTCCCGCACGCCGCCGGCCAGTTCGCGAAGGATGCCGGCGAGTTCGGTACGGGTTTCGTTAAGCTCGTGGTGGAGCCGCGCAAACCCCTCGCGCGTCTCTGACCTGAAGGCGGACAGGTCCTGCCTGAGGGTAGACAGATCCTGCTTAAGGACGGACAGGTCTTGCCTGACGATGGACACGTCCTGCCTGAGGACGGACAGGTCCTGGTGGAGCGTGCCCAGAGTGACCTCGCCAGGACCTTGCGGCTCGACCATTGCGTCAAGCCTGTCCGAGTCCGTGGGGGATCGTCAACGGCGCCGAACCGATACGCTTATCGTCCGGCGCGGAGGACCCGGCCGGGCAGCGCGCCCGTGTGCTTGCCGTGGTCCAGCACGGCCTGGCCGCCGACGATGACGTGGTGCACGCCTTCCGCGCGCTGCAGCCGCCTCGACGCGCCGTTCGGCCCGTCGCTCGAGACCTCGTCCTCCAGCACCCCGATGCGCGCGAGATCGAAGACCATGAGGTCGGCCGCCAGTCCCTCCCGCACGAGTCCGCGGTCGCGCAGACCGAGGATGCGGGCGGGCTGGAAGGTCAAGCGTCTCACGGCGTCCTCGAGGGTGAGGAGCTGCCGCTCGCGCACCCACTCGCCGAGGACGTAGCTCGACTCGCCCGCCGTGCAGTAGTTCGTGTTGAGGTGGGCCCCGGCGTCCGACTGGGACGGGAGCGCGTGGCCGCTCTTCACCATCTCGGCCATTCGCACCTCTTCCTCGTCCGACCGCGTCCGCAGCTCGAACTCTGTCTCGAGCCGCTCTTCGAGCGCCAGGTCCAGCATGACGTCGGCCACGTGCTTGCCCTGCTCGGCCGCCAGCGCCTCGAGCCCCCGGCCCTCCAGCGCGCGGTTCTTGTCGAGGCTCACCTTGCGCACGACGATCCCCGACCACTTGATGAACCGTCCGGGCACGCCGGGCCGGCGACGCTGCCGCTGCGTCGACGCCTCACGCAGGGCGGCGCGCTTCTCTGGATTGCCCAGGGCGGCGAGCCGCTCGTCGAGGGGGAGGTCCATGACGACGTCCCAGACGTCCAGGTTCTTGAAGAACGTCGTCCGCTTCAGCGTGAATCTCGGGTTGAAAGGAATCGCCCGGAGCAGATTGTAGAGCTGCGCCCCTTCCCGGGTCGCCGCTCCCACGAAGCCGCGCGCGTCGGCGTCGAAGCCGAGGAAGAAGACGGGACGGCCGCTGGTCTGGGACACCTCGAGGAGATGGCGGCGATCGGCCTCGTCGGGCTGGGCGACCGACGGCGGGAGGATCTCGATCACTCCCCTGTTGAACTCACCGAGCGTCCGCGCGAGCGCCACGCGCTCACCGTTGTCGGCCATCCGCGTCGGCACCGGCTGGCCTTTCGGTCCGGCGTGGGTCGGCGAGGCTGTGGTGCTCCAGCCCCAGGCCCCGGCCTCGAGAGACGCGCGCAGGAGGCGCTGCATCTCGGCGATCTCGTCGGCGGTGGCGGTCCGGTCCCAGGCGGCCCCTCCCATGGCGGAGAGACGCAAAGGATTGTGGCCGACCAGCGGCAGCATGTTCACGCCGAGCCCGATGTCGATCGCCCTCAGGTACTCGTCGAAGGTCTCCCAGCTCCAGCGCAGCACGCTCGCCAGGGACCGCACGGGCAGGTCTTCCACGCAGCAGAACGTGGTGAGCATCTCGTCACGATGCTCGGGCCGGAGGGGCGCCAGCGTCAGCCCACAGTTGCCGGTCAGGACGCTCGTGACCCCGTGCCAGACGGAGGAGGTGCACAGCCGGTCCCAGAAGGGTTGGGCGTCGTAGTGCGTGTGGGTATCGATGACGCCCGGCGCGACGAAGAGCCCCTCGGCGTCGATGGTCGCCTCCGCCGCTCCGCGGATCTTGCCGATCTCGACGATCCTGCCGTCCTTGACCGCGACATCGGCGCGATAACGGGAAAAGCCCGATCCGTCGACCACCATGCCGTTCTTGATCACCAGGTCGTAAGGCATCATTCCCCTCGCCGGCTAGAGGTTGAGAGCCGCGACGCGATTGTCCCACAAGACGGCGCCCCGCGAGTCGTCGTATCGAATCCGAGACGCTGGAGCCGCCGAGAGGCCGTGCTACGATCGGCGCGGAACGATGGCGCTCACACACGTTCGCGGCACAGTGGGTCGGACGGGCGGACGGCGCCGCCCGATGGCCGTACGCCTCCTCGTGGATACCGGCGCCGTATACACCGTGCTTCCCGAACGGTTCTGGCGCGGCCTCGGGTTGAGATCGCAGCGGAACGTCGAATTCACCCTCGCCGACGGCACGACCATCACTCGCGGCGTGTCCGAGTGTCGCGTCACGGTGGAGGGACGGAGCGCAACGTCTCCCGTCGTCCTGGGCGGGCCTGCTGACGCGCCTCTGCTGGGCGCGGTGACGCTCGAGACCCTCGGTCTGATGGTGAACCCGCTCAGCCGCGAACTGCTGCCGATGCGTCTGATGCTGGCCACTGCCACCTGACGCTCAGTACCGCCACCTGACGCTCAATATAGATGACAGGCGGTGAAGCGCCCGGGCTTGACCTCCCGCCATTCCGGCTCCTGGCTTCCGCACTGCGGCATCGCCTGCGGACAGCGCGGATGAAAGCGGCAGCCGGCCGGCGGATTCATGGGATTCGGCACTTCGCCGGACAGGACGACCCGCTGGCGCCGCGCCGAGGGGTGGAGCGGAAGCGCCGCGGACAGGAGCGCTTGCGTATATGGGTGGAGCGGCT
>Ga0137381_10001448_pt1 | contig 15969 bp, 19 predicted proteins | sample SagtaG_16_FD_104808 | JGI IMG/M metagenome (GOLD analysis project Ga0137381, IMG submission 104808) | Vadose zone soil microbial communities from Sagehorn Ranch, Mendocino, California, USA - Sage2_L_115_16 metaG | ecosystem: Environmental > Terrestrial > Soil > Vadose zone | place: USA... | reverse complement strand
GGCCGCGCGCGGCGGCCAGGAGGCCAACGAGAACGCGGTGGACCTGCTCTCGCGCGCGATTGAGGTCGACGCCAACTTCGTCGTCGCGCAGTACACGCTCGGGGCCGTGCACCAGGCCCTCGGCAATCGCTGGAAAGCGGCCGCGCAGTTCCGCGCCGCCACCCAGCTCGACGCGACGTACCCGGAACCGTACAAAGCGCTCGGTGATCTGTTCCTGGCCGCGCCGCGGCGACTCTTCGACCAGGCGGTGGAGGCCTTTAACAAGGCCATCGAGCTGCGTCCCTTCTACGCCGACGCCCACGTCGGCCTCGGCGACGCCCGCGCGGCGAAGGGGGAGATCGACGGCGCCATCAGCGCCTACCAGAAGGCGCTGACGTACAACGCGATCAATCCCAAGGTCTACATGAGCCTCGGCAAGATCTACTACGCCGAGAAGGGCCTCTACTACGAGTCCGTGCAGGCGTACCGGCGCGCGATCGATCTCGATCCCCACTCCGTCGACGCGCGCATGGGCCTCGGCGAGGTCTACGAGGACAAGGGCCTCTACAAGGAGGCGGTCGAGGAGTATCGCAAGGTGATCGAGCTCGACGACAAGAACACCGGCGCGCTCTACAACCTGGCCCTCGTCTACGAGAAGACGGATCCCAAGGAGGCCATCGTGCAGTGGGAGAAGTACATCACGCTGGCCTCCCAGCTCCCGTCCGAGAAGGACTGGGTGGACGTGGCCCGTCAGCACCTGCGCAAGCTCAAGGGCCAGATCAAGGAGTAACTGCGAGTCGGTGGACGAGCTCAGGAAAGACCCGACACGTGGGCAGTGGGTGCTCATCCGACCGAAAGGCGCGTGGGTGCCGGACGCGCCCTGCCGCTACTGCCCCGGCGCCGAGCACCTGACCGGAAGCGAGATCGCCGCCTACCGCAAGGACGGCTCGCTCGCCAACGCCCCCGGCTGGACGGTGCGCGTGGTCCCCGAGGCCGACGCCTACTTCCGCATCGAGTGGGAGCTGGTCCGCGAGGGCGTCGGCATGTTCGACATGATCACGCCGCGCGGCGCCAGCGAGCTGATCGTCGAGTCACCCAACCACGACGACACGCTGGCCACGATGGACCCCGACCAGATCGAGGGCGTGCTCTGGATGTACCGCGACCGTCTCCTCGACCTCAAGCGCGATGGCCAGATCCGCGACATCCTCATCAACCGCCACCACAAGAAGCCCGGCGTTCCGCCCCACCATCCGTATTCCCGGGTCACCGCGATCCCGATCGTGTTCGACGAGACGCGGCGCGAGCTGTACCAGGCACGGGAGTACTACCAGTACAAGCGCCGCTGCCTCTACTGCGACATGCTCCGCCAGGAGATCGCCGCCGAGGAGCGCGTGGCGAAGCTGATGCCGGGCTTCGCGGCGCTCGTGCCCTACGCCTCGCGCACGCCGGGTGAAACCTGGATCGTGCCGCGCCAGCACGGCTGCTCGTTCGAGGACGCGCTGACCGCGGAGACCGGCCGCGACCTCGCGCGGCTGCTCTCGAGCTACTTCCGGACCCTTGCGCGCGCCTTCGGCGATCCCGGCTACGAGCTGGTGCTGCACACGGCGCCGAATCTCCGCTCGCGCATCCTCCAGGGGGACTGGGCGACGATCCGCGACGACTACCACTGGCACATCGAGATCGTCGTCCACCCGGAGCGCGCCAACACCGTCGGCGGCATCTTCATCAACGAAACCCCGCCCGAGCAGGTCGCCTCCGAATTGCGCCGAGCCTTCGACAGCCCGTAGGAGTCTGTCGGAATATCGAGGGGCGCCACGGCTTCGCCGGGGCGTCCCGAGCGCTTGGGGGTATGGGGGCCATTTCGGGGCCCCCATGTCATCAGGGGTAGAGGCCGCGCACCTTGTAGCCTTCGGCGACACGCTTGATGCCTTCCATCAGCGCGGCTGTTCGCAGGTCGACGCCTTCCTTGGAGCCGAGCGCCCACACCCGATTGAACGCGCGCGTCATGACCTCTTGCAGCCGCGCGGTGATCTCGCTCTCGCGCCAGAAGTAGTACTGCAGCCCCTGCACCCACTCGAAGTACGAGACGACGACGCCGCCGGCGTTGCAGAGGATGTCGGGGATCACGGTCACGCCGCGCTCTCGCAGGATCACGTCGGCCTCGGGCGTCGTCGGGCCGTTGGCGCCCTCGGCGACGATGGAGGCCTTGACCCGGTCGGCGTTGCCTTCGTGGATCTGGCCGCCGACGGCGGCCGGGATCAGCACGTCGCACGGCTGGGTGATGAGGTCCGAGTTGCTGATCGGCTCGCTGCCGGGGAAGCCGGTGACGGAGCCGGTCTCGGCCACGTGCGCCTCGAGCTGGCGGATGTCGATGCCGTCCGGCTTCCAGATACCGCCCCTGACGTCGCTGATGCCGACGATCGTGCAGCCCTCCCGCCACAGCAGCCGCGCGGCCACGGCGCCGACGTTGCCGAAGCCCTGCACGACCACCTTGCGCCCGCGCAGCTCCTGGCCGAGGTGACGCGCCGCCTGGTAGAGCGTGTAGACGATGCCGCGTCCGGTGGCCTCGCGGCGGCCGGCCGAGCCGCCGACGATGAGCGGCTTGCCGGTGACCACGCCGGGTACGCTCTTGCCCTGGGTCATCGAGTACGTGTCCATCATCCAGGCCATCGTCTGCTCATCGGTGCCGAGGTCCGGGGCGGGAATGTCCAGGTCCGGGCCGATCATGAGGATGATCTCGGCGGTATAGCGTCGGGTGAGGTTCTCCTTCTCCTGCATCGAGAGCTTGCGGGGATCACACCGGACGCCGCCCTTGGCCCCGCCGTAGGGGAGGCTCATCAGGGCGCACTTCCAGGACATCAGCATCGCCAGGGCGCTGACCTCGCCCAGGTCCACGTCCGGGGCGTAGCGGAGCCCCCCTTTGGTCGGTCCGAGCACCGTGTTGTGGTGAACCCTGTAACCCACGAATACTTCGGTCTTTCCTGAGTCCATCCGGACGGGGATCGACACCACCAGGGCGCGGCGAGGGTAGCGGAGCCGCCCGTGGATGTCGGCGTCGAGCCCGAGCCGGGCGGCCACCCGGTCCAGCTGGGCGATAGCAGTGCGGTGCAGCTCGGAGTCGAACTCTGAATTCGCGTTCATCGAAAGCCCTTTCCGTTGACAGCGCGCTAGCGAGGTGGCAGAATCCGACCGAAACAGTCGCCGATCGAAATCATCGGCGATACAATGGGAGTCGCGAAAGGCAAGGACAGGTCACCGAATGCTCCGATTCACCAAGCGCGCCGATTACGGGTTGATGGCGATTCATTATATCGCCGTCAACGACGGCTTCGGCGCCGTGAACGCCAAGCGGATCGCCGAGGAGTTCGCGATCCCGCCGGAGCTCATGGCCAAGATCCTCCAGCGGCTGGCCAAGCAGCGGCTGGTCGTCAGCACCAACGGGCCCAAGGGCGGCTACGCGCTGGCGCGCCGGCCGACCGAGATCACGGTGGGCCAGGTGATCCGAGCGCTGGAGGGGCCGATCAACATCGTCTCGTGCCTGGAAGATTCCGAGTGCCCGCAGATGGAGAAGTGCAACCTGCGGCGACCCGTCCACAAGATCCAGGCGGCGATCACGCAGGTGCTGGACACCATGAGCCTGGCCGAGCTGACGAGCGCCGACGTGCCGGAACTGCTGTCGATCAGGTAGTGCGAGCCGGAGGACGTCGCGGGGCTGGGGCCCCGCCGTCCGAGGCGAGCTTACGAACAGGTAGTGCGAGCCGGAGGACGTCGCGGGGCTGGGGCCCCGCCGTCCGAGGCGAGCTTACGAAGAGGGTAGAGCACGATGGGGCTGAAGTTTCCGATCTTCATGGACGCGCAGTCGACGACGCCGTGCGACCCGCGCGTGGTCGAGGCGATGCTGCCGTACTTTACCGAGAAGTTCGGGCACCCCGCCAGCCGCAACCATCCGTTCGGATGGGAGGCGGAGGGCGCGGTCGACGCCGCGCGCGCCAAGATCGCCACGCTGATCGGCGCGCGCGATCCGAAGGAGCTCGTCTTCACCTCGGGCGGCACCGAGGCGATCAACCTCGCCCTCAAGGGCGTGGCCGAGATGTACAAGGAGAAGGGCAACCACATCGTCACCACCGTCATCGAGCAGCGCGCGAGCATCGACACGTTCAAGCGCCTCGAGCGGCAGGGGTTCCAGGTGACGTACGTGCCCGTGCAGCCCGACGGGGTCATCGACGTCGAGGAGATCCGCAAGGCGCTCACGGACAAGACGATCCTGATCTCCGTGATGTTCGCCAACAACGAGATCGGCACCATCCAGGACGTCGCGGCCATCGGCAAGCTCGCCAAGGAGAAGGGGATCATCTTCCACACCGACGCCACGCAGGCCGTCGGCAAGATCCCCGTCGACGTCGAGGCGATGGGCATCGATCTCCTGTCGTGCACCGCGCATCTCATCTACGGCCCCAAGGGCGTGGGCGCGCTCTACGTCCGGCGCAAGGGCACGCGCGTGCGGATCGCGCCGATGATGGACGGCGGCGGCCACGAGCGCGGCATGCGCTCGGGGACCCTGCCGGTGCCGCTGATCGTCGGGTTCGGCAAGGCCGCGGAGATCTCGCGTGAGGTGATGGCCGAGGAAGGTGCGCGGCTGGCGAAGCTGCGCGACCGGCTCCAGGACGTGATCCTCTCGAGCGTGGAGGAGGCGTTCCTGAACGGCCGGCCGGACCGCCGGCTGCCCCAGAACCTGAACATCTCCTTCGCCTACGTCGAGGGCGAGTCGGTGCTGATGGGGCTGAACAAGGAGACCGCGCTGTCGTCCGGGTCCGCGTGCACCTCGTCGACGCTGGAGCCCTCGTACGTGATCGCGGCGCTGGGCGCCTCCGCGGAGCTGGCCCACTCGTCGATCCGCTTCAGCCTCCATCGCTTCACGACGGCGGAGGAAGTCGAGTACGTCGGGCAGCGCACGATCGAGGTCATCAAGCGGCTGCGGGAGATGTCGCCGCTCTACGAGCTGGCGAAAGAAGGCGTGGATATCAAGACCATCAAGTGGAAGGCCGACTAGGGGGATATCGCGATGGCGTACAGCGACAAGGTAGTCGACCACTACAACAACCCGCGCAACGTCGGCTCCTTCGGCAAGGAGACGCCGGGCGTGGGCACCGGGCTCGTCGGGGCGCCGGAGTGCGGCGACGTGATGAAGCTGCAGATCAGGGTCAACCTCGAGACCGGCGTCATCGAAGATGCCAAGTTCAAGACCTTCGGCTGCGGCAGCGCGATCGCCTCTTCGAGCCTGGCCACCGAGTGGCTCAAGGGCAAGACGATCGACGAGGCGGCGAAGATCAAGAACACCGACATCGTGAACGAGCTGAAGCTTCCGCCGGTGAAGATCCACTGCTCGGTGCTGGCGGAAGACGCCATCAAGGCGGCGCTCGCGGACTACAAAGAGAAGCACGCATCGGTGCCGAGCGGCGCCGCATCGAAATAGGGGAGGAACCGAGTCATGGCGGTCGTGTTGTCGGAGGCGGCGGCGAAGCAGGTGAAGGAGCTCAAGCAGGCGCAGAACCTGCCCGAGACGGCGTTCCTGAGGATGGGCGTGCGCGGCGGCGGGTGCTCGGGTATGTCGTACGTGCTGGAGTTCGACACCGAGAAGAGCCCGCACGACAAGGAGTTCGACATCGACGGCGTGAAGGTCGTGATCGACAAGAAGAGCTACATCTATCTGAACGGCACGACCCTCGACTACGTCACGCAGGGGCTGACGGGCGGCTTCACGTTCGTGAACCCGAGCGCGAAATCGTCCTGCGGGTGTGGAACCTCGTTTTCCGCGTGACACGACGGTAGTCCGCCGGCGGAGTTTGAGGGGGGTCTCCCCCTCGATAAACAAATGGTCGGGCCCGTTAACGCCGGGCCCGTCGTCGTTTTGGGGGAACGGTGCTGAAGCAGGATTACTTCTCGGTGTTCGGTCTGCCCCGGAAGCTGGCCATCGACACGGCCGAGCTTCAGCGGCGGTTCTATGCCCTGGCGCGGGAGCACCATCCCGACTTCCACCAGGCCGCCCCGCCCGAGGAGCTCGCGCGCGTCGAGGCGACGTCCGCGCTCGTGAACACCGCCTACCGCACGCTGCGCGACCCGATCGCGCGCGTGGATTACCTGGTGCGGCTGGAAGAGGGCCGCACGACGAGGGAGGGCGCCGCGGAGAAGCCGAAGGCACCGCCCGCGCTGCTGCAGGAGATGTTCGAGATCCAGGAGGCGCTGGCGGAGGCCAAGACCGGCGCCCTCGACGCCGCCACGCGCGCGAGGCTTTCCGCGCAGCGCGAGGGCCTGCGCGCGCGGTTGAAGGACGAAGAGGCCAGGCTCGGCGCGTCGCTCAGCGCGCGCTGGGACGGCGCCGCGCCGGCGGAGCGCCCCGCGGTGCTCGCCGCGCTCAAGGAGGCGCTCGCCACGCGGGCGTATCTCCGCACCGTGATCGACGACCTGGCCGAGGCGCTGGGAGAGGACGAGCCCTCCCGGAGAGAGGACAAGCGTGTCGCGCATCATCGGCATTGACCTGGGGACGACCAACAGCCTCGTCGCCTACGTGGACGAGGCGACCGGACTCCCGCGCGTCATCCCCGATGCCGAGGGACGGCCGCTCCTGCCGTCCGTGGTCGCGTTCACGCCCGACGGCATCGTCGTCGGCGAGGCCGCGCGCCGCCAGCTCGCGCGGCGTCCCGCCGACACCGTCTACTCGGTGAAGCGGCTGATGGGTCGCGGCCACGAGGACGTCAAGGACGAGATGCGCTTCCTGCCGTTCCGGATCGTGCCGGGCGAGGGGCTGGTGAAGCTGGCCGTCGGCGGCCGTGAGGTGACGCCGCCCGAGGTCTCCGCGGCCGTGCTGAAGGCGCTGAAGGAGCGCGCCGAGCGCCACTTCGGCGAGCCCATCGAGAAGGCCGTCGTCACGGTGCCCGCCTACTTCAACGACGCCCAGCGGCAGGCCACGAAGGACGCCGGCCGCATCGCGGGCCTCGACGTCGTGCGGATCGTGAACGAGCCGACGGCGGCCTCGCTCGCCTACGGCCTGCAGCGCCTCTCGGAGGGCGTGATCGCCGTCTACGACCTGGGCGGAGGGACGTTCGACGTCTCGATCCTGCGCGTCAAGGACGGCGTGTTCGAGGTGCTCGCGACCAACGGCGACACGCACCTCGGCGGCGACGACCTCGACCGGGTGCTCGCGCTGTGGCTGCTCGAGGACATCGCGGTGCGCCACCACGCCGAGCTGGACCGCGACTGCGTGGACCTCGCGCGCGATCCCGAGGCGATGCAGGAGCTGCGGCTGGCGGCGGAGGCGGCGAAGATCCGCCTGTCGAGCGAGGAGCGGACGACGCTCACGATCCCGTTCGCGGGCTTCACCTACCGCCGCGACATCACGCGCGCCGAGCTCGAGCGCCTCGTGGAGCCGCTGGTGACGCGCACCCTCGGTCCCTGCCGCCGCGCGCTGGGCGACGCCGGCCTGACGCCGGCCGGCATCGACGAGATCGTGCTCGTGGGCGGCTCGACGCGCGTGCCGCTCGTGCGCCGGCGCGTGCAGGAGCTGTTCGGCAAGGCGCCGCACAGCCAGCTGAACCCCGACGAGGTCGTCGCGCTCGGCGCGGCCGTGCAGGCCCACATCCTGGCCGGCGGCTTCACCAACATGCTGCTGCTGGACGTGACGCCGCTGTCGCTCGGCATCGAGTCGCTCGGCGGCATCGTCAACGTGCTGATCCCGCGCAACACCACGATCCCGACGAGCGCGCGCGAGATGTTCACGACGTCGGTCGACGGCCAGACGCTGGTGGACCTGCACGTGGTCCAGGGCGAGCGTGAGCTGGTCAAGGACTGCCGCTCCCTCGGCCGCTTCGAGCTGCGCATCGATCCCATGCCGGCGGGGATGCCGAAGATCGAGGTCACCTTCCTCATCGACGCCAACGGCATCCTCCAGGTGCAGGCGAAGGAGCAGCGCAGCGGCAAGGCCGCGTCGATCGAGGTGAAGCCGACCTACGGCCTCAGCGAGACCGAGGTCGAGCAGATGATCGAGGACTCGTTCACCTACGCGGAGGCCGACGTCGCGACGCGCATGCTCATCGAGGCGCGCAACGAGGCCGACACCGTGCTCGTCCACGCCGGCCGCGCGCTCAAGCAGGGCGCCGACCTCGTGCCCGCCGAGGAGCGCGCCGCCATCGAGGCCGCCGTGGCCGCCCTGCGGGCGGCGCGCGGGGGTGACGATCGCGAGCGCATCCACGAGGCGACCACCGCCGTCAACCGCGCCACGGAGCACCTGGCCGAGGTGCTGATGGACGCCGCGCTCAAGGGCGCGCTCGGGTCGCGCCGCGCGACCGAGATCCTCGGGGAGCGGATGTGATGGGGGTCTACAAGGTCACGTTCCTGCCGCTGAACAAGACCGTCGAGGTCGACGACGAGAAGTATCCGCTGGCCGACCACGGGAAACCAGGATCACTCCTCGATATCGCCCTCGCGCACGGTATCGACCTCGAGCACAACTGTGGTGGCTCGTGCGCCTGCACGACGTGCCACGTGGTCGTGAGAGAAGGCGAGGAGAACCTCTCCGAGATGCAGGAGGACGAGGAGGATCGGCTGGACACCGCCGAGGGCCTCACGATCCACTCGCGGCTCGGCTGCCAGGCGGTGGTGCGCGGCGACGTCGTGGTGGAGATCCCGAAGTGATGACGTGGCGCGACGCGGAAGACATCGGCATCGCGCTCAGCGAGAAGTTTCCGGAGCAGGACCCGCTGACGGTGCGCTTCACGGACCTGCACCGCTACGTGACGGAGCTGCCGGACTTCACGGACGACCCGAAGGCCAGCAACGAGAAGCTGCTCGAGGCCATCCAGATGGCGTGGCTCGATGAGTACCGGAACCGCTAGGCCGCTACCAGGTCACGACCTGATCGGCCTCGAACACGGCCTCCAGGAGCCGCTCGTACGACCACTGATCGGGGACGCGGTGCACGGGGGCGCCGGCGGGCAGCGCCGGGGCGGTCGCCCCGGGCAGGAGCGCGACGGTGACAGCGTCGCCGGCGGCGAGCTGGCGCTCGATGGTGGTCCGCGCGAGCGCGGTGTCGCCGCCCTTGAGGACGTGGAGCGTGCGCGCCATCAGAACGCGATGAAGCGGCGCGCGGCGCGCACGAGGTCGGCGATCTGCTCGCGCGTCACCCGCACCACCTCGTGGCCCTCGGCGTTCCAGTCCGGGTCGGCGGGCACGGCGGAGGCCTCGACGTGGAACGGGATGCCCAGCCGCTTGAGGTTGGCGCGGAACTTCGCGATGTCGTCGCCGTCCACGAGGTCATCGGTGTCGCCGTCGAGCAGGTGGACGGCCGGCCCCGCCAGCACGAACGTCACCTCGTTCTCCCCGGCCACGATGCCGATGCCGATGCGCATGGCCTCGAACGCGCGGCCGGTTGCGCGCGGGTCCTGGGTGATGAGGACGAGGACCGGCTCGTCGGCCACGACCACCCGCTCAGTTGAGCGCGACGAAGCGCTCGGTCGCGTTGATCAGATCGGTGAGCACCACGAGGCCGCAATAGGTCACGCGGTCCGCGTGGTCGAGCGGGATGCGCCGCTTCTGGCAGCCGTACGCGCACACGAAGAGCTTGGCGCCGCGATCGGGCAGCGCGCGCACGCGCGCATCGTCGAGCGCGCGCACGCCGTCGTCGATCAGGTAGAGGTAGAGATCGGCGCCGCGCGCGAGGGCGGCCTCCGAGAGACCGACGGCCGCGTCGAGGTTCGTCGCGTGCTCGGGACCCGTGGAGAGCAGCATCCCGAACTTTTTCTTCGACAGATCCATCGCGGGCGCAGCGTAGCATCGGCGATGAGGGAGAGCAAGGAATGAACCGTCGTGTCTACCTCGATCACAACGCGTCGACGCCCGTGCACCCCGAGGTGGTGGCGGAGATGCTGCCGTACTTCAGCGACGTCTACGGCAACCCGTCGAGCGTGCACGGCTTCGGCCGCGACGCGCGTGCGGCGGTGGACGCCGCGCGCGACCGCGCCGCCGCGTTTCTGCGCGTGCGGCCGGAGGAGCTCGTGTTCACCTCGGGTGGGACGGAATCCGACAACTTCGGCGTGAAGGGCCTCGCCCTCGCGCGCGGCAGCGGCCACGTCATCACCAGCAGGGTCGAGCACCACGCGGTGCTGCGCTCGGCACAGGCGCTCGAGGCGCAGGGCTTCACGGTCACCTACCTGCCCGTCGACCAGTACGGCATGGTCGATCCCGACGACGTGCGGCGCGCGCTGCGCCCCGACACGATCGCGATCTCGATCATGCACGCCAACAGCGAGGTCGGCACCATCCAGCCGGTGCGCGCGATCGGCGCCCTGGCGCGTGACGCCGGCGTGCCCTTCCACGTCGACGCCGTGCAGACGTTCGGCAAGGTCGAGGTCGACGTGCACGCCATGAACATCGACGCGCTGTCGTTCTCGAGCCACAAGATCTACGGGCCCAAGGGCATCGCGGGCCTCTACATCCGCCGCGGCACCAAGATGGTCTCCATCCAGCACGGCGGCGAGCACGAGCGGCGGCGGCGCGCCGGCACCGAGAACGTGCCGGGCATCGTGGGCCTCGGCAAGGCGGTCGAGATCCGCGCGCGCGACATGAAGGCCGAGGCGGAGCGGGTGAGCGCCCTGCGCGATCGCATGTGGGAGGGCATCCGCGCCCGCGTGCCGGACGTACGGCTCAACGGGCACCCGACCGAGCGCCTGCCGGGCACCGCCAACGTCTGCTACCGCAACGTCGAATCCGAATCCATCGTCCTCGGCCTGGATCTCAAGGGCATCGCGGTGTCGGCGGGCTCCGCCTGCACCGCGGGCAGCGTCGAGCCCTCGCACGTGCTGGTGGCCATGGGCGTGCCGCTCGACTGGGCGATGGGCGCCGTGCGCTCCTCGCTCGGCCGCTCGACGACGACCGAGGACGTGGACTTCGTGGTGGCGTCGGTGACGGAGGTCGTCAGCCGGATCCGCCAGGCGATGCCGGTCGGAGCCGCATGAGGTACAGCCCGACGCTGGTCGATCACTTCCTCAACCCGAGGAACGCCGGGCTGATGCGGGACGCCGACGGCTCCGGCAGCGACGAGTACGCCGGCTGCGGCGACCTCACGCGGTTCTATCTGAAGATGCGCGCGGGGTGCCTCGCCGAGGCGCGCTTTCAGGCCTACGGCTGCGGCCCGACGATCGCCGCGGCCAGCGTGGCCACCGAGCTGGTGGCGGGCCGCGCGGTGGAGGATCTGCTGGTCCTGAAGGCGCAGGAGATCGAAGACGCGCTCGACGGCCTTCCGGAGGATCGGAAGCACGCGGCCGAGGTGGCGGCGGGCGCGATGCGGGCGGCGGCGCTGGACGCGCTCCGCCGCCGGCCTGGGAACAGGGAGGCGTGATGTTCGACCGACTGCGGGACGACATCCGGACGGTGATGGAGCGTGACCCGGCGGCGCGCTCTGCGTGGGAGGTCATTCTCTGCTACCCGGGGGTGCACGCGCTGGCCTTCCACCGCGTCGCGCACCGGCTCTGGCGCGCGCGCTGGACCACGAGCGCGCGCTGGGTGTCGCACCTCTCGCGTTTCCTGACCGGCATCGAGATCCATCCTGCCGCACGGCTCGGGCGCGGGCTCTTCATCGACCACGGCATGGGCGTGGTGATCGGCGAGACCTCCGAGGTCGGCGAGAACGTGACGCTCTACCAGGGCGTGAGTCTGGCGGGGACGAGCCTCAAGAAGGAGAAGCGCCACCCGACGCTCGGCAACAACGTGACGGTGGGCGCGGGCGCCAAGATCATCGGCGGCTTCACGATCGGCGACAACAGCCGCGTCGGCGCCGGCTCGGTGGTCGTCCGCGAGGTGCCGCCGAACTCCGTTGTGGTCGGCGTGCCGGGCCGAGTAACATACAAGGACGGGCAGCGGGTCGACGGTGTGGATCTCAACCAGACCGACCTGCCGGACCCGGTGACGAAGGCGCTCGAGCAGCTCGTGGAGCGGATCCGCACGCTCGAGGCGGAGGTCGAGACGCTCCGCAAGACCGTCGACAGGGAGGAACGCGCGTGACCCCGAAGGACGTGCTGAGCCTGGAAGAGGCCTCGCGGTACCTGGCCATGGATCAATCCACACTGAGCGTGATGGCCGCCGAGCGCCGCATCCCGTGCCTGGAGCTGAACGGCGGCTGGGTGTTCTCCAAGAAGTCCATCGACAAGTGGCGGAGCCAGCAGACGATCCGTCGAGCCTGATCCCCCGGTCGGCGGCGATATCATCATCACCCGCGACCTCGCCTGGTCGATCCTGACCGAGTTCACGAAAGGCGAGAGCCTCCGCAAGCACGCCCGTGCGGTCGAAGCCTCCATGCGCGCCTACGCGCGTCGCTATGCCGAGAGCGAAGACGCGTGGGGGATCGCGGGCATGCTCCACGATTTCGACTACGAGATGCATCCGCACGCGCCCTTGCACCCCGTGAAGGGCGCCGAGATCCTGCTCGCGCGCGGCGTCGATCCCGCCATCGTCCACGCCATCCTCGCCCACGCCGACTACTCGGGCGTGCCGCGCGTGAGCCTGCTCGATCGCGCGCTGTACGCGTGCGACGAGCTGACCGGCTTCGTGCACGCGTGCGCGCTCGTGCGGCCGGGCAAGGTGATCGACGGGCTCGAGCCGGCGTCGGTGCGGAAGAAGCTCAAGGACAAGGGCTTCGCGCGCACGGTGAATCGCGACGACGTCTATCGCGGGGCCGCCGAGCTGGGCGTGGACCTCGACGCCCACATCGCCTTCGTCGTGGACGCGCTCACCTCCGTCGCCCCCGAGCTCGGACTGGCCCGGGCCTGACCCGTGGCCCCGCCTGCCGCTCGCGCGATCAGAACGACATGACGCGTCCTCGGAGCATCGTGCACGTGGACATGGACGCGTTCTACGCGTCCGTCGAGCAGCGCGACCGTCCCGAGCTGCGCGGCCGTCCCGTGATCGTCGGCGCCGATCCCAAGGGCCGCGGCGTCGTCTCCGCCGCCTCCTACGAGGCGCGCGTCTTCGGCGTGCGGTCCGCGATGCCGATCGGCAAGGCCGCGCGCCTGTGTCCCGACGGCGTCTTCCTGCCGGTGGACATGGACAAGTACGCCGGCGCCTCGCGCCAGATCATGGGGATCCTCGGCGACTTCTCACCGCTGGTGGAGCCGGTCTCCGTGGACGAGGCGTTCGTCGACCTGACGGGGACGGCGTCGCTGTTCGGACCGGCGCCGGAGGCGGTGCGCGAGATCAAGCGACGGATCCGGGCCGAGACGGGTCTCACGGCCTCCGCCGGGCTCGCCGCCAACAAGTTCATCGCCAAGGTGGCCTCCGATCTGAAGAAGCCCGACGGCCTCGTGATCGTCGAGGCGGGCCGCGAGGCAGAGTTCCTGGCGCCGCTGCCGATCGAGCGGCTCTGGGGCGTGGGCAAGGCGACGGCGAAGGACCTGGCCGCGCTCGGCATCGCGACGATCGGCCAGCTCCAGCGGCTGTCGCGCGCGACCCTCGTGGCGCGTCTCGGCGACCACGGCGCCGGGCTGCACGACCTCGCCTTCGGCCGCGACGACCGGCCGGTGGAGCCGTGGACGCCGCCCAAGTCGATGGGCGCGGAGACGACGTTCGAGCGCGACACGACGGACCGCGCCCGGCTCGACACCACGCTGCGCGGCCAGGCCGAGCGCGTGGCGCGCGAGCTGCGCGCGGAGCGGCTGGCCGCCGCGCGCGTGACGCTGAAGCTGCGCTTCGCCGACTTCCGCACGCTCACGCGCAGCCACACGAGCGACCCGACCCAGGACGGCCTCGAGCTCTACCGGCGCGTGGCGATCTTGCTGGCGCGCGAGACGCTCGTGCAGCCGGTGCGGCTGATCGGCGTCTCCGCCTCGGCGCTGACGGCCGAGCAGACCGGCCAGCTCGGGCTGCTCGGGGACGACGCCGTGCGACGCGAGCGCCTCGCGCGGGCGGTGGATCGCATCACCGACCGCTTCGGGCTGGACGCCATCCGGCCCGCCGCGCTCGTTCGCCGGCCGCCCCGAGACTGATCGGGTGAGCGGCCGAGACACCGAGGGCGCGTGCCGCGCGACACGCGCCCCCAGACGACGTCTCAGCTTCTAGCGCTCAGGGGCCCGGATTGCACTTCCCGCCGTCGCCAGGCTGATTGCAGACATCGCTCGCGACCGCTTGCGCGATCAGGGCATCGCGGTCTGCCGCGAGCAGGTACCCTTGATTGAAGGCGTTGTTCGCGGCCGCCGTCACCGCGGCGACGTACCCGGCGTGGGTGCCGTAGCGCTCTTCCAGCGACAGGCGCGGATCGCCCGCGGCGAGCCGCTGCGCCTTGGTCTTGAAGAACGGCACCATGCCGCCCACGTAGTTGCAGACCTGTCCGGCGTGGAACGGCCTGCCGTCGTAGGCCGCGCGGCCCGGACCCGATGTGATGTTCCAGCCGAGATAGGTGCCGAGCGGCGCGTCACGCTGGACGGTCGGCACACCGCCCAATTCGTTGCCGTCCGCATCCACACGCGGCACCATCATCTTGATGACGTGCAGGATCGGGGGCGGCGCGTTCGTCGGGGTCCCGGTCGCGTCGCTCTCGTTGAACTCGGGACCCCAGTCGTAATCGAAGACCGGGAAGATGAAGTTCTCCGGCAGGAAGACCGAATCCGGAATGCCGGGCACGCCGCTCGGGAATCCCATGGCGGCCTTGGTCGGCTCGACCAGGGTCTTCTTCGCCAGCGTCGGCCACTGGCTCGGCGGCGGATCCACGCCGAGCATCACCCAGTCGCGCAAGGCGACCCGCATCCGATTGACCAGCCCGGTCGCGGGCACGGGATTCGCCAGCAACGTACCTGTTCCCCAGTTGTTGCCGGGGCACCCGACGACGTTCTTCGGCGGATTTTCGGTGGTCGTCCCATTGCCGCCGCCGTGCGTCGAACTGGGCAGGTAGTAGCGGCGGACGTTCTTCGGCACTGGAATGTCGTTCTTCGCCGAGGTGCCGACCCAGGAGGTCGTCATCTTCAGCGCAAACACCTCGGCGCCGCCGAACGTCTCGACGATCTTCGGGCACGTCTTGGTCGCTTCACAGCGGTCGAGGATGCCCGCCGGGTGCAGACCGCGGACCGTGTCGGGGAACTGGTGCCACCACTGGGGACCTTCGCTGCCCATCTGGTAGAGCTCGAGCACGCCATCCGGCTGGCCCCAGCGGGAATTGTTGGCGACGCGACGACCCGCGATGAGCGGCCACGCGCCGTCGTGGACGATGCGTCCCTGTTCGTCCTGGTTCATGCCGAGATGGATGAAGTGCCGTGTGAAGTTGCCGGACTGCGACGACCCACGAATGATCGCCCACTTGATGCTGCCCGCGAGCGGGTTCGGTGTGCCGAAGTCGTCATTGGGCTCATACCTGAAAAAGGACGCGACGTCGCGGAACGCGGCCGTGCCCGCGCCCAGGACGTACGGGTCCGTGACGGTGTAGACCAGCTGGTAGAGCTTCGTCGCATCGAAGCCGTCCTTCAGGCACAGCCGCACCGGTAGCGTGGTGACCGGCGTCGGCGCCGCGAACGTGCCGCCGCCGCAGAAGTTCCAGTCGCTGTTCGGGATGGTGGATCCCTCGGTCACGATGCCGGTGATCGTCTCGTGCAGGTGCGTGGTCAGCGTCGCTCCGGCGTTGTTCGTGGGGTCGACCGGGAAATACGGAATCGGATTGCCCATCACGTTCAGCGGCTGCGCCCCGAGGCCGCTGCGATTGATGATGCGGCCGACGATGTGTCCGGTCACGCCCGTGAGCACCGGCACCTTCACCCACTCATTGCTGCTCGGGGTGACCGGGGCAAGCGTCGATGCATTTGCGGGGACGATCGTCGCGGGCGCGGTCACCGGGTTCGCGCCGGCGTTGTCACCCTGCCAGCCGCTGCTCAAGCCGACGTCGCTCAGGTTACGCAGATCCGGCGTGATGGTGATCCGGCCGCCGCGGTTCGGCACGTCGTGCCACATCAGCCCGCTCGC
>Ga0137381_10001435_pt1 | contig 16028 bp, 17 predicted proteins | sample SagtaG_16_FD_104808 | JGI IMG/M metagenome (GOLD analysis project Ga0137381, IMG submission 104808) | Vadose zone soil microbial communities from Sagehorn Ranch, Mendocino, California, USA - Sage2_L_115_16 metaG | ecosystem: Environmental > Terrestrial > Soil > Vadose zone | place: USA... | reverse complement strand
TGAGAGAGTTCATGAACGCATCCATCTAAGCAGAGCCTTCACACACCATCAAGTCTACAACCTCATAATAGACAAGCTCCCCCCAGCCCTAGACAAGTACGAGGCAGGACTCGCAGTAGTCTCCGACATCACAGCACTCTTCTGCGACCCAGACGTACGCGACAAGAAAGAATCCCTAGACATCTTCCGCAAAGCCATACAGTTCCTAGCAAAGACCGCAGAAGAAAGAAACATGCTGATCCTAACCACCAGTCTGAAGACGAGAAGCAAGACCATGCAAGACGCGCTCACTCGCACAGCCCATGTCTCCGCCACTCTCGAAGACAGAGGCGCCTACACAAAACTCACCGTCGCCCGGCATCCCTTCATCCCAGCGAAGAATGCGGAAGTAACGCTGGGCAGCCCGACACTGGCAGGATACTCTCAGTAAGCACTAGAACTGTTCCGGCACGCCGACCTTCCCCATCGTCTTCAGCCTAGTCAAGCGATCGCGATCATTCGCTACAGACGGGTCCTTCGACAGCTCGTAGTAGGCTGCTGCGAACCAGTCCCGCGCTTCCTCCTCTCTTCCGAGGAGCACGAGACACTCGGCGATCTCCTCATAGACAAACCCACTCTTCCGACCCGCCGACTGGTATTCCTTGAAGAGTTCCTGCTGCATTTCCAGCGCCTCCTCAGTATGGCCCATCATCCTGAGCGTCTTGGCAACACACCACCTTGCAACCCCGACACTGACCGGATCGCCTTGTTCCCTTCGTAACTCGAGAGCTTTCTCGAACATGAACAGAGCCTCTTGGTAATCTCCCCTGTCGAAGTATGTCCAGCCGATATTGTTGTAGAGGCTTCCCTTCCAGTTTCTCGCCCGTTCGTCCGCCGAAGTCTCGGCCAGATCCAGCGATTTCAGGTTCCACTCCAACTGGTTATCCGGCGATTCAACAATCGCCACCATGTGAGCTGCATCCACCGCGTAAAAATCCTCATTCGACTTGACCGCCAGGTCAAACGCCTGAAGAAACAAACGCTTCGCATCATCCACACTCCCCGAGGAATTATGGACCCTCCCGCGTTCCAACAGATACCTGATCAGCGTCCTACCATCAGTCTTCGGCAGAGCCTTGTCAACCCGATCCAAGGTCCTGTGAGCATCCTCAAACTTGCGCTGCAAACCCTCCGCCCTCGCTATCTGCGTCAGCAGCTGTGCAAGATACGAAAGGTCAAGCGAGTCTAAAGCTACCGGAAGAAGCTCACGGAACCTCTGCTCGCTAATGTTTGGATGAGCATAATCCCACAGCTTGTCGAAATCGGGCAACTTACCCGTTCCCTTCGGTCTCTCAGGCTCTCCCATCCTCGCCACGCGACACGACAACTCTCGAAGAAGCCGCTACTCGTATGAAAGACTTCTAGGAACGATTAGCCACGCTACTCGCCTATTTCACAGTTCTTTCACATTCACACTTCATGCTTCTCTTCTCAATTTCTCGAACGAATGGATACCCAGCATGACTACCCGATGAAACACTTAGGCTGGATCCTCGACCTCTACCATAAACCGGGCCATATGGCAGTCTGGCTGAAAAAAACCGACGGAAGCTGCGTCAGACTAGTCGACAGATGGAAGCCAAGGCTGCACGTAGGAGGAAACTATCGAGAGCTCGTGGACCTAGCGTGCAAGTCATACATCGAACAATGCCGCTTTGTCGACAAGTTTGAGAGAGCAGGCGACCTTGAAAAATCTCGAATTCTCGAAGTGAATGTTGAAAGCGACGGTGAGGCCACGAAGCTTGCGAACAGAATACAGAGAGAAGACAACTACTCCCGTTTCCGCCTCTATGATGTCGATATTCCCTCTCCCCAAGTCTACCTATACCAGAAAGACCTCTTTCCCTTGGCGCTAGTCGAAGCAGATGAGAAGGGTGACAAGGTCCAGTGGGATCTGAAAGATTCGCGAGAAGCAACTGACTACAAGTTGCCGCCTCTCCGAGAGATCAGACTAGAAGTCAAAACCAGAAAAACCAAGAAGATCCGAACCTTCGGGGATGAAATAGGCTCTCTCCAAATCAAAAAAGATGACGGCGAGGATTTCACAATAGACTCTGGTGGCGAATTGGAGAAGATTCTCGACCTTGTCGATTTCTTCCGAGAAGAGGACCCTGATATTGTCATTACGGAAGGTGGCGACTCGTTCATCTTCCCCTACCTTGCGAGGAGAGCCCATGAAAATGGAATGCTCGACAGGCTGATTCTTGGCCGCGACCCTTCACCCCTCAAAGTCTACGAGGTTCAGGGCCATTCATACTTCTCCTATGGGAAAATCCTCTACCGCGAGACAGCCGCTCGACTGCTAGGCAGACTACACATTGATAGTCGTAACGCGTTCATCAGTGCCGACTGTGGACTTGAAGGACTCTTCGAGATTTCTCGGACGTGCATCATTCCCAGCCAGCGCGCAAGCAGGGCTACGATCGGCACCAACATGACAAGCCTACAACTCTACCAAGCGGTCAAAAAGGATGTTCTCATACCCTGGAACAAGAACCAGCCCGAAGAGTTGAAAGATAGCGAAGAACTTGTCAATGCAGACAGGGGAGGCTTCATCTACGGACCAGCAACGGGAATACACGACCAAGTTGGAGAACTGGATTTCACAAGCCTATACCCCACTCTAATGCGAGACAAGAACCTTGGCGGAGAAACCGTCAACTGCAAATGCTGTCTCACATCGCCCTACCGAGTCCCAGAACTAGACTACAATATCTGTAGCAGACAGATAGGCATCGTTCCACAGTCGCTGGATATTCTCCTAAAAAGACGCAAGAGCTACAAGAGACAAAAGAGAGAAGCAAGAAACGAAGATACAAGGGCGAGGTACGATCAACGCCAGTCAGCGCTCAAATGGATACTGGTCTGCTCATTCGGATACCTGGGATTCAAGAATGCCCGTTTCGGCAAAATAGACGCGCACATTGCAACATGCGCCTTCTCCCGAGTGTTCTTCGACCGTGCTGTAACCTTAGCCCAAGCTCACGGCTTCAAGCTAGTTCATGGTATCGTCGATTCGATGTGGCTTTCGAAACCTGAAGCGAGCGCAACAGATTACGAGGCGTTGTGCGCATTGTTAAACACGGATCAAAGAATTCCGGTGAGCTTTGAGGGCCAATACAAATGGATAGTATTCCTCAGCTCCAAGACAGCCCCACAAGCGCAAGTCCTAAACAGATACTACGGCGTCTTCCAAGACCAGCCCCCTAAAGTCAGAGGAATAGACCTTAGACGCCATGATACTCCCGAGATAGTCCGAAAATGCCAGAAAGAGATGCTGGCTATTCTATTTACTGCTAATACTTCCGAGGAGTTCATAACCATAGTTCCCCAAGCCCTCGATACTCTCAAAGAATACGTTTCGAAACTGCAAAGCAACCACGTTCCTATTGAAGAGCTTGTGATAACGAGAAGTTTGAGTAAGAACCCCAACGAGTATTCGCACAAAGTGCCACAGGCCATCGCGGCACAGCTGCTCAAAAATGAAGAGGGATCAGTCCATGAGGGACAGCAAATAAGCTACATCATGACCGTTGATAGTTCAAATAGAAAAAAGACGACAGCTACTCCGCCTGAACTTGCTGATGACAACACAATCTACGACTCTCAAAGGTACGTTGACCTTTTAATCTCTTCAACCGCAAACTTACTTCTACCCTTTGGCTACGATAAGGGATCGCTAACAGCACGTCTTAGCTAGAAAGCAGATCTACCGTGTACAACGGTCGCGCCAAAAACATCGGAACGCCTCCAACCCAACCCAAAATCTCCCATCTGCGTAGGTTGCACTACGAGACGGTGAAAAAGAGCGTCTTGGTCGGAAAGCGTCATTCACTGTCTTTTGCGAGTTCTGACACGGCTTTCGTAGACGATTAGAGCAGCGGAAGCCACTCCGATCAATCCCGCGATTGTAATTCCCAGACCGATGTTGGATCCGATCGACCCTAGTGTCGTGGGAACGATAACGGCACCCACGCTACAGCCAGAGCTGACAACGAGCTCAACGTTTGTCTGATGTAAAATTATTCCGGATAGCCCAGACACGGTCACAGTATATGTGTAGAGAGGCGTGGATGTAGTAGTGAAGATTGTTAGTGCGAAGCTAACGGTCTGCCCCTTTGCCAGTGTCACACTTGAAGGGATGTTTGACAAAGTAGGGCCGTTGTTGTACGGTGGATTCACACTATCACCAAGGTTTACAGTGCCCGAAAAGCCTCCCATGCTGGAAATGCTGATGACGGACTGGGCATCGATCCCTGGATTCACACACAGGGTCAGAGGATTTGCGTTGACAGCAAAATCAGAGCCCTCCGCACTCGCTATGACCAATGGTGCAAGCAATGATACAAGGATGAAAAACGAACCGCACGCCACAGGCAACGCCCTCCCCAGCCAGCTACTTCTTGATTTGGAATATCTCATTTATCTTCGGGCACTAAATGAAAGGGAAACCGAATTAAGCCTATCGATGTAACTGAACCAGATTAAATATCTGTAACGCGTATGGGTCACTTATGGCAGATACTCGCCGCTCAGTAGAACGGATCATCGAGTCGGACCCTGTGATAAAGAAAGGCCTTCAGAGAAGAATCATCAATTCCAGAGCCCTTGCGAGGTACATCTTGGAGGTTAACGGAATTGACTCGACTTCAGATTCAATTCTCGGAATTATCCGACGTTACCCCGTTGGTCACGAAGTCGAAAGTGGACACCGAACGGCGTTCAAAGACTGTGAAATCACCGTCAGGAGCAAGGTAGCCGACCTTGCTATTGAGAACGGTCCTGACATCATGAGAAGAATCGCAGAATTTGCAAGTACGATCAAGACCATCAAGGGTGAAAGCCTAACAGTCGTGGTCGGCCTTCAATCTATTCGTGTAATCGCCGAGCAAAATGTGCTGGAGAGCTTTCGTCAAACACTTCGCCCGCAGGAAATCATTCGCTATTCTACTCACCTTGCGGAGATCTCTCTTCTGTTTCCGCGCGAGGCGGAAGGCATCAAGGGGATCATTGCAAAGATTTCAACTGAGCTATCGCTGAACGATGTCAACCTAGCCGGAATTCTATGTTGCTCCCCTGAAGACATTCTGCTGGTCGCCGAAGAAGATGCCCCTCGAACTCTTGAAACCCTACAGCGAATGCTGCGGGAAGAGGCCTCGGGCCCCAGACTCACCATCATTACTTCGAAGAACGTTGTGGTGAAATAGAGCTTGCGGCTATTCTTTCCGCAATCCGCCTATTCTGGCTTCACAATCTGTGGACTACTTTCATGCAAGAGAAGGAAGGCTGTAATAAACTCCTTATTCGCCGCGTCAATTGCTCACACACGACTAGGAATCAGTCCTGATGTTCCGCTCGCTCGATGTGGCGGGTGAAGGACCCGGCTTTGCATTTAGTACTGTTGAGGAACAGCTGTGCAGCATGGAAGATGTTATTGCCCAAGTTAACCTCCCCGATGCCAGACGAATGTTCACCACGGATTTCACAATTTCCCAATGAAAAAACCGTGTTGTTCCACAAAAAGCATCGTGGTGTTTCCGAGGAGATGGTAGTACGACCTGAGGCACCTGAGCATTGGCGGGAAGGAATAGAGATCGTTCGTCCGCATCAAGCCGAAACATCAAGAAACGAGAGGGGATATCGCTTTCTGTCTGGCGACAATTCCTTACTTCCTCCCCGCCTCAGCTCGGGTACCGGTGCGGAAACTAAGAAGAAGGGAGAAACTTAGCCTGCTTTGGTCGTCTCGTCATCTTTCAGGGGTCCAACGATCTCGACATAGTACCCTTCCGGGTCGCGGAAACTCGCCATACGGTTTCCCCATGGCATGTTCACGGGTCTGTCCTCAAACTTGACGCCCTTTTGTTGCAGAGAGCGATACACCTCATCTACATCGTCGACTTCTAGATGTAGCTCTATGGTCTGCCGCTCTATCCTAGGACCCTTAGCGAGTTTGTGAAACGCCAACTTGGAGCCTCTAGTCTCGAACATTACGAAGTTTGGATTCTCCTCGACGACAGGTATTCCAAGAATCTCCTTGTAGAGTTTCTTCATCTCATTAAACTTGACAGCCCAGAGAGTCACGTAGGGAAGTCCTTCGAGTCTCATGTCATGTACAAGGTCCGACGGGTTCTTAGATGTTCGGCTACTACCAGCGACTACATCACAATAGATTAGGAGATTATTTTGAACCTACAGTTGAATGGTCGCAGGCTCGCAACTACATGTCCTGTCCAAGAAAATCTGAGAATCTCTTTCGGACTGTGTCAAGCCTTTAGCCCGTACTAAAATATCTTAGGTGGCTTGAGAAGGGTGAGAAGAGCGTTAGAAGGCCGGTCTGACGTGGCGGTTTTCGTAAAGGATCTTCCGCTCGTAGATGCCCATTACCCAATACAAGCCGATGACTAGGAACAGTCCTAGGATGAAGACTATAATGTTCGCGTTTGCTCCTAGGCCGTTGATAACGGCTTGGCGAGCAGAATCTGTGAAGAGGGTGATCCACGTGAGGGAGACGAGTAGTGCCGCAGGGAGGGTCAGCCTGAAGACCCTCAACATCATCAATTCTCGCTTTGGACTTGCCATTTCGGTCAGAACCGGTTGTAGACGTGGTAGGATTTCATAGCCCTTTTGGAGGAATTTGGCTATCTTCCACGCTCCGATTCGAGACAGCTTAGCCTCTACAGCTTGCCTCGTCGAGCATGTTCGTTGAAAAAGGATACACTCCATTACAGAGAAATGGATGGATTGGTGTAACAAAATAGGACCCTGAAAAGGGTCTCCACCGGCTGCCGACCGTAAAGAACTGTGAATACCACGTATTCTTGGAAACTTACATATTCCCCGACACATGGGCGGTTCTTCGTGGCCGCCGTAACGTAGCTTGGTAGCGTACAGGCCTGAAAGGTGGAACGCGACGCCTTGGCCACTGGAGCCTGGAGGCCGGGTTCAAACCACCCGACAAGGGTGTGAACGTCCCGGCGGCGGCCCCACCAACAATATTTAACCCAACCACTATCAACGCGGCTGAAACGTGGGCCGGTAGTTCAGCCTGGTATACTGACACGTCGGGCCGAAGAACGTCCGGTTTGCATGCTAGAGCGGCCAAGACACCGGAAGGTCGCGGGTTCAAATCCCGCCCGGTCCACCATGACTAGAGGTTGTGCGTTGAAAGCATTTCCGTCAATCCGGACGAAGTGGTATGTCTCGCACGATCATTGTAGTCGCATACACTGCCCGAAACTCGCTTCAAACAACGTCGCGATTTTGCGGCTTGATTGCTAGACGATCTAGGAGATCAGACTATTCACTTTGACTCGGCGGCAATCAGCCCTGATCGCGGTTCTAAGCAGCCGATCTGACCTAGCAACATTTCCACACTGACCTGGACGCTGACCCCGCGATCCCCAAAACGCCCTCAACGCCCATTCTGCGCCCGAATCCTGAAATTCGCCCAATCCGGTCTCAACTGGCGGGGACGATCCTCCAAAAATCTCAAAACGTTGATCCTCGCGACGCGGATCTGCCCTTTTCTTGAATGATGCTATCCAGCTGTTCGACCAATTCCACTTCATCTGCTAGCCAAAGGAAATCAACTGCGACGTGACTCAAGAAAAATCGTGAAGATCCAGGCAAGAAATTATCCGATCTCTGGTTCTACTCGTTTCGGCTTTCGACCTAGCAATGACGAAGTCGCAATATTGGCGCAGTCTCAGTTCAGCTTTAGCTCATTAGAAAGACTCCAACGCTTTCACTGAATCTCGAACTGTTATATCAGCGAGAAGGAAAAACTCTTTCCGTCAAGCTTGCCGGCTCGAATTATCGCCTTGGAGGGAATCGACCAATCGGGAAAACGAACGCAGGCGCGACTCCTCGCGGATCGGCTGCAACGAGCAGGCACAAAAGTCGCGAATATTAGTTTCCCAATCTATGAAACCCCATCCGGACGACAGATACGTCGATACTTGACAGGCAGACAAGACTACCCCCCACAGGCCTTGCACATGCTCTACTCGCTCAACAGATGGGAGAATAAGGAACTAATCAACAAGCTAGTCCGCAACTCCGACTATCTAATCGCTGACAGGTACACACCTTCAAACCTCGCCTACGGCCTCTCCAGAGAGCTCAGCCTTGGCTGGCTTCAAGGACTAGACAGAGGGCTCCCCATTGCCGATCTCGTCATAGTACTAGATGTGCCGATCACCTTCTCGTTCGGGCGGAAATCGAAGAACAGAGATGTTCACGAAAGCGACAAAGAATTTCTGATGAGGGTAAGGCGAAGCTACAAATCGTTGTCCACGAAACTGGGGTGGAAGATATTGAATGCGACAGGAAGTTCCGGAGAAGTGCATGCGGCCATATGGCAGACGATCCTCCAGAGGTTCAATCCCGTAAAGCGAAGACGATAGCCTTCTAAGTCGAACTGATGCTATCCAGACCCGCATGAGGTAACCCATCGCGAGTCAATTCCGCGTTTAACTGCTCAAGAATCAGGCTGACTAGCTCGACCGGCTCGACCCTCTTGATTCCCTTGAGGTGATGGACCAGAACCTCCAGCCTTCCAGGCTGAAAGGCCAGCCGGACCAAGTAGTGGTCCTCGTGAAGCTTATGCTTCAAACTATCATCGACTGTATAGTGAAGATGAAAGGCCAAGTCGATCGCGCCGAACGCACCCCGATTTTCTATTCGATCAAGGATTCGCTCCTCCTCCCCGGCATCAAGCACATCAAACCCTTCCCCGTTGCCAACTCCAATCTTGAAACCTATTTTCCCCCCAGAGTAACCATCTATGTCAGCCACGGTGATCATTCTCGGTAGAGATAGAGCCCGCAATGATGACAAAGCCGACACGAGAGCCTTCTGCAAGGAATCCTGACTAATGTCAAAGGACAATGAGGCTCTCGCATGAAGAATCGTAGGGAATCGGTGGAGCGCACCTAACCACTCGTCGCCATACTCGTCTCTCACCTGAGTCATAACCCTCTACAAGTCATAGCATCGTTGAGAAGCTATAGCGTTTCTTGGACACGAACTAAGCCCAAATTGGAAGATTGATATCTGCCTCCGGCCTGTTCAGTACCTCCAACTTGCATCGCAAAAACGCTTCTCAGCTCTGGCGCAAGTGCCTATCCTGCCACAAGGAACTCTTTTCAGAGGATCATTTTTGCATTATATGCGGCCAGTGTCTAGATTGTTGCGAGGGAACCCACGCACAACACAAGCTCAAGGAAACAGCCCATTAGGAAACCTGAGATCGTGTGAATATGGAAATCTTTTAATGACGAGGAACTGAATCTCTCTTGGGCTAGGATGCGTTTAGGACCAGAAGGCCCTTCCAAGAGTCTGGTGACGTGGCTTGCAAAAGGCAAAACGGAAAGAAGAATACGAGGCAAGAATCAAGCAAGCGCTGGGTGTCCTGAACGAAGTCTCAAGCGATAACACAACCCCACGAAATATTCGTAGGTCAGCCAAGGATGCAATGGACGCGCTACAGGCAGTGTCCAACACTGTAGGAGTCAGGGCTTCAAATGCCATTTCAATACTGGACGAGATCGGTCAAGACCCCAACATGCCTCCGTACACGCGGGTCAAACTCTGGAATGTGGCAAGCATCCTTGAAGCGGTGAAGGACTAGGTTCTTCGCTAGTCTGAAGTCGTTTGGGACAAGTATTTATCGCTAATAGGCTTCAGAAGGACGGGAAATCTCCCTTTGAACCCTCGGCATCTTGCCCCATACGTAATCGGTCTGATCGTTCTTGCCTTCTCCCTCGGCTCCCTTCCGCGAGGGTCTCCAGGCGGGAGTCTGCTCTTCCGGTCTACCTGGCTACTCTATTTGATCTACCTTGGCCCAGTTGCGATTCTTGTCATTATGGTCGCACTCATCCTCCTCATCGCTTTGAACTGGGCGGACATTGGAGCAGCCTTTGGATTCGGGATGGCTCAACGGAGAAGAATGCGAAGGAAGCGTTCGCGCTATTCCTTCTTGATTTCGGTTTTCATGTGGGTCATCGCGATTCTGGTGTTGATGGAGAGGCCAGGCACAATCTTCAACCCGTTTCGGACCAATTCCACGATCACGGATATTATAGGAGAAGGAGCGACGCCTCCGAATCCACTTCAAGTGGGCGACTTTCTGCCTACCGTCTCCAGTCTAGTTCAGAATAGTTGGTTCAGCATAGCCTTTCTCGGCCTCGTCGTCGTGGGTGGCCTCGTGCTTGTCCAGAGCGTGAGAATCGCGTTGAAGGAGACGAGCGAAATGAGCCTCCAAGACTTACAGGTTAGACAGACTGAAGGATTACAGGCAACTCAAGAAGCGATCAGGCTAATTGATGATAAAACCGCGGACCCAAGAAGTAGAATAATATCCTGCTTTCAATACATGCTGGGAGCCATGTCCAGACTCGGAGTTCCAATCTCGTCAGACCAAACGGCAAGAGAGCTGGAACAGGCAATACGCTCAACCCTCGCACTTAGAGGAGCGGCCGTTGGCGAGCTTACCCAACTCTTCGAGGAAGCACGCTACAGTCTTCACGAGATTAACGAGGAAGATTCTGAACATGCCCACCACTGTCTCGAATCCATCGCGGAAGAACTCAAGATCCAGATAAGCAGCTAAATGACTACCGTAAAGTCGCTGTTCTTCTACGGAGTAGCCTACTGTATTCTACTAGTTCTAGTGAGAGGAACTCTCCCCTCGGAATCATCGCCAACCCTCTCATTGGTTGGAATCCCCCTCGTCGCGATAGCTGTCATTATCGCTCGCGACCTCGCGAGAAGGGCTACAAGTCCAAGGATCACTCCAAAAACATCCTCGCCCGCCGGTTTCACGGAAAACCCTGTCCAGTTCTTGAGCGGTCAGATCAGAGCTGCCGCAGCCGCAAGCGATTCATACTTTGAAAACGTGATCCGAGCAAGATTGAAAGAACTCTTGACCACCAAAGTAGCTCTGGAAACGGGTATGGAGAGAGATGCGGCGGGACGTATCCTATCCGACCCAGAACAGGGCCCGAGGCTCCTGCATAGCGAGGAACTTTACACCGTACTGTATGGAGCCTTGCCCGAGCCTTTCGCTAGAACCGCTATGATCGAGAGGGCCGTGGATATGATAGGAGCCTGGAAAGGCTGAACATAGAGGAGTCAGGCCGGACATGCCGGAAGATAATCAACCAGGTCAAAAAGGTAATTGTAGGGAAAGAACCAGTCCTCGAAAGAGTGATGCTGGCGGTCCTCGCCAACGCCCACATTCTCTTCGAAGACTTTCCCGGGCTTGCAAAGACACTGCTCGCCAGAAGCTTCGCAATGAGTATGGGCTGCCGCTTCTCAAGGATTCAATTCACGCCAGACCTCTTGCCTGCAGACATTACCGGCACTTATGTATACAACGTGAGGTCGGCAGAATTTGAACTACGTAAAGGGCCAGTGTTCACTAACATCCTCCTCGCGGATGAGATCAACAGGGCCCCGCCAAAGACCCAGGCAGCTCTCTTGGAAGCGATGCAGGAGAGGCAGGCAACACTGGACGGAAAGACCCATCTGCTTGAGAGCCCGTTCATCGTCATTGCCACCCAGAATCCGATCGAGTACGAAGGGGTCTACCCCCTTCCAGAAGCCCAACTAGACAGATTCCTAGTAAGGCTACAGCTCGGATATCCGGATCGGATGGAAGAAGTTGAGATCATGCGACGTCGAATGCTGAGAGGCCAAGAAGAAGCTCCACTCGAACCCGTTGCAGATTCCACGATAATCCTAGACCTTCAGAAGACCGTGGAGGGAATACACGTGGATGACGACGTACTGGGTTACGTAGCCGATATCGTCCAAGCAACAAGGTCTCAGCGCCAAATCGAGGTAGGGGCCAGCCCGCGAGGGTCTCTCGCCATCTTCAAGCTGAGTAGGGCTAGAGCAGTCTTCCACGGTAGAGACTACGTCATTCCCGACGATGTGAAGGAGGTCGTCGCACCAGCACTTGTACACAGGCTAATCATGAAAACAGAATCATGGATCAAGGGGACAAACCCGAGCCAATTGTTGGAAGAAATACTCAAGACGATACCTGTCCCCAGAGCAAGATCATAGAGAACAGGCTTGTTCACGACAAAGGCTTCAGTCTACTTCTCGACGGCCATTGGCCTACTAACTCTCGCACTGTTGCTGGACGATTTCCAGATCGGAGTGCTCGTACTTGGATTGGCTTCTCTCTTCTTCTTCTCCAACATCTGGGGATTGCCGGAGAAAGTCGACATAGAGCTCGATAGACAGATGATCCCCGACGAATCGTTTGGGGACGAAGACATCCGCGTAGAATCTCACCTTCGGAATCTAACAGACGCGAACCTGGTGAACGTAGAAATTGAAGAAGTCCTTGATGGCAGAATCATACCAGTGAAAGGGATCAACCGCACTCCTGTCTCGGTAGCAGCCCATAGAGAAATCCGTCTCACCTTCGTGTTCCCGTCTCCTCCCCGGTCCACCTACGAAATAGGCCCACTAATAGTGAGAGTGAGAGACCCTCTGGGACTCTATCTCAAGGAGAAAGAGCTTGCACCCAGGACTCTTCGTGTAATGCCTAGGCCTGAGCGTCTGAGAGGCCTGCAGCTTCGCCCGAGACATGTCGGGCCTTGGCCTGGAGTAGTCCCCTCGAGGGCGCTGGGGATCGGGACTGAATTCTACAGCGTGCGCGAATACGTCCCCGGCGACGATCCGAAGAGGATTAATTGGAAAGCCTCAGCGCGCCACAACTCGCTGATTGTCAACGAGACTGAAGCGGAGAGAGTCACCGATGTGATGGTTGTTCTCGACACTGAGGCTACTCTATTTGAGCCTGCTGAGAGCGAGATGTTTGAACGGGGAGTCGGTGCGGCTGCATCGATCGTGAGTCTTTTGCTAAGACAAGGCAACCGTGTCGGACTGGTCCTCCAAGGAGGAGAAAGAGGGTCCTTACCGGCCGGCTTTGGAAAACGACACGAACGAAGAATCCTTTCCCTTCTCGCGGCAGCCAAACCTGGAAGGGTAACCGTCTCTACGAGCTACATTATGAACCTCCTCGCTAGGAGGATGCTTCCCTCACGCGCGCAGATTGTGATAATCTCGCCGCTCTTGGACCCAGAGATGAAAGAAGGAGCCAGACAACTGAGCTTCGCTGGTTACAGCATGCTGGTTCTGTCGCCCGCCCCCACTCCCCCCTTGAACTTCCACGACTCGACCGAAAGGACCGCCTTCAAAATGATCATTTTGGAGAGATCAATTACCCTTCTAGCACTCAAGAGCTCAGCTACGGTGATCGATTGGCCCAAGAACATACCTCTCTCGGCAATGCTTACAAAGGTGAGACAATCACCTCGAGTCGCGTCAGCCTAGACTTCACCTCACGGATCATCATACCAGTACTGAAGATCAACCATGTCTTTCTTGTTCCCTGGATCATCCTCAGCCTTCCCTCGGCTGCTCTCTTCGATCAAGAACTGGTCATCATACCGGTGCTCGCCCTTGTTGGTTTAGCCAGCATGCTGACGGGAAATTCCACGGCAGCATCGCTCACATCTTCAATTCTCCTAGCGCTGATAATCTGGGGAAAAATCGCTAGCGACCTCTACGGCCTTGCAGGCCCTGACAGCGCCCTACTACTCCTGCAATTCATGCTCGTGATAGGCCTCATGGAGGCTTCAGGGGCGGCATTGACATTAGACGCCGTGTACCGACGGCTCGAGGGCAGAGACGATGCCGAGTCAGTGGAAGCCCGAGTTCGCGTGGCTGAATGGGCGAGAGCACAGTTACTGGGCCTAGCAAAACTCGCAATGGCCGGGTTCGGATTATCGCTAGGGTTACTAGTCATCGGTGACATTGTGAGTGTCTCAGTAAACCAGCTCGCGTTCAGCGCGGCGCTAGTGTTAGCGGCGGTTATCGCACTTCTAGTTCTTCTTACGTATAGGCGCGAGCCCGAAGGGAGAAAAAAGGGCAACTAGTTTTGGCTCTCTCAGGCTCTTAAGTGTACACTGGGTTCACGTCGAGATTGAATTGTCCAACTATGAAGCTGGGCGGCGGCTGGAGTACCGGGTACGGGACATTTTCCGCAGAAACGGGTTCTTCGTGATCCGAGCCGCTCAATCCAAGCCAATAGATCTAGTCTGTTTGCGGAAAGGTAAACCGGTGCTTGTCGAATGCAAGGCAGGAAGCTCCTTCCTCGGAGAGAGAAAGAAGCAAGAATTGTTAGATGTAGCTCAAAAGGCAGGTGCAACTGTGGTCCTTGCTAGAAGGCGACATCGGAAGGTAGAGCTGACAAACCTAGAAGACGGGAGCTCTTTGGAGCCAGAGAGGCTGTCGGAATTATGAGCCGCCCATCGTCCCCTTGAGATTGTGGATCTTCTCCAGCATCGACAGCCATCCGAAAACCAGATTGCTATACGCGGAAAGCCGCTCAGGATCCTTCTCCAGCTTTAACAGTTCATTCGTCTCAGTAATCTTTCCGATGATAGTCTGCTCGACACTCTCCAAAAGCATGCTGGGAGAGACCGAGGCCTGAGGCCCAGTCGCCCGCGCGTAGACCACCGGCTTGTTACACTTCGCACAGAAGATCTCGCCTTTGACTTTGAACAGGGGACTTACACACTCAGGGCAGACGTCTGACAGCATCGTGGCTCCTGACTTGAGAAGGTCAGCCATTCTCTTCACGTCCTCAGACATTGCTCCAATCCCTCTTGTGTGAAAGTCAGCAGCCTAGAGGAGGTGGGAGTGTATAAATCGCACGGGACTAGACCGTTCCTGCTGCCGACTCTTGACCAACTCTCTGCGATCGTGCTGGAGATTTTATTAGCGTAATCCCCGAGCTTCATGCCCTTCTTGGCGAGCGAATTGCCTGAAAAGACCGCAACCCTGAGAGTTGCCGATGCGCTCCAGCGTGATGTAGGCAGGGGAATAGCTAGGATAGATCCGAAGGTTGTACAGGATCTGGGATTGACATCCGGGGACGTTGTTCAGATTACCGGCAAGCGCAAGACGAACGCCCTATGCTGGCCTGCTCACGAGCAGGATTATGGAAAGGGGATAGTCCGGATTGATGGTTACCTTAGGAACAATGCAGGCGTCTCGATTGATGACAAGGTGACGATTCGGAAGATCGATGCGAAGATCGCTGAACGCTTGACGCTGGCGCCAACCGAGCCGCTCCGAATCGTCGGAGGAGAAGAGTATCTGAGCCAGCTCTTGGAGGGTAGGGTCCTTTCGCGGGGAGACTTCGTGCCGATCAACATCATGGGCCGGACGGTTAATCTCGTCGTGACGAACACGAGTCCATCGGCCGAGGCGGTCATTGTTACAGAGGGTACAGAGGTTCTGGTTGGGGAGCAGGTCAAGGAGCCGATCCGGGCGATTCCCCGGATTAGCTACGAGGACATCGGTGGGCTCCGTCCGGTCATTCAGAAGATTCGTGAGATGATCGAGCTTCCATTACGACATCCAGAATTGTTCGAGAGGCTTGGGGTTGAGGCGCCGAAAGGAGTCTTGCTTCACGGTCCCCCAGGGACTGGCAAGACGTTGTTGGCGAGGGCGGTTGCGAGCGAGACGAACGCGAACTTTCTCAGCATCGGGGGGCCGGAGATCATGAGCAAGTACTACGGCGAGAGCGAGGAGCGGCTCAGAGAAGTGTTCAAGGAGGCACAGGAGAATGCTCCTTCGATCATCTTCATCGACGAGATCGACTCGATCGCTCCGAAGAGGGAGGAGGTGACTGGAGAGGTTGAGAAACGGGTTACCAGCCAGCTCCTGTCCCTGATGGACGGCCTGCAGTCGAGGGGCAAGGTGGTTGTGATCGGAGCGACCAACCGTCCAAACGCGATCGACCCGGCTCTGCGGAGACCGGGACGATTCGACCGGGAAATAGAGATCGGTGTTCCAGATCGCGATGGGCGTTTGGAGGTCTTGGAGATACACACTCGTGGGATGCCCTTGGCGGAGGATGTGGATCTGAAGAAGCTGGCGGATGTGACCCACGGCTTTGT
>Ga0137381_10001418_pt1 | contig 16107 bp, 16 predicted proteins | sample SagtaG_16_FD_104808 | JGI IMG/M metagenome (GOLD analysis project Ga0137381, IMG submission 104808) | Vadose zone soil microbial communities from Sagehorn Ranch, Mendocino, California, USA - Sage2_L_115_16 metaG | ecosystem: Environmental > Terrestrial > Soil > Vadose zone | place: USA... | reverse complement strand
GAGAACCGGCTCGCGGTTGCGCGAGCCCAACCCCTTGCCGTGCACGATGCGCGCGCAGCGCACGCGCCGCAGCACGCAGCGGCGCAGGAACTCCGCGACGCTCCGCGCGGCCTCCACCCGGTTCATGCCATGAAGGTCCAGGCTGTCCTCGACCACCCAGTGGCCACGCCGCATTTTGCGCAGCACCTGGCGCGCCAGCCCTTCGCGCAGAAAAACGAGCTCTTCTCCGGCCTCCATCGTGTCGTCCGGCGATAGCGGCGCCGAGAGAGATTCTGCGAGAGCAGCATCTTCGTCGCGACGCGTCTGCCTGGGTAGCGGCGCCGGTGGCTCGCGCCGCAACGGCAAGCGGCGCGGCTCAGCGATCGGCTTGACCCCGGCGAGCGCCCTGCGAAAATCGTCGTCCTCAGGCGGCGAGCGCATCGAGATACTTTTCCGCGTCAAGCGCCGCCATGCAGCCGGTGGCGGCGCTGGTGACCGCCTGGCGGTACACATGGTCTTGCACATCCCCGGCTGCAAAGACGCCGGCCACACTGGTAGCCGTGGCGAGCCCGTCGCGGCCGCCGCGCGTGACGATATAGCCGTTTTCCATCTCGAGTTGCCCGCTGAAGATGTCCGTATTGGGCGTGTGCCCGATGGCGACGAACAGGCCCTTGGCGCTGATGTCGCGCGGCGCGCCGGTCGTCACGCTTTTCGCCCGCACCGCGGTGACACCGCTCGAGTCGCCCAGCACCTCGTCGACCACGGAATCGAGCGCGAGAGCGATCTTGCCTTCGGTAACACGCCGAGTGAGCTTGTCGATCATGATTTTCTCGGCGCGAAACTTCTCGCGGCGATGAACCAGCGTGACATTGCGGCAGATATTCGCCAGGTAAAGCGCTTCCTCCACGGCGGTGTTGCCGCCTCCCACCACGACCACATCCTGTCCCTTGTAGAAGAAGCCGTCGCAAGTCGCGCAGGCCGAGACGCCGCGCCCCATGAATTTCTGCTCGGAAGGAAGCCCGAGGTATTTTGCGGAGGCACCGGTGGCGATCACCAGCGCATCGCAGGTGTACCTCGACGAATCGCCTTCGAGGAGGAACGGCCGCTGCTCGAGCCGCACCGTGTGGATGTGATCGAAGATGACTTCAGTCTCGAAACGCTCGGCATGCTTCTGGAAGCGCTGCATCAGGTCGGGGCCCTGAACGCCGTCGGCATCGGCGGGCCAGTTGTCGACGTCGGTCGTCGTCATCAACTGGCCGCCCTGCGCGATACCGGTGATCAGGACGGGCCGAAGATTCGCGCGCGCCGCGTAAACCGCCGCCGTATATCCTGCCGGGCCGGAACCGAGAATGAGAAGGCGTACATGGCGCGCGGGCATTCGCAAAGACACCTGCTATATTGGGGAATTCCGCGCAAATTATAAACGAGCAGTCAAGAGACATTGCCCATGGCGCCACAATGAGGCTGCCGAGCGCGGCATTTCTTGCTGCGTGCGCGCCCGCGTTCGCGCAGTCCCCGCAGAATCCGGCGGTCGACGATCCGGGCAAGGCGCCGAACATCAACGAGATCGCCCGTAGTCTGCGCGTTGCCAATGAAAGCCCCGCCAAGTAGGCGCAGGTGCTGCTGCGCAGCGAGAATCCGCAAGGGGTCGGGCCTGGGCGGCTGCGCCTGCAGGCAAGCATTCGTGCTAAACGGTCCCGGTAGGGCAGTTCTGCTACCATTGCCTGGAAATTTCAGGAGAGGATGACGCCGGCGATGGCCACAACGGTCTCGACTGCGGTGCTGAAGGCAGTGCCGCTGTTTTCCAGCTTTCCGGAGGATCAGCTGCGCATGCTCGCGGCGGTCGTAACTCGAAGGACAGCGACCCGATCGACCACCGTGATGGCGGGCGGGGATGCGACCGATTCGCTCTACATCGTTCTCTCCGGGCGGCTCAAGGTAATGATGAGCGACGCCGAGGGCAAGGAAGTGATTCTGAGCATCCTCGGCCCCGGCGAATTCTTCGGCGAAATGGGGCTGATCGACGACAGCCCGCGCTCGGCGAGCGTGGTCGCGATCGAGTCCTGCGAGCTGCTCTCGATCGCGAAGCGCGATTTCAAGAAATGCCTGGCCGAGAATTTCGAGATGGCCATGGCGGTCATGCGTAGCCTGGTACGGCGCTTGCGCGAGGCGGATCGAAAAATCGGCAGCCTTGCGCTGCTCGATGTCTATGGACGCGTTGCCCGGCTGCTGCTCGACATGTCCGAAACGGTCGACGGCGAGAAAGTGGTGACGAAGCGCTTGCCCAAGCAGGACATCGCAAAGATGATCGGCGCCTCGCGCGAAATGGTCAGCCGCGTGATGAAGGACCTGCAGATGGGAGGGTACATCGAGGTCCGCGGATCGAACATCGTATTGCGCGACTCGATCGTGCTGCCGGAGTAATCCGGCACGGCTGGTGATAAAAGCCTTACGCGTGAAATAGTCAGGCTGTCGCTGAGCGCTCATCGCTTTGATTGGCTAAACCCCCGCGGCGGCGGGGGTTTTTATTTTGTGCGGTAGAATCGCCCATTCCGGATCCGGGCGAGATGGGCGTAGCCGAAAAATCCTCAGGCGCACCTCTTCCCGCGAAGCTTGCGGGCCTTTTGCGCGAAGCCAAGTGGCTGATTCTGGTCGCGCTAGCGGCTTACCTATTGCTGATCTTCGCGACCTACCGGCGGGCCGATCCCGCCTGGTCGCACAGCGCCACCGGCGCCGCGACTGGCAACGCCGGCGGGGTCGTCGGCGCATGGCTCTCGGACATGCTCCTGTATCTGTTTGGCGTTTCGGCCTATTGGTGGATCGCGCTGTGCTTGTATGTCGTGGTTTGGGGCTACCGCCGGCTCGATGGCAGGTCGCTCATCGATCGGCGCCCGCTTGGCGTCGCGCTCGGCGGCTTCGCAGCGCTGCTCGTTGCGAGCGCCGCCATCGAGGGCTTGCGCTTGCACAGTATTCCGGCGGAGCTGCCGCACGTTCCCGGCGGCTTGGTGGGCGAGCAGGCCGGCAAGTTTGCTTCCGCGGCGCTCGGCTTCACCGGCGCGACGCTCGTTCTCCTTACCCTCGCGGCAGTCGGACTGAGCCTGTTCACCGGAATATCCTGGATTGCCGTCTCCGAGCTCGTAGGCTCGCTGCTGGAGGGGCTGTACGGAGTTGGAATGGGGGCCTGGGAGCGCCGCCGGGATCGCCGGCTCGGCGAGCTCGCTCGCGAAGAGAGGGATTTCGTCGTTGAGACCGAGAAGCAGCGGGAGGAGCATCATCTCCCGCTGCGCATCGAGCCTCCGGTGGTGCAAATCAAGAAGTCGGAGCGGGCGCAAAAGGAGAAGCAGGCACCTCTCTTCGAGGAACTGCCCGACACGCCGCTGCCTCCGCTGAAGCTCCTTGACGAGGCGAAGAGCGATGGCGAGCAAGTCACGCCCGAGACGCTCGAGTTCACCTCCCGCCTGATCGAGAAGAAGCTCTCCGACTTCGGAGTCGCGGTCAAGGTGCTCGCGGCGTACCCGGGACCGGTCATTACGCGCTACGAGATCGAGCCCGCCATCGGGGTGAAAGGCAGCCAGATCGTCAACTTGGTAAAGGATCTGGCGCGGGCGCTGTCGGTCGTGTCCATAAGGGTCGTAGAAACGATCCCGGGCAAATCCTGCATGGGCCTGGAGATTCCCAATCCGCATCGTCAGATCGTGCGGCTCTCGGAGATTCTCGGTTCCGAGGCCTACCACGCGATGCATTCACCGCTCGCGCTTGCTCTTGGCAAGGACATCGCCGGCAACCCGATCGTCGTCGATCTCGCCAGGATGCCGCACCTGTTGGTGGCGGGCACTACCGGCTCGGGGAAGTCGGTGACGCTGAACGCGATGATCCTGTCGCTGCTCTACAAGTCGGAGCTGCGCCACGTGCGCCTGATCCTGATCGATCCGAAGATGCTCGAGCTCTCGGTATATCAAGACATCCCGCAGCTGCTGGCGCCGGTCGTCATCGACATGAAGCAGGCGGTGAACGCGCTTACGTGGTGCGTGGCCGAGATGGATCGCCGCTACAAGATGATGAACTGGCTCGGGGTGCGCAATCTCTCGGGCTTCAACCACAAGATCGCCGAGGCCGAGAAGCAGGGTCGCAAGCTGGAAGACCCTCTGACGCTGGAGTCGGGCGAGCCGCAACCCCTGAAATCCCTGCCGCACATCGTGGTGGTCATCGACGAGCTCGCCGACCTCATGATGGTGGTCGGCAAGAAGCTCGAGGAGCTGGTAGCCCGTCTCGCGCAAAAGGCACGCGCGGCGGGGATCCATTTGGTGCTCGCCACCCAGCGTCCGTCGGTCGACGTGATTACCGGCCTGATCAAGGCGAATATTCCGTCGCGAATCGCATTCCAGGTTTCATCCAAGGTCGATTCGCGGACGATCCTTGACCAGTCGGGCGCCGAAGCGCTGCTGGGCGCGGGCGACATGCTTTATCTGCCACCCGGGACGGGGCTGCCGCAACGAGTGCATGGCGCCTTTGTCGCCGATCATGAAGTGTACAAGGTGGTGGAGCATCTCAAGAGCCTGGCATCGCCCGAATACCTCGGCGATGTGCTTGAGGCGCCGCCCGCCGAAGAGGCCGGGGCTGGCGCCGGGAACGGCGAGCCCGCCGGCGAGAAGGATCCCCTTTATGACCAGGCGGTCGAGATCGTTCTGCGCACCCGACGGCCCTCCATCTCGCTGGTGCAGCGCCACCTGCGCATCGGCTATAACCGCGCGGCGCGCCTGATCGAGGATATGGAACGAGCCGGCATGGTTTCCGCCATGCAGTCGAACGGCAACCGGGAGGTTCTGGTTCCCGCCAAGGCGGAGTAGCTCATGCGGTTTGCGCTTTTTCTTCTAATAATCTTTTCTGTAACTGCAGAAGCGACTGCCATCGATCGGTTCAAGACCTTCGTGCGCACCACGCAATCTGCGCGGGCCAGCTTCGAGCAGAAGGTTCACGACCGCGGCGGCAAGCTGGTGCAAGAGTCGAAGGGCAGTTTCGTGTTCCTGCGGCCGGGTCGGTTTCGCTGGGTTTATGCGAAGCCGGTCGATCAGCTCATCGTGGGCGACGGCGAGCGCGTGTGGATTTACGACCGAGACCTTAACCAGGTGACGGTCCGCAGAGTCTCCAGGGCGCTGGGCTCGACGCCGGCCGCGCTGCTTGCGGGAGCTAGCGACATCGAGAAGGCATTCGAGCTCGCGGATGCCGGAGGGCGCGACGGGCTCGAATGGCTGGAGGCGAAGCCGCGCGAGCGCGAGGCCGGATTCGAGCGCATTCGCATGGGCTTCGGGGTGGCCGGCGTCGAGGCGATGGAGCTGACCGACCACTTCGGCCAGACCACGATGCTGCGATTCTCCGGGCTGGTGCGCAATCCGAAGGTCGACCCGGCCGAGTTCCGTTTCGAGCCGCCCACGGGCACCGACGTACTCGGGGAAAAGTAACGCGGGCTGTCCCCGCGAATCGCATGAACGATCTTTTCGGCAAGGCCGAACCGGTCGCGCCGCTGGCCGAGGCCATGCGGCCGCAGTCGCTCGACGACATCGTCGGTCAGCGGCACCTGCTGGGTCCGGCAAAGCCGCTGCGCCTGGCGTTCGAATCGGGCAAGCCCCATTCGCTGATCCTGTGGGGGCCGCCGGGCTCGGGCAAGACCACCCTCGCGCGCCTGATGGCGAAAACCTTCGATGCCGAATTCGTCGCGCTCTCGGCAGTTTTTTCGGGAGTGAAGGACATCCGCGAGGCAGTGCAGGCCGCCGAGGCGCGCCTCGGCGCCTCCGGACGGCACACCATCCTGTTCGTCGACGAAGTGCATCGCTTCAACAAGGCGCAGCAGGACGCTTTTCTGCCCTATGTAGAGCGAGGGCTCATCACCTTCGTCGGCGCCACCACCGAGAACCCCTCGTTCGAGGTCAACAGCGCGCTGCTTTCCCGCGCCACGGTTTACGTGCTGGAGCCTCTGAGTCCCGAGGACCTTGAGATATTGCTGAAGAAAACAGGGCTGGGGGTCGATGACGAGGCAAGAGCGCGCCTCGTCGGCTTCGCAGACGGGGATGCGCGGCGGCTTCTGAATGCGGTCGAGATACTCAGGAATACCGGCGTGGAATCTGTCGACGGCGCGTTCGTCGAGCAGACGCTGGCGAGGAACCTGCGCCGCTTCGACAAGGGCGGCGAGCAGTTCTACGACCAGATCTCGGCGCTGCACAAATCCGTGCGCGGCTCCGACCCGGACGCGGCGCTTTACTGGATGGCCCGGATGCTGGACGGGGGCGCCGACCCGCTCTACGTTGGCAGGCGCCTGATTCGCATGGCCGTCGAAGACATCGGCCTGGCCGATCCGCGAGCCTTGCGCGTCGCGCTCGATGCCTGCGAAACCTACGAGCGCCTAGGCAGCCCGGAGGGAGAGCTCGCGCTTGCCGAAGCCGTCCTTTACCTCGCTGTGGCGGCAAAATCGAATGCGGTCTACGAAGCCTATAATGCGGCCCGCAGTTTCATCTTCGAGGATGGAACGCGTCCCGTGCCTCTGCACATCCGCAACGCGCCGACGCGGCTCATGCAGGACCTCGGCTACGGCAAGGGCTATCGATACGCGCACGACGAGGCGGATGCCTATGCGGCGGGCGAGAGCTACCTGCCCGAAGGCATGCCGAAAATGCAGTGGTATAGGCCAGTGGACCGCGGCCTCGAGGCGAAAATCCGCGAGAAGCTCGAGCAGCTCCGGGCGCTCGACGCGGCGGCAGGGAAAAAGAAATGATCGACATACAACTGCTGCGAAAGAATCCCGACGAGGTCGCAAAACGGCTTGCGGTCCGCGGCCCGTTCGTATTCGACATGCGGCAATTCCAGCGCCTCGAAGCCTCGCGCAAGGAGGTGCAGACGCACGTCGAGCAGGCGCAAGCCTCGCGCAACAGGATTGCGAAGGAGATCGGGCAGGCGAAAGCGAAGGGCCGGGACGCGAACGATCTGCTGGAGCAGGCGGAGCGATCCAAGTCGCAGTTGGAGGCCTCCGAACGGCAGCTCGCGAAGGTCCAGGCGGAGCTGCAGGATTTTCTCGACCGCATCCCCAACATCCCGCACGACTCCGTTCCCGTTGGCGGTTCATCAGAGGCCAACCGCGAGGAGCGACGCTGGGGCCAGCCCCGCAAGTTCGATTTCCCCGCCAAGGACCACGTCGACGTAGGCGAAGGCCTCCATGGGCTGGACTTCGCAACGGGCGCGAAGATCGCCGGCAGCCGGTTCGTGGTGATGCGCGGTGAGATCGCCAGGCTGCATCGCGCGATCGCGCAATTCATGCTCGACGTTCATACCCGCGAGCATGGCTATGTCGAAGTCTATGTTCCGTACCTGGTTAGCGGCGACTGCGCAAACGGGGTGTCGAGCCTCGCCAAGTTCAAGGGCGATCTGTTCAAGATCGAGGACCGCGACCTCTATTTGATTCCCACGGCGGAGTATCCGGTAACCAATTTCGTGCGCGACGAGATCGTCCCGCTCGAATCCCTGCCCCTGAAGTTCGTATGCCATTCGCCGTGCTTCCGTTCCGAGGCCGGCTCGGCCGGCAAGGACACTCGCGGCATGATCCGCAACCACCAGTTCGACAAGGTCGAACTGGTGCAGATCGTGCATCCCGAGAAGTCATATCAAGCGCACGAAGAGCTCACCGTTCACGCCGAATCCATCCTGCGCAGGCTCGAACTACCGTATCGCGTGGTAACGCTGAGCACCGGCGACATGGGCTTTTCCGCAGCCAAGACCTACGACCTGGAGGTGTGGCTGCCGGGACAAAACGCATACCGCGAGATCTCCTCCTGTTCGAACTTCGAAGCGTTCCAGGCGCGGCGCATGCAGGCGCGTTTCCGCAATGAAAAGGGAAAACCGGAGCCGGTCCATACGCTGAATGGTTCGGGTCTTGCGGTGGGGCGCACGCTGGTCGCGATCCTGGAGAATTTTCAGAATGCGGACGGCTCGGTGACGATCCCCGCGGCGCTGCGTCCCTATATGGGCGGGCAGGAGAAAGTCATTCGACCCTGATAGAATTCGTCGCTCGCTCGACCGCGGAGAGATGGCAGAGTGGTCGATTGCGGCAGACTCGAAATCTGTTGTACCGCTTGCGGTACCGGGGGTTCGAATCCCTCTCTCTCCGCCACTTTTCAGCTAGCGTCAGCAAATCGTCAGATGCGCTCGACTGCCAATTTGAGCCCGGCTGCCTTCAAGATCGCATGCAGCGTGGATAGCCGTGGATTGCCGCTCGACGAGAGGGCGCGGTAGAGGCTTTCGCGGGGCACGCCAGCCGCTTTGGCAACCTTGGCCATGCCTCTTGCTTCGGCGACGGTTCTGAGCGCCGAAAGATAGACTCGGCGATCCTTGTCTTCCGCGGCGGCATTGAGGTACTCGGCCGCGAGCTTGCGATCCGTGCGTAACTCGGCAATGAGCCGCTCGCGATGCGAAACGGTCAGCTCTTTGCGCGTGGATCGCGCCTTTTCCGATTTCCGTACTCTTGCCATAGCTCCACCGCCTTTCTGATGTCCGAGTCCTGCTTGCGCTTGTCGCCGCCGCAAAGCAGGACTATCACCGTCTGACCGTCGCGCCCGAAGTAGACCCGGTAGCCAGGTCCCCAATCGAGGCGCAATTCGCTGACGCCGTCGCGAAGGAACTTGCAGTCGCCGAAGTTCCCGAACTCGAGCCGTTCGAGCCGGACCAGGATGCGCGCTCGCGCCTGCCGGTCGCGAAGATCTGCCAGCCATTCCGTAAAGGGTTCAGCCCCGGCTGCGGTCCGATAGCGCCTGATCTCGAACACGGGGTATTGTATCGTATGTGTTACAGAAAGGGAATGTGCCTACGGCACAAGAAATCAACGAAAATCGGATCTATTTCGGCAAGGACGGCCCGATGTTTGTAATACTGCTCGGCGGCAGCACCAAGAAGCGCCAGTCGGTCGCGAATCGCCGCCGCCGCCGATGCCCTGGACCGACTACGAGCGCCGCAAACCGGGCGCGATAGCAAGGAGAAGCACATGGCACTGACCCGCGATTTCAAACTGACCGTGGCGGCCCGCGCGCAGCGCGATCCGAAATTCCGACAAGCGCTTTTCACCGAAGCGATCACCGCCTACCTCGCCGGCGACACGCTCACCGGCAAGGCGGTGCTGCGCGACCTGGTCAACGCCACAGTCGGCTTCGAGGGCCTCGCCGCGGAAGTGAAAAAGCCCAGCAAGAGCCTGCATCGCATGCTCGCCCCGCACGGCAACCCGAGCGCCGAGAATTTCTTCGACATCATCAAGGCGCTCCAGAAGAAGACTCGCGTGCGCCTGCGGGTAACGGCAGACCTAGGCTAGACACCGTGTTACTCGGATAGGAGCAAAGGCAAGCTAGATCGATCACCCTGTAGAGTCCGCTATGGAAGATAAAAGACAACACCTCATCCTCTGGCTTAACCAGCACATTTGGCCTCAGATTCACGCGATGATGCTTTACGACGCCTATTTCAGACTGCTGGGGCGCGCGCGTGAACTCACTGGGGAGTTCAGCGGTCCTATCGGTGCATTCATTGAGACTGGGTACGTCACGTCTCAGACGATTGCCATTCGCAGGCTATGTGACGGACGGAAAGATGTAATTTCCCTTCGCCGATTACTCGTAGAAGCCAATACAAGCGGTCTGATAATTGCCGATCAATTCGCTCAACTGTCTTCTAAGCTCGGCGGCTGCGAACCTATTTGCGGAATGGTCAATGATTACGTCGCACATACTGCGAACCCTCTCCGCCGACCGAATATGAGCGAGTGGAAACTGCAGGTAGGTCAGTTGCAGAGCGCGCAAAGAGCAATCTGCGAGATTGCGATTACGTTCGAGCGCGACCTACTGCAGCAACCGAGTCACGTCACAATCATTCCTGTGCCGCAGTTCGACATCATGCAGGAGTTCAAGCCTTGGGTGCCCGCATCAGAAATCGCAAAGCTTTGGGATTTCTGGCACGCTCACAATAAATCCGTGAACGCCTGGATTTCCCCTGGTTGGGTCGCCATCGAACAAATGCGCTAACTGCCATGGCCAATACCGCGCCATACATAGCCAATCCCACGCGTCGCGTACTCGCTGGAACGATTGATTTTGTGCTATGCATCGTGTTCGTGCTTATGGTTTGGGGCGTGGTTGTCAGCAGTACCAATGCGACCAACTTCGTTGAGCTCGCGTTACTCAATAAGGTGATCTTCATTACGTATGCGGCATACCACGTTCTGTTCTTCGGACTGTTTCATAGCCAAACGCCAGGCCTTTTCTTCCTTGATATGCGAGTGGTGCGGTCACAGGACGGCGGAGAACTGTCCCTTGTGCAGTCCCTGGTAAGGGGCGCGATCCGACCGCTCCTTCTGTACCTCATTGGCCTGGGTGCTGTAACGGTTCAGCCGCTAATTGGCGGCGCTGCCGCTCTTGTAGCGGTGCCGTTGGCTGTCGAGTTGGGAATGATGTTTACGCTACCCACGCGACAGACCCTCACTGACCTATTCTCAAGGACCTTTGTGGTGAATGTCCCTGCACCTCAACCACACCGGGCGCCCGCTGGACCGATGTATAGCGCAACCGATGCGGAGTTTGGTGTTCGCCCGCGCCGGGTCAAATGATGCGCTTATTATGGATGCGGTATAACCCCGCGATTCGACGGCTACACCGTCAAGTCGCCGCTACGCGCTCCATATGGTGCGCGTCATCGCGAGCGTCAGTGCTCACGCCACCTCAGCAGATACGTCTCCGAAGTATTCCTTGGTTGGTTGCCGGCTTCTTGCTGGCGAGTTGCTCTACTCCGAGCGTCAAGGAAATTGAATTGACCGACCCGCGAATTAGTTTAGGTCCGCATGCGGAATTCTTTTGGGTGAATGACAATGAACTGCTCGTTGGCAACAATGATCTCAGCCCCATTCGCAACGCTGCCCATGCCCTGTACGGCATAGACGTAGTCACTGGAGAAGTCCACGAGCGTGCACAGATCGAGCCGACGAGGGCAGTGTGCTTCGGTGCCGGCACGGTGCTCTACAAGAAGAAAGGCGGCAACTACTACTCGTTTGGCAAACTAGGCGAGGAAAAAGAGGATGCCAAGGTATCCGAAGGCATCAGCAAGGGAGGTGTCGATCGGGCTCGCTGCCGGAACGTAGACAGGTCACCCTATCCGCCTTGGCCGAGCAAGATCGTTCCGCTTCTCGAGCAGCATGGAGTATTGGAGCTGCGCTATAGATTCAACTCGCAACGTCAGATCCTCGGGAGCGATGCCGAGCTCTACCTATGGAAACCCGGCGCCCAATCCCCGTTGCTGATTCCGGGGCTTAATGCGGTGGATGCCCAGAGTATGTCGAACGGGGATGCGCACTATGTCCCCTTCAAAGGGGCCTATTTTGTTGTTGGCGGTTTTCCCACTCGAGCCTGGTGGTTGTATCCGGATGGCCATACAGAGATGGTCGAAGTCCCCCAAGATTTCTCGAACCGTTCCGTGAGGGCGGCGGCCGAACCTACGAAGGGCGGCATGCTGATGAAGGTTTCTCCATACCTCTCTGCCCGTCGCTCGGGGGTCCCTGATCAGATGTACCTGTTCAGGCGTGGTAGGGCAAGGGAGCTCATCTATCGAAACGATCTAATAAACCGTTTCGTCGTTTCACCGAATGGCTGCAAGTTGGCACTGTCGGCGCGTGGTGCTAGTTCCGACTATAAAGATCCGTTTCGGATTCGAGTTGTTGACCTGTGCCGCGAATGAGCGCTCCTGCCGGAAGCGGACGCTGTCACCGTCCCAAGCACCTAAAGTTATTGTGCCGTATTTGTGCCGTGACTGACGTTTTTTGAGCCTTGTTGAGACTTGAATCAAAAGGCTGGCAAGCGCTGCGAGCTTGATAACATTACGTTTTAAATTTGGAGAGTTTGGGCCGTCCCCACCTGGGGCGCCTCGAAATCTGTTGTACCGCTTGCGGTACCGGGGGTTCGAATCCCTCTCTCTCCGCCATTCTCGCTTTCTGGATATGAGCGCGGTCATGCAAGCGGGGTTGCGAAAGAGTCCGCGGAACAACCGCGCCTTCAGCTACGCGGTGCTTGCGTCCGTGCTGCTCCACGGCGCGCTGCTGTTCGCCGTTCCCGGCTTGCGGGAGGGCAAACGCCAATCGGCCGTGCCGGGGCCGATCGTCGCGCGCCTGGTTCAGCCGCCGAGCGCGCCCGCCGCGCCGCAAGCGGAACCGCAGCCTGAGCCGCCTAAGCCGCAGGTCGAGCCGCCTCCGGCGCCCGTCGTAGCGTCGACGCCAAAGCCAAACCCGCTCGCGAAAACCCAACCCAAAACGTTGCCCGGACCCGCGGCGCCCCAACAGCCTACGCCTACGGCGCCGCCGGTTGCCCCGGCGCCGCCAGCGAGCGCGGCGACCGCTCCAGGCCCAGTGGCAAGGACGGAGCCTCAACCGGACGCGCCGCCCGCGTCAGTCGACGTCGGCAGCTTGGAAATCTACCGGATGGAACTTATTCGCATGGCAAGGAAATACAAGCGCTATCCGCGGGCGGCCTTGGACAACAGCTGGGAGGGGCAGGCCACCGTGCGCATGGTGATCGGTGCGAACGGACTCATCGCGTCTTTGACAGTCATCACGAGCAGCGGGCACGAGATCCTCGACAAGTCGGCCATCGACATGTTCCAAAAGGCGAAGGGCGCGGTGCCGCTCCCCCCCGCCATGCGAGGGAAGGAATCGGTACTAGAGTTTCCGGTGATTTTCAGTCTGAAGGAGTAGGACAGCTAGAGAGCGGAAGCCGCGGCGCCGCGTTGCGCGCCGTGCGGGCGGTTGGCCAGCCGCATCAGGGCGACGATCGCCACGATCGTGGCGGCGTAGAATACCAGCTGAATGCCGGAAGGCCGCGCGGTGTAGCCGACCAGGGCATGCAGGGATTTGCCAACCAGGCTGCCGTCGGAAACAAGCGAGGAGCTATCCCACAAGGTGTCGCCCAGCGCCGGCAGCAGGTCCGCCTGCACCAGGAACGCCGCCGCCTGCGCGGCCATGCCGGCGGCGACAAGCAGGATCAGCCAACCGGTCACGCTGAAGAGGTACTTCGAGGGAATTCGCAGCAGTCCGAAATACAGCAGGCTGCCCACCGCCGTTCCAAGCGCCAGTCCGACAGCACCGCCTGCGGCAATCGCGCCGGCGCTGTTGGCGCCGGAGGCCGCGACGCCATGCAGGAACAGCACGACTTCGGCGCCTTCGCGCAGCACCGCCAGCCCGACGACGACCGCGAGAACGTACATCGGCTTCGCGCCGCCGCGCACCGCCTGACCGACCGCTTTCATGCTGATCGACATCTCGCTGCCATGCCGCTTCATCCAGATGCTGTGCCAGCCGAGCATCGACACTGCAATAAGCAGCACCAGCGCATTGAAGATCTCCTGGCCCATGCCCGAGGCAGCCGAGGCGATCGCTCCGGCGAAAATCGCCACCACCACCGCCCCCGCCCCGCCGCCGGCGATTCCATTCGCCACCCACATGGCACGCCCGGCCACCCCCCGCGTCGCTGCGAGGACGATGCCGATGATCAGCGCAGCCTCCAGCACTTCGCGAAATACGATTACGGCGGTGGCGAGCATATGCGGGCCGTTACTTGGCGACGATGCGCCCCTTGGCAGTCTTTTCGCTGTATTCGCCGACATACTTGTAAGTGCCGGCTTTGAGCGGGCCGATCGACAGCGTTGCCTCGCTGTTCCCCGCAATGATTTTTTCGCGCTTCAGATCGTGGCTTTCAAACTCCTCCGCCGTCGGATCGAGGTTTTTCACCACCAGCTTGATCTTCTTGCCGGCGGGCACCTGGAGTTCCTCGGGGCGGAACTTGTGATCCTTGATGGTGAGGATGAAGGCGTCCTTGTCCTGAGCATGCGCGGGGACCACGTCGGCGATGCACAGCGCTACGAGGAGAGCGGAAAGCCTGCGAGGGATATTCATGTGGGCCTGGAAGGGTGTAATCGTTTGAATGATAGTCATTCTCATTCACACCGTCAAGTACTGTCGAAGTCGAGCTCCGGGTTTCATAATGGCTGGCGCCCCAGGCTGCCTCCGTAGACGTCCCGGTGGCTGGCGCGTTCATCTATTCTCGGCACATGACATGATATTGACCCGGTTGGCCCTCTCGGCCGCGTTCGCGTGCGTGGTGTTGCAAAGCGTCGCGCAGCAGGCGCTCGAGATCATTCCGCTCAAGCACACCACGGTGGAGCAGGTCCTTCCCACTCTGCGCCCGTTGCTCGAGCCCGGCGGCACGCTCACAGGGCAGAACAACCAGCTCATCGTGCGCGCCAGCCCGGACAACGTTGCAGAAATCCGGCGCGCGCTGGAGGCCATCGATCGGCCGTCGAGACGCCTGCAGATCCTGGTGCGATTCGACGAGTCGACGGACGCCGCCACGCAGGGGATCGGGGCGAGCGGCAGGCTCAGCAATCGCGGGAGCGAAGTAGATGCGCGCGCGCAAGATGCGCGCGCAGCGCGCGAGGAGCGCGTCGATCAGCGGATTCAGGTCCTGGAAGGCGGACGCGCTTATATTTCCACTGGTCAATCCCGTCCGATCATGCAGCGCCAGGCCATCCAGACGCCTGCCGGTGTCGTCGGGCAGGACAGGATCGTGGTCCAGGAAGCCACCACCGGCTTCGAGGTCGTGCCGCGAATCTCGGGCGACAGGGTATTCCTGGACATCGCGCCGCAGCGGCAGAGCTTTGACGGGCAGGGCAACGTTCAGGGGCAACGCGTGACGACAAGCATGCTGGGCCGCCTCGGCGAGTGGTTCGAGATCGGCGGCATCGCGGCGAGCGCCTCGCGCGACGACCGGGGCCTTGCTTCCGCGAGCCGCTCGCGCTCATCGGAATCGAGGCGGGTGTGGGTGAAGGTCGAGGAGGTTCGATAGGAGATGCGCAACTGCAGAAACTGAAAGGGCTGCTGCAGCGGGCGTTTGCCGTCGACGGGCCGCTCGCCGCGAAAGTTCCGGGCTTCAAGCAGCGCGCGCAGCAACTCGAAATGGCCGAAGCGATTTACGACGCCATCGAGCGTATGGGCGTGCTGGTGGCGGAAGCGGGCACCGGGACCGGAAAGACCTTCGCATATCTCGTGCCTGCATTGCTCGCCGGCGGCAAGGTAATCCTCTCCACCGGAACCAAGACGCTCCAGGACCAGCTCTTCGACCGCGATCTTCCTGCGGTTCGCGAAGCGCTCGCTTCCGGCGCGAGTGCCGCTCTGCTGAAGGGGCGGGCGAACTATGTCTGCCTGTACCGGCTCGGGCGAGCGTCGACCGAGGCGCGCCTCGCCAGCCGGGACGAAGCGCAGCAGCTTCGCAAGATCGAGCGCTTCGCTGCGCTCAGCACCACGGGCGACCGCGCCGATCTCGCCGACCTGCCCGAGGACGCGCCGGTCTGGATGCATGCGACTTCGACGCGCGAAAATTGCCTCGGCCAGCAATGCCCGGACTACAGCGACTGCTTTGTCATGCGGGCGCGCCGCAATGCGCTCGCCGCGGATGTGGTGGTGGTCAACCACCACCTGTTCTTCGCCGATGTCGTGCTCAGGGACGAAGGCATCGCCGAGCTGCTCCCGGCGTGCAATACCCTTATCTTCGACGAGGCGCATCAGCTTCCCGAGACGGCGCGGGCGTTCTTCGGTGACCGGATTTCCACCGCCCAGCTGCTCGAGCTCGCGCGCGATGCGCGTCTCGAGCTGCGCGCCGCCGGGGGAACCACGGGCGGCGCCACGGCGGAGCTCGACCAGCTGGTCACGCGCCTCGAGAAGGCCGCGCGCGACCTGCGGCTTGCTCTCGGCGAGGCGGGCACCCGCCTCGGGTGGGGCCAGGCCATGCGCCTGCCGGGATTTCCCGAGGCGCTCGAGAGGCTGTCGCCCGCGCTCGCGCAACTGGCCGAAGTGCTTGCCGCGCAGGCCGAGCGCTCGGAGGGGCTTGCCTCTTGCGAACGCCGGGCAAGCGCTGCGCGCGCGATTCTTGCCCGGTTGCGCGAACACGAGGGCGGCGAGGAAGTGCGCTGGGTCGAAGCGCTGGCCCACGCCGCGCTGCTGCACGTGACGCCGCTGTCTTCGGGCGAGCTGTTCCGCCGGCAGATGGCCGACCATCCGCGCGGCTGGAT
>Ga0137381_10001396_pt1 | contig 16228 bp, 17 predicted proteins | sample SagtaG_16_FD_104808 | JGI IMG/M metagenome (GOLD analysis project Ga0137381, IMG submission 104808) | Vadose zone soil microbial communities from Sagehorn Ranch, Mendocino, California, USA - Sage2_L_115_16 metaG | ecosystem: Environmental > Terrestrial > Soil > Vadose zone | place: USA... | reverse complement strand
ATGCGAAGAGCTTCACCATGTTGCACAGCTCCTCGGCGTCGGGCGCGCGCTCGTCCACCGCGCGCGCGGCCTCGTGAAGGAGGGCGCGCACCGCGCGCAGCTTCGTCGCCATCTCCGCAAGGCGCAGCGCGACCGCCTGGTGCTTGATCAGGATGCGCCCGCCCTGCACGTAGTTCTGCACGTACTCGGCGGTGCGCTCGAAGGCGGCGACGCCCACGCCGAGGTTCTTCGATGCTTGGATGATCTTGCCGGGACGGAAATAGACCCCGGTCTTCGCGAGCGCGTCGTTCTCGACCAGCAGGTGGTCCTTCGGCAGACGCAGGTCCTCGAACACCAGCTCGCCGTTGTTCATGAAGCGGCCGCCGAGCGTCTCGTTGCAGCGCGCGACGGTGAGGCCGGGCGTCCCGCGGGGCACCAGGAAGCTGGAGGTGCCCTGCAGCATGCCTGCGCCCGGTTTGGTGTTGGCGTACACGACGTACAGGCTCGCGTCGTAGCCGTTGCTGATGAACTGCTTGCGCCCGTTGAGCACCCACTCGTCGCCCTTGAGCACCGCGCGCGTCTGCATTGCCGCTTCCGGCGCGTTGTACGGGAGCCAGCGGTCGGAGGCGCCGCGCGGCTCGGTGAGGCAGTGCGCGAGCAGAAACCCCGGGTCCTTCACGATGCGCGGGAACCAGAGCTCCTGCAGATGGCGCGGCGCGACGTTGCGGAGCAGCACCGAGACCTTCCAGATCTGAACCAGTTTGTCGGAAAGCCCCGAGTCGCCGCGCGCGATCTCCTCGGAGATGAGGGCGAAAGTCTGCACTTCGTGCGCAGGATCGAGCGGCACGCCTCCGAACTCCTCGGGGACGCCGAGCGTGCGGATGCCGATTCTGTCCGCCTGCTCGAGGATCGAACGCGGCAGACGCGCATCCGGGTCCATCAGCCACTCGCGCTGCCAGTTCTGGCGGATGAACGGCGTGACGAAATCGTTGACGAAGGCACGGCAGCTACTGCGCATCATGCGCTGCTCTTCGGATAAGCTGCGATCGATCGTGTCCATGACGGATATCTGCTAGTGGGATGTCGAGAGTATTGCGGAGTGCCTCACGTCAGCGGAACAAAATCATATTCGCCGATGCCCTGCAGCACCAGGAACGTCGCCGATGTGTCGCCGCCGTTGATCACCAGGTGCGGGCGTTTCGGCCGCACCGAGAATGTCTCGCCGGGTCCGAGGCGGACTTCCTCCTTCGGGTCGCGGAGGAAGATGCGGATTTTTCCATGGAGGACGTAGAACGCGTCCTGGACATTGTTGTGGTAGTGCCAGGGCACCTTCTGACCCGCCGAGATCTGAATCTCGTTGATCCTGAAGCCGGGGCGTTCTGCGTGCGTCGCCCGCCGCTCGACCTCGTAGAGATGGCTCGCATCTTTCACGGCCTCCATGACGACCTCCTCGAATCACTGCGCCGAAGCAGCCAGTATACCGGCGCGAAGGGATCAAGAAGCTTACTGCAACACCTGCTAAGAATTCCGGGGAATGGCTAGCGCTTCGCCAGTTTCGAGGAGAGACTTGAGGCTGCTCAAGATTTCCGGCCAGCCTTCCCTCACAGTCTCAAGGGTAGAGCCCCCCTCCGGAAACTGGTCGTGAGTCACGGTGAGCTTGCACACCAATCCCATTGGCTCGATCTCGTAGGTCACGCGGGAAGGCCCGTCGTCGATGAATTTCGGCTCGAAGCTGTGCACCAGTTTCTTCCGTGGAGTCACCTCGATCACCACGCCCTCCACGCCGGCGCCGGGCCGCCCGTGCAGTTCGGCCCGGTGCATGTAGTCGAACCGTCCACCTCGCTTGAGCTCGGCCTTGAGCTCGAGGCCCACGTAGTACTGACGCGTGGACTGGGGCTGCGTGAGCGCGTTCCAAAGCGCACGCGGCGAGGTGCGGATGTAGATGACGTTGACCAGTTTCGTCTTGAGGGCACTCATCCGAGATTGCCAATTTTCATAAGGTTCTCCTGCACTTGTCGAACTTTACCGCCATCTTGCCGTGTCGGGACGAAGGGCACTCTGCCTGGCTAATCGAGGGACAAACCCCGGGCTTGACAAGCGAAGCATCAGTACTATAATATTCATATATGAATAAACCTGCCAAGCTACGTTCCGTGAACCCGAGTGCCGCCGATGGTCAGATGATGTATTCGCTTGTCCGGGCCGCGCATGTGCTCGAGTCGCGCCTTGAGGAGGCCTTGGGGCAGGTCGGGCTCTCGTTGGCAAAATTCGGCGCGCTGTCGCATCTGGTTAAGGAAGGCGAGCCGCTGAGCTTGAGCGAATGTGCCATGAAGATGACCTGCGTCCGCTCGAACGTCACGCAGCTCGTGGACCGTCTCGAGGGGGACGGGCTCGTGCACCGCGTGGAGGATCCCGAGGATCGCCGTGCGGTGCGGGCGGTCGTGACCGCGCTTGGCAAGGAGCGCCATGCCGCGGGCGTACGGCAGGTCGAGAAAGTGCAGACGGAGTTCGCCAAGACGCTTTCAGGGATCGACCAGGGCTCGCTTGAGCGCGTGTTGTCGGCGATTAGATAGGCTTTTTTTTAACTGAATAGTACATATATGAAAAATACAGACGCGAAGCTTAATCCGCAAGCCTTTTTTCAACGCTCGAGAGATCACCTACTCCAGGAGAGCACCGTGAAGAATATCTTGTTTGTTTTGAGCAGCCCGCGCGGCTCGAAGTCCTATTCGCATCAATTCGCCGGCCATATCGTCGATGACTTGAAAGCGCGTCACCCCGGCGCGACGGTGGTCGTGCGCAATGTGGCGAAAGAACCCTTGCCGCATGTCGACGAAGCGTTCGCTACCGGCCGGGTGCTGCCGTCGGAAAAACGCAGCCCGGCGGAAGCTAAAGCCCTCGCGTTATCGGACGCGCTGGTGGATGAGCTCGCCGCCGCCGATGTCGTCGTGCTCGCCGTCCCGATGCACAACTTCAGTCTGCCTTCCAGCCTGAAGGCGTGGATCGACCACGTCGTGCGGCCAGGGCGCACCTTTTCCTACAGCGAGAAAGGTCCCGAAGGACTGCTGAAAGGCAAGAAGGCCGTCGTCGTGGTGGCCCGCGGCGGCGTCTATTCCGAAGGCCCCGCGCAGCAGTTCGACTTCCAGGAATCCTACCTTCGCGCCGTCTTCGGATTCATCGGCATCACGAACGTACACGTGGTGCGCGTCGAAGGCGTGGCGATGGGCGAAGAGGCCCTTAAGAACGCGATGGCGTCAGCCAAGGCGCAATCGGAAGAAGTGGTGCGCGAGTTCGCGTGATCCAAGACTCAAACGGAGATCGGTCATGAGCAGTTTGGTGCGCAATTCTCTCAAAGGCGGGCTGTATCTGGCCGCGATCCTGCTGTTGCCCGGCGCTCTGATCGGCGCACCGCTTCTCTGGTGGCTCGGTCACCGCCGAAAAACGCCGCCGCAACCGACGTGGAAAGCATGCTCCTGACACAACGTTGTCAGCAGCCCCGGCGCAAACTCGGCGGCCAATGCACTCACTGCTAATGGCTTTATCGAAAGGAGTTGAATTCGATGCATAACACCCTCAAGACAGCGGCGATCATGCTCGCTCTTGCTGCGCCGGCTTCCCACGCGGAAGAACTGGCGCCGGATGCACTCGTCAAGACCATCTCGATGGACGTGCTCGCCGCGATCCGCCAGGACAAGGACATCCAGGCCGGCAACCCAAATAAGATCGCGAGCCTCGTCGAGGCGAAGATCCTGCCTCACTTCGATTTTGCGCATACGACTCGGATCGCGATGGGCGCCAACTGGCGGCGCGCCAGCCCCGAACAGCGCGAGCGACTCGTCCGGGAATTCAGGACGCTTCTCGTGCGCATGTATTCCAGCGCGCTCGCCAACTACCGCGACCAGGTGATCGAGTTCAAGCCTTTACGCGCCCAGGCCGGCGAGGCGCAGGTCATCGTCAGATCCGAGGTCAGGCAATCGGGGACTCTAGCGGTTTCCATCGACTACGAGATGGAGAAAACCGCCTCGGGATGGAAGGTGTACGACGTCAAGATCAGCGGCGCGAGCCTCGCGGCCACTTACCGCGACATCTTCGCCGAGGAAGTCCGTAACCACGGCATCGAGGGCCTGATCGATTCTCTCTCGAGCAAGAATCACCAAAACGACGCGCGGTCCGCGGCCGTCAACACTTAAGAAAACGGGCTTCACGCCCGCCCTAACTGAAAGAAGGGAGTAAGAAATGAAAGTCAGAAACTTTTATGCGGCTGCCGCTTCGGCACTATCGATGGGAGCCGTTGCGTCGCTCCTCTCCGGCTGTGAGCCCGCGAATTCGCAACCGCACGGAGGCATGCCGCCCCCGGAAGTTGCGGTGGTAACGGTGCAGCCACAATCGGTGCCGGCGACGTTTGAATATGTCGGCCAGACCGCCGGCTCGCGCGAGGTCGAGGTGCGCGCGCGCGTGACGGGCATTGTCATGAAACGCAACTACCGCGAGGGCGCGCCGGTCGCGCAGGGGCAGTCGATGTTCACCATCGATCCGGCGCCTTTTGAGGTGGCGGCTGCGCGAGGCGAAGCCGCGCTCGCCAGCGCCGAGGCGAAGCTTGCGCAGGCGAAGCGCAACAGCGCGCGCCTGAAACCGCTGTTCGAAATCAAGGCCGCAAGCCAAAAGGATTACGACGATGCGGCTTCTGCGGAGCAGGTGGCCGAGGCCGAGGTGAAGACCGCGCGCGCCAATCTCGCGGATGCAAGGCTGAATCTCGGCTACACCCGGGTCGAGGCGCCCATTGCCGGGATCGCGAGCCGCGCGCAGCGCTCCGAAGGGAACTACGTGTCCGGCCCGGACGTGCTGCTCACCACGGTGTCGCAGATCGATCCGATCTACGTTCTGTTCGGCGTCTCAGACGAGGAGCGCGTCAGGCTCGCCCGCGAGGTCGACGCGGGACGCTTGGTGCTGCCCCGCGACGGGCGGTTCGAGGTGACGGTGAAGCTCGCAGACGGCAGCGTATACAGCGAAGCCGGCAAGCCCAACTTCACCGACGTGCGCGTCTCCGGGAGCACGAGCACCAGCGAAGCGCGCGCCGAGTTGCCCAATCCCGCGGGCTTCCTGCACCCCGGCCAGTTCGTGCGCGTCACGTTGAAAGGCGCCGAACGACCTACTGCGATCCTCGTGCCGCAGCGCGCGGTGCTTCAAGGTCCGAAGGGCAAGTTCGTCTATGTCGTCAACACCGAAAGCAAGGCTGAGCCTCGGCCGGTCGAGCTGGGCGACTGGCAGGGCAATGCCTGGATTGTCAGTGCCGGGCTCAGCGCCGGAGACAAGGTGATCGTGGACGGGGTGATGAAAATCGGCCCGGGCGCGCCGGTGACGGTCGCCGCGGCGCCGGACGGTGACGCGGACAAGACCCCGCCGCAAGCGACGGGCAATGGTCCAAAGGGCGGAGAAATATCCCTCGCCGTCGCGAAGAAATAGGGGACGGACATGTTCTCACGCCTCTTCATCGACCGTCCAATTTTCGCTGCGGTGCTTTCGGTTTTCATCGTGATCGCGGGGCTTGCCGCGATGCGTAATCTGCCGATCGCGCAGTATCCCGAAATCGCGCCGCCCGTGGTCACAGTCACGGCCAACTATCCCGGCGCCTCCGCCGCGGTGATCGAGCAGACGGTAGCCGCGCCGATCGAGAACGCGATCAACGGCATCGAGCACATGATCTACATGAGCTCGACCTCCACCTCGAACGGCACGGTGCAGATTCACGTCACCTTCGAGATCGGCACCGACATCGACCAGGCCGCGGTCAACATCAACAATCGAGTGAGGCAGATCGAGCCGCGCCTGCCCGCGGAAGTGCGCCGGCTCGGCGTCACCGTGGAAAAGAGCTCCTCGTCGTTTTTGCTGGTGGCCGCCTTCTACTCCCCCGAGAGCCGTTACGACAGCCTGTACATAAGCAACTTCGTCACGATGAACGTGCTCGACGTGGTGAAGCGCGTCCCCGGCACGACCAACGTGCAGATCTTCGGCGCCAAGGACTACGCGATGCGGATCTGGGTCAAGCCTGACCGCCTCACGCAGCTCAAGCTCACGACGGCGGACCTGATCGCCGTGCTGAACGAGCAGAACGCCCAGTTCGCAGCGGGCAAGATCGGGCAGACGCCCGCGGGCGGCCCGCAGGAGCTGGTCTACACCGTCACGACCAAGGGGCGGCTCGCCGATCCGGGCGAATTCGAGAACATCATCGTGCGCGCCAATCCGGACGGTTCCACGCTGCGCCTGAAGGACGTCGCCCGCGTCGAGCTCGGTTCGAAAGACTACGAATTCATCGGCCGCGTCAACGGCAAGGAAGCGGTGCTGGTCGGCGTGTTCCTGCAGCCCGGCGCCAACGCGCTCGAAGTCTCGAAAAGCGTCAAGAACGCGGTACGAACGCTCTCTGCGCGCTTCCCCGATGGCCTCATCTACTCCGTGCCGTACGACACGACGCGCTTCGTGGAGGTGTCGATCCGCGAGGTGCTCAAGACGCTCGGCGAGGCGATGCTGCTCGTGTTCCTCGTCGTCTTCCTTTTCCTGCAGAACTGGCGCGCAACGCTCATCCCGTTCGCCGCAGTCCCGGTGTCGCTGATCGGCACTTTTGCAGGCTTGTACCTGCTCGGCTACTCCATCAACACGCTCACGCTTTTTGGAATGGTGCTCGCGATCGGGATCGTCGTCGACGATGCCATTGTCGTGCTGGAGAACGTCGAGCGCATCATGCGCGAGGAGCATCTCGATGCGCGCGAGGCGGCGGTCAAGGCTATGAAGGAAGTCACCAAGCCGGTCGTCGCCATCGTGCTCGTGCTGTGCGCTGTGTTTGTGCCGATCGCATTTCTGGGTGGACTTGCCGGCGAGCTCTACCGCCAGTTCGCAGTCACCATCTCGATCGCGGTGGTGATCTCCGGGACGGTGGCGCTGACGCTCACGCCTTCCTTGTGCGTCCTGATCCTGAAGCGCGAGCACAAGCAGCCGGGGCGTTTCTTCGACTGGTTCAACGACTGGTTCCATCGCGTGACCGGCCGCTACGCCGGCGGAGTGGCCTGGATGCTCCGGCGCGGCGGCATCGGAGTGGCGCTCTTTGTCGGGATGGTCGCGCTTGCAGCCGGACTGTGGCGCATCACGCCGGGAAGCCTCGTGCCTGACGAGGATCAGGGTTGGTTCATCACCGCCGTGATCCTCCCCGACGGCGCGACGCTCGAGCGCACCGACCGCGTGGTCGCGGAGGTCGTGGAGGCGATCCGCTCCAACCCGGCCAACGAGAACGCGATCGCATTCACGGGGTTCGACTTTATCGGCGGCGGCTACCGCAACAACGCCGCAACGATCTTCGTGACGCAAAAAGACTGGGACGAGCGCTCCGTCACGACCCCGCAACTCGTCGGCGAGGTCTTCATGAAGACGGCGAGAATCAAGGAAGCCCTGGTGCTTGCCTTTGCGCCCCCGCCGATTTTTGGTCTGGGAACGGCGGGCGGATTCGAGTTCTATATCCAGAACCACGGCGAGGGAGGCCCGGAGCGCACGGCCGAGGTGCTGCAGCAGTTCCTCGCGCACGCCGCCAAGGAGCCGAAGCTCGCTTTTGTCAACACCTTCTGGCGGGCGAACGTGCCGCAGCTCTACGTCGATCTCGACCGCGACAAGGTCAAAGCGCTCGGCGTGCCGATCGGAGATCTCTACGGCACGCTCGCGGCCACGGCCGGCACCTATTATGTCAACGACTTCAACAAGTACGGCCGCACTTGGCAGGTGCTGATGTCGGCCGAGCCCGTGTACCGCAAACGCCCCGACTCGATCGGCGAGATCTACGTGCGGTCGGGAAGAGGCGAGATGGTGCCGCTCAATGCGTTGGCGAGCGTCCGCTACTCCTCAGGCCCGGATTCGCTCGACCGCTTCAACAACCTGCCGGCGGTGAAGCTGATCGGCCAGGGCAGGCCCGGCGTTTCTTCCGGGCAGGCGATCCAGGCGGTCGAAAAGATCGCCGCCGAGGCGCTGCCGCCCGATTTCACCTACGACTGGAGCGGCGCCTCGTTCCAGGAAAAGCGCTCGAGCGGAACCGCGGGCGTAGCGCTCGGGCTCGCCGTGCTCATGGTATTCCTGATCCTCGCAGCGCAGTACGAGAAATGGTCGTTGCCGCTCTCGGTGCTGCTTGCGCTGCCGTTCGGCACCTTCGGTGCGCTTGCAGCGGTGTGGCTGCGCGGATTCAACAACGATGTGTATTTCCAGATCGGGCTGGTGACGCTCCTCGGTCTCGCGGCGAAGAACGCCATCCTGATCGTGGAATACGCGGTGCTCAAGCACCAAGAGGGGCTTTCGACTTCGGCCGCGGCGCTCGAGGCCGCGCGGCTGCGCTTCCGGCCGATCCTGATGACCTCGCTCGCCTTCATCCTCGGCGTGCTGCCGCTCGCGATCTCGGTGGGCGCCGGCGCGGGCGCGCGGCGCTCCGTGGGTACGGGCGTCATGGGCGGGATGATGGCGGCGACGTTTCTCGCGATCTTCTTCGTGCCGCTGTTCTTCAGGCTCGTAACCGACCGCAAGCTCTCGGAGAAGCACACTGCCGAGGAACTCCGAGCGGAAGCCGAGCACGAGCGGGAGCGCTCGCACAAGGTGACCGATGCTCCTCATCACGCCCGGCTTAGCGCGGAGGACACCCATGCGTAAGCTTTCTGCCTTGGGACTCGCATTGCTCTTGGCCGGCTGCGCGGGCCTGAAACCGGATTACACGAAACCTGCGGTCGATCTGCCGGGGGGCTGGCGCGATGCGCCGGCCGATGGAGTGCAGGCGCGGGATGCGCGCTGGTGGAAGGTGTACGGCGACCCGGCGCTAGACGGCCTGATCGACGAAGCGCTCGCCCACAACGCCAATCTCGTGCTCGCGATCGCCCGCGTCGACGAAGCCCGCGCGGCCCTCTCCGCGACAGCGGCCGATGAGCGGCCGCAAATCAACGCCAGCGCGAGCCGCAGCCGCACGCGCATCTCGCAGCGCGGCCCGACGCCGCTTCCGCCCGGCTTCAATCCCGAGAGCAACGACGCCCGGGCAGCGGTGGGCGTCTCCTATGAGATCGACCTCTGGGGCCGACTGCGCAACGCCACGCAGGCCGCGCGTGCCGAACTGCTCGCCACCGAAGCCGCACGCGAAACGGTGCTCATCACACTGACCTCGGATGTGGCGCAGGGCTATTTCGCGTTGCGCGCACTCGACGGGCAGCTCGCTGCCACCCGGCGCTCGCTCGCCGCCCGCAGCGAAGCGCTCGGGATGCAGAAGAGGCGCTTCGAGGTCGGCGATATCTCCGAATTCGATTACCGACAACTCGAAGCCGACGTCGCCGCTGAACGCGCGCTCTTGCCGGTCCTGGAGCTGCAGCGCGCACAGCAGGAGAACGTGCTTGCCGTGCTGCTCGGCAAGAGCCCCAGAGGGATCTACCAAGGCGCCCTCGAGGCGGGAAGCGACCCCGAAGGCCAGACGGTTGCGATCGTCGTGCCGGCGGGTCTGCCCTCGGACCTGTTGCTGCACCGGCCGGATCTGGTTCAGGCCGAGCAGACGCTCATCGCCGCCAACGCCCGCGTCGCAGTGGCGCGCGCAGCCTACTTTCCCGCGCTCTCCCTCACCGGCTTTCTGGGCAGCGAGAGCGTGGCGCTGTCCGGCTTGTTTACAGGGCCGGCCGGAATCTGGCAGGCGGCGCTCGCAGTGGGCCAGCCGATCTACGCGGGTGGACGCCTCGACGCGCAGCTGCAGGCCGCTGGCGCGCGCGAACGCCAGGCGCTCGCGCAGTATCAGCTCGCGATCCAGAATGCCTTTCGCGAGGTGCGCGACGCGCTCGTGGCGCAGGCCAAGGCGCGCGAGCGGCTCGAGGCCGAGAGCGAACGCGTGACGGCGTTGAGGACGACGCTGCGGTTTGCCCGGCTTCGCTATCAGAACGGCATGACCAGCCAGCTGGAGGTGCTCGACGCCGAGCGTAACCTGCTCGCCGCCGAGCAGAACCGCATCGACGCGTTGCGCGCGCAGCGCGCCGCGATTGCCGATCTGTTCAAAGCGCTGGGCGGAGTGTGGTCATAGGCGACCGCGTCATGAACTCAAGAAGCCGGACCCGGCTCAGCTGAGCCGGACGTTTCTCGCCTTTCCGAGAGCTTCCGGATTCACGACGTTGATCGGCGCGCCCGCGGCGTAGGCGTTGATCTGGTCGAAGATCTCGGCGAACGCGATCTCGTGATCCTCGCGTGTCACGTAGCCGAGGTGCGGCGTGCAGATCACGTTGTCCATGTTGAGCAGGGGATGGCCGGTGTCGCGCAGCGGCTCTTCCTCGTAGACATCGACCGCCGCCTTGCCCGGGCGCCCCGCCTTGAGGGCCTCCGCGAGCGCGCCGGGCTCGATCAGCGGCGCGCGGCTGGTGTTGACGATCAGGGCGGTCGGCTTCATCCGGGCGAGGTCGCGAGCGGTCACGATACCGCGCGTGGCCTCGATCAGCCGCATGTGCAGCGAGATGACGTCGCACTCCTCGAAGAACGCCTCTTTGCTCGCCGCGACGGCGCAGCCGTCCTCGCGCGCACGCAGCCGCGACGTTTCGCGCGCCCAGACGAGCACTTTCATGCCGAAAGCCTTTCCGTACCCCGCCACGACCGCGCCGATCCTGCCGTAGCCGAAGATTCCCAGCGTCTTTCCGCGCATCGTGCTGCCGATGCCGGTCTGCCACGTTCCGGCTTTGAGGGAAGTCGCTTGCCTGGGGATCTCGCGCATGGCAGAAATGATGAGTCCCCAGGTGAGTTCCGCGGTCGCATAAGACGGCATGCCGAAATGCTGGTTCGATGACAGGACGATGCCGAGTCGCGTGCACGCATCGACGTCGATGTGCGGATAGACGCTGCGCTGGCTGATGAGCTTGAGCCTCGGCAGGCGCTCGAGCAGCTCGGCGCGGATCTTGGTGCGCTCGCGGATCAGCACCAGCGCCTCGGTGTCCTTCAGGCGTCCGGCGAGCGCATCGGTGTCCTGCACGTGATCGTTCCAGATCTCGACCTCGTGGCCGGCCAGCTTGCCGAAAGCGTTCAGCGTGCGAAGAGTGTCGTGATAGTCGTCGAGGATGGAGATTTTCATGATTTCGCGAATGAAGGGTGGGTCGAGCCGATCCGAGCATCCCGAAGAGTCTGGGGCTTCGATGGACAGAAGTATTTTCGCCATCCCCTTGTCAACGACGCCCGTAACCCTCATATTAGCAACGTCGAATTCGATTTGGGTCAGTCCGCGGCCTCCCCTAGTGGCTGCTTCTGGTTTCTCCCACGGATAATTTGATGCTTCGCACACATCCGTGCGTAGCGACGCCATCTATGGAGAGATTCCATGCCTACCGGCACCGTAAAGTTTTTCAATTCCACCAAGGGGTTCGGCTTCATTCAACCCGACGACGAATCCAAGGACGTGTTCGTGCACGTTTCGGCGATCGAACGCGCCGGACTCGGAAGCTTGAGCGAGAACCAGAAGATCTCGTACGAGCTCGAGCGAGGGCAAAACGGCAAGATGTCCGCGGTCGATCTGAAAGCCGTCTGATTTCCTTCGCGGGTAAGGGTTGAAGGAGTATTGGCATGACGAAAGAAGCCTTGATTGAAATGGAAGGCACGGTCAACGAGGTACTCCCTGATACTCGCTACCGCGTGACGCTGGAGAACGGGCACACGGTGATCGCCTACGTAGCGGGCAAGATGCGCAAGCATCGGATCACCATTCTCGCTGGGGACAGGGTCAGCCTCGAGCTGACGCCCTACGATCTCACGAAGGGGCGCATCAACTTCCGGCACAAGGACGAGACCCCCGCGGTGCGCCTGCCCCCGCGCCGGCCGCAGTACCGGCGGCGCTAGGCGGCCGTCGCGGTGCGACCGGTCGGCGGCGCGAAATTTCCTGCTGGGAACCTTCGCTAAGGCGAGGAAGGAGTTCTAGTCCGACTGTGTTGAGGGTCCGCCTAAAGGCACCTGTTCGGAAAGCGGCCGATGGAAGTAACCGGCTCGGAAGCCCTCCGAATAGTCGTCGATTCCCACTATGGCATGTATGGGGGGCGTTTTGTGCCGCTTGCGGAATGTTTCTCCATCGACATAGCCTTTGGCGCTGGGGAGCGGCCAGCCGTACTGCTCGGCCAGAGCCTGCGACTTTTCCTTGAACGCTACGATGCCCATGAAGCCTCCCTATATAGTTCTTAAAGGCTAGACCCGAATATTCAAAGAACGGTGTTAAAGCCGTCGGTGTTCCGCGTAGTCCTTTCGGCTCATGCGCACGTCCCGCGGTGAGATCCGCGATCCACGAGGAGAAAATGAATGAAAATCCGAACGCTAGCTTTTTCGGCTCAGGCACTTACTCTCGGCGCGCTGCTCGCGGCTTCTCCCTTGTCCTTTGCAGCGGAAGCCTCGGGCGGAAAAACCTCGGCGAAGGACGTCTCCAGGAAAGCCGGCGTGACGGGTCGGGCGATCAAGGACTACACGGTGGCGCAGCGCGACGAGGCCCTCAAGCAGGCGAAGGCCGCGCTGGATGACGTCGACGCGCGCATCCGCCGGATGGAAAGGAAGTTGGACAACGAATGGGACAAGATGGATCAGACCGCCCGGAAGAAATCCCGCTCGGCCCTGAACGCGCTGCGCAGGGAACGCGGCGAGCTCGCCGAATGGTACGGCGGACTCAAGCACAGCTCCGCGGAATCGTGGGAGCAGGTCAAGGCCGGATTCGTGGGAAGCTACGAAGTCCTGAAGAAATCCTTCGCCAAGGCGAGGAAGGAGTTCTAGTCCGTCAACAAACCCGCTGCTCGCTCCCGTGCTTCGCCGGCCTTTGCATGCGGGACGTTCTCATCCGCTAAAACAATTTATTACAACTCGGCTTGCTGAATTGCCCTAAAAGGCTTCTGCAGCGCAGGACCGAAACAAACTGCGCGGGGGAACAAGGAGGTGCGAGCCATGCGGAAGGGATTCATCGTTTTTTCGGTGCTCATGCTGGCCATCGTCGCGGTGGACGCTTCGGGGTAAATGGGGAGCAGGCGCGGGGGCGGGCGTGGCGGCGTGGACCGCTCCGCCAAAGCGCAAGAGAAGTCGCAGAACAGCGTCGATCAGCTCGCACTGATCCTCGCGGAGCTGCAAGAGGATCTCAAGCTCACCGCGGACCAGCAGGCTGCCTGGGACGCGTACGCCCGCAACTTGGAGGCGCTGGCGGCCGACGTTGCCCGCGAGCGCGGCAGAGCAAAAGAGGTGATGCGGATGAAAGTGCTGCAGCGCCTCGATCATGCGGTGGACGTGGCGCGCGATCGCCTCACCGCGGTGGAGGACATCGCCGCGGCGGCGAAAAAGCTCCACGCGGGACTGACTCCCGAGCAGCAATCGATGGCGGATCCGAGGCTCGCGACGGCCATCGTCGCCGCGGCCGACTCCGGTTCCGCGAACTCGGACATCCGGCTCGGACCGCCAGAAGGGCGGAAGTGAAGATCGACCCGAAGCTCCATGGTGGATTCACGAAAGACCCAGCATCGGCCCGAGCGCCGCGGCTCCGTCCCCGAGCAAAGCCAGCGCGACTAGGCCTACCACCCAGAAGGCGGGGTATTCCCAGCCGCCGTCCTTGTTCGTAAACTGCCAGCCGGCCTTGCCGTGAACCATCACGATCGTGCCGAGCATGAGCGGCACCAGCGCGAGCGCCACCCAGCGAGTCTCGATGCCGAGGATGAGCAGGACGCCGCCGCCGATTTCCGCGGCGATCGTCAGGTACGCAAGCTCGCCCGGGAGGCCGAGCGATTTGAAATATTGGGCGGTGCCCGACGGAGTAAATACCTTCACCTTCACCCAGGCATGGGCGAGAAACATCACGCCCAGCGCGAGGCGCAGAAGCAAGGCCGCAACCGCCGCCTGTTCGGGGTTCGTCATCTCAAATCCTCCTCTGGGGTGGAACCGCGACTATCTTATGCCCATCCGTTGGGGCTTTGCGAAGCCTTGAGAACCGCTATCGGCCATCCAGGGCGATCCATGCCACCCTTGATTTCGCTTCCGCCAGCGCGTCTTCCGCCGTAGTGAACGCCCGATGCGAGTAGCGATGAAGCGAAAACCAACCGCTCACATCCTCCGCATCCCTGCGATATTCCTCGAAACCGAATGTGCCGTCGTCGCGCACGAAAATATCGACGCAGTGATCGCCTGCGGCGTTTTCGAGAGAGGTCAGAACCTTGATGGACGCGGGCATTCCGGAATTAGCTCGACCCTGCCCCCGCTAGCCGCACACCCCCACCCACCCGCACGCGCTGCAGAAATCGCAGCCGTCCTTCCTGATCACCGCGAGGTTGCTGCACTCGGGGCATTTCATGCCTTTCATCTTCGGCGCGGCGCCGGGCGCGGGCGGCTCCAGCACGCCCATCGCCTGCACCGGGTAGCCTTCTTCGTCGAGGATGCCGAGCATGGCGTAGCGATGGATGATGAGGCGCGCGACGTACGACACGGTCGAGGGCCAGTTCTGCTGCTTGCGCGAGCCCGGCGTGTACGCCATGAAGTCGCCGAGCGGTTCGGGGTAGTTCAACAACTTGCGCAATTTCATCCCGATCCACGCCGGATCGACGACGCGCATGTCGAGCGACAGGATCTTGCACAGGCCGTCGAGCGAGCGCGGGTATTCGCCCGAAAGCCACATCGAGTAGGGGCGCGTGACGCCGTCGGGGAGCGTGATCTCCTTCAGCCCGAGCACGAAATCGTCGCGCCCGGCAGGATTGAGCACGTCCACCGTCCAAGACATCGTGCCGTCGGCGCCGGTCTTCGGCTCCTTCAGGCTGAACATCGCGTCGAGCACCGGGCCGTGCTTTTCGTCGGGCAGTGCGCTCAGCTGCTCGCACTGCCAGCGCACCAGCTGCGCGACCGCTGAGCACAGGCTCGGCATGCGCCTCTTCTCGCCGTGCGGCGGAAAGGGCATGTCGAAGGCGTCGTCGCCCGAGGTCTTGGCGAGCGTCTCGAGCTTCAGGCGCAGCCACGCCGCGTCGTTCGCGCGCATGTCCATCGAGAGGGTCTTTGCGACGGCGCCGAGGCCGCGCGGCTGCTCGGCACCGTTCACCCACGCCTCGAACGGATGCGCGCGGGTCTCGTTCTCCACGTGCCCGACGAAGAGAGCGAACTGCCCGTGCGGGTGCTCGATCATGTAGGTCCAGGCCGGGTTGCCCCCGGCGAGGTTGGGTCGTCCCGGCCAGCGCAGGGACGCGAGCACGGGCTCGGGCACCGCCTTGATCTCGATGCGGCGGTTGCGGTCGCTGCTGATGAAGTCCTGCGGTCGGGACTCCTGCCCCACGGAAAGCACCGACCCGATGATGTTATTCGGCCGATAAGTCGCGAGCCCCTTCAGCCCCGACTTCCATGCCTCGAAGTAGAGGCCCTGGAAATCTTCGTAGGGATAAGTCTCCGGCACGTTCACCGTCTTTGAGATGCTCGTATCGACATAGGGCGCGACCGCGGCGACCATCCGCTCGTGCGCGGAGGCCGAGAGCTCGAGCGCGGTGACGAAGTAAGGGGGCAGGGCGCTCACGTCCCCTCCGTCGTGCTTGTACAGGCGCCAGGCGTAGTCCTCGACCGGGAATTCCTTCAGCGTCCCATCGGCCATGCGCTTCTTCCTCGCGTAAGTCCAGGAGAAGGGCGGCTCGATTCCGTTCGAGGCGTTGTCGGCAAAGGCGAGGCTGATGGTTCCCGTGGGTGCGATCGAGAGGAGGTGCGAGTTGCGCATGCCCTGCCTACGGATGAGCGCCTTCAGCTCCTGCGGCAGGCGCGTGGCGAAGCCTGAACCAGAGAGGTACATGTCGGCGTTGAAAAGCGGGAACGCGCCGCGTTCCTTGGCGAGATCGGAGGAGGCGCGGTAGGCCCTATCGCGCATGAACTCCGAAATCCTCGCGGCCGTCGCGCGCGCGGCCTCCGTGTCGTAGCGCTGGCGCAACATGACGAGCGTGTCGCCGAGGCCCGTGAAGCCCAGGCCCACCCGGCGCTTCGCCATCGCCTCCTCGTGCTGCGCCTTGAGCGGCCAGGCGGTGACGTCGAGCACGTTGTCGAGCATGCGCACCGAGACTTCGATCACTCTTCCGAAACGCTCGTAGTCGAACGCCGCCTTCTCGGAGAAGGCGTGGCTCACGAAGCGGGTGAGGTTGATCGAGCCGAGGCAGCAGCAGCCGTAAGCCGGCAAGGGTTGTTCCGCGCACGGGTTCGTCGCCTCGATCGCCTCGCAGTAATTGAGATTGTTGTCCTGGTTCATGCGGTCGAT
>Ga0137381_10001393_pt1 | contig 16236 bp, 18 predicted proteins | sample SagtaG_16_FD_104808 | JGI IMG/M metagenome (GOLD analysis project Ga0137381, IMG submission 104808) | Vadose zone soil microbial communities from Sagehorn Ranch, Mendocino, California, USA - Sage2_L_115_16 metaG | ecosystem: Environmental > Terrestrial > Soil > Vadose zone | place: USA... | reverse complement strand
CTTTTTGTGATTTACACGATCGTGCCCATCAACTAAGAGGGCCGGCCCCTGCGCGCGAGGCGCGGCCCTCGGCTCCCCTGAGGAGGGTCAGGAAGGAGTTGCGGACGGTGACGCCTTGGTTCCGCCACCACCGCCCGGAACCGGCGCCGGCGAGGTGACGGTTGTGGTGTTCGAAGGCGCTGAAGATTGCGACCTCGATCCAAACCAGTTCCACTGCGAAAAGCCGAAGAACAGCTGGATGAGCATCAACAGCGCGAGGATCGCGGCTGCAATTCCAGCGCCGACCCCCGCTGTCGTCCCGTCAGTCTCCACCACTTCGGAACCCGCGGGGCTCCAGTAGCGCCGGACGCTGTATCCGCCGGCACCGACGAGTGCGGCGAAAACGAGAACGACGAGCAATATGAACAGTAGCGCTCCCAAAACGATGACCTCCCCTTCTTGATCCGGGGCCCACGCATCTGCCGCATGGGCCTCATAGGGGTAACGCCCACAACCGCGCGGACTACGCAGCGCTCAAAACGTCTCGAGATCGTGATCGAACGACATCAAAAATTGCGTCTAAACTCGCGCGCCTCTCGTGGACGGTCTCGGTAGTGGTGGCCCTCTACGTCGTGGTCGTCCGCTTCCTTCGTCTGAAAGCAGAGAAATGGCCGCCGAGCCGCTTTACGAACGAAGGCCGCGCGCTCGGCGGCGCGGCAGGCGGCTCAGGATCCTTGCCTTCGTTGATCACCTCGATCGGCGTGCGGACCTCCCTGGACTCGTGCATCGGAGTGGCAATGAGGCCCTTGGCGATTGGCCGCCCGAGGCGGAACTGGTTGAAAACCGCACCGAGCAGGATGAGCTCGCTCACGACGTAGAACCACGCCGCGAGGAGAAAGAAGAGACCGAACTGCACGCCATACGTGTTGAAGCCGCCCGCCAGGCGCACATACAGCGGAAATCCGAGCGAGAAGACTTCGATGAGGATGCCGGCGAGAAGCGCCCCCGGAATCACGTCACGAACCATGAACGTGCGGTTCGGGACGAACCGATAGAGCAGCGTGAGCAGGCCGACCATTACTGCTGAACCGACGATGAAGCCGGTCACCCACGCGAACGGGAATACCACAGCCACCGCGTTGGCCGCCACGGTGATGCCGACCGCGATCACCAACAGGATCATCATCACCAGGCCCATCAGCTTCTGCCTGACCATGTCCCGCTGCTTTGTGCCGAAGATCTGGCTCAGAGCGAACTCCATGGTCCCGAAGATGCTGCTCGCGCTCCACAGCAGCCCAACCAGCGACAGCACGCCCAACCACCCGGCAGATTGCCTCACCCCGTGAACCGCGTCGAGCAGCTGTGGCTGCGCGCTGCCCGGAAAAACTTCGATGATCAAGGATTCGGCCTTTGCCTCGAGGCCCGGATCTCGAATCGCGAATCCAACCAGCGAGAGGACTCCGAGTATCAGCGGGAACATCGCCAGCATGCAGGCGAACGCCAGCGCTGAGGCGTATTTGCTCGCCTGGCTCTGGCCGTAAGCGACCAGGACCCTGATGGGCAGCCAGCCCTTGATCCTTTTGATCATCCGGGCTAGTGGCTCGCGCCTCGGCGCGGCCTCAGGATGCGCGAAGCCAGCGCGCCGGCCGCGCTGACTGCGACCGTGGTCGCAACCTTCTGAGCCATGGTGCGCCAGGGGCCCGAGGCGCGCGAATCATCGGCATCGGCGACGACGACCCTGACCGTCGGAAGCCGGCGCCGTAGCACCCTGGCCACGCTCTTTGGCAGATCACGGATCGAGCCGGGCACCGCGTCCTTCATGATCACCGCCGGCGTCCGACGCCGCGTGAGCATGTAGATCGCGACTCCCGCCGCGGCGGCGGCCGCCAGGCCGGCGCCGGTGATGATGGCAATGCGCCCCACCCGCCGAGCACCCGATGCCGCTCGGCGCTCGAGCACATTCAGGTTCGCGTCGAGGTGCTGCCGGGTCTCGGTTATCTGCCGTTCGATCTGAGCCGACGAAGCGCCCACGCCTTGGTCTCCTTCAGGCTGTCGAGAGTCCGGGTCGGCAGCCTCACCTTCAACCGCGACTTACCGAACAGGTAGAGCACGCCCGCCAGCACGAGGTAGGCGAACGCCCAGACCACGGCCGCCTGCCAATGCCACGGCACGGCCACAACGACCGCCACGGGCAGCGCGACCAGCACAGCAAGCATCACCAGGGTGCCCGCGGCCGCCATCGCTCCTACCGCGATGGCGTTCGTGATCGCGAGCTCTTTCAGCTCCTGCCGGGCGAGCGTGACCTCGAGGGTGACCAGCCGCTGCACGCCCTGGACGACATCTGCCGCCAATTCCCGCGAGGTTGCCTTGGTTTCGGTGGTGTCCATTTCCTATATGAGAACGCCCCGCAGCATACTGCGACCCGGCAGCCGAGATCAGACCGGGAGACCGTGTTCCGCCACCTGGTATGCCGTGGCGACATCTGCGACCAACATCACGGCTGCGGCTGACCAGCCGATGATCTTCGTCGGCAGTCCGTTGACGTAGTCGCCCATCAGCTTGCGATTCGCCGTCAGCAGCAGCATGAGGACGATCAGAAGCGGGGCGATGAGACCGTCGAGCACCTGCGAGTAGAACAGGGCTTTGATCGGATCGATTGCGGAGACCGCAAGCTCCATTGCCACCAGGAACGACAGGCCGATGACGACATAGAACTGCGGCGCGTTTTGCGCATTTCGTCCAAGCCCTCGACGCCAGCCCGCGAGGCCGGCCACACCAAATGCAGCCGAGGCCGCCAGCACCGGGATGGCGAGAAGGCCGGCCCCGATGACGCCCACCGCGAATAGATCCGTTGCGTAGCGCCCGGCGAAGGGCTCAAGTGCGCGGGCAGCATCGGCAGCTGTCCTGATGCTCATGTGATGCGTGTAGAGCACCGTCCCGGTCGACACCATGATGAAAAAGGCGGTGACGTTCGACCAGATCATGCCCGCGGTGATGTCGATGTTCCGCTGAGTCATCCCTTGCACGCCGCGCCTCTCCTCAACCTCTCCGCTCGCCTGCCAGAAGAAGAGGTATGGAGTGATCGTCGTGCCCAGCAGGGCGACCGAACCAAGGAGGTACGCGGGCGACAACGAGATGTGCGGCACCAACGTGCTCAGAACCACATCGCCCCAATTCGGGTGGGCAAGAAGCGCGGCGAGGATATAGGTTGCGAACACGGCTACCAGCCAAAGCAAGTATTTGCTCAGGACCCTGTAGTCCGTGAATATCGTCACGTAGGCCATCAGGCCCGCGAGCGGAACCACCCAGAACACGAACCCGACGCCGGTCACCAGCTCCAGCGCGGCCGCCATGGCGAGCAGGTCGGCGCCCATCGTGATCACGTTCGCCACCACCATCAGCAGGACGGCGGGGGTGGCGACTCGGGCGCCATACGTGTTGCGGAGCAGAGTCGCGAGATCTGTCTTGGTCACGTTGGCGACCTTGGCCGATATCTGCTGGACGACTATCAGCATCGGTGTCGAAAGCAGAAGAAGCCAGTTCTGCGCGTAGCCCACGGTGCCCCCGACGATCGAGTACGTGGCTATGCCCGCCGGGTCGTTGTCCGCGCCACCGGTGATGACGCCCGGACCTATGGCTCTGACGAAGTCGAAGAAACCCAGGTCATGCTTCCGGCGCCGGTGCGGCTCCGCCGCGGACACCTAACGAGTCCTGCGTGCCGGAACGGGCGGCGTGACCAGGGTCCAGATGCTGCGCGTGTCCTCGTCGAGCAGCTCGCGTGCTTCGAACGCGTCGGTCTCGTCGACGCGAGCGATCAGGACGCCATGCCCGCTGGTGAGAGCCTTGCGGGCGTCGGCGGCGAACGCTCCGATCGACTCAAGGACCTGCTCGTCGCCGGACGTCAGGGTGCAGGTTGCCTTGGGCCTGAGCCGGCGCTGCTGCCGCAAGAAGGCCAGTGCGTGCTCTGCGACCGACCGGTTGGGAAAGGCGGCGACGATCGTCTGGTCGAGAAGCCCCCGTCGCTGGTCGTGTCGCCTGACCGTCAGCCTTCGCGCATCGATATCGTCGATTCCCAGTCCCAGGTATCGATGCGCTTCGGCGATCACTTCCTCGCGCTCTCGAGGCGATTTGAGCTCACCAGACACGTGCAGGACGCCGGCATGAAGCTTGACGTCGACCGCATCCCCGTATAGAGGATGGGCCGGGCTGGGCTGCCCCACGAGAACGCTGGTCCACCACGACTCGATCTGCTCGTCACCGCGTGCTCGCCCCACTTGATTCCGGAACGCCGGCCTGCGAGGGGTTACCGGGCCCCTGAGCGTTACGGTTTAAGGATGGAGCACGTCGCGACACTTCCTCAGATACTGCCGCCCTCGGTCGACCGGCGCCTGTTCGAAGCGATCCACGGTCTTCCGCACACGCCTCGCAGCGACCACTACATATCGCTGGTCTCGGACCTCGGCGAAGGCCTCGGCTGGGTGGCCGCCGGGGTCTGCGTGGCCTGGCTCGGCGGTACCAGAGGACGCCGTGCGGGGATCGCCACCGCCCTGGCTTCGCTCGGGACGACTTACGTGGTGCAGCGGATGGTCAAACCGATCTTCAGGCGGCGGCGCCCGTTCGTGAACCGCGAGACCATGGTCGTGGGGATCCGCACGGCCGACGCGTCGTTCCCATCGGGCCACACGGCCTCATCGTTTGCCGCCGCAACCGCCCTCTCCACGTTCTATCCGAACGCGGCGCCGCTGGTCTTCACCCTCGCGACCCTGGTCGGGGCGTCGCGTGTTCACCTCGGCCACCATTTCCCGAGCGATGTCACTGCGGGCGCCGTGATCGGGGTCGGGACGGGGACCTTTGTGGCCTGGCTTCTCAAGCTCCCCAAGATCCTGTGATCAGGGGGGCAGGATCACCTTCACGGCACTGACCTCGGCCGTCACCGTCGCCGGCGTCCGGCCCACCAGCATGTTGTCGGCGTAGACACGAACGCGGGGTCTGGTGCGCACCGACACCTTCTGAAAGCGGAACACCTGGCCAAGTCCCTCCTCGGCGTGCTTCATCAGCAGGGCCGAAGCCAGAGCTCGTGCCGCGATGTCAGACCTCGTGCGCCCGGCGAGCACGGCAAACTCCAGGTAGTGATCTCTGGGCGTGCTGTCGCCCACGGGCAGCTGCGAGCCGATCGAGGATGTGTTGGTGAATACGAGCGACATGGCGGAGCCGCTTCCGTTCAAGTCGCCTTCCAGCTCGTACGAAAAGCGCTTGGCCGAGAGCACTGACCCGAGGTCGGTGGCCAGCGAGCCGTACTTCCGATCCTTGAGCGTCTCCCCCAGGGCGATTGTCTCCCCGAACAGCCCAACCAGGCAGGCTTCGAGGAACACTGTCCCGTTGACGCGCCCAACCGTGATGGGCCGCGGCCGGCCCGTCATGACGACCTCGATCTGCTTGTCCAGGCCCGCCGGCAGGCCTAGCGCGAGCGCGAAGTTGTTGAAGGTCCCCAAGGAAACAATGCCCACCGGGTGCTTGGTGTCGGCCAGCTTGCGGACCACGAACTCGACGCTGCCGTCGCCGCCGGCCACGACGACGCGCGCGCGGGGGGTGATGAGCCTTTCGAAATCCAACTTGGGGTCGAAAGAAGTCACGAGGTAGTCCGCGAACATCGCTCGTAGCCTGCCTTCGACCTCTGACGTCAGGTTCCCGGCGCCAGTGCTGAGGATGAGCAGGCGGCTCGCCTTGCGCTGGGCCGCCTTCTCAGCACCGGCGCGGGCGGCAGTTTTCACGCCCATATGGTGGAAGAGCCCGGCCCTTGCAGGCCAGGCTCCCCCACCCGATCAACGCACCGGCCCCCCATACCTACCTGATCGCCGCCGGCCATATGCTCAATGCATGGTCATCCGCAGCGACCTCGACGGCCTTACCGACGCCCAGGCACGCCGAGCTCTCGGAGGGCTGCCTCGGTCCGACTACGAGATCGTCATCAAGCCGCTCCGATATCGGACGTCCCCGCACCTCGCCGCCCGCTGCGAGTTCGAGGAACGCCGGATCATTCTCCAGGTGCCGGTCCCGTTCCGACCCTTCAAAGAGCCCGTCATCTACGCGGCGCGCCGTAAGAGAGGGCACGGGCTGCGCTTCGCCTGGGCGGCCGAGAGCGTGTCGTTTCGACTGCGCCGCGAAGTGCTGCGATTCCTCTACTGCCACGAATGGATGCACTGGTACCTGAAGGAGGTTCTCGGCAAGCGCTCGGCCGCCGAAACAGCGTGCGACCGATTCGCGCTGCGCAATTTCAGGCGCCGCCGAGTTTCCACAGCGGATGCCGACGCCGCCCTGCGCCGCCGCGCACCTGCACGCGCGCGACCCTAGGCGCGAGCCCCGACCGCCGCCTCCTCCCTCTCGAGGTCGGCCAGCGCGGAGCGCTCGATCTCGGCGAGGCTCTTGCCGCGATCCCGTTCCAGGACCTTCATGCGCTTGTCGAACTGGCTGCTCGCGAAGTCGATGTAGGTCTGCATGCGCTGCCCGAATGGCGGGTTGGTCTCGTCATAAGCGTCCCAGAACTCGGTCACCACGCTCAAGGCGGGGCCAAGCAGCTCGTTCATGCGAAGGTTCATGACCTCCCAGCCGCCTGGCGTGGAGTTGATCAGGCGGTTCAACAGGAAAACTCCATAGCGGATGTGACGGCTCTCGTCGCGAGCGATGAGCCTGATGCCTTCGAGCAGGCCTGGCAGCTTGCCGGTGGTCTCGAGCGACTGCCGGAAACCGTGATACCCGGTCTCGGCCAGCACGCCCTCGATGACCATGTTGTAGGTGACCGCCGCGCGGATCTGGGCGCTTGCCGAAGGATCGTCTTTGAGCCGGCCGAGGGCGGCGGGGAGCTCGACCACGAACAGATGGCTGTAGCTCGGCGTGAGGAACCGGCTCAGATCCTCGCGAGCGGCGGCCACATCGTCCAGCCAGCGCCGGAACAGCTCGACGTGCTTGGCCTCCTCCCATAGAAAGGACGTGAGAAAGATCTCCTCCTCGAGACGCCCCTCCTGGGCGACAGCCATGATGAGCGGCAGCAGGTCCTTGGTGACGCCTTCTTCGCCTGCCTGGAACAGGGCGACGGTCCTGAGGATGAAATCCTTCTCGACCGGGGTCATCATCGACCAGTCGGAAGCGTCGCGGCCGAGGTCGATGGCCTGCGGGTCCCAGGTGCCGAGTCGCTTGGCTTTCTGAAACAGGCGCATCGGTACCGAATCCCAGTCGAGCCCGCGCGCCGAGATGGTCGTATAGCCGGCGCGGGTGCCGTCCCCTGTTTTCATGTCCTTACTTTGCGGGACGAATGTAATCCTGTGGGACGCGAGATAACCATCAGCCTAGTTTCGAGCTGCGGCCTTTGTGGTCATCGCTGATCGAGCTCGCCAGCTTGATCAAGGTCCTGGCCGCCGCGCTCGACGGCTCGGTGGAGACAAGGACCTCTCCCATCACCGCCGCGCGGTCGAAGCGCGCGCCGTCATAGGCGATTTCCATGTTCATCGGCCGCTTGACGACCCGCTCGGCGTCGGCGCGGGTGACCATCGTCTGGGGCCGCGGGTGGTTCAGGACGAGGCTGACGCGCGCGGGCGGGATGTCGAGCACCTTCTCGAATATCTGCAGCAGTTCGGCGGTGTCCTTGAGCGTCGGCAGCTCCGCGGTCACCATGACCAGGATTCGATTCGCCCGTTCGAGGACGCCGAGCGTGACCTCGGTCATGGCCACGCCGAGGTCGACCACGATGTAGGTGAAGGTCTCCTCGAGGACGGCGAGCGCCCGCTGCACCAGCATCGGCGTCACCAGCTCCGACTGCTCCACACGCAGCGCGCTCGGCAGGACCACCATGCCGGTGTGGTGATGCAGGCCGGCGCCGAGGACCGCCTCTTCGAAGTGGTTCTCGTCCGGGCGCTCGCAGAGAGCCAGGCAGCCGGTCGGCACCAGGTTGGCCACCAGCGCGGCATGGTTGTACGGAAGGCTCAGGTCGAGCAGCACGCAGTCGCCGCGATGCTTTTGGCCGAGCGCCGCGGCGAGGTTGACCGCAATGGTGGTCCGGCCCGCGCCGCCCTTGACGGCATAGACGGCGACGATCATCCTGCGACGCGGCTCAGAAAGTTACTGACCTCGGCCGTCAGCACGGCCGGGCTCACCGGCTTGACGATGAACCCCTCGCATCCCGCTGCACGGGCCGATCGTTCGTAGAGGGGCATGTTCAGGCCGGTCAGGGCGACGATCGGTATCGCCGCCGTCAGCGATCTGGACTTCAGCTCCCGCGTGAATTCGAGCCCGTCCATCCCGGGCAGGCCGACGTCCATGAGGATCAGCGAGGGCTTGCGCCTGGAGATCGAGTCGCGCGCCTCCTCTGCAGAGGCGCTGCCGGCGACTTCGAAACCAGCCGTTTCGAGCACGGTCGATGCGAGCATCAGGCTCGCGGGATCGTCTTCGACGATCAGGATCAGAGGCGTCTTCTTCTTCGTCATCGGCGTTGGGCTCGGCGCGCCCACACTACGCGGACGGTAGGTACTTGCGCACCTCCGCGGCGAAGGTCCGCGTGTTGATCGGTTTCGAGATGTAGCCCGAGCAGCCCGCCTCGAGGGTGCGTTCCCTGTCCCCGAGCATCGCCAGGGCGGTCAGGGCGACGACGGGAATGCCCGCCGTCTTCTCGTCCCGCTTCAGCTTGCGCGTGAGCGAAAGCCCATCGACCCCTGCCAGCTGCACGTCCATCAGGATGAGGTCGGGCGCCTGCGTGATGAGCATGTCGAGCGCTTCCTGCGAACTGCCGGCCATCTCAACGCGGAATCCGTCTCGCTCGAGCACCGCGCTCGCCAGGAGGCGGTTTGCCTCGTTGTCGTCGACGATCAAGATCATCGCCGTCCCGCTCATATCGCTGAGGGCGAGGAATCGACGACCTGGCGCAGCAGGCCGAGCAGGTCGGACGCGCCGGTCGAGCCGCGTCTGAGGATCGTCGATACGTGCCCGTTGAGCTGGCGGATGTCCGCTTCGGTGAGGCTCTTGGCGGTGAGGACCATGATCGGAGTCGACTTCGTCGCTTCGTCCGCGCGCAGCGCCTCGACCACGTCGAAACCCGTGACCTCGGGCATCATCAGGTCCAGCATCACCAGGTCGGGCTTGCGCGACCTGGCCAGCTCGATGGCCTCGCGTCCGCCGCGGGCCAGAATGACCGCGAAGCCGGCCGGCTCGAGGATCCGTTTCAGCCAGTCGCGGTTGGCGGCCTCGTCGTCGACCACCAGGATGCGCGGCTTCTCGCCTGCTTTGCGCCCGAACTTGATTCGGCTCAAACGGTTGACAAGCTCCTTGGCGGGCACCGGCTTGACGAAGTAATCGAGGGCGCCGAGCGCGATGCCAAGCTCGGGGTTGTCGACGACACTGACCACGACCACCGGGATGTTGCTCGTGGCCGCCTCCCGCTTGAGGCGGGTCAGCACCTCCCACCCGTCGAGGTCGGGCAGCAGGATGTCGAGCGTGATCGCGGCCGGCTTCCGCGCGACTGCTTTCGTGATGGCGTCGTTGCCCGTGCGAGCCACTTCGGTGCCGAAGCCAGCGCGCTCCAGCTGCCGCGTCAGGAGCTCGGCGGCGGCCGGGTCGTCCTCGACCACGAGGACCAGAGGGCGAGACGAATCTCCAGTGCCTGTAAATACTTCCGGTGCCCCGGTCCGCATGCCCTCGCCGCGAGCCGTGAGCGGAAGCTTGATCGTGAACACGCTGCCCTTGCCAGGCTCGCTCACCACCCGGACGTCGCCACCGTGAAGCCTGGCGAAACGGCGCGTGAGCGTGAGGCCGAGGCCGGTCCCCTGCTGCGAGCGGCCCACTCCTGAATCCACCTGCTGGAACTCGTGAAACACGCGCTCCTGATCCTGGCTGCCGATACCGATCCCGGTGTCGGTGACGGAGAGCTCGACCCCGTCGGCGAACCGCCGGGTCTCGATGGTCACGATCCCGCCCTCCGGCGTGAACTTGACCCCGTTGGACACGAGATTGAGCAGCATCTGCTTCACCTTGCCGGGGTCTGCCGTGATCTCGCCGGCTCCGCCGTCGGTGATCTTGAGCTGAATCTTCTTCTGGGCTGCCAGCGGCTCGACAGTGCTCGCCACCTCGCCCACGATGTCTTTGATGTCAACCGTCTGCAGCCGCAGCTCCATCTGGCCGGCCTCGATCTTGGAAAGGTCGAGGATGTCGTTGATCAGGCCGAGCAGATGCTTGCCGCTGGAGTGGATCTGCTCGAGGAACCGCTTGCGAGTCGCCGGCGGAAACTGCCCATCGCCGGAGTCCATCAACAGCTCGGAGAAACCGAGGATGGCGTTGAGCGGGGTGCGCAGCTCGTGGCTCATGCTCGCGAGGAAGACGCTCTTGTGGCGGTTTGCGTCTTGCAGCTTCCGGTTGCTCTCTTCGAGTCTCACGATCAGGTGCCTGCGATCGAGGGCGGTCGCGAATGCGCTCATGAACTGCTGGACCCGGCGGATCTCGTCCGCCCCGAGGGCCGGCGTGAAGGGCCCGGACACCACCACGAGCATGCCCGCGCCCGACAGGCCTTCGATCGGCAGCTTGAGCACGGTGTGGCCGGACCCGCCGACGACCGTCCGGGTGACGCCCTCGGGGATGCCCTTCACGTCCGACTGAAGGTCGCTGACCTCCTCAGGCGAGAGGCTGCGCTGCGCGGTCAGCGACCCGTCGACGTCGAAGCTGGCGGCGCCGGCGCCGCCCACCAGGCGCATCGCCCAGTCGAGCGCGCAGTTGGCGAGCGCGTCTCGGTCCTCGCCCAGGAGCAGCTCCTCCATGAACGCGCGGAGCCCCTCCTCCTCCGACGCACGCCATTCCCGGCGCAGCCAGGCGGGCGGCGAAAAGCTGACATAGAGCAGCGGGACGATCGCGATGACGACCAGCTGCGTCGCGAGCTCAACGCCCTGGTTTCTGGGGCCGGCGGCGAGGGCCGCCAGCAGCGCGAAGACGAGGATGCCGACAATTCCGGCGAACCCGAGGCTCAGCGATCGCAGCCGCCACGCCTGCACCGCAGGCAGGTTGCGCGCCACCAGCCAGAACCGAGCGATCGGCTCCAGGACGGAAACCCCCCATACGGCGACGATCAACAGGGCCGCGACAGTCTGCACCTGCACTGGGGCGCCGATCAGCTGGGCGCCAAAGAACAGCACCAGGCCCACCACCATCGCGCTGACCGCAGCGACGTGCCAGGCCCGTGGCAGCGGGATCAGCGAATCTCTGAACCTCAGCAGCGCGTAAGCGGAGCCGACGAACAGGATCAGGTCGAGATCGCTGAGTCCCGGGACGGTGACATGGAGGAGCTGGGGAAGCCGGCCGAGCACCGAGACGAGCGACAGAAGGATGATCGCCAGGCCCAGGTATCCCTGGGCGCGGCCCCGGTGACGGGCCCAACCGACCGCGACCGCAACTCCCAGCATGACGAACGCGACCGTTTGCAGGTTTTGCAGGAACGCCAGGACGTCGGTCACGAGGGTTCGCTCAGGCCGCGCCGAGTCTGTGGATTGCGGGCATCTCGCCCACGAAGAGCTCCACGACCTCAGGGTCCCACTGGCGTCCGGCACCATCTATCAACACCGCCAGCGCCTGGTCGACGGGGAGCCTGGGCCGGTACGGGCGGTCGTTGACCAGGGCATCGAAGGCGTCGCAAACCGAAACGATCCTGGCCAGACGTGGGATCTCCCTGCTGCGAAGGCTGTCGGGGTAACCGCGCCCATCGAAGCGCTCGTGGTGGTGGCGGATGATCGGCAGGAGGCTCGACGCGGAACGGAGCGGCCTGACGATGTTCTCGCCGATGATCACATGCGAGCGCATGCGCTCCGTTTCCGCCGCGTCCAGCGGCCCGGGCTTCAAGAGGATCGCGTCGGGAACACCGATCTTGCCGATGTCGTGGATGATGCCGCCCCGGTAGAGGGCGTCAAGCGCCACCTCGGGCAGGCCAAGCCTGGCGCCGAGATGTCGGGCCGACTCGGCTACGCGCTGGGTGTGCTTCTCGGTCAGCGAGTCCTTCGCCTCCACCGCGGCGGCCAGTGAGAAGATCACCTGCTCGGCGCTGTCGAGGGTGTTGTACAGGGCCTTCAGCCGCAGGGCCGACCTGACGCGTGCGACGAGCTCGACGCGGTCGACCGGCTTGGCCATGAAGTCGTCTGCTCCCGACTCGAGTGCCCGCACGCGATCATCGGTCTGATTCAGCGCCGTGATCATGACCACCGGCAGCAGCCTGCCGCGTGGACCCGCCTTTATCCGGCGGCACACCTCATATCCGTCGAGGCCGGGCATCTGGACATCGAGAAGAACAAGGTCGGGGGGCTGGGCCTGGATCTGCTCGAGTGCCGATTCGCCGTTTTCCGCCATGCGAACCTCGCAATCGATGCCGGCCAGGTAAGCCTGGACGAGCTGGCGGTTGGCCGCGCCATCGTCAACTACGAGTACGACCGCCATGTCATGGCTGCCCGACGTGAGGGGCTGTTAAGTGTGGCACGAAGCAGAAATTGTAGTCGCTAACATTTGAGATAACGCCTTCTTAGCCTTGTCTCCGAAGTGTCTGCGCTTGGCGTCAGGCCGAGGCGGAGCGATCCTGCCGGGTCGCCACCGCGCCTCGCCCCGGGACGAGGTGTGTCAAGGCCAGGCGCAGCTGGCGGTTGGCTCCGGCGAGGTCGCCTCGCTTCTCGAGGATCTCGGCGTACTGGACATGGCATCTGCTGAGGCGCTCCGTGGCGCCGAGCCCGTCCAGGATTCCCCACGCCTCGCGGAACTCGATGTCGACGCGAGCGTTGTCGCCACGCTCGGCGGCGATACGGCCCATCCAGATGTGGCAGTCCGCGAGGGTGGCCTGCTCGTCGTGTCGCTCGGCAAAACGCCGGGCTTCCACGGCGAACCGTTCCGCCTCGTCGAGCCGGGAACGGGCGATCTCCAGCTCGCAGAGGCTGAGGAGCACATCCGACTTGCCCGCTTCGACACCGGTCTCGTCGAAGAGGACGACGGCGCGGTTCAGGTGGCCTTCGGCGTCGACGAGATCACCGCGCCGGATGAGAACGATGCCCAGGTTGTTCTCCGAGCGGGCGAGCGACAGGCGGTCGTTCAGCGTCTCGTGGATGGTGATCGCTCGCTGCGCGTAGTACTCGGCCATGTTCAGCTGACCGATCTCACCGTAGGCGCTGCTCAGGCCGCCATACATCATCGACAGCCGGCGGAGATCCTGGACGACCGACCCGGTCGCGATGGCGCTTTCGTAGGCCTCGATGGCGGCCTTCCAGTCCTGGTTGACAGAATGCACCGAGCCGAGCACGAAGAGCAGGCGGGCTTCGGTGGTCTGCGGGACGGGACGGAGCGAACGGCACAGCTCCAGGGCCCGCTCGGCCAGGCCGAGCGCGGTGGGATCCTGCGCGAGATAGGCGGCAGACGCTTCGTGGCCCAGACACTCCGCGGTCATCAGGCGGTCGCCCGTGTTCTCGAAGTGGCTTCGCGCGGCAGCCGCCAGGCGCCGTGCCTCGGCCGGCTGCGCGAGGCGGAGAAGCGCGTAAGCCATGAGCGCCTTGGTGCGGGCGGTGGTTTCGGGATCCTGCTCCTTGGCGAGTATCTCCCTGCCGGCAGCCACCGCTGCTTGTGGATCGTTGGTGGCGAGCAGGAGCTCGACCTCGAGGGTCGGCGCCGACGAACGGGGCTCCATCGTGGAAGGCCGGGCCAGAAAGAAGTCCAGTGGCCGCCCTGTACGCTCAGCGATCAGCTTCAACGTCTCGATCGAGGGCTTGGCCTTGCCAGTCTCGACGAAATAGATCGCCGTGCGGCTGATGGTGTTGCCCGCGACCTGCGCAAGGCTCAGGCCGGCTTCCGCCCTTGCCTGTTTCACGGAACCGGGCCGGATCTCGATGCCGTGGCGGCGACCCCGTCGACCCGAAGGACGCCGACCTGGTTCGGGGCGCGCTTCAAGTTCCGGCATTGCGCGCCAGCTTATCTGACCCCATGGGACTTGACAACGATCGATTAACGCCGCTTATACCGTTTCCGGTCGATCAGCAGCAGTGCGGAACCGGACCGGCGGCAACGGTCGTCGCCAGCGCGATCGCCATCGTCGCCGCCAGAATTGCGGCAAGCATCAGCTTCCTCATCGATCTCACCTCCTCTGCGCAGCGAGCGCCAGGAATCGCGAGAGATGGGCAGTACGAATTCGGTGGCTGGTCGCGGCCACCAGGCCGGCGACGGCGGCCGTGAGCTTGATCACGGCGAGCAGCGTTAAGCAGGCTGCGGCCGCAAACTCGAGTGGTAGTGTCGAGCCGATCAGGATGGTGACACCAACCGCCGCAGGCAGGATTGCGAGGGCACACGCGGCGACAGCGACGGCCAGCAGCGTCACCGGGCGCGCCATCCGCGTTTCGCCGGCTAGCTCCTCCTCCTCTCGCTCGTTCCCACCGAATGCGACCAGGGCGCCAGCAATGTTAATTCAAACTCCGCATGAATTAACATACGGTTCCCGATAAGTGGCCTGGCAAAGTTCCCCCGCCGACCTCGCCCCGGGCGTGCAGGCGATGAGGACCGGTCCCGGCGGCTCCTCCTCGACGGCGCTTGTCCTTTCTGTATGGCGGCGCGCGCTCACGCAAGAATGGAGACGTTTCGCGCTGGCGGCCGCGCTGGTGGCCATCACGTGCGCGGCCTTCCTCGTCTGGCAGAAGTTTCGCTTTGGCGGCGATCAGGTCACGATCGCGATCGACGACATCGGCGAGGGCGTCGCCGCAGGCATCGCGGCGATCAGCCTGGCGGTGGCCGCCATACGGTCGACCGGACGAATGCGCTTGGCCTGGGGGCTGTTGGGGGCCGGCGCCGCCAGCTGGTGCATCGGCGAGGCGATCTGGTCCTGGTACGAGGTCTTCCAGAAGATGACAGTGCCGTCTCCTTCCGCTGCAGACGCGGGCTTCTTGTTGGAGATCCCGCTCGCCCTAGCCGGTGTCCTTGCCCTCACGACGGCGCCGAGCCGACTGGCCACCCGCGGAGAGGCCGTGCTGGCAGGCGCGATCGTCGCCCTGTCGCTGCTGTTCATAGCGTTGTCGCTTGGCCTTCGCACCGTCTACGACCAGTCGCAGCAGTCCCAGCAGGCGACCTTCATCGGTCTGGCCTACCCGATCGGCGACATCGTCATCATCACCGTGCTGATCATCGCGTTGCGTCGCGCGAGCAGGTCGCAGATCGGCCGCACGTTGCTCTTGATCGGCGGGCTGACGGCAATCGCAGTCGCCGACAGCGCGTTCACGTACCTCACAGCCAACGGCTCATACGGAGCGATCGGCAGCATTCTCGACATCGGGTGGGTGATCGGCTTCCTGCTGATCGCGCTCGCGCCGTTGTGGCCGTCGCCGGCCGTCGAACGCGATACCCAGGAGGGAGCGATCACTCTGTGGCAGCTGGCTCTCCCCTGGGCGGCGACCTTGGCCGCGGCAGCGGTGGCGCTGAAAATAGCGGCCTCAAACCAGGGCCTGGACCAGCTCCTGACCGCGCTGGCCGGCGGCATCGGGGTGCTGTTCGTGGCGAACCAGGTGCTGACCCACAGGGACTCGCTGGACCTGCTTACCAACAGCCGCAACGCCGAGCTGCAGCTCGAGGCGCGGACGTCCCTCCTGAACCAGGTGATCGTCCAGGCTCCCCTCGGCATCGCGCGCGTCGGCGTCGACATGAAGATCATCGACGCCAACCCTCGCCTCGCGGTGCTCCTGCGCACGAAGCCCGCCGACATGATCGGTCACCCTGTCGCTCAGTTCCTGCCCCCTGAGGAGATGCAGCGGGTGGTCAGGACCTTTCAGCCGCTGTGGAACGGCGCCGTGGATACGATCGAATCAGACAGCAGCGCGCTGCGCGTGGATGGCTCGTCGACCTGGCTGCACTGGAGCGCGTCCTCGATCAAGCGACCGGGGGGCCGCACCGACTTCTTCCTCGTCATGTTCGAAGACGCGAGCGCCGAGCACACGGCCCAGGAGGCGGCCATGGCCAACCTTGCCGGTCTCGAACGGCTCAGCCAGCTGAAGAGCGAGTTCGTCTCCCTTGTGAGTCACGAATTTCGAACCGCGCTCGTCGGCATCCAGGGTTTCAGCGAGATGATCCGAGACCAGGATCTGACGCCTGTCGAAACCAAATCGTTCGCAGGCGACATCAACAACGACGCTCTGCGCTTGAACCGCATGATCACCGAGATGCTCGACCTCGACCGCATCGAGGCGGGCCGCATGACGCTGAACATCGCGTCTGTGGACCTCAACG
>Ga0137381_10001389_pt1 | contig 16254 bp, 13 predicted proteins | sample SagtaG_16_FD_104808 | JGI IMG/M metagenome (GOLD analysis project Ga0137381, IMG submission 104808) | Vadose zone soil microbial communities from Sagehorn Ranch, Mendocino, California, USA - Sage2_L_115_16 metaG | ecosystem: Environmental > Terrestrial > Soil > Vadose zone | place: USA... | reverse complement strand
TCGGCGCCCTCGGAGCGCTGTGGCTCCGCCGCTTCGAGCTCGACGTCTTCTCGCAGATCGGCCTGCTCATGGTGATCGGCCTCGCCGCCAAGAACGCGATCCTCATCGTCGAGTTCGCCAAGGTCGCGTACGAGCAGGGCATGCCGCTCGTCGACGCCGCGCTCGAAGGCGTCCGTGTGCGTCGGCGCGCCCTCTTCATGACCTCGTTCGCGTTCATCCTGGGCTGCGTGCCGTTGTGGATCGCCGCCGGTGCCGGCGCGGTGGGACGCCAGATCCTCGGCACCGTCGTGATCGGCGGGATGCTGACCGACACCCTGATCGCCAGTCTCTTCATCTCGGTGAGCTTCTATGTCAGTGAACGCTTCCGCCGAGAGCCGGAGAAGGGTCGGCTTCCGGACGCGGTGCCCGCCCCCATCAGCGGGGGGACGAACGGCACGGCGTCGGCCGATGGGAAACAGCCATGACACGCTCCACGAGCCAACAGATCGTCTCCGGTGTCGTCGCGGCCGCGCTCCTCGGCGGCTGCGCGATCGGTCCGAACTACAAGCGCCCGTCCGTGGCCGAGCCTCCGACGTTCCGGGGCCAGGCGACCGCGGAAGCTGCGTCGCTCGCCGACGCGCCCTGGTGGGAAGTGTTCCAGGATCCCAGTCTGAAGGCGCTGATCCAGGAGGCCCTCCGCAACAACTACGACGTGCGGATCGCCGCCGCGCGCGTGCAGGAGGCCCGCGCGAATCTCAGCGTTGCTCGATCGGACCTGTACCCGTCGTTCGACTACAGCGGCGGCGTGTCGAGGAGCAAGATCGGCCCCGGCGTCCAGGGACGACCCGGCGGACCTGTGCCGAACGCGACGAACTTCTATTCCGCCACGATGTCCGCGTCGTGGGAGCTCGACATCTGGGGCCGCATCCGTCGCTCGAACGAGGCGGCCCGGGCAACGCTGCTCGCCACCGAGGACGCCCGGCGCGGCGTCTGGTTGACGCTGGTCAGCGATCTGGCCCAGGCCTACTTCGAGCTGCTGGCTCTCGACGTGCGCCTGCAGATCGCCCGGAACAGCACGGACGCCTACCAGCGCACCTACGATCTGTTCCTGGATCGCTTCAACCTGGGCGCCGCCTCGAAGCTCGAAACGTCCCGGGCCCAGGGCGCGCTCGGCGAGGCCCAGGCCAACATCCCGCAGCTGGAGAGCGACATCGTCGCCAAGGAAAACCAGATCAGCATCTTGCTGGGGACGACTCCCGGCCCGATTCCCCGCGGCAAGCCGATGTACGATCAGCCCGTCGTGCCGGCGGTGCCGGCCGGATTGCCGTCGACGCTCCTCGAGCGGCGCCCCGACCTCCGCCAGGCCGAGCAACAGCTCGTGAGCGCCAACGCGCGGATCGGCGTCGCCAAGGCAGAGTTCTTCCCCAAGCTGAGCCTGACGGCGCTGTTCGGCACGGCCAGTCCCGAGGTCTCGGCCCTCACGGGGGGGTCGGCGACGATCTGGGCCGTGGCGGGCATGTTCAGCGGAACGCTCTTCAACGCGGGCCGCACCCTGGGGACCTATCGCGCGTCCATCGCGCAATGGGAGCAGGCCCGGCTTCAGTACGAGCAGGCGGTCCTCGGCGCGCTCCGCGAGGTCTCGGACGCGCTCACCGCGCTGGGCAAGCTCACCGACGCCGAGACGGGACAGGACACGGCCGTGAAGGCGCTCGCGGAGGCCGTCGAGCACGCCACCGATCGCTATCGGCAGGGGTTGGCCAATTACTTCGAAGTGCTCGAAGCCCAGCAGCAGCTCTACCCGGCCCAGAACACGCTGGCGCAGATTCGCCAGAACCGTCTCCTCGCCTACGTGCGGCTCTACAAGACGCTCGGCGGTGGCTGGAGCCTGACGGATGCCGAGTGGGCCGGTCAGGATGAGGCGGGGACCCGGGGAGGTCGATGATGAGCCGGCAGGCCGTGGAGCAGGCGCTCGGGAAGCTCGTGCTGGACTGCGAATTCCGCGCGGCGTTCTTCAGCGACCCATCACTCGCGGCCCATCACGCGGGCCTCGATCTCACGGACGGTGAGCGCGAGACCCTCGCGCTCATTCGACCCGGCGCCCTCGCGGCGTTCAAGCAGTATCTGGACCGGAAGCGCACGATCGCCATGCTCCTGGTCTCGGAGTCCGACTGAATCGACGAAGAGCCAACCCGCATCATTCATGCAAGGGGAGCACGCACCGAGGAGGTCGTATGCCAAGCCGCACAGCCGAAGCAGAATGGAAAGGCGATCTGGTCAAGGGCAGCGGACGCCTCGCCGTGGGCAGCGGTGCCTTTCAGGGACCGTACTCGTTCAAGTCCCGGTTCGAAGACGGTGAATCCGCCACGAATCCCGAAGAGCTCATCGGCGCCGCCCATGCCGGCTGCTTCACGATGGCGCTGACCGCCCAGCTTTCGCGCGCGGGCTTCGCGCCGACGCGGATCCACACGCGCGCGACCGTGACTCTGGCGAAGGTCGGCGACGCGTTCGCCATCACACGGATCGATCTGGAGACGACCGCCGAAGTTCCCGGCCTCGACGACACGACGTTCCAGCGACACGCGCTCGACGCCAAGCAGAACTGTCCCGTCTCGAAGGCGCTGGCGGGGACCGAGATCCGCTTGACCGCGAAGCTCGCGTCGTAGCGAGACGTCACGACATGGACGACGCCGTCCAGGGGCTGCTGCAGTATGGCTACGTCCTGCTCTTCGCGTTCGTGCTGGCCGAGCAGGTGGGGCTTCCGGTGCCGGCCGTGCCCGTCCTGCTGGGCGTGGGCGCGCTGGCCGGCGGCGGGCGCATGAGCCTGACGCTGGCGTTCGCCGCGGCGCTCGCCGCATCCCTGCCACCGGACGTCATCTGGTACGAGCTCGGACGCCGGCGCGGTGCTCGTGTTCTCGGCCTCCTCTGTCGCATCTCCCTCGAGCCGGATTCGTGCGTGCAGAGGACTGAGAACCTTTTCATGCGGCGCGGGCGCAAGGCACTCCTGATCGCGAAGTTCTTCCCGGGGCTCAGCACCGTCGCGCCGCCGCTGGCGGGCATGGTCGGGATCGCGCGCTGGCAGTTCCTCGCCCTCGACGTCGCGGCCGCGATCCTGTGGGCGGGAGCGTGGATGGGCCTCGGCTACGTCTTCAGCGATGCGCTGGAGCTCGTGGCGTCACGGGCCGCTCGCCTCGGCAACGTGCTCCTCATCGTCGTCGGGGCGGCGCTCGCCGCCTACGTGTGCGTCAAGTTCGTCCAGCGCCAGCGGTTTCTCCGTAGTCTCAGGGTCGCGCAGATCACGCCCGAGGAGCTCAAGGGTCGTCTCGACATCGGTGACGAGACGCTCGCCGTCGTCGACACTCGCTCCGTGCTGGACGTGACCGCCGCGCCGTATGCCATCCCGGGCGCGCTCTGGATTGCCGCCGAGGACATCGCGCGACGACACGGTGAGCTCCCTCGCGGCCGCGAGCTCGTCCTGTACTGCTCCTGACCGAAGGAGGCGACGAGCGCCCGGGTGGCGCTACAGCTGAAGCGGAAGGGCATCACGCGGGTGCGCCCTCTCCATGGCGGTCTCCGTCTCTGGATGGACCACGCATTCCCCGTCATCGACATGAAGCAGAGCCTCGCCGGAAGGCTTCCCTGATCGCGGCGGGCGGCTCCTCCGTGATTTGCCGCAGCCGCGGATCCAGCCGATCGCGTGTCCTAACGTAGAACGAGCGTGCGCTGCATGATCGTCCCGCCGCGGTCGAGTTGAACCTGGACGGTGTTGCTGTCGGGATCGCGGCGCATGTTGAGGAAGGCCATGAACACGCCGCCGGCCGGGCCGTGACCGTTGACGGCGAGAATCCTGTCATTCGCCTCGATCCCGACGGTCGTCGCGGACTTCGGATTCGTGATGGTCAACCCGTCGGCGGTCAGGATCCCATCGACGAGCTCCGACTCGATCTCGTAGCCGAAGCGTCCGGAAAAGAAAGTCGGCCGGACCTTGAGAGCGCCCGTCAACGTCGGCAGCCGGTCCGCGAAGCTTCGGACGTCGATGTCGTAGCGCTCCGGCTCGCTCGTTCCGGCGCCCGGCCGCCGGACCACGCGCCGGCCGAGCGCCGTCGGCTGAGGCGTGGTCCGTCCTCCGTGATCCGAGGAATGAACGGCGTCGATATCGGCGTGGACCGACGGCCGTGACGACTGATGAGTGGCACGATCCAGCAAGCCGATCGTAACGGTGAATGCCGCGGCGATCGTGAACGCGACGACGGCGGCTCGCCGCCGTCCGACGCCGCGGCAGCTCACGAGCACGACGGCGGCCAGCAGCGCGACGAGGGCGCTGGCGGCACCGACCAGCACGACGAAGGCGAGCCGGGGACTGACGAGCGCGACGTGCGCCGTCCAGATCACGGGGCGAAGCGCAGCGCGCGTCACCACTTTCAGGCTCTCGTGGCGTGCCACCACGCCGGCGAACGGCGGGCTCACGCGATAATACGCGGCGACGAAGGCGCGCCCGGCGGCATGCGGGACGAGCACACGATCGCGGAACGTGCGGAGCGTCACCACCTCGCGCGCGAGCGGTGACCCGAACGCCGCGGTGGCGATGAAGCACTTGATGCCGCCGGACGAGCTGCGGCCACCGGTGGCCGTGGTGACTTCCGTGACCTTGACGGCAAACCCATCAGTCCCGCCGCCGAGCGCTGCCTGGACGGCGCCCGGGGTGAACGGAAAATCGCCCGACGTCGTCTCTCCGGCGAGGAACACGTTCCCGGCGGCGTCGACGGCGAGCGCCAGGCCGAAATCGTCGCCGGTGCCGCCGACGAAGAACTCGGCACTCGGCGAGGTGAACGCCGGGTCGAACACGATGATGAAGGCGTCCGTCAGCCGGGGCGCGGCGCGAGTTTCGGAGCCGGAGACGTAGACGTTGCCCACAGCGTCCAGACCGATACTCGTGCTGACACTGGGCAGCGCCAGGTCGGGGTCACGTAAGACACTGTTCAGTGTGCCCGTCGGCACCGGGCGCGAGAGCGCGATGACTGTAGCCGTCGCGTTCAGCTTGGTGAGGAACGCCTGCGTGGCACCGGTGAAGTTGGCGAAGCCGACCGTGACCGGAAAGCCCGCCGGCGAAGCGCCCCCGGATGACGTGCCGCCTGTCACGTACGCATTGCCGCCGCCGTCGACCTGGATGGCGAGTCCCTCATCCGCGAGGGTTCCCCCGAGAAAGGTGGAATAGCTCAGCAGGCCCGCCGGCGTCAGCTTGGTGACGAAGACGTCGGTCACCCCGGCCGCTTCTCCCACCGGTCGGGTGGCTTGGACGACACCCGCCGTTGTGGGGAAGTCGGCGGGCGGCAAAACGCACGGCAGGCTGGCACATGTGGTCGAGCCGGTGATGTACGCCGCGCCTGTGCCATCGATCGCGATCGCATTGCCGACATCGGTTCCGGCTCCGCCGAGATATGTCGAGTACGTGAGCGCCGCGCCGGTGACGTTCAGCTTGGTGACGAACGCGTCGCGTCCGCCGGCGAGCGTCCCCTGAAACGCGCCCAAGGTCGGAAAGTTCGCCGAGCGCGTCCCGCCGGTGACGTACGCGTTCCCCAAGATGTCGATCGTGATTCCGAGACCGACGTCCGGGCCGGAGCCGCCGAGATATGTTCCGTAGACAAGGAGGGAGCCGGTGGGATTCAGTTTCACGACGAACGCGTCGAATCCACCGCCGCCGAACACGGTCTGGAACGCCACAGGACTGGTCGGAAAGTCGGTGGAGGCCGTGAAGCCCGTGACGTACACGTTGCCGGTCGCGTCGACGGCGATCCCTCGACCCGCGTCATCGCCGTCCGTTCCGCCAAGGTAGGTCGAATACGTTCTCGCGGTGAAGGTGCTGTTGAGCTTTACGACGAATGCGTCGATTCCACCCCGCGGTGTCTCCCGAAACGCGCCCACCGACGTCGGAAAGACGCCCCCGCTCGTGTTGCCGGTGAGGTAGACGCTGGCTGAAGCGTCGATGGCGATCGCGAACGCCTGGTCGGTGCCGGCGCCGCCGACGTATGTGGCCAGCGCGATCGTGGGATCGATGACGAGGGGCCGGCGCGCGTCGTAGCTGCCGACGTGGAATCCGACCGTCGTCCGGTTCTCGAACGCCCACCGGCCCGCCACCTTGCGCCTGGCGCGCTCCGAGGCCTGGTAGACGAGCGGCTTGCCGAAGCGAAGCGAGGTGCCGCCGACGTGCAGCACGAGATCGCCGGTCCCGTTCAGCTCGAGCCGGTCCACGCCGTCGAACATCAGCCGGATCGCCCGCGGATCGGCGCCCGGACCGACGACGAAGTCGTATTCGAGCTGCCGCTCCTGGGTGCCGTAGTAGACCAGGTCGATGCCGGGGTAGATGTCGCGATAGGCCACGCGCGCGTACGTCGGCACGTTCGTGCGCCAGCGGCTGGGATCGCGGCCGATGAACGAGTGGCTTCGCCCGGGCAGCTCGTCGAGCCCCTGGATCCGAGCCGCCGAATTCGCGCCGACGAGCCGCATGCGAACCGCGGTCCGTCCCGTCGAGAGCACGGTGTCGGTCGCGGTGAGGAACACGGTCAGTCCGCGCGTGCGGGCCAGGAATTTCACGCGCGCGTCGCTCTGCCCAAGGTTCGGCTCGAAGCTGAAGGGAAGCGATCGATACGCTTCGGTCAGCCGGGCTTGGGTCGCCTGGTCAGCCGGGGCTGCCCCGGACGGCAGGCTCGCACTCATCGCCGGCGTCCCGAATATCGTGACGGTCAGGAACACGAAGAGACCCGATGCCCTTCTTACCTCCGCGCAGAAGGTCATGGCGGTTGATGGTGGCACAGGCTCGCGGCGTATCACAACTCTTTTATGGGGTTTTCGGGCGCGTTCACGCTCGTCGAGACTCAGTCAGCCTCCCGATCCTGTCCATCGCCGACCGGGACGACGCTCATCCGGCGCATGACGCAGTCGTACTCGATGACGCGCATATCCTCGGCGTCGAAGGTCACCGGGAAGAGATTCGTGAGCTCGAAACCGAGCGCGGTGTAGTACGCGATGGACTCCGCGATGCTCCACATCCCGTCGTAGATCGGGATGATCGAGACTTCGGACTGCAAGGCGACGACGTCCGCGAGCCGCAGGCCTGCTCCCGCGAGGACGTCACGATCCCAACCCTGGGTATCCATCTTCAGAAACACGCGAGGGCGCTCGATCCCGGCGGCGAATTCCGCGTACAGGCTCTCCAGCCGCTCGACCCGGACCGACTCCGTCCGGCCGTCCCAATGCGCATGGGGAAAGCGCTCCTGGCAGTAGTCGTTCGGCCGAAGGAACGAGGCGAACATCGTCGAGTCAGGGACGTTGATCGGCAGCGTGCCGGCCTCGCGCCCAAGCGCGACGTTGTACCCGCGCCAGTGCGGGTCGCCCGCCGCCACGCGCTGCAACCGCGCGAACGAGTCCGGCACGGGCTCGAACGACACGACGCGGCCGCCGTAGCCGGTCTGACGCAAGAGCTGGTAGAACTCGCCTTCGTGGGCGCCGACGTCGAGGACGCAGTTCACGGCGAGTGTCGAGAGCAGTCTGCGAATGTGCCGTTCGTGCGAATGCAGCGCGGGGAAGCGCATGATCTGGTAGCCGAAGCGCTTGAAGATGCGCTGGATGCCACGTTTGAGGACCCCCCGTGGGCCGACCGCCGACTGATCGCCCACGCCGGCCGAATCCGGGAACCGGCGGGTCATGAGCCTCCCCCCTCCCCTGCGCATCTTCGTCAGCGGCCTCTCCCATGCGAGGGCGAGGCAGAATCGAGTTCGGTCGAGATCATCGCTAGCTCCACCAGCCCGCGCGCGGCGCGGGGCTCCGTCCGATTTCCAGAGATCGTCAGGCGACGGTGCGGCGAGCGAGTCTAGCGAGCGGGCGGGGAGCGGGGAGCAGGGTGGAGCGAACCGTCGTATGGCTCCGCGGGCGTCGGCTCCTCGCGGACGACGGCGAGAACGATCTGAGTCGGTGGTTGATCGACCGTCTTCCAGGTGGGGATGGCGACGGCCGATCCTACAGCAATGACGACGTCATCGAAATCGCCGTCATCCCAGAACCCGCCGACCCACGTCGGATCAGGCGGGCTCGCATACGCCAACGAAGTGAGCAGGAGCGCGATGGTAATGAGAACCATCGCCACGACGGGCCGTATCAAGTTCACGCTCGTGAGCCTAGCGCAAACATCGCCGGTCTTCAATCGGCGAGCTGAGAGGGCTGTGGATCAGGCGCCGCGCCGCACGCGGTAATCCACGTTGTCCCTTACCCACTTCCAGAGGCGATCCTGGTTGGCGAGATCGGTATCCGGCTTCATCTGGGCGCGCCAGCCCTTCATGACGTCGTACTCCACCGCCCAGAAGCGCACGCGGTCTCGCTTCACCAGCTTTCGCCAGTTGTCGCCGACCTTCGGGCTCGCATAGACCAGGCGGACGGTGACGTTCTTCGAGAGGTAGTCGAGGGGGCTGAGATCGATCTGCTGGTATGACGCGGGCGAGCCCGACTTGATCCTCGCGTCGTGCACGTCGGGGACGCCGTCGCTGACCACCATCACGGTGATCGGCGCCAGGACGAGATTCCGCTCCCTCACGGTGCGCGCGATCTGCTCGAAGAAGACGTTGAAATCAGTGAGCGTGTCGGTGGACGGGAACCACTTCCGGAGGTCCGTCTCGAGCTGCCTGACGTCCTTGTTGTTGAACTCGTGGATCGGGTGGAAGGACTTCGGCTCGCGGTTGTCCTTCCCTCCGATGGCCGTCACGAAGAGATCGCGCGGCTTCGAGAGGCCGCCGAACTCGCGCATGTGACCGTAGAGGTAATGGGCGACAAACGTGAGGGCGTCGTCATAGGCGGATCGGAAGGATCCGCTGGTGTCGATGCCGACGAAAAGCGTCGACCGCGGCGGCTTGTTGTCCTCCGCCGCCGCCGAGACCACGACGGCGGCACTGATGACAGCGACCGCGACCAGGCGAGCGGCGAGCGAGATGCGCAGGCGACTCATAGCGTCGCCTGCTTCCTCGGCGTCGCCTGCATGTGCAAGGTCTGTAAAATGTGCCAGGTCTGCGTGATTTCACTGCGGTCCTTGAAGGGTAGCGAGAAGACCTGGCGGGAGGCCACCAGGACCATCCCGAAGTTGAGCGCGGCCGCCGTGATCTGCAAGACCGGCAGCACCAGGTAATCGACGAGCTCTTCACTTCGAGCGTGGAGCCACTCGATCTCCTTCTTGAGCTCCGCCACCGGCTGCCGCCACCAGGGGGGCTCCGGCGTGGCGTTGGCGGGGCGCGGGTGGGCTTCGTCCACCAGCGGCCTGCGGGAGATGAAGGCGAGCATCGGCGGTGTTCCGTACTGGCCGAACAGGAACCACGTCATGCCGCGGATACCGACCCATCCGAACGCCGACAGCCCGAGCGTGACCGTGAGGCCCATCTTCATGCCCGTCTGCTGCGCGATCCACGGCGTCAGCGCGTCGATGAGCTCCCGGTAAAGGAACATGACCTCGAAGAACATCACGAACAGCTCCACCGCGACCATCTGGACGATGAACTTCCACTCACGCTTCTTCACGGCGTCCATCAGGGTCTGGATGCACGCGAAGCTACCCATGATGAGCAGCAGCAGGAAGAAGTAAAGGATGGGGCCCGTGTAGCGTGCCGTCGACTCGCCACCGACGAGGTCGGCGAGGAGCTCGGTCACGGTCGGCATCAGCGTGTAGCTGAAGATGGCGGCTTCGAGCACGCACCAGAAGATGAGCATCACGAACGCGATCCAGGGCACCCCCGGCGTGAAGTAGGTCTGCGTCATGCGGCCCGTCATCGTGAAGGGCATGAGCGCGATCTGGCGGATCACCTCGAGCACGAGCTTCGCCACGAAGGTGCTGAACGCCACCGCCCATCCGAGCGCCACCCCGACGAACCGGAACATCCCCACCCAGTACAGCCAGACGGCGCGCACGGCATCCCACCACGTCAGCATCATCGTCGGGATGAACTGCGCGCGCCCCGAGCGGAACGGCAACGTGTAGAGGGAGAGCTGCGTGCACCAGACCGCGGCGATGGCGAGCAGAGCCGGGAAGACGAGGAAGAGGTACTTCGCGACGACGAGCCACAGCGGACCAGGGGCGAAGAAGAAGTCCCACAGCATGTGCTGCATGCGCGGGATCCACGCCAGCGGCGCCATCAGCACGTCCACCGGCTGACGCCAGGGTTCTGGAATATGCTGAATCAGCTCGAACATTCACCCCTCCTTGTGCCCGGCATGGGCGAAAGAGCACCTACCGCGTAGCAAGCCTTCGGCCGTGCGTGTAAGCCGCTGATTCGGCGAAGATGATGACCGTTCGCCGGTGGGCTTTTTGGCATCCCGCGAGCGAAATTGACACGTGTGGGTGGCACGGTTGGTGACACAAGCGGCAGTTGACCGCGAGATCGCTAACGTCTTCGCCAACTGCGACACGCTGCGCCCAGGGGTACTATCCCGAGGTCCCGGCGGGGTCGGCGGGCCGATTCAAGATTCCCTGCTCGTCGCACCGCGAATGCCACGACCATCGCCCTGCGCACGCCTTCATCCTACTCCCGTGCCGCGTCTGCCTGCGGCCACTGTGCTGGCCGGCTGCAGCACCGCGGAGGTGACACCGTCGGCGTCAGTGACGACGCTCATGCCGGAGCCGAACGGTGGTTCAAGCTGGGCTGGGAGACGGCGCCGGGGCGCGACGGCTCGGTTCGCCTGCGCGGCTACCTCGTGAACACCTACGGTGAGCCCGCGGGCAGGTGCGGGTGCTCGCGCAGGCGCTCGACGCCAACGGGAACGTCCTCGCGCAGCGTATCGAGTGGGTGCATTTCTTTCTGTCAGCCGGAGATTCTGGATACACTTGTGAACTATGGTGGACGTTTACCGTGTGCTGGTCGTTGACGACGATCCGAACGTGGCCTCGATGCTGAGCGACATGGTCGAGACCTTCGGCTACCGCACGGCAACAGCCAGCAACGCCGCGCAAGCACTCCGGGCCGTGCGCGAGTTTCTTCCACACGTTGTCCTCCTGGACATACGCATGCCGGGTATCGGCGGCGACACCGTTCTTGTCCGCCTGCGCACCTCGACGCCATCGCTTCCTGTGATCATGGTGACCGGAAACCGCGACGAGGACGAAGCCAAGCGGGTACTCGCGGCGGGCGCCTTGGACTACGTGAGCAAGCCGGTCGACTCGGCCTACCTCGAGCATGCGATTGCCGCCGCGATAGCGACATCGCCCAAGTCCTGAGGCGCTGATCGCGGCAGTCGGGCCCTCAGCGCCACCAGCTCGTCAGGCCCGCCATCATGACGCGGCGAAGCGCGAAGAAGATCGCGACGGGCGGCAGCGCATAAATGATGGCGGCGGCCATCATGGCGTTCCAGGGCGGGTCGGCGTCGTCGAACAGCTGCGCCTGCATGACGGCCGCGGTCATGTGCTTTTCTGACGCGAGAAGCACGAATTGATAGAGGTAGTCGTTCCAGGCGAGCACCAGCGCATAGGTAGCGACCACCGCCAGCGCCGGCGTCATCAACGGAAGATACACGCGCCGATACACCTGGGCGCTGGAGGCGCCGTCGACACGCGCGGCGTCGTCGAGTTCGAGCGGTATCAGCCTCGCGTATTGCCGCAGGGTCAAGATCGCAAACGGGGTAGCGAACGTCACCTGCGCCGCGATGACGGCCCAGGGATCGTTGGAGAGGCCGTAGTCGTGCATGATCCGATGGAACGGGAAGATCAGGAACGACGCGGGAATCGCATAGGTGATGAGCGAGGCGTTGGTGAGCACCGCGGCGCTGGTGAGCGGCGAGCCCTGGCCGAGCCGCATGCGGCCCACGGCGAAGCTCGCCAGCGAGGCGATCAGCACGGTGAGGACCATGGTCGAGAGCCCGATGTAGAGGCTGTTGCCGAGCTGCCGCCAGAAGTGTTCGAGATACCGAGCGTCCTGCGTCAGGACCACGCGGAAGCTCTCGAGCGACGGCTCCGGGGGCCAGAGGTTGCCGCTGAACTCGACCTCGCCTTCCTCGGGATCGAGCGCGATCAGCAGCATGTTGTAGACAGGGATCACAGTCCAGATCAGCAGGACGATGCCGAGGATCACCGCGCCAGCTTCAGTGAGAGGCCGTCGGAGTCGGACGCGAGGGGTCGCGCGCCGGCCGGACGTCATCACGACGCTCACAGCTGCACGGCCCTCGTCTGGAGCGCGCGCATCAGCACGATGACGACCGGGACCAGCAACGGGAGGACCGACATCACCGCCGCGACGCCGAGCGCCGGGTTGGCGGCGTCGAAGGCGTAGTGGAAGGCGAGTGTCGCGAGCACTTCCGTGGACCACACCGGCGCGCCGCCGGACACGAAATACACGGTGGTGAACTCGCCTATCGTCCACACGGTCGAAAGCAATGTGCAGACGAGATAGAGGTTCGCCAGCAGCGGAAACGTGACGTGAACGAAGCGGCGGGAGCCAGCGGCTCCGTCGACGGCGGCCGCGTCGGAGACGTCCCGGGGAATGGCCATCCGGCCCGCGAGAAAGATGACGGTCCAGAACGGCATCCATTTCCAGACGTAGGCGACGATGTTGGCTCCGAGCGCCAGCCACCAATGATTGAACCAGATCGGACCGTCGACGCCGATCAGCACCGCCAGTGTGCGATCGACCAGCGCTTCCTCGCCGGCCAGCATCCAGCGGAACGAGATGCAGGCTTGAACCGCCGGGAGCATCCAGGGCAGGACATAGACGACCAGCAGGGCCTTGATCCACCAGCGGGGACGCATGAAAAACCCCGACAGCAGGAGCGCCAGGAACATCGTCACGTTCACGCCGACGCCGACGAAGAGCAGGGTGTTGAGCACACTCGAAAGGTAGAGCGGATCCGCGATCAGGTCGGCGTAGAGCGAGGGTTTGCTGCCCATCCAGAGCGCGTAGCCGATGGGATAGACGGCGAAGGCGAAGAAGAGCGCCGCGTAGGGCGCGACGAAGGCGATCGCCAGGGCGACATCCGGCCCGTGCATGCGGCCGTGGCCGGGTGGTTGCCACCGCCCCTTGACCGATACGGACGGCCCGGCTGCGAGAACCTGCTGCGCGCCGCTCATGCCCACCTCCCGGTCCGCGGCCGCCGGCGGATCTTGCCGCGGGGCCCCAGATACAGCGCCGGCAACAGACCTGTCAAGGGTTCCCGTCGGCGAGAACGGCTGACCTGACAGGTCGGTCGACTTGACAAGTCCGGGGCCGCGAGAGTAGAAGAGCGAAACTCTTCGGTCGGTAGCCCTCTGGAACGGACGGCGCAAACGCGCGGGACAACACGACGCGCGGGATTCAAGGGAGGAGCAGCATGGTCCACCTCACCAGGCGCTCGATGCTCCGCGGATCCCTGGCTCTGGCTGCGGCAAAAACGGTCGGCGTTCCGTACGTCGCCAGGGCTGCGGCGACCACCGCAACGGTCTGGTTCGCGCAAGGGTTCGTCCAGGACGAGGACGTGGCGTTGCGCAAGGCTGTCGCCGACTACGAGAAGCAGAGCGGCAACAAGATCGAGCTGAGCATCATTCCCTTCGCGCCGGAACGGCAGAAGATCATCTCGGCGCTCACCAGCGGCGTCGTCCCCGATATGGTCGATTCCAACCCGGGGGAAATTCTTCAGTTGTACGGGTGGCAGGACAGGTGGGTCGACGTCAGCGACGTCGTGGAGACCCAGAAGAGCCAGTTCAGCGAAACCGCCCTGCTGGCCGCTCAGGCCTACAACAACGTGACGAAAAAGCGCGCCACGTACGGTGTGCCGCTCAGGGCCGCCGTCGTCCCTTGCCACATCTGGAAGTCGCTGGTCAAGAAGGCGGGGATGAAGATCGAGGACATCCCGAAGACCTGGGACGCCTACTTCGACTTCTTCAAGAAGGTGCAGGACAACCTCCGCAAGCAGGGCGAGCGGAAGGTCTATGGCCTGGGCTTCCAGGTGACGGCCAACGGGGTCGACCCCTACAACCTCTTCATGGCGTTCCTCGTCGCCCACGGCGGTCAAGACATCGTCACCAAAGACGGCAAGCTTCATCTCGACGATCCGAAGGTCAAGGAGGCGGCGATCAAGTCGGCGGCCTACCTCGGCGGCGCATACCGGGACGGGTACGTGCCGCCGAGCGCGATCAACTGGAACGACGCCGACGACAACAACGCGTTTCACGCGAAGCTCATGGTGATGGACGTCGACGGGACCTTGTCGACCGAAGTCGCGATCAAGGAGAAGCATCCGGAGTGGTACTACGACGAGATCGTGACCCATGGCGCTCCCGGCTATCCCAACGACAATGCCGGCAAGCCGATACCGAGCATCGTCGGGTACACCAACGGACTGATCCCGAAAGGCGCCAAGAACGTCACGGTGGCCAAGGAGTTCTTAAAATATTTCATCCAGCCCAAGGTGATCGGCGAGTTCGTCGAACTTGGTCTGGGCCGCTGGCTGCCGGTCATGCCGTCGCTCGCGAAGAGTCCGTTCTGGCAGAACCCGAAAGATCCGCACCTCAAGGGATACGTTCAGCAGGGTCTCCTCGGCCCGACCCGGCCCGATTACTACGTGTTCAACCTGGCGATGGCGGAAGTCCGCTCTCACCACGTGTGGAGCATGGCGATGATCGACGTGGCGAAGGAGGGCGTGAAGGCGGAGGCAGCGATCGAAAAGGCCTTCAAGCGGATCGGGGAGATCTTCGCGAAATACCCGATGGCGTGAGAGCGGGAGGCGAATGATGGATACGACCTCGGTCGTCGAGATCGGTCGCCCCTCGGTCCCGCGTGAAACCGTCTGGCGCTCGCTTCGCGGCCATCTCAAGGGTACGGAGTACACGTGGGCGCTCGCCTTCGTCGTGCCCTACGTCGCAGTATTCCTGACCTTCGTCGCGTATCCGGTCGTGTACGGGTTGTGGATGGGCAGCGAGGCGGGCCTGTACCGGGAGCTTTTCGACGACCCGATCTACCAGAAGACGGTGGTGAACACCGTCCTCTATCTTGCGTTCGGCGTGAACGTGAAGATGTTCCTCGCCCTCTTACTGTCCGGCTTCTTCATGCGCCCGGGCTGGTGGATGAAGGCGCTGCTGCTGATCTTCGTCCTCCCATGGGCGGTGCCGCAGATCTCGACGTTCATCTCGATCCACTGGATGCTGAACGGCGAGTGGGGCTTCCTCAACAACGTCCTCTACACGCTCTTCCACGTCGAGGGGCCGCACTGGCTCAACGACCGCTGGACGGCCCTCGCCGCAGTCATCGTCTCGCACATCTGGAAATGGACGCCGTTCTGGACGCTGATCCTGCTCGCGGGCCGGATGGCGATTCCGCTCGACATCCGCGACACAGCGAAGGTCGACGGCGCCACCGGGCTGCGCGGGTTCGTTCACATCACCTTCCCGCTGCTCGCGAACCTCTACCTGATCTGCACGCTACTCTCGACGATCTTCCTGCTCGGCGACTTCAATGCCGTCTACTTCGTCTCCGGCGGCGGTCCCGCGAACACGACGCACGTGCTCGCAACGCTCGGCATCCGCAACGCCTTCGAGATCGCTCAGCCGCGCCTGGGCGTCGCGGCGGTGATGTCGGCGCTGCCGCTGGTGATCCCGCTCGTGATCGTCCTGATGCGCAAGCTCCGCACAGCCGAGGTTCAGCTATGAGCACCATCGCGGTCGACGCCGCCCTGACCTCCTCCCGCGCGGAGTCGCGGGCGCACCGCGCTGTGCGGCGCCGACGATACCTGACCACCGCGGGGACGGCGGTGCTGTCCCTCGCCCTCGTGGTGTGGACGATCCTGCCCATCTACAACATGGTGCTGATCTCTCTGGAGCCGGAAGGTGACGTGTTCACTGACCACATCTGGCCGAGGGTGGCGTCGCTCGAGAGCTTCTGGGGCGTCCTGACCCAGGGCCACTGGTACCTGGAGCATTTCTGGCGTCAGTTTGCCAACAGCATCTACATGGGAGCGATGGTGACCATCTTGACGCTGGTGATCGGCTCACTGACCAGCTTCTCCCTCGGCCGGATGCGAATCCGCCACGGCTGGCTGGTGAGCAACGCCGCCCTGTTGACCTACGTGATCCCGGCGTCGTTCCTGGCGATCCCGTTCTATCGAATCATGCAGAACTATGGAATGGCGAACAACGTGTGGTCGGTGATCGCGGCCCTTGTGGCCTTCGCCACGCCCTATGCCATCTTCGTCTTCCAGGAATACGGTCGGAGCATTCCCATCGAGGTCGACGAGTCGGCGCGCATCGACGGGGCCTCTCCGATCCAGGTCTATCTGCGGATCTACCTG
>Ga0137381_10001385_pt1 | contig 16270 bp, 10 predicted proteins | sample SagtaG_16_FD_104808 | JGI IMG/M metagenome (GOLD analysis project Ga0137381, IMG submission 104808) | Vadose zone soil microbial communities from Sagehorn Ranch, Mendocino, California, USA - Sage2_L_115_16 metaG | ecosystem: Environmental > Terrestrial > Soil > Vadose zone | place: USA... | reverse complement strand
GCCCCACAACGAGCCGCAAGATGTCCGCGCGCTCGCCGCCGAGCGCGATGCGAATGCCAATTTCACGCGTGCGCCGCGCGACCACGTAAGCGAGCACGCCATAAAGCCCCAGAGCCGCGAGCAGCGCCGCCAGAAGCGCCAGCGAAACAGAGAGCACAGCGACCAGCCGGTCGTTTAACATCGAATTGCTGACCTGCTCCCCGAGCGTGCGCAGATTGTTGACGGGCAAGTTTGGATCGAGCCGCTGAACCAGCGAGCGAAGCACTGCGGCCATGGGCGACGGATCGCGCTCGGTTCGCACGTAAAACGCCAGATGGCCGAGGTTCTTGTCTTGCGAATAAGGCATATACAGGAACGGGACAATATCGCTGCGCGCGTCATCCCATTTGCTGTTGGCAACCACGGCGATGATTTCCATCGGCGGGTTCGTATAAAGTTTGCCCCCTCCGCGCGTGATGTGCAGGCCAATGGGATTGCGTCCCGCGAAGGATCGCTGCGCCAGTTTTTCGTTGATGATGCAGACCTTGGGGCTCTCGGCTGTATCAGACTCGTTGAATTCCCGACCGGCGATGAGCGGAACGCCCATCGTCGAAAAGTAATTTGGGCCAATGTAGTCATACATGGCGTCGGTATCGTCTCCGGGACGATAGCCTTCGGGTGTGAAGTTGGAACTCGAATCGTCGCCCGCAAAAATTTCAGTCGTGGAAATGCTCACGGAGCGCACGCCGGGGAGCGCGGCAATTTCACCCCGAGCACGGTCGGCGAACGCAAGCGTCTGCGCGGGCGTGCTGCCGTTCAAATCCGGCGCCACCGAAAATTGCAGCACGTGGCTGGTGTTCACGCCTAGATTCGCGTGTTCCAAATTCATCAGCGTTCGCGCGAAAAGCCCCGCGCCCGCGAGCAACACGCCAGTAAGCGCCACTTGCGAGACGATCAGCACCTTGCGGAGACCAACGTTTGAGCGGCCCTCGGAAACGTTCGAACCCTGATCTTTCAGGGTGCTTTGCAAGTCGAGGCGAGTGGCGCGCATCGCCGGAGCGAAGCCGAAAAGGATGGTGGTTGCCAGCGTCAGGGCAATCGCAAACCAGAGCACACGAAAATCGAGACTATTCGCCAAAGCACGCATCCCGTAACCCTCAGGAATGGCGGCCGCGATGGCGTTCAAGCACCACCAAGCCAGCGCGATACCTGCCGCACCTCCCGCAGTGGCGATGAGCAGACTTTCCGTAAGGAGGTGGCGAATCAGCCGCGCACGTTTCGCGCCCATAGCCAGGCGCACGGCGATTTCCCGTTGCCGCGCTTCGCCACGCGCCACCAGCAAGCCCGCGAGGTTCGCGCAGGCAATCAGCAAGACCAGCCCAACCATGCTCATCAAGACGAGCAGCGGCTCTTGTGCATCTTCCTGCAAGACCAACCGGCCATGCGTGCCACCTACGAGCAGCAGCGGCTTCGAGACGAACCGCTTCAAATCGTTGCCCGAGAGCTTGAGCAGCTTTGCATCGGATTCCAGAATTGGCTGATAAATCGGCTGCAGCGTTGCCTGGGCGCGGACGGGCGTTATTCCCGGCTTGAGTCGGCCCATGACCGGCAACCAGTGATCGGTGCGATCTTCGAGCGTTTGGAGCATGTTAGGCGCCATTTGCGTCTTCATGGTGACAGGTATGAAAATGTCCGGCGCCGAACCGACTTGCACGCCGTAGAATCCTTTGCGAGCCACGCCGACAACGGTCAACGGAACACCATTCACAGTTAGCGGCTTGTTTAAGACGGATGGGTCGGCGCCGAATTTCCGCGACCAGTAGCCGTAGCTCAGTACCGCGACAGTATTTGCGCCGGGAGCGGTCTCATCGTTCAGCGTGAACAGGCGGCCGAGTGCTGGTTGCACCCCCAGGGTCTCAAAAAAATTGCCGCTGACCAGGTCCGCGTGCGCAGCCTGAGTGTCACCGTGGCCGGAAACGTTGACCGTAGCCTCGCGGCACGCCAGCAGGCCGGAAAACACAGTCGTTCGTTCGCGCAGACCTTTGTACATCGGATAGGAAAACGACTGCGCGCCATTGTCCACATCGCTCCAGGTATGCCCATGAGCCGGCCCGGGCGAGCGCAAAATGACGAGCTGTTCCGGATGCGGCACAGCCAATTCGCGCAGCAGAATTTGGTCGGTCAGCGAAAAGATGGCAGTGTTGGCGCCGATGCCGAGGGCGAGGGTGAGAACGGCGACGGCGGTGAAGCCAGGGGACTTGCGAAGTTGGCGGAGGGCGAAGCAGCAATCCGAGAAGAGCGAATGGAGCCAATTGTGAATGCGCTTCTGGCGAATCATCCCTGAATTCTAGCTCCAAGTGCGAAATAATTCCTACGCCCGATTAGTTCGGCAAACAAGAAGTAATCTGATTCCTTCCTGTTTGCCCGTAACTCCGGATGTGACCTGGGACGACGCCGTCCTGCCCCATCCCGAGGCGTACCGCACAGTTTCGACGATTCTTATCGACCGGCTTAGAATACACAGGTGCTGACTTGGCTCGTAATCGGAGTCGGAGACATCACTACTAGGCGCGTTCTGCCGGCGATTCTCGCCGAGGAGCGCAGCCAGCTGACGGGCATCGTTACTCGCGATCCGGCGAAGGCCGCGCCGTACGGCGTTCCGGCGTTTACAACCCTTGACGCCGCTCTCAAGGAATCGGAAGCCGCTGCGATTTACGTCGCATCACCGGTATTTCTACACGCTCCGCAGTCCATCGCCGCACTCGCAGCGCATAGGCACGTCCTCTGCGAAAAGCCTCTGGCCATGAACCTGGCCGAGGCGGAAAGGATGGTCGCGCAGGCGTGCGAGAGCCGCCGCACCTTGGGCGTAGCCTACTATCGCCGTGCATATCCCAAGATCCATCGCGCCAGGGAGCTGATCCGCCGCGGGGTGATTGGCCAGCCAGTGCTCGCTTGGGCGACGTGCCACACGGAGGTACCTGCCACAAAGTTGCATCGCTCGTGGCTATTGGACCCCGCTCAGGCGGGGGGCGGACCGCTGTACGACATCGCCTGCCACCGCATTGACATCCTGAATTTCCTTTTCGGAGAGCCGGCGCGGGTCGCCGGTCAACTCTCGAACGCTGTCCACGCGCTCGCTGTGGAAGATTCGGCGACGGTAATGATTGAGTACAAGAACAAGTTGCGCGCGATTGTGGACGTGCGCTGGCATTCGCAGATCGAGCGCGACGGGTTCCGCATTATCGGGACCGAGGGCGAACTGGACTTGACGCCGCTCAATGGCCCCGGACTCGAATATCCTGGCGCGCAGGAAAACCTGCCGACGCACGCGAATGTGCACTATCCTTGCGTGAAGAATTTTGTCGATGCCGTACTCGATGGCGCCCCGCTCCTCTCGAGCGGTGGTACAGCTCTCTGGACCGATTGGGTAACAGCGCAGGCGGTGAAGAGCAACGAGACACTCGCAAGCCGCCACTCGGTTACGCCATAGTGTCGACGGAACAAATCAATTCCAGATGGCAATCCGGAAAATCGGCGCGCTTTTCGGATAACTTCCGAATCGCCCGTCACTTCGGCACAATCACCAAGGTGCCAGGAACGACCTCATGTCAGGCCTTGCCCAAGACCTGTGGCAATGTAAGCTTATCCAAACGAAAATGTAAGCTTACCCAAACGAAGAGGTCGGCCGTCACCATGACTAAAGATGACATTCAGCTACTCTACGAATACGACCGCTGGCGAACAACAGGGTTTTGCAAGCCGTTTCCGTTCTCAGCCCTGAGCAATTCACCCGTGATCTGGGTGGCAGCTTTCGTTCCCTACGTGACACTCTGGTGCACATCATCGGCGGCGAATGGGGTTGGCTTGCCTACTGGAAAGCGTCGTCCCATAGCGCAGCATTCCTAGCGGATTTGTGGGATCGACACGACGCTCTCTTCCATCCGGACGGATTTCCCAACCTGTCGACGGTACGCTTGAAGTGGGACGAAGTAGAGAAAGAACAGACGGAGTTCGTGAGTTCGCTGACGGAGGAAACCTTGAGGAAAATGTTTCCAATTCGCTCAGGACAACTCAGTTTGACGCACTTGATGCAACATCTGGCCAACCACTCCACGTATCATCGCGGCCAAGTCGCGTTGATGATGCGGCTGCTCCACGCCGAGCCCCTAGCCACTGATTACCACGTGTTTTTGCTGGAGGCCTCAGGCGCCTACGCGACCAGACACTAACGCGCCAGTGGGTGGATGCCAGCCTCGCAAAAGCACAACCGCATTCGCTTCCGCGAACCACCAGGCTGGTGCGCCGGGCAGTCCGACCAATCCGCAGACATTAGTAATAATGCTATGGTCCACCGGATTCGGCTACTCGGAATCAATGGAATCAATGGATCAATGGCCACAATCCTGAGTATAGGCGATTACGGGAGAGCGACGCATGCGTGAATCAAGACGCGAGATCGGGCGATGTTATCGAGGCGGAGTCGGCTTGTGAAGCTGGACGCGTGACGTAAGCGGCGAGGGTTAGGCTGGAGAGGAGGAGGAGGCCGGCGAGGAAATAGGGGGCGCCGGGGAAGTGGATCGGCGTGATGGGGGAGATGGCGATGGCGAGGACTTGGGTGAAGAGGAGCGGGCCGATCATGCCGGTGATGGCGCGGATGCTGTTGATAGCGCCTTGGAGCTTGCCCTGGGAGGTGGGATCGACGCGGCGGGACATTAGGGACTGCACGGAAGGCCCGGCGATGCCCCAGAGGCCGAGGAAGGGAATGGCGCAGAGAAAGATCCAGCCGCGCCGTGCGAACGCGAAACTTAGGAATCCGATCGTGCCGAAGGTGAGGCCGGAAAGGACGCTGCGGCGTTCACGGAAACGGCGCACGAAGGGACCGACGAGGATCCCGGAGACGATGCTGGTGCTGACGCCGACTACGGCGAGTGCCAGGCCGACGTCGCGTTCGGTCCATGCGTAGCGATATTGCGTGTAGAGGACGAACACGGCGGGGAGGGACTGTTGGGCGAGGTAGAAGAGGGTCATCACGCTGGCGAGGCCGAAGAGTTGGGGATGCGAGCGCAGGAGCGTGAGCGAGCCGAGTGGATTGGCCATGTGCCAGGCGGATTTGGAGCGGCGCTCCTTGGGGAGTGATTCGGGAAGAACGAAGAAGCCGTACAGGGCGTTGGCTAAGCTGAGGCAAGCGGCGGCCCAGAAGGGGAAGCGGAGATTAATGTTGCCGAGGAATCCGCCGACGGCCGGGCCGATGATGAAGCCCATGCCAAAGGAGGCAGCGAGGTAGCCGAACTGCTTTGCGCGGTTTTCGGGAGGCGTGACGTCGGTGACGTAGGCGAAGGCGCTGGAGATGTTGGAGGCGGTGATTCCGGAGATGATGCGTCCGACCAGGAGCCATTTGAGGGAAGGCGCGAGGGCCATGAAGATGTAGTCGAGGCCGAGTCCGAAGCAGGAGATGAGGATGACCGGGCGGCGGCCGAAACGGTCGGACCACGCGCCGAGGATGGGCGAAAAAATGAACTGCATGAGCGCCCAGGCGAAACCGAAATAGCCGGTGATGGCGGCGGCGCGGGCGATGTTGCCGCCTTCGAAATGGATGATGAGGTTGGGGAGAACGGGAGCGATGATGCCGAATGCCAGAAAATCGAAGAGGACGGTGACCAGAATGAAGATGAAGGCGGCGCGGCTGGCTTGGGGCTGAGGAGATGGGGGCGCGGTGGAGGACAAAGAAAGCTCCTAAGGGAAGGAAGATTGTAGCCGGGAACGAAAGAACGGGACAGAGGAATTGAGATCTGCATTTAGCCTGCCTTTACAATGCACACACCGTGCTCTTCGATTGGGAGGGCCAGGAGGTGATGCAAGGCACTGAGCACGAGGTATATACAAGGAGGGGGTTGGACCCCGCCCCTCAGTGTCTGGCAGTGCGCAAGTCTAACGTTTGGGACAGCGTGTCGATATCTTGACTGGGAGCGTCCAACCGTCATTCCCGTTCATTTCTGCTCATAGCTGTTCGGGATGCAGGCCTAGGTCTTCGGTGAAGCCGGAGTCGCGGCCGTCGGGTTTGGTAACGAGAAACGCCAGCGCTTGTGTTGCTCAATGTTTGGTCATGCCGTCTCCCCATGTCCTGCCGACTTTGTTGACGCATCGGAACAGTTTGCCTCGCTCGAGTGCGGCCGCAGTCAACCAGTCTTCTAACTCGCACTTCACCTAGCCCCAGCTGGGAACGGCCACATCCTCCAGACTGGCCGAACAGAGTATGATCACTACCGCACAGCCAGCTTGCACATGCGCAAAACGACCGATCTCGATGGCATCAGAATATTCGTCGCCGCAGCGGAGGCGGGAACGTTCAGCGCTGCGGCGGCCCATCTCCAGCTCCCGGCTTCCACGATAAGCAGGTCCCTGACCCGACTCGAAAAGCATTTGGATTTGTTGCTTATGCGCAGGAGTCAGCGAGGGCTTACCCTTACCGACGCCGGGAAGGAATATCTCGTGTCCTGTAAACGCGCGCTGCGGCTCTTGCGCGAAGGACGCGAGCTTCTCGATAAACATCGTACCAGCCCTTCAGGTCTTTTGCGCATCGCTTGCCCCATTACAATGGCGCGGGACTTGATCGCGCCTTTGTTGAGCAAATTCATGGAGGCTTTCCCTGATCTTAGAGTAGAACTCGAAACGTATTCATCCCGCTTCGACCAGGAACCGAAGGAAGATATCGACGTTTTCTTCAAGGTTCGTGCGCCTAATGACTCGTCGCGCCGCGTCCGCTCCTACCCCGGCGTTGCTCGTGGCCTCTTCGCAAGCCGTAGATACGTACTAACTGCCGGGAAGCCTGCCGGACCCGCAGAGCTTACTTCGCATCGTTGCATTGGTTCCGGTAGATGGACGCTTTCAAACGGGGGAAAGACGGTTACACCCGATCTCGCCCCCCGAGTTGTGACAGACGACCCTCTTGTACATCGACAGCTGGTGCTGGACGGAGCCGGGATTGCAATTTTGCCGCTGTATATTGCTCTCGACCCCGCGATCGCCAAGCGGCTTGCACCCATTTTGCCTGGATGGCAGCCAAAACCTGTGGTGCCCTGCGCTCTGTACTCCGATAGCTCCCGGTTGACCCCTAAGGTCAAGGTCTTTCTGGACTTCATCCGAAAATACCTCGGAACCGATCTAGATCCGCGGCTGCGAGGTACCAAGGCGAGAGATTGCTTTACAGCTGCTAAGCGAGGCAGTCCCGCTAGTCAATAGATTTGCCCCCGAAAATCGGCTTTGCATTTATGCAAGGCCAGTTTGCTTCATTGAGCGCATCGCAGTAAACCCAACGACATCTATACTCGTGTTTGTATGAGAACGCGCCGCAGACAAGGCGCAGATGACATAGGGAGGATATTCTTATGATGGCTGGTTCCACGCAACACACCGAACGCCTGACGCGCAACAACGGTCTACTACTCCTGGTGGATCACCAGGTCGGTTTGTACACTGGCGTTCGTGACATCGACATCCTGCAACTCAAGCACAACATCGTTGCTCTGACACGATCGATGCTCGCACTCAAAGTGCCCGTTATCGTGACCACTACCTCGGAGAAAATGTGGGGGCCACTTATCCCCGAGTTGGCTGACGTTCTGCACGGCGTGCCGAGCATCGAACGCGCCACCGTCAACGCTTGGGACGATAAGCGCGTTGTCGATGCGGTCAAGGCGACGGGGCGCAAGAAACTCATCGTGACGGGCATTTCCACGGACGTTTGTCTCGCTTTCCCGGCAATAGCTGCGCTTGCCGACGGGTTCCAGAGTTATGCAGTCATCGACGCGTCCGGTGGTTTCAGTCAGACTCAGGTCGACATGGGAGTCTTGCGCATGCAGCAAGCCGGTGTCGTTCCAGTGGGATATTCCAGTGTTGCTGTTGAACTCTTGGCCGACAATGCGGCACCGGAAGCGGAGGCAGTTTACGCAGCACTCGGCATGCCGTTCAGCGCGTTGCTCTTCGGTCTTAGGCAGTATTATTCGCAGGCGTCAGTCGATACCAGGAAAAAGGCGGGTGCGTGAAGTTCCGTTCGCTCGGATGGCTCACGTCGAGCTCAGCCAATTGCCGGGCCCGAAGAATTGGGCAATCGCGGGCGGATCTAATGGGTATCGGGCCGCCCTGGTGAGGCGCCAGCTTACGCCGGGACTGATTTCATCCTTGCCCAGATGGCCGGATTGCCGTCGTTTATCTCTTTTTTGACAAGCTACCCTGAGATGGACTCTGCCGTCCTAAGGTACACGCATAACGAGCGGTTTGTCCAACCGGATGCGATGTTTTGAACCCGCATGTGCGACCAGATGCTGCCCGGGCGGGCGGCAGCCGCCGCATTGGGACGGCGGACCGGCAATCTTGAGGAAATTGCGCGGGGTCATCGCACTCCGGCATGGACGTCCACGGTTAGCTGGTCCAACCGTTCACATCTTCCTCGTCACCCGGGAGCCTGCCATCCGTTCTTCCTCAAATCAAATCCTGAACTTCAGTGTGTCCGAGAGCGAGGGAGCAGCATCAAAGTGGAGGTTTAAGCTTTAGGGCAAGGCAGGAAGCATGCGTTCAACGAAAAGGAATTGGGCCTTTAAGGTCCGGAAATGGGTTCTCCTAGGTTTAAGTCTGTCTGTCCCGGTCTTCGCCTGTTCCGTTCCGCTACTGTGTCAGCAAACCCCGGTCGTTGCGGAACTTGGGACGAATCCAGTTATGTTACAAGAGACCGCAAGTCCAACCGTTGGGCAGAAAGCCGACGGGCAAACACCGGGAAACATCCGCGGAAGAGTTGTCGATCAATCCGGAGCCAATATCACCGGTGCGATCGTCACACTTACGCGTGAAGGCCAATCCTCAAGCCAAGAGGTAGAGTCCGACGAAGAGGGACAATTTTTCTTTTTCAACATCGATCCTGGGGCCTTCCAGCTCACAATCACATCGGAAGGTCTGGCAAGCCAAACCGTCTCTGGAAGTGTGAAAGCAGGGGAGACCTGCGTTGTTCCGCAAGTCACGTTGGTTGTTGCCACTCAAGTGACGGAAGTGCGGGTCGGACTCCCGCCGGCCGAACTGGCCGAGCTGCAGATCGAGGACCAAGAGAAGCAGCGTGCGTTCGGCTTCGTTCCGAATTTCTATGTTAGCTACGTGGGCGATGCCGCTCCACTCTCGCCGAGACTAAAGTTCAGGCTTGCCTGGAAATCGGCTAGCGACCCGGTCACACTTGCCGGCGTTGGGTTTCTAGCTGGGATTGACCAGGCGGCAGATCGCTGGGGTGCGTATGGACAAGGTGTGCAAGGATATGCAAAGCGCTACGGCGCGACGTACGCCGATGTTTTCGGAGCTACGTTTCTAGGAGGTGCGGTACTGCCTTCGCTTCTGAAACAAGATCCGCGTTATTTCTACAAGGGAACTGGCAGCAAGCTATCGAGGATTCTCTATGCGATATCTAACTCCGTCATCTGCAAAGGAGATAATGGACGATGGCAGCCGAATTACTCAAACGTCCTTGGAAGTTTCGGCGCCGCAGGAATCGCAAATCTTTACTATCCAGCGGCCGATCGCCGGGGAGCCGCTTCAGTGGTCTCAACAGCGCTGATCAGGCTGGGTGAAACATCTCTCGCCGCCATCCTTCAAGAGCTCGTTTTCCCAAGGTTCTCACCCAAGCGTTCAGCACGCGGTCAGAGTCAGCCCTAGAGCGCCCCCATGGCAGCCCCGACGTACCGATAGGGCTGGCAAATCGCTGCGCCAAGGCCGGACACATAGCGTACAAATGCGCGGGTCTGGGAGTTGGCACTCAGGATATCGGCAAGTGCTGCGGTACCAGTACGACGATTTTTTTTCCATCTTCTGTCCGCGAGGTGCATCTAAAGTTCGAGAAAAAAATTCGACGGCCTAGCTGGGTCTCCGGAGTTCAGATGTTCACCTCCAGAGCGAAATACGTGGGGCCAATACTGACTGCGGTATTTCCGTGCACATTGCGGCCGCAGCAACTAGCCGTGTTCCCAGCGTACTTTCAGTTCACCCATTCCCGTACCACCTCGAATCCCTTTAACCAGAGCAAAATTCCGGGCGCAGGAGGACTCGATGGCGACGCGTCTCGTCCAGATTGCGAACGATCCAGAAATCAGGGAGCGTTTGGAGGCAGAGCGCATACGACTGCGCAAAATTGCCGGTCTCGATCCGCTCGAACGCTCGCTTATTGCTACAACGACGCGCGCGTAATCGAGTTCGTCTGGACGAACTTGGTAACGAATCGCTTGAAGGGTGGAGCTAGGAGCTTCGAAGACTAGGGCGGCCGCGCGCCTGCGTGGCGCACGGAGAGATCACAACAATGCAAATCCTTGGCGCGGCAAGAGTATGCTTCCTGGGAGCTCTCCTGGTGGCTGGGATCATAGCCGGCGGAATTCCCGCAGCGGGACAATCCAACCAAAGCGGGGAACAGATCGTACTTCCAGAGCCGCTCCAGCCCGCGAGACCGTCTTCCAGTGGAGACCAGATTTTCGCTGATCTCGTGAAGCACAATGAGATTCGCAATGCCGGATTGCGGGAATATTCCGCGGTACGAACCTATGCTGTAAGCGATCTCAACGGCAAAGTTCGCGCGAAGGAAACGGTGCGGATGGACTATGTCGCCCCAGACAAAAAGACATTCGCGACGATTGCGGCGGAAGGCTCCAGCGTGGTTCGCCATCTCGTGCTCAACCGCTTAATGGAAAGCGAAGCCTCCGCTTCCGCGGGACAGGACCGTCGTGATAGCTCGATCAGTCCCGCGAACTACACTTTTCGTTTGCTCGGCGAAGAAGATCTCGGCCACCACCGCTGTTTCGTCGTTGAAGCTCTTCCCCAGCGCAGAGACAAGTATCTCTTCGAAGGAAAGATATGGATTGAGAGCCAGGAGTTCGCGGTTGTCCGAATTTCCGGACATCCGGCGAAGAATCCGTCCTTTTGGATCAAGCGAGCCGATTTCGTGCGTCAGTACGAAAAAATCGGCGACTTTTGGCTTCCCGCGAGGGATCAGACCTTCGTGGAGGTAAGACTCTACGGCAAGAAAATTCTCAGTATCGAGCACCACATCGACCGCGTCAATGGCGTGACTCCCGCCGCGCTTGTCGCACAGCATCCACCTGCCTCCAGCCTGTCTGAGAGCAGGCCGTGAGTATCAATGATTCTCCCTCCGTGGACAGCCGTAGCGCTCATGCCGGGCTGCATCGGCTCCGGATCCACGAGAGTTCCAAGCCTGAGAACGTGCCGCGCTTGCGCAGAAGTGATAGTAGATTTCACGGAGGGGGTGATGCGCGAACCTCCGTTTGTCTTACTATGACCTCTTCATCACAAGACAAGGGAGCGATGGCTAAGATCTTATCCGAGTAGATCCGAATCCGTGACTGCGGAGGCTGCATTGGAAAGATCCACGGAAACAAAGCAGAAAGCGGACCTCCGTGATTATCTTGCCGCCGAACGAACGTTTCTTGCGTGGATACGCACAGGCCTGGCGCTGATGGGATTCGGTTTTGTCGTGGCGCGGTTCGGGCTTTTCCTGCGGCAGCTTCAGTTTTTTCGGCAGCCTGGGTCCGCATCTTCGACCGGACTATCGCTATGGTTCGGAACTGCGCTCATTGCGGCGGGCGTCCTCGTAAATCTTTCTTCTGCTCGACGCCATGTTCAATTGGTTCGCGAACTGGACAAAGCCGAAACCGAGGGTTCTCGTTCGTTGATCCCGGCTCTTGCCACAGCGTTATTTCTGACGCTGGTCGGACTCGCAATGGCGATCTATCTGGTTTCTGTGCGCGGTTCAGCGAATATTGAATCACAAAATATCAAGGAGAAAACCATGGCACCGGCAACAACGACCACTCCTGAAACAAGCAAAGGAATCATCAGCAAGCCCAGCAACCACTCCGTCGAGAAGACAGTGGAAAAGCTAAAGACTGTCCTTCAGTCAAAGGAAGTCACACTGTTTGCATTCGTGGACCACAGCGGCGAAGCGGCGAAGATAGGAATGAAAATGCCTCCCACGAAGTTGCTGATCTTTGGCACCCCCAAAGCCGGCACACCGCTGATGCTGGCTGCACCAAGCATCGCCATAGACCTTCCTCTAAAAATCTTGGTTTGGGAAGATAACCAGGGCAAGGTCTGGGTTTCCTACAACAGTCCCGAATATTTAAAGCAGAGGCACGGCTTGCCAGAGGAGTTGCTTCAGAATGTCTCCATTATCGAAACATTAGCAGTTAAGGCTGCAGAGTAGCCCACCCGAAAGCAACAGTTTCCCCGACGTTCCAGCCTGCCATTTCAAAAAATGCTCTCGCACCGAATAGACCAATTCTCGCCAATGTTCTTGAAGGGGCGGGGACGACGGAACTCGAACCCGTGGCCTCCCGCGTGACAGGCACGGGGCTCGGAAACGTGAATCTAGTATTTGTGGGGTCCGTTCTCGCGGGATCCGTGCCAGGAAGCATCCTAGACGTCTACCTCAGCGGCCGCTTTCGACAGTCGGCCTGAAATGGATTCTGTGCACGGTTGTAGTGGCCCCGGCAGGAAGAATGCTCTGGGTGGGCCTTGCAGCGCGCTGACTGACCGCCCCAAGCAACAGACAGCCTGACCAGACATGATTTGGTGCTCCGAAAACGGCTTCCTACCTTTTAGCGATCCTACGGTACCAGGAGCGGCGCCAAGGTGTTCGTGGTGGCGTCTGCCGCATGCCCAAGAAATGGCAGGCCAAAAGCAGCTTCAATCGTTTTCAGCAACGAAAAGTGGTTGTAAGAGCGGGGGTCCTGGAGGCCATGCGCTCCGTAGTTCGTGATGGCAATGAACACCACTCGGTCATTGTAATTTGCCGGAGCGTAGCAATCGGCACCCGGCAGCAGTGATCCGGGAGCAGTGTCCACGCCATGATCCGGATCGTAGGCGCAGGTCAGGGGACCGTTCCCCTCGTCGAATACGATGAACAGAGCATTGCGGCCGCGCTGCCATACCGGGCTGCCGGTGATCGCGTTGACCAGCCATCCGGTCTCGTCATCGCCGCGCTTGACGTCATTGTCGTCGGTATCAAACGCGCCGCCGCAGGGCGCCAGCGGGTTGCCGATGCCATGCATGTCGCGGCATTGGTCCGGCACGATGTAGGAGAACGCGGGGACCTTTCCGCTGCCGAGATCGCTGAACAACTGCTCGATCGGGACCTGCTTGGCGAATTGGTTTGGGTCGGCCTGAATCTCAGCCACGTAAGGAAATGGGTTGTGTTTCACCGCATAGAGCTTGGCCGTGTTGTTGTCTCCAGGCCAATTGGCGAGACTCGTGCCCGATACAGGAATGTTCTGCAGGTACGCCCGCCAGTCCTTGCCGGCTTTGACCAACTGGCCCGCAACCGACGGAAGCTGAACAGTCCACCGATGGAATGAAGGGTTGGCTGGCGGCCCGTAGTCCGTGGCGACCGACGGCGAGTCATCATCGCTGATGCCCACCCTGCTGCCCTTTGGATATGTGTGCCCGGTCCCGAGGACGTCAGTCCCAATCCAATCGCCTGTGATCATCGCAAGATAATTCGGCAGGCTCGGGTGCCAGACTCCATGGTAGTTCGGGGCCACGTTATATTTCTGCGCGAGCGCTCGGATCTGCGGCGCCTGCGGGTTATCAAGAATGCCGATGCTGCCGAAACTCGTAAAACTGTTGTGATTCTCAAGGACGATCACGAACACGTGATCGAGCCTCGGGATGCCGTCTTGGTTATCCTGGTTATTTTGGGCCCGCGCAGCAGGCATGCCTACTGCGAGCGCCAGACTGACTGCCAATCCGAACAGATAAGTTTTCATCGAAGCACCCTTTCTTGTCGCGCGTGCCCTGTTTTCATACGGCTCCTTAATGATGGCGAGATTTCAGAAGTATGAAGAGTCCGTGAAATGCTTGGTTTAGGCGCTTGGAGTCTGGTCATGCAGGATGAGGTCGTGGCGAAACTGGAACGCTGGCTCAGAGCGCAGGTAGAAACTCACAGAAGGCCCGTCACAATTGGAACCGCTTGAGAGTAGAGCACCTATCCGGTTAAGCGGCTTTATCGCCCCACCACTCCATGTAAACGGCAATACACTCCCGAAGATTTCACGCATCTTTCTCTGAACTGTAGCGTGGTCGCCAGAGCTGCATGGTACGGTCCGACACGGCCTCACGGTAGGAATCGTGAGGAGACTTCACAACGAGAGGAACTGCAGCATGAGAATGTTCAGGTTCGACGAATTGCCCAAGACGATTGTTCTCACCTGGATGATTCTGGCGTGTGCGGGTCTTGCGAACGCGCAAGCGAACGCGAGGTCCGACAATGGTGACAAGAATTCACCGACGCCGCCAGGACTCTATATAACACCAACGGCTTTGCCGAACGCGGCTCAGCAGGAACTAAATCCCGGCCTTAAAAACTATCCGAATTTCGTCGCGGGTGAGGCGGTGAAGGCCGTCGTCAGCCCGGATGGCAAGACCCTGGCGATCCTGACCGCGGGAATGAACTCGCTGTACGTCCCTAACCCTAACCCTGACCCCTCTAATCCTGTCGCTACAATCGACACGGGGGCTTCCACGCAGTTCCTGTTCCTGTACGACATTTCCAGCGCCAAGCAGAGCAAGCCCGCCTTGAAGCAAGTGATCCAGCAGCTCAATGCGCACGCTGGTCTGGTCTGGGCGCCAGACAGCCACACGCTGTATGCCGCCGGCGGCTGTGACGACGCGGTGTACGCCTACACCAACAACGGCACCAGCTTCGTGCTGAGCGCCAAGATTGCTCTTGGGCACGCCCCAAATGGCTGCATCTCCAACCAGGCGAATCAGACTGGCCTGGGGCTCAGCGTCGAGCCCAACGTCGCTGGGCTTGCCGTTTCCGCCGACGGTAAGACGCTCGTCGCGGCAAACAACTACAACGATTCGATCAGCGTGATTGATACAGCCACTGGGACCGTGCGCTATGAATACGATCTGCGGCCCTTTGCCACTTCGGGCGCGCCGAACGGCACCAAGGGCGGCACGTTTCCTTACTCCGTCGTATTGAACGGCATGACGGCCTATATCGGCTGTGACCGCGATCGTGAAGTCGTTGCCGCCAACATTGCTACCAAGACGTTAGTCGCCCGCATTCCAACGGACGGCAATCCCAACGGCATGACCCTCAGCCGCGACGGTTCAACCCTCTTCGTTGCACAGGATAACCAGGACCAGGTCGCAGTCATTGACACCGCAACCAACAAGATCACCCGCAAGATTGATACGCGTGGCCCCGAGTACCTCAATTTCCCCGCGAACACCACGGGCGCGGCACCCACCGCGGTCACCATTAATCCAGCCAACACAACACTGTACGCCGTTAACGCGGGTTCCAACTCCATCGCGGTAATACCGCTGGGCGGCCCGCACGCGTTCCACACCATTGGCTTGATTCCAACCGCATATGACCCGACCGATGTGGCCTTCAGCGCTGATGGCGGCTGGATGTACATCATCAATGGCAAGAGCGACACCGGCCCGAACCCCGACTATGGCTACGGCAACTTTGCCAGAATCCAGTACATCACCCCGCCGGGGGGCCCCTTCCCGGGTGGCAACGCGGTTGAGTCCGTCATACTTACCACCAACAATCAGTACCAATTCCAATTGGAACACGCATCACTGGTCAGCGCTCAGATTCCGGACAGCAGTGCTCTCTTGGACTTGACCTCACAGGTAGCAGCCAACAATAGCTATCGTCCGAACGCTGCCGAATCGGACAAAGAAGTTATGAACTTCCTTCACTCAAAAATCAAACACATCATCTACATCGTGAAGGAAAACCGTACGTTCGATCAGATTCTTGGCGATTTGGGCAATGGTTCCAACGGCGATCCTTCGCTGACTCTTTTCGGCGAACAGGTCACACCCAGCTTCCATCGCATGGCGCGGAACTTCGTAACCATAGACAACTTCATGGACCCCGGCGACGGCTCCATGGACGGCTGGTCCTGGTCCATGCGCGGCCGCGTGACCAATACGGAGACCCTCACGCAACAGATCAACTATGCACGTGTCAACCGCGGCCTTTCTTATGAAGGCGAAGGCCAGAACCGCAACATTCCGGCCAACCTGAATACCACTGCCGCACGCGACTTTTTCTTTGACCCGACCGGCGCAACTACGCCCTATAGCACCCGCACCTCGTCGTTCAAGGGCGGCACGCCCAACATCCTGGCCGGCGACGGCGACCATGCCGCAACCGACGGCCCGACGGGTTATCAGCAGGGGTACATCTTCAATGCGGTGTTGAACGCGGGCGGAACGGTTCGTAACT
>Ga0137381_10001381_pt1 | contig 16291 bp, 17 predicted proteins | sample SagtaG_16_FD_104808 | JGI IMG/M metagenome (GOLD analysis project Ga0137381, IMG submission 104808) | Vadose zone soil microbial communities from Sagehorn Ranch, Mendocino, California, USA - Sage2_L_115_16 metaG | ecosystem: Environmental > Terrestrial > Soil > Vadose zone | place: USA... | reverse complement strand
GCCCAGCGCATCAAGTTGGCGAAAGAGCTTTCCAAGCGGGCGACGGGTCGCACGATCTACATTCTCGACGAGCCCACCACCGGACTTCACTTCGCTGACGTGCACAAGCTGCTTGACGTGCTTCAGCGTCTGGTCAGCCTGGGGAACACCGTGATCGTGATCGAACATAATCTGGACGTGATTAAGAGCGCGGATTTTATTATCGATCTCGGACCCGAAGGCGGAGCGAATGGTGGCCGTGTGGTTGCCAGCGGCACGCCCGAAGAAGTCGCCGCCGTGCGCCGTTCGCACACTGGACACGTGCTAAAACCGCTATTAAATGGAAACTCGAGACGCAACGGAAAGAAGATCGCACCATAGTCTACTCAATCGTTCGCGCGAAGAATCAAAAGACGGTCGCGTGATATACTAGTGGCCTCAAACGATGACAATCGACGACGCAGATTTTGAAGCCATCAAGTTGGCTGTAGAGAGCGGTGTTACCGATTCGGCATTCTGGCTTTCGCGTACTGCGGATGAGCGATTCGTAGCGATTGAACTAATGCGACAACGTGCTTACGGTTATGATACTCAATCGGTTCCTAAACTTCAGAGAGTTTTTGAAGTCGTCACCCGCGAGCGGGATTATCCTCCGCCCGCTCAGGAAAAGAACCGTCGAAACGAACAATCGTGACAGATTACATCTCAGCCATCCTCGAAGAAAGCCTTAGAGTTAAGCGATGTTTCTTTGACGCACACGCACCTAAAATTCAAGACGCAGCTGCGATGATTGCCGAGGCGTTCAAAGCTAACGGAAAATTATTAGTCTTCGGTAATGGCGGTTCGGCGGCGGATGCTCAACATATCGCCGGCGAATTAGTGAATCGATTTCTTCGGCAGCGTCGTGGGCTGCCGGCAATTGCGCTGACCACCGATGGCGGCGCTCTGACTTGCATTGCCAACGACACTGGATTTGAGAATGTTTTCGCCAGACAAATCGAGGCACTGGGAGCGAAAGGCGATGTATGTCTCGCCATTTCTACTTCGGGAACGTCGCCAAATATCGTGCGCGCGTGCGAGCAAGCGCGCGAGCAGGGAATCAAAGTTATTGGTTTGCTTGGCTGCGGCGGTGGTCGCGTCGCGCCGCTTTGCGATCTGGCGCTGATCGTTCCGAGCAACGATACGCAGCGGATTCAGGAAACGCACAACTTGATCGGCCATATTCTGTGCGAGTTGATTGAGTCGGAGATGTTCCCGTAACAGAACCGGGAGCGGTAGCGACCGGCCCGTTTGTGATTTCTGAGTTGCCTCTATGATCCGATCGCTACCGCTCGCGGTTCTCACACGCCCGAATGGTTCGGAGCGAAGGGCGACGACAATAATATGATCCGGTCGCTACCGCTCGCGATTCTGACACGCAGCGTTAGCGACGGGCCTAGAGCCGGCAGGGATGCCGGCGTACCGCAGACAGGATGCGTGCGCTCCAGCATGTCCATTTACGAAGACCTTCAGCCCATCAGTCTCGACGAAGTCAACACCTATCCGCTCTCATCGCGGCCCAGCAAAGTTACGGTTAAGGATTTCGGAAGCCCGGTCACCGAGAATTCGTCGTTGCGCGATTATCTCGCTGCGCTGCCGAACATTCTGGCGGTGCAAAGCATCCGGGATCTCGCCGTTCGCATGCGGCGCGCGCGCGAATTGAGAAAGCCAATCATCTGGGGCATCGGTGGCCATGTTATTAAGACGGGCCTCGGACCGATCATGATCGACTTAATGAACCGCGGATTTGTCACCGCGATCGCTGGCAATGGTTCCGTACTGGTTCACGATGCTGAGATTGCAATGGCGGGTTCGACTTCGGAAGATGTCGATGCCACGTTGGGTGTCGGGGCATTCGGTGGTGCTGAAGAAACCGGAAGACTGTTGAACGATGCGGCGCGACGTGGCGCGCGCGATGCCACTGGGTTAGGTGAATCCCTGGGTCGCGTTCTTCTGGAATTAAAGCCTCAGCATGAAAGTCTTTCTTTGCTCTGTGCAGCTTACAAAGGGCTAGTTCCTTTTACCGCCTTCATCACCATGGGCGGCGACATCGCTCACTTTCATCCGAGCACCGACGGCGCAGCGCTGGGAGCAACGTCGCATACCGACTTTCGTTTGCTGGCTGAAATCGTTCGACGCATGAATGGCGGCGGCGTCTACCTCAATGTCGGTTCAGCCGTAACCTTGCCCGAAGTGTTTTTGAAGTGCGTGACGCTGGTCCGAAATCTCGGGTTTCAACTCAAAGACATCACGACGGCGAATTTCGATTTCATTCAATCGTATCGACCGCTGACGAACGTCGTGCGACGGCCGACGGCTGACGGCGGTCGCGGCTATGCGATCACCGGTCATCATGAGTTGACAATTCCGTTATTAGCGGCCGAACTTATCTGTGGAGCAGGAGCGGAATAACTTCGCTCAGCAACTTCACGCCCGCGATTACTAAAACCACCGACAGCCAACGTCTGATTCCGGCAACGGGCAAGCGGCGTGTGCCTAATTCAGTTCCAATCCATCCGCCGACGAGGACCGCGGGCGCCCAGACGAAAGCTTCGTGCGGCAATGTCTTGAGCGCCTCCAGGTGATTGAATAAACCATGTCCAAGCAAACCGGCGATCGAATTCACGAGAATGAACGTGACGGACACACCGGAAGTCTGTTTAGTTTCGGCCCAGCCCATGAGGAGCAAGAGCGGACTCAGAAATATCCCGCCGCCAACTCCGGTCAGTCCGGAAAGGAAACCGATTGCGGCCCCGAGAATCAGCGCCAGTCCAATAGGGACCAGTTTGGTCTCTTGCGAATCGGCTCGCCTCGCGCTAAAAAACAAACGCACAGCACTGTAAAGCAACACCGCGCCCACCAGCCCTTTGTAGACAGAGGCAGGCAAGGGCAACCAGCCACCGAGAAAAGACGCGGGAATTGACGCGATGGCGAAAGGCCAGAACGTTCGCCATGAGAAGAAGCCCGCCCGCAGAAATCTGATCGTGCCAACGGTCGCGACGATGATGTTAAGCGTGAGTGCCGTCGGCCTCATTAATGCCGGCGGCGTATTGAACAACGCCATCGCCGCCAGATAACCCGAAGCGCCGGCGTGACCCACGGTCGAGTACAAGAGCGCCACCGCAAACATCAGGAGCGCGATAATTGCAATCGTAGTAGCGTCCAATGCTTTACAATGATTTTAGAATGAGCGAAACGTGACGGATCAGAGCACAAAGCGTGGCCCGCCCGCAACCTGCACGCTTTTGCTCTGAGTCGCGGCGGGTTATAATTCCATTCCCCTTTTCATCCGAATCCTGATCGTAGAAGTCGAGGCATGGAAGCGACCAAGCTCAATTATTTTAAGAAGCGTTTACTGGCTGAATTGCTCCAGCATGCGCGCCAGGTCGGGGAAGATCAGGCGGCTGCGATTGACGCCGCAAACGACGGCGCGAAAGAGAGCGCCGATCTCTCTTTGCGCGACGTGATCGGAGAGATGGCCTTAAGACTGGGTGAGCGCGAATCACAAATGGTCGCCGATATCGATCAGGCGCTGATGCGGATTGAAGAAGGCTCGTATGGACGATGCGTTCGCTGTAATAAGCCGATTGATGAGCGTCGCCTTGAGGCGCTTCCCACAGCTCGATATGACGCTACGTGCCAGGCCGCGATTGAAGACGCGAACGGAAGAAGCGCACGGCCGACTCTTTAATAATCAATAAACCTTGTCCTTTCGGAATGGTGGTATACTGCGCGAGTCCGAGACTCTCCCCACCTTTTTGCTCTCTCTCAAAGGAGAACTTCGCGAATGAGATCAAGACCTTATAGACTACTCCTTGTCGCCGCTTTAATCGGGGCTCTACTTCTTTGTTGGAGTGTTTACGCTCAGGAAAAGAAATCCAGCAGGATCGTTTGGGAGTACCAGATGGTCTCGATGCAGTGGGACGAGATTAGTAAACTGTCCGAACTCGGTGCTCAGGGATGGGAGTTGGCTTTTGTACGGAAAGAAGAAGAGATGCTGGGCAACGTTCGTCACCCGACGGTCATTTATTATCTCAAGCGCCCAAAGCAGTAAGCGACCGCAATGGAAGCGCTTTCGTCGATCCAATGACAGATTATCTCGCTTTGCCTATTGGTGATGTTGCGCCCGATGAAGTCAACGCGGTGATCGAGATTCCCCGCGGACAGACCAACAAGTACGAATACGACAGGCAGCTTCACGTTTTTCGGCTCGACCGCAATTTGTATTCGCCGGTTCACTACCCCGGTGATTACGGCTTCATCCCGAGCACACTGAGCGACGATGGAGATCCGCTGGATGTGCTGGTGCTGGTTGACGCACCGAGCTTTACCGGTTGCGTTATGACCGTGCGCCCAATCGGCATGTTACGGATGATGGACCAGGGAAGGAAAGACGAAAAGATTCTCGCGGTCGGGACGAATAATCCTATTTACAAAGACGTGCGGGACTATGCCGAGCTGTATCCGCATGTTCTGCTGGAGATCGAACACTTCTTCACGATTTATAAGGAGTTGGAAGCCAAGACGACGCGCATCAACGGTTGGGACGACGCTGCGCGCGCACGCGAGATTGTGAGGGAATGCAACGCGCGATTTGCGATGAATTCATGACCGGAGAATCTTGCAAACTCCCTCTCCCTTTCGGAGAGGGTTGGGGTGAGGGCTTAGCTGAGAAGCAAGGAAAGAAACCGATTCCTTCCTAAACCGTCTGTGCCAGCGTTCGCTTCCGATAGTCTTCGCCCTCGATCTCTACCGTCTTGCACATCTCGTAGAGCCGCGAGCGTAAGGCAACGCCTATGCGGTCTTCCAATAATTCAGTTGGATCGCTTTCGTTTTTACGCTTATCCGAATAGTTAGTAGTGAAGATCGTCAAGCGCTTATCGTTGTAACGCGTATTGATGATCTGCATCATCGTATCGCGAACCCAGTCGGTTGGTTTTGACGCTCCCAATTCGTCAAGCACCAGCACGTCTGCATTGAAAACCGGTTCAAGAACTTTCATCTCTGAAGTCTGCGAAACGGGATTGTAGGAATCCTGGATTTGTCGCAGCAGCGCGCCGAACTGATAGAACAAGCCGCGCACCTGATAGCGTTCAATCAGTTCGTGCAGCAACGCCACCGCGAGATGAGTCTTCCCTACGCCTACGGCCCCCGTGAAAAGCAACCCGCGCCCATCAATCTCCAGAAAGTCGTCTAATATTTTCTGGGCTTCTATCTTTGCTTTCCAAAGCGACTCGGAATCGCCCATGACGTAGTTCGCCAGGTTGCAATGCTGGTACCGAGGCGGAATGCGTGCCGCGCGGAAGAGGCGCTCGCGATAATCCGGCGATTGGCAACGGCAGCGGCGCGCGCCGACGCCGGGCACGACTTCCATCCCAGTACCAAAGCAATAAGGACATGCGCCTTCGCTTCCCGTCTCCGGCGCCGAATCACGATTCTGGTTCACTGCTGAATCAGCGTCGGCGGGCGAACTTCCGACCACGCGAAAACGATTTTGCTTTGGCTTTGAAGGGATCATTTCCAATTGCCACGCTGGATTATATCATTCGAGCGCCAGGCAAGATGAACAATGACCTTTCGATTCTTGTTTTATGATCGATCTGTTGAGATGGTGGCCAGTGAACGGTTCGGTACTTTTTATTAGCAACCCAACCGGAAAGCCAGCCATCTGAGAAAACGAGGTTATTCGGCAAGTGCCGTGAGTGACGCGCAAAGGCGCGGACAGCCTTTCGGGTAAAGAGGTTGCAAGAAAGCGGCACGGGCAATAACACTCGATACCTCCTGTGATTTACCGCTCGGCGTGGAAGATCCGCCGAGCGGTCTTTTTTTTAATTCCTCATCCCAATGGTAAACATCGTCCACGGATGCGATTTCATGTCGCGCAACAGGTCGCTTGTCCAACCGTAATCAGGATGTGCTTTCAGAAAAGCTGAAGCGATAAAATCCTCGCCGCACGGGTGTCCCATTGCGGCCCAGATTTGCATCTTCTCGGCCATTTGGCTGTCGACGGCTTTCGCCTGCACGGTACCGCCTGGAAAGAACTTGCCCCAGTCCCATTCCGGAATGCCTCGTGGCGAGCGATCGACGCAACCGCAAAGGCTCCGCTCGTTTGGCCCGGTCTTCTGCTCGAACGAGTCGTACGTGTCGCCTTCCATTTGTTTCACAGTCTCAACGTCAATCCGGTTTTTCGATTGCTCGACGAGCTGTTCCCAACGTTGCTTTCTCGCCAGTGGCGACCCCTGACGATTGTTAAAGTCAAAGTCAGTTTCCAACTTCGCCAATCTTGGATCGACAGGAAAGTTCGAGCCCACGAAATAGCCATCCTTTGTTCTCCGTACACTGTGCTCCTTGAGTCCAAGTTCGAAGAGCGCAATCTCGCCCGTTTTGTTGTCTCCCAGTAGCCAGTCGTTGGCATAGCCGCCGTTGTTTTTGTCCAGCATAATTCGCACGTAGTCGTCGATGGAGTTGCTGTACTGTAGCGCTTTGCGGGCGCGATAGAACTCCGGCGAGCCGGCCGGATCGAACAACGTGAAACCAGTGATTGTCGTTTCGGTGATCATAATGCCGGCAGCATTGATCCCGAAATCATCGTCGCTCGTAATCACGCCCGGCAAGCCGTCCATTAGGATGCGATAGCCGCGCGCCGGTTTGATATCGAAGACAATGTTCCATCGCTCGCCGACCATGTAATTGGTCCAGGTGTTATGGCCCATCACGATGCGATGATCTTTCGTATAGCTACCGGTCGCGACTATGGCGCTGCAATTGCCCGGCGCGTGCGTCGTCGGCAAGCGGCCCTGCTTTTTTTCCAGCCACGGCAGATAATAGTAGGGAAGCTCTTCCAGCGCGTTCAGGGCGACAATGTCCCAGCGGTCGGCTTTCACGCCCGCATCGTTCAATCCTTTGACAATGCCGTCAAGCTCACGCTGAAATTCAGAATCGATCTTTGGCCAGAGAATCTCCTGCGAAGCCTTACGATAGAAGTCCCAATCGCGCTTACTTTCGTGTTGCAGGAACGGTTTCACCACGCGCAAGAGATCTTCGATCTCTTTGGCCAGCAGTTTGCCATGCTGATAACCGATTTGTTCGGGTGAGCCCTGAAGGTGGACGTAGATCCAGCCGTTACGCTCGAACCGATAGCTACCTTTCAGGCGATCGTCTTCTGAAAGTGTCGGTTTCCATTGAACGAAGCGAAAACCGCTTATTGAAAGGATTGCGATGCCGAGTGTCAGCGTGCTCAAGAGTTTCAGTTTCATGATTGAATGTCCTCAACCTTTGAGAAGAAGTTTGAGACTTCAAACCACCAGGATGTGTTAGACCAGAACAATCCAGGGATTGAACTCTCAACACTGATTTCCGAGTTTCTCATTTTATCCATTCGTCTGTTAAAGTACAGAGTTTGTTTTGGCAGCCGACATTGCGTCTTTGCTTACCGTGAAGCAGATAATCGCCACCGACCGCGCGCCTCGTGCTATCGGACCATATTCACAAGCGGTGCGCGCGGGCAACTTGGTGTTTGCGTCGGGACAGATTCCGATCGATCCGGCGACCGGCGAATTCGTCGCCGGTGGAATTGCCGAGCAAACCGACCAGGTGCTGCGCAATTTAACTTCCGTCTTTGCAGCCGCCGGAGTTGAATTGAATCAGATTGTTAAGACGACGGTTTTTTTGGCGGACATGGAAGACTTCGCCGCGATGAATGAAGTCTACGGCCGGTTCTTTGGCGCACAGCCCCCGGCACGTGCGACGGTACAGGCGGCGCGATTGCCGCGCGATGCCAGGGTAGAGATTGAGGCGATAGCTGTATCAGAACCGGGAGCGGTAGCGACCGGATCATAGAATCGCGCGCACCTACGATCCGGTCGCTACCGCTCGCGGTTCTGACACGTTCAGGCTGCTTTCGCTATTTTCCCGGATTTAATACAGCTTGTGCAGACCTTCATCCGGCGCACGCCGCCTTGAGGTAACTGAACGCGGATTGATTGCAGATTAGGATTGAAAACACGTGGCGTCCGATTGTTGGCATGCGAGACATTGTTGCCAAACTGCGGGCCTTTGCCACAAACTTCACAACGCTTAGCCATGATTGCTGATACGCTCCTGTCGATTAACGCGCGACACCACGGTGTGGATCGGCGGAGGTCTTTGAAACGAAAACCATAACAAACGAGATGACGGTCGGTCAAGGAAGCTTCGGATGCAGGTGCTTAGAGTACCAACTTCAGTTGGGCTTTCTGTGCGTTTGACGAAAGACCCGACTGAAGTCGGTACTCTGAACACCTCTTCGCAACGATTAAGGAGTAAAAAAAACTAAAGTGCAAACAAGACATATACAATTCCTGGGGCTGATCGCCGTAATGATCGGCGCGATGCTGCTCGCGGCCTGTGGCTCTGGAAGCGACGCCGGCCCGGCTAATACCGTAGCCGCCACGGTTAATGGCAAGAAGATAATGGTTGCCGAAGTCGAACGGCTGATCCAACAACAGACGCATGGCAAACAGGCGCAGCTTTCCAGCCATGCTCTCGCGCAGGCCCGCTTGTCGGTGCTCGACAACCTGATTCAGCGCGACGTCCTTTTCCAGCGCGCGGAACAGGAAAAGCTGCTGCCGACTGATGAAGAGATTACCAATGCGCTCAATAAGCAGAAGCAGGACAGTGGCATGACTGATGAAGAATTCGCGCGCCAGCTAAAGGAGCAAAACATGACCATGGAAGCGCTCCGAGAGGAATCGAAGAAGGATATTGCGATCTCGAAGCTTCAGGACAAATACGCCGGCAAAATCACCATCAGCGATCGCGAAGTCGAGGACTACTACACCGCAAACAAAACCGAGTTCATTCTTGGTAGAGGCGTCGAGTTGGCCGATATCGTGGTAGACCCTCAGGACAACGGCCTTCAGGACGATGCTAAAACTGAGGCTGAGGCTAAGCAGAAGATTGACGGCGTCTATCAGCAGCTGAAGACTGTCGGCACCGAAAGATTCGGCGACGTGGCCCTGGCCAAAAGCGAAGATCAAAGCCGAATCAAAGGCGGCGACATTGGATTTGCCTCTGAAGATGATCTGAAGCGAAATAATTTTCCGGCCGCTCTGATACCTCGGTTGTTCGCGATGCAACCAGGAGAATATACGGAGCCGGTGCAGTTCAATGGCCGCTGGTATATCTTCAAACTGAAGCGGAAACAATTGGAAGTTGAGAATCGCACGTTGGAGAGTCCGGGAGTGCGTCAGCAAATCACGCTTGAGCTGACCGATCAGCGAAAGCAGATTCTGAATGCCGCTTTGCTTACCGTGGCGATGTCCGAAGCGAAAGTAGTTAATAATCTGGCGATTGAGATTTTGAATAATCCCAGCAATCTAGGCCTGCGTCCTGCCGGGCCTGAACCATCAAAAGGCGCTGAAACGCCCGCGGCAACGCCGGCTTCGAGCGCTTCGCCTGTGGCAAAAGCAAGCGCGTCGCCCGCGAAAGCAGCGTCGCCAAGTAAGTAGTCATCTGAAACTTTCCCGATCCGGCGGGTGCGACCAAGAAGTATTTGAGTTCGCACCCGTTTCCATTTGGAGTGCGGCGGCAGAGCATCACTGGAGCGCAAGCGTCCTCGCTTGCAATGAACGGGACAGGTGCGAAAGTTTTGACGCTTGCAAGCGAGGACGCTTGCGCTCCAGTCGGTTGGCGCTCGCGGCGGATCCAAAATTGAAATGTTGTTTCGGCTTACCGACGTTTACAAATCCTTCGGCGCGCAGGAGGTTCTGCGCGGCGCCTCTTTTCAGATCAATCCTGGTGAGCATGTCGGTTTGGTCGGACGTAACGGCGCCGGCAAGACGACGATTTTTCGCCTGGTAAACGAAGAAGAGACTCCGGATAGCGGCGAAGTTGCGCGGGCGCGCGGGCTCAAGCTCGGATTGCTGGCGCAGCATGTTCACTTCGACGCGGGCTCGACTGTGCATGAATCGGCGCTGGCGGCGTTTGGCCATCTGCAACAGATCGAGCACGAGATGCATGAGTTGGAGCATCGCATGGCCGACGCGGGCCAAGACTTAGACAAGATTCTTTCGCGTTATAGCGATCTGCAACACGAGTTTGAGCGCGAAGGCGGCTTTGAGTATTCCGCAAAGGCCGAGGCGATCCTGCAAGGTCTTGGTTTTGATCGCGAGACTTGGCAGACGGATACCCAAAAACTTTCCGGCGGACAGCAGAATCGTTTGGGACTCGCCCGCTTACTGCTTTCGGAACCGGATGTGCTCTTGCTGGACGAGCCAACGAATCATCTCGACGTGAGCGCCGTCGAATGGCTGGAAGAATTTCTGCAAACATACCCGTCGGCTTTTGTCATCATCAGCCACGATCGTTATTTCCTGGATCGGGCCTGCGTGCGAATAATCGAAATGGAACACGGGCGCGCGACGAGTTACAACGGGAACTATTCGGACTATCTTGTCGAACGCGAAGAGCGGCGCGAGATTCAACAGCGCGCTTATGACAATCAGCAACGGTTAATCGCCAAGACCGAAGAGTTCATCCGGCGCAATCTCGCCGGCCAGAAAACGAAACAAGCAAAGTCCCGACGCACGATGCTGCAACGTCTGGACCGCGTCGAAGCGGTTCGCGCCGAACAATCCTCCGGAGATTTTCGCTTGCAGGAAATCGAGCGCGCGGGCACTCATGTGCTGACCGTAGATGAAGCGACGATTGGATACGGAGACAAGATTCTGGCGCGGGACATTTCGCTGATTCTCCGCCGCGGCGAATGCCTCGGAGTGATCGGACCAAACGGATCGGGCAAGACAACTTTCTTAAGGACGATCCTCGGCAGAATTCCAGCCTTGTCGGGCGACTTGCGATGGGGCGCCAAAGTTCAGATTGGTTACTACGCGCAACAGCTCGAAGACCTCGATGACCGAAACGAGATCATCATGGAATTGCGCCGCGTTGCCCCTACAAACGCTACCGCCGGCGAGTTGCGATCTTTTCTCGCAAGGTTTCTTTTCTTTGGCGACGACGTTTACAAACACGTGGGCGATCTTTCCGGTGGAGAGAAGGGAAGGCTCTCGCTGGCGAAGTTAATTTACTCGCGCGTCAATGTGCTGCTGCTCGACGAACCGACGAACCACCTTGACATTCCCTCCCGCGAAGCTTTGGAAGCAGCGCTCGACGCCTATGAGGGAACGATCATCACGATCAGCCACGACCGCTATTTCCTCGATCGCGTGGCCACGCAGATTTTGGCTTTGGATGGTGAAGGGAACGCGGAGGACTACAACGGCGATTACACCGAATATCACGATTGGAAGGCTGCGCGAATTAAAGACGGCGATCGGGCTGTGCGCTCTGCGGCCGCGTATGGATCAAAGAGATCAATAGCGAGTAGTTCGAACGAATTAGTCTCATCTTCATCAGCGGGCGAGCGGTTGCTCCCGCCCACAGCGGCGCGCGGGACACGCCGAGGTAAAAATAAAGCCGCCCGATCCGGTTCAACCGACGGCTCACCCCGAGTCAAGATCATCAAAAAGGCGCGCGATCCGGAGAGTATCGAAGCCGAGATATCCAAATTGGAAAGCCATCTTTCTCAATTATCAGAAAAGATGGCTCGTCCGGAAGTCGCCCGTGACATTACGAAACTTGTCCAGGCTAACGATGAATATCAGCAAACGGAAGCGCGTTTGGCTGAGTTGTACGACGAATGGGAGCGAGCTGAAACAACTCCGAATTTGGCAAGACATTAAAACAACCCACTTGTAAGTACTCATAAAGCTATAATAAAGTATGTTGTGCGCTGAGATCTCACGTCTCACACTTTGACTTCACCTGACAAAATGTCAGTAGCCTGACAAAAGGTCAGTAGCGTTTGGCACTTCCTGGAACCTGTAGCATTCTTCGCTTGGTCGTCATCTAGTTCTGGCAAGCGACGCTCCGTCTTCAACTTAGATCGATTCACTCGGTTCGCTGGGCTTGCGGCACGCGGCTTGTAGATAACGTGAAGCGAGGCTTTACGCCTCACCATCTCTCACCGTCGTCTGGCGATTAGGGACAATCCTTACCACATCGGACGGAGGCTAGAGTCTTAACACGGACTGTTATGGCCCCGGATGCAATCACTAACAAAGAGGAGCAAAACATTATGTTTCAATCAATCAAGCGCGCCGTGACTCTCGTAGGCGTTGTCGCCCTGTTGGCGATGACGGCGGTGGTTGCGTCGGCTCAACAAACTACCGGCTCGGTAACTATGTCCGCGGCCGTTTCGAATTATGTCGAGTTGAATTCCGGCGGAGCGGTGACGCTCAGTGGAAATTCCGGCGGCAGCGTTACCACCGACGGTACAGTGGACACACCGCTGGCGGTGGTCGTTGACTTGGGCGAATTAGGACCGAGCAACACCAACAGCTTCGTGGAATTGAGCGTGCCGCTCAAGCTCCGGAGCAACGTCAGCTACCAGCTCAAGATGAGCGGCAGCGTTTCCGGCGCCGGTGCCACGGCTTACAGTCTGAAGAGTACTGACGTTGGTTTTGGCATGAATCCCAGCGCACGGCCCGCCAATCTGGCCAGCGGCACGGACACCAACACCACGCCTGGAGATCCGACGGTTGGTGGCTCGACTGACGTTAATGGTCGATGGGTCTTTGCCGGTTCGAACTCCACCCTGAACGATTTCTCTTCGTCGACTGCTGCTTTGACCGGGCCGAGAATTAACAAGACGACCCCCAAGTCAAACAGCGCCGGCCTGGTAGTGCCCGCAATCTTCGCGATCAAGCCGCAGTTTTACGATCCCGCGGCCGCGATCACGATCAGCGCGAACTTTACGATCTCCGCGCCATAAGTGCTGATACTTTTGTTGGCCATCCCTTATATCTCGCCGCATGCCACCGAATCTACTTTATCGGCGGCATGCGACGAGCACTTTAACCCCAAAACGAGAGGACACTATCATGGACACCAAAACCACACCAATCATTATGCGAGCACTCCTGTTCACCGTATTGCTCGTGGCTTTTGCGGCTACCGCGTTTGCGCAAACCACGACCGGCACTGTTAGCATGAGCGCAACAGTTTCGAAATTCGTCGAATTCAATTCAGGTGGCGCCATCACGCTGAGCGGCAACTCAGGCGGTGGCATTACTACCGACGGAGTGGTCGACAATCCGCTGGCCGCCTCGATCAATCTCGGTGAACTTGGGCCCAGCAACACGAACAGTTTCGTGACAGCATCCGTACCGCTCAAGCTCAGGAGCAACGCCGCCTACGTGCTTTCGATGAGCGCAACGGTGACGAGCACCGGTTCGACCAGCAACAAAATTGTGAACACTGACGTGGGCTTCGGCCTGGGCTCGGTCACGCGCTCGGGAACGGGCGTGAACACCGGTGGCTCGGACACGAACGCTACGTCGGGCGATCCAACTCTGGCAGGCAACGGCTCGATCAACGGGGCGACCGGCCGCTATGAGTACACCGCCGTCAAGTCTAATCTCAGCGCCTTTTCGGCTTCGACGACCGCGCTTAATGGCGCGTTCATCCTGAATGCGGTGCCGCGCAGCAACACCAACGGCCTTACGGTGCCCGCAATGTTCGCCATTAAGCCTCAGTTCTACGAGAACGGAAGCACAACCGTTTCGGTGACCTTCACCGTCACGGCCCCATAAGAGATGAATTTGCGCTTCGTCATTTCTGCGAGCTGCCTTTGCCTGCTCATCGCCTGCGCCGCCACCACGATTTCGGCGCAGGCGCTGGACATCAGCAGCGGCGGCCAGCCGACCATCACGGGTACGCTCGGCGGCTCAGTCACGGGCAGCGCGAGTGTGCTAAACAATCTGGTGGTGACGATTAACTTCGGCGAAGTATCGCCGGCTAATACGAACGCCATTGTGAAGGTGGTTGTGCCAATCGGGATCCGGAGCAACCAGCCCTACCAGGTCTCCGTCTCGCTGGCAGGATTGGGCAATGCGAATCCCCAAGCCCTACAGGCGTCGGACATTGGCTTTGGCGCCACAAACATTCGTGCGATGGGAAATCAGTCGCAGGTCTGCACCCTGAGCAGCCACATCTTTTATCCGCCGTTTAACAACGACCCGGCCAGCACTGTGACGATAGCTGCCAATGGCCGGGTGACATATCAGTCGTCACTGTCGAACATCGCCGGCGCAACCGTGATCTTGAGCGGGCCGCGGCTTAAGAAGACCAACGGCCAGAACCGGGGGACAAACGACGGATACATATTCGACGCCATCTTCGCCATCACGCCGCAGTTTTTTGCCGCAGGCGTGTCCTCGGCAACTTTGACGTTTACCATTTCCGCAGGTCCGAATGTTCCTTGTTAGATGGAGGTACCCGAATGCTAGCTCTGACCAAAACCACACATCGCATTGCCCTATGCTTCTGCCTGTTCGTTGCTTTTTCCGCTTCAGTGGTCGCGCAAACGGCCCCTCAAGCGGTATCCGCACCAAAAAGCGGTAGCGGTATCTCGTTAGCACCTGCGCGAATTGAAATGGAAATGCGGCCGGGCACAGAAGCCACGGTGGTAGTCGATCTCGATTATCACGCGGCCGAAAACTCGCAGCCCGTGCGCATCGTCGCCAGCTTGAACGATTGGACTCTTAATCGGAATGGAGAAGTGGAATTTCAAAAAGCCAATACGCTTCCCAACTCGGCCAGCGGGTGGCTGATTTATAGTCCGGCCGAGACGACGGTAACTCCCGGCAACGTTCATTCAATTCGTGTAACGATCTCTGTTCCGAAGGATGCGACACCTGGAGATCATCTGAGCGCCTTGATTGTCGAGCAACGACCCGACACTATCAAGCTGATTCAAAATCGGCGGCAAATGGTCGTGCGTTACCGCATGGCGGCCGTCTTTTACATCAAAGTCGGCCAGCTAACACGCCGCGGTTCCCTTGAGAATCTTCACGCTGAAGCGAGTGCGGACAGCGTGCGCTTGATTCCGACTTTGAAGAATCAAGGCAACAGCGCGATTCGGCCTTTGGCTTCAGCGCAGATAACTAATGCAGCCGGCCAGATCGTAGCTGAAGCGACCGAGAACGAATCCTTGCCAGTGCTGGCAGGCTCGGAATTGGCTAAGCCTCTCACAATCGAAAAGGCGTTGGCGCCGGGTGTCTACAACATTAAGTACCGAGTCGATTTCCAGGATGGCAGCAGGCCGACTGAGGGTGTGACAGATTTGGTGGTTGGTAATGCGGCCGCCAATGCCTCGTCCGCGCGGGGCGATGCCAAACCAGCGAAGCCCTAAGCGCTAACGTGATCGCTCTGCTTTAAGAGTCGTTTCCAGGTGACGCTGTCAAGATCAAATGAAGAGTCCAGTCATCCGCGCCCGCTTCTGGCTTCGCGGCAATTAACACGGTGACTTCCAGCGCATTATCCATTGAACTTAGCGTGCCGGCGAGAGAAACGCGAAGTCCGCTAAGAATTGAAAATGAGGAAGAGAGATTCAAAGGCATGAAAGGAGTTTGTATTCTGCCGTTCGGGCTTCGGCTGTCCAACTCTCGCGCAACGTTGAGACTTGCGACGGCATTTATGGCCGCGAACCTGCCAGTCGGCCGCGCCCCAATTACGGCGAAGTTAACCAGCGTCGCAGCCTGCGATTGAATCAAGGCTGAAATTCTGTAACTGGTATTTGAGCGAATCAGGATTGGCACGCGGATGGCCACGACATCAGTCGAAGATCCTGACAGCGTCAATCCCAACGTCTTGCCAGCACCATGCGATTCAATTCGAACATTGTTCTCAGCGAAGGCCTCTCCGACCGAGAGGGCCACTGTTTCGCTGACGCTGGCATTTATGGTTACTGGGGCAGAATGGGATTGACCCCGAGCCATAAAGGGCAGGAGAAGTACCACACCCGCCGCCAGCCAGAAATTGTGACACTTGAGCCAGTTCAAGACTTTATTTCCTTAAATCAGAATTTGACGCCAGTTCAATATTCCGAAACCACGCCGCTTCGCTGAATTACCCTGACAGAATTCTTATCATAGAAAAACTACTAATGACCCAGCTTTCCAGCGATATTTCAAAAGTGCGGTTTTTTTGTAGCTCCGAAAAAGCTCGTCTGGATACGCGTCGCCTGATCAAAGTTGGTTCGACGTCAGCGCTGCTGTTAGCGCTTATGGTGACGTTAGAGACGGCTGGTTTCGCGCACGCAGGGCCGCCGGCTTCGAGGCCAAATGACTTCGTTAGAAATTTGCATGCCAGCGATCCCGCGCCGCAAAGCAACAGCTTTCCCGAAGGAACTGTAATTATTGTGAATGGCCGGACCCTGGCGGGTCCGAATAGT
>Ga0137381_10001375_pt1 | contig 16302 bp, 12 predicted proteins | sample SagtaG_16_FD_104808 | JGI IMG/M metagenome (GOLD analysis project Ga0137381, IMG submission 104808) | Vadose zone soil microbial communities from Sagehorn Ranch, Mendocino, California, USA - Sage2_L_115_16 metaG | ecosystem: Environmental > Terrestrial > Soil > Vadose zone | place: USA... | reverse complement strand
TGCGCGAAGGCGATGTTCTGAAAGTTTCCTTCCCGGCCGCCCCCAACTTGAACACAGCCCAAACTATCCGGCGCGATGGCAGGATTACCCTGCCCCTGGTCGGAGAGTTCCAAGCTGCCGGAAAGACCCCCAGCTCAATGGAAAAGGAGCTGCTCGATCTCTACGGGCCGCAGCTCCAAACTAAAGAAGTGACTGTGACCGTTGAATCATCCGCTTTCACTGTCTATGTGGCTGGTGCTGTGCTGCGGCCGGGCAAAATCACGCCCAACCGGCCCATTACCGCCCTGGAGGCAATTATGGAGGCTGGCGGCTTCGACCACGCAAAAGCAAATATGAAAGCGGTGGTTGTCATTCGGCATGAAAACAACCGTACAGAGCGCTTCAAACTCAATCTCAAGCAAGTGCTCGACGGGCAGCGAACCGAGCAGTTCGATCTGCAACCATCCGATATAATCTACGTCCCTGAACGATTCTCCTGGTTCTAATGCGCTGGCGGCTTAAATAGACCTGCAGCGAGGCTGCCGTGTTCATTTCGTTCGCCTCCCGCGCGCCATCTCGAGAACAAGCGGCTTGGCCTTAGCGAACGCATCACGCAGTTCGGCCAGTTCGATTGGCTTCATCTGTGCGAATGCTTCGCGCAGTTGTTCTTCGGTGATGTCGTCATGGCGGAGCATGAATTGGGCATCGGCCATGTCTTGCGGATCATTGCCCCGCATCATCTTGGATAGCACGAGATCAATGGTCGCTGGACGGAACAGCCGCAGCCAACGCAAGACCGGCCGTGCTACAGTGACCAAACTTTGCTGCCACTGCCGGCGAAGAAAGATTTCCCGTTCACTGAAGAGGTGCGTGATGTAGAGGCCACGGGCGGCCAGTTCGTCGTTGGCGGCTTCAATTGCATCCCAGAATCGGCTGTCGGCAGCCAATTCGCGTTCTTGAACCGCACTGATGATAGCGTCCACGTCCTGTGTCCGGGCTGCTTCGGGCGGCGGCGCCTCGAAACCAAGCCAAAGAGCGGCTCGACCGTAAATGACCAGCCGCACCTCGTGATCCAAGTGCTTGTCCACGGTCTGGAGAATCAAGGACGGATTATCCATGCGCCAGGGCAAGATCTGCGCGCGGACGGATCCAGATCGTGACCGGGTGCATTCCCGCGCGGGTCATTCCGGTCATGGATACGAACCGAGTAGGGTGCGGCATCACCCCATCTTTAGGGGCCGGGGCCGCGGGCAGGCGGTCAAGCAATTGATTCCAGAACGGATTGGCCGGCTCGTATCGCAGCGCCGCCTCGGCGATGTAACGAACGGGGGCAACACATCGCTCATCCACTGCAAGGCTTGCGATTGTGGCAACTTCATTACCTGTCGCGCCCAACATCGCCGCGCCGAGCCGGATCGTGTGCGGCGAGTAAGGCAAACAGGGCGACAAAAGAGCCACCGCCAGCTCCTCATTGCTGAAATCCACCTCGGGAATATGCGGTGCCGGTGCCAGATCGGGACTGCGGTAATGCCAGCAACCTCTGGCTACCGCGAGACCCTCCAGCAATTGAGGTGAGGGAAGTCCCAATCGCTTTGCTTTTTGGAGCAGCAATGAGTCGTGCGGCGTGGCGCCCAACTTTTCGGCGAAGGCAGGTTTCTTCACGGCGATGCAAATGTGGCTGAACTTAGCGCGCCGGTAAACTCCAGAACTGAATCCATTTCAAACTGAGTCCAGAAGTTCAAACCGCGAAATACGCGAAATACGCGCAAGGAAAAGGGGTTGGATTTGGAAGGATGTTCACCTACTTGGTGAGTCGTTTGTACGCGCGAAACCCCTCTGCTTTCGCGTGTTTCGCGTATTCCGCGGTTCCAACTTTTTTACTAAGGTTCAGCAGACTTTTTCAAAGAACTCTCTTTTTCTTTCAAGATCCCCACACGACCAGATCGGACACAAGCGAACTTCCATCCCTGAGGCGTTCCGGGCTTCCGCCGTTCCCTTCGTTTTCTTCGTTTCCTTCTGTCAAAATCCGTGAGTGAGTCTCCTGCCTCCAATCTCATCCCTGTTCATCGATTTGCATCCGGGGCGTCCGCGACTCGCCGACGCACAAGCCTTTAAGGTCGTATGACAAGTTCATAAACGCGAAAAGGCCGGACCTGCATAAAGCAGATCCGGCCTCGGGTCGTAACGATCTCAATAACTGAGCTGGCTGTGACGGAGCTTTCCGCCCTTGGCGCTGGCCAGTCCCTTGATTAGTTTCGCGGCCTATTCAGAATTTGGTCAGCTTCCGATCTCATTTCAACTCTGCCAGCGCGCGGTTTGCTTCCTCCGCCAGATTGGTTTCGAGTTTCAACGCCAACGCCCGCTGCAACGCCTTCTTGCTTTCGTTTGCTTCTTTGAGCCGATAGTGGGCCATGCCCAGGTAATACATTGTCGCCCCGTCCTCCAGCCCTTTGCGGACGCTCTCCTCCAGCAGGCGAGCGGCATTGCGGTAATCCTGGCCCGGTCCGTTGCTCGTGCGCTTGGCCTCCGCCCGGCGAAACAGGACCAGGCCCAAAGTCCGCGCAGCCTCCGCGTCCTCAGGGAGAGCCTGCCTGGCCCGGCTGGCCATTGCGTAAGCCTTCTGATGGCCGCCGGGGGATTCGGCGTAGAGCAGGGCCAAACGATCCATGGCAGGCGTGAAATCGGGGTATTGGTTCAATACCCGCTCCCAGGACTGACGCGCTGCCTGAGACTCGCCCCTTTTCTCCGCGCAAAGAGCAGTGATCACCAGGGCGGGAACATAATCCGGAATCGAGCCAAGGATCCGCTGGGCCTGGGGCTCAAGCGGCAACGCCTTGTCCGGACTGTCGGCAACCGGGGCCAGCTCCAGAAACCGTTTGGCCTCATTGGTCCGGGAGAAGGCGGCGCCAGTCTGCAGCGCCTTCCGCATCGTGGTTTCTGCATCCGCAATTCGGCCAACGCTGTAATAGGCCAGGGCCAGATCGCAAAGAAACTCCGGTTCCTGCGCCCGGCTGGCCGCCGCCTGCTGGAGCAGACTTAGGGCCCACTTGTAATCTCCCGAGTCGAAAACCAGCCGGCCCAACGTAGCAGAGATTTCCCGGTCTTCAGGCGCAAGTTTGTAAGCGGCCTTCGCTAGTTCCAAGGCTCGTTGCGGATTATGACCGGGACCGGAACATAGGAGCGACAATTTGACCAGCACCGGCACGTTCTTGGAATTTTCCTTCAAAGCCGCTTCGTAAGCCATAAGCGCCTTGTCCGGCCGTCCCTCACGCTGGTAAATCGCCGCCAGCCGCGCCAGGACGACCGGGTCGCCAGGCCGCTCCTGCAGTTCTTTTTCCAGAGTTCCGGCCACTGCGGGTTCTGCAGTGTTGCCATCAATAACCAGCACCGCCAACCGGCGGGCAGCCTCCTCTTTGCCCGCGAAATCTTTGCCGGACGCAAGCGCGCGTTTGAGGGCGGCTTGGGCCCGTTCTTCCTGGCCCAACATGTAATAAGTCATGCCTAGATGGAACTGCACTTCCGGCTCTGCGGATAACCGCTCGGCGCTTTCCTGCAGCAGGCTCAGTGCCCAAGAGTACTCACCGCGTTTGAAAACGATCCAGCCCAGGGTCTCGGTCGAATACGCCCTGAGTAACTCGGTTGGGTTCGCTGCGTCCAAGTCACGGCCCTCACCCTGGCCCTCTCCCATCGGATGGGAGAGGGAAGGTGCCTTGGAACAGAGCAGGTCCCTTGCCCTGCGGGCCATCTCATAAGCTTTGTCCAGCAGCCCAAATTGTTCGGAGTACAGGTAAGCCAGGTTGTTCAGGGCGGCGTAGGACTTGGGTTCGATCCCCAGCAATCTCTCGTAGGTCGCCCTGGCCGCAGAAAATTCCTTCAACTGGCTTTGGATCGTCCCCAAGAGCATCAGCGCCTTGGTATCTTGAGGATTCCTGGCCAGCGATTCGTTAAGCTTTTCGACCGCCTTCTGGTGCTTCCCGGTCTGAGTATAGAGCCGAGCCAGCAGCAGATAAGCCTGCGGATGATTGGGATTCAATTCGATGGCCCTAAGCAGCGCGCCCTCTGTTTTGTCAAGGTCCTGTTGTGAACCATAGACCTTGGCCAGCAGCAGTTGCAGTTCTGCTGTGTTCGGTTTTTTCGTCAACTGCTGTTCCACTCGAACCAGCGCCGTTGAGAATTGTTGCTCGCTTAAATCCAGGTTGACAAGCTGGTCGAGCGCGGACAAGTCGTCTGGCGCAAGCTCGAGGGCTTTGCCAAAGGCTTTGCGGGCTTCGGCCTTGTTGCCCTGCAGGACATTGACCTGTCCCATCAATCGCGGTATGTCCGGGTTTGTCGGAGCTACTTCCGCCAACCGGTGATAGATCCCCAGGGCCTCATTGAGGCTCCCTTTGGCCCGATACGCCGTTGCCAGCAGCAAGTGGGCCTGGACCAATTGCGGTCGCCGCTTGATCAGGTCCGTCAGTGAGGTAATCGCCTGGGCGGAATCGTCCTTTCTGATATTGAGTTGCGCCTGCAACAGCACAGCCTCCGCAAAGTTCGGATCCAGCGCGACGGCTTGGTTCAGTCTCTTGAGGGCCTGCGCCGTGTCGTTGTTGAGAAGATAAGCCAAGGCCAGGTGATAGTGGACCTGGGCGGAGCGGCCATAAGGCGCGCTCATCCGTTCGAATTCGGCGATGGCCTTCCCCGCTTCACGGCGTGCCAGCATCAAACGGCCTCGTAGCAGCAGCGCGTCGAAGTTCGCGGGATCTCGGGCCAGCGCCTGCCCAAGCAGCGACGCGCATTCTTCGTACTTTTGCTCCGCCAGAGCAATTTGCGCCCGGGCCAGCCAGACCGGCAAATAATCAGGCGCCGCCTTTGCGACCTCGGCCAAAAGCTGTTTGCCCGCTTCCAGCTCGCCAGTCCTGATTTTGAACTCCGCGTAGCGCAAGCGCCGGGCCGAGCGCGCCGGGGCAAGCTCAGCGGCCGTCTTCAGTTCCAACTCCGCGCCTTTGAGATCATTTTGCGCCCAAAACAGGTTCCCCAGGGCATAGTGGGCTGCGCTGGAAGTTGGGTCCAGGGTCTCCGCCCGTTTGAACGCGATTTCGGCCGCCTTGAGGTCGCCCAGGCGCGTGGCCAGGGTGCCGAAAGCCAGTTGCAATGGGGTCGTCTCTCCAACCTCCGCCGACAGCTCCTCCAGGCGCTGACGGACTTTCTCGAAATCTTCTGGGCTTGCGGCCGCCTCGGCCAACAACACCGGCGCCTCAGCGTGTCCCGGTATCTTGGCCAGGATGACATTGGCCTCCAGCTGCGCTTCTTTAGGCTTGCCCACGGCAACGTAGATGTTGCCGAGCTTAATGCACAACTCCAGGTCGTCAGGCGTCAGCTCACGGGCCTTGGCCAGGAACCCAACGGCACGGTCAAAGCGGTTCTGCTCATAATAAATCGTAGCCAGCCGCCCTATGGCGCGGGCATTCAACGAATCCAACTGCAGCACATTCAGGTACTCCACCTCGGCCTTCGGATATTGGCCCGCGTTAAAGTACTTATCCGCCCGCTGCATGTGCCTGGCCCGGCGTGTCTTGGCCGAACAGCCCGCCACCAGGCAAACCAACAGACCTGCGGCGATGCTCGTGAAGAAAACTCGGGCTAACTTGCGCATGTTAGAGAGGATCCGCTCTCGCTGATGGGAACGTCGAGCGTGGAGCGTCAGAGCGTCAGAGCGTCGAACCATCGCTCCACGCTCCACGCTTCACGGTCCCACGCTACACGCTCCCACGCTCTTGCTGATGCTCCAGTTTGCGGAGGAATAACAATAGAAAGAATAGCGGCGTCAGCGAAATAGCAAAAAACAGCGGCCCCCCGCGCCGGTGCAGGTCCGAATTGATCATAGCCGGGCTGACATGAATGCAGAGCTGCCCCAGAGTGAAGATCCGCAAGCCGTTGCGGACAATCCCCAGCGGGATGACTGCCAGCGCCAGAACGGCCTTGCTCCAGCGGCTGCGCAAGAGCAGGTGCCCTGCCAGCAAGCTGGTGATCAAGAGCACCAGGCTGGAATGGATGCCGCTGCATTCGGGCGCAACCTCCAGGCCAAACCCGGGCAGTTGGAGTTCCGTGCCCTGCCGGAACACCGGAGTTCCAGAGAGCTTCAAAAACCAATAGGCCGCCTCGGCGGAACCTTGCTGCAGAAAGTCCTCAATCCGGCGATAAACAAAATCCGGAAACGGCACAGTGAAAAAGAGAAACGCGGCCGGAAATGCCAGCGTGTGCAATGTCACCGCTCCAAACAGCGCGAAACCACCGCCCAACAGCAGACAAAGATAGCTCAGCGCCATTAAGGCCAAATAATCAACCGTCTCGGGTCTCCAACCCGATCTCAGACCTAGCCAATATCCAGCCAGCGTGAGGAGACCCGCGCTCAGTAGCAGTGCAGCCGGCCTCCAAGCAGGACCAGTTCCCGGAGCCAGCTCCCCCTTCTTCAACCAGGCCAAATACAGGCTGACGCACGGGATCAGCAGGATGTGCGAATACATCCCATTGTGGAGCGAAAGCTGCGCCAAATCGTAAAGCGGCCTGCTAAAACTCACTGTGAGCAAAATGACCAGCGCGACCAGCCCGCCCGCCCGCGGGCCGAGAATTGCCCGGCTTGCCTCATGCGCCGGCGGCCCCGCCTCCGACAGCTGCCCTCCCCCTCTCCCATCCGATGGGAGAGGGCCGGGGAGAGGGGCCCTCGCCTCTCGAACTGAGTCAATCATTTTCTGGTTCAGCAGTCTTAAAAGTGGTAGCCAAGGTCGAGTCCGAATTGGGTGGTCGCAGTCCTGAAGCCGGAGGCATTCGAGGTATTATCGCTGGTGTGGTAGAATACTGAGACGGTGCCGTTCTTCAGGAACACGGTGCTCAAGCGGATGCTAAGGAACGTAAAATCATCCTCGCGGCTTACGCTTTGACCTGCGCTGGTGCCTTTATAGGTAGTCATGCGATACCCTGCCCTCAAATCGAGATAAAACTTTTTGAGCAGCCGCTGCCGGAAATTGCCAGCGAAATCTGTGCTCTCGGTGACCTGGCCCTGGAAAAAAGAGGTGTTGACCCGGCTGTCCGCGTTGAACGAGATCACCGTCGTCTCGAACAACTGGTCGTGGATGCTCAGCCCAAAGATAGGATCGATTAGATCCGGCAAGCTGGAGTCCACAAACTGCCGATCTTCAACTCCGCCACTTAACAAAAAGCTCCACTTGTCTCCGGCCCGCCAGTTGACTCGCCCCTGGACCTGCTCATAAGTCATGTCCGAGCCGGCGCTTAGATTGATGTAACCGCCTCCAGCACCGATGGCCACGCCAAACGCAGGCCAAAACTGGTCATTCAACCAATCCATGGTTGACCATTCATGGGAGTCAGTGAAATCTTTCGCGAAACGCGAGTTTTCGCTGGCACTCAGCTCCAGAGACAAACTGGTGCCGAGATGGCGGATGGCGCTGAAGGTTGTCGAATAGGTTTCCTGGTCCGTCTGGCGGGCCGTTTCGACCAGTGGCGTGGACCAGGAGCCATAATGTTCCGACAGCCAGAAAGTCCAGTCCTCATAGCTGGTCCCGCCCTCTACCAGCACCGATTGGTCGGTCGTATCCCGGAAACGGCTGTTGGAGTAAAAACGCAAGCTGGGCGTGTAGTCCATCTTCCAGTGCGGCCCCAGGTCAACCAGGACCCCAGGAGAAATCTCGTTGATGGCTGTCTGTGACCGCTGCCCGGGTTGGGCCTGCAAGCCGTCAGTGTAAAGCAAACGGTAGAGCAGATGGGCGTGGACCTGGAACGGCCCCCATTGGAGTGGCGTTTGAATCTCCGGCCCCGGTGGCGTCGCATAATTGTGGGCCAGTGGTTGAAACTGGTTGTCTGGCGTGTAGATGTTTTGCCGGAATTCCGACGGTGGCGGCGCCAGGAGCTCCTGCCCTGCCGCCCCGCCCAGGAACGTAACCCAACACAATATCGCGGCGCCTCGTTCAAAACCGGCGCCCACGCGCCAATATCCAAGTCGCGTTGGTTCTCGCCGCCCCAGGCGCATAGGCTGGTTCATTCCGGCCCTGCGAGCGCGTCAACGAACCGGCAGCGCTGTTCGAAAGCCAATGTCTCCAAAGTACTTCGTCGGCGGGTTGGACAGGTAACGTTCCGCGCAGGTCGCCCGTTCAGCCGTGGTCATGAATGAACCGCCGCGCATGATTTTGTAGGTCCCCGTCGCTGGGCCGGTGGGATCGACTTGCGGCGCGGTTGACCCGTTGCCGGTCGCCCAATCGTTGCACCAGTGCCAGACGTTCCCAGCCATGTCGAACAGGCCGAAGCTGTTGGCGGCAAAGTATCCTGACGGGGTAGTAAAAGGCGAGTCTGGCGCCGCGAATGGATTCGTGCCACGCACCGGACCAAGGTCATAGTAATTGTTCGTGCTGCTCTTGTAATTTGCTTGGGTGTTCGAGATGGTGTCTGGGATCGCCCATGGGAAACGGTGATCCTCGACCCCGCCACGCGCGGCCTTTTCCCATTCGGCTTCGGTTGGCAGGCGAATGCCCATTACGTTGTAGTCGCACGTCCACTTGGTGAGATCATAGCAGGTTGGATAACTATTCATTTGGTTCAAGTAATTGCAGTACGCTGCGGCTCCGTACCATGTTACATCAACGCAAGGATGATTCGTATGGCTCGGGCGGACGACAAATTGACCATTTGTAAAATGGATCACCGAGTCATATAAGCCAAGAACCAGCAACGGTTCCTGGGTGCCCTCAGTATTATATATGACATTGCTGACGGCCGTGATTTTTCCATTATTGTAAGCCCACTGCAACACCTCGGACATTTTTTGATTGCTTACGTGCTGTTTATCCATATAGACCGCGCTGACGTAAGATGTGTGAATGGGCAAGGCAACATGAGAGACCAAATCGGTCAGAGTGTCACCCTGGGTGAAAAATCCGTACGGGATGTAAACCATGTCCTTTGGCTGGTTGAGATCGCGAATCTTCAATGACATTATATGATTCGTATTGAACCCGCGCACCAGCGGAGACCACGCCGCAAGGTCCAGTGATTGCTGGATTTCATAGTAATCCCCACCGTTGACGTTCGTCCAGTTCAGGATACCAGCTTTGTCCAGCGAGACCGCGCTGTTGTTAGTCGGTGGTGAAACTCGATAGAACATGCGCTCCTGGGCGACGCAGGCAGACGCAGACATAGCCATTATCAAGGCCGCGCATTGTATATTTCTACTCATTGGTCGGGCCTCGGAAGGGTTACTTGATCAGACGATAGAACGCTGCGCTATTAGAGGCGCCCACTGTCATAACCTTAATATCACCTTCAACAATCGTAGAGGTGAGAACATTCGACCAGTCACCCGTGGTGGCCGCAGCGGATTGCAGCACGAAAGCGTCCGCCCAGGCGGGCCAGGTGACCCGGAAGTTGCCGTTAGTCTGACGGCTAAGTGCCACTGCCGGCAAGGTGTAGGCCCCGAGATCCACGCCGCCTTCGCCCTTGCCGCGCAATTTTGAGTCCGGGCGCAAGCGCAGGCCGTCGTCATCGGTGAAAGGTATGCCATCAGGCCCCAAGGGGTCGTCAATGTTGACAAAACCAGGATCGCCTCCATTCAAGTCCGGGTGCCCTTCGTTGAAGCCCACTTTTGCCGCGAAGCCAGGCGCAGCGCCAGCGACAAAATTGTTGTCCACGACGTAATTCGTCAACCCGGAGAAACCGTACCAGCCATGCAGATCCACGTTCTGGGTCTGGTCGCCACAGTGGACGAAGATGTTGTTCTTGAGGGTTGTCCCGGCGGCGTTTGCGAACTCCAGCGCGTGCGCATCTGCCGACACCACGGCCAGCGCTCCGGTCGCGATTTGAAAGAACGTGTTGTTGAGGTAGGTAACGTTCTGCACCGAAACGACGAATTGCGCGGCGTTGACGAACACATTCTTTCGGAACACGATCGGCCCGGAAGGCGGAGCCGTCGGCGCCAGGTGCGCCCCTAAAGCACCATCGAAATTCAACACGAAGTTCTCCTCAAAGGTGATGTTATATGCCGGCTGCGCGCCCCAGGTCTCAAAGACATCCGGCGATGGTATGAATACGCTATAAGGACTGGTGCGAATCAAATTCCGCCGGATAAGGTTATCATGCCCGAAGAACTGAAAAACGTTCCAGCCGTTTGCGCGCTCGATCGTGTTGAATTCGTACAGATTCGTCTCGCCCCCGCACCACACCACGTCATAGCTTAAGTTGCTGAACGTGTTGCTGCGGGCGATGCCGAAATCGGCTCCTGGATGGACCGACAGGCCATAATTATTCGAGGCGTCCAGGCAAGCCAGCAGGGGGACCTCACTGGCCAGGGCCTGGTTGGTCTGGAGCGTGATGATGGTGTCGGTCACGCTCTGGATTACCAGCGAGCGGCCATTGTTCTTCAGGGCGGTATTTTTATCTGCCTTGTACACTTTGAGCGTCTGGCCCGGCTTGAAGCCAGCGGCCAGGAACCCGCCCGTCGCGGAGGAAATCGAAAGGTCAACCGGAGAGTTAGAGCTGAAGACCAGATTGTTCGTCACGATCGAGATGCCGTCATGGATGGTGTTGTTGAGGATCTGGAAATGGTTGGCATTGGCGAGCACCTCGATGTATCCGATTTTCGGATCAGTTGCCGCCGAATGCCGGGTGATGTCAAAACCAGCGACGGTGATGTAGGAGTGCTGAATTGAGAACCCGCGCATGGTGGCTTGGCCCTGTGCTTGGAAGGTGATTCGGTTGGTTTCTGCGGTCCCTGGTCGCGTGGTGGTCACGCGCTCGTCGTAGCTTCCGGCGCTAACCATCACTCTATCGCCGGCTTGCATCGTATTGGCCGCTTTCTGAATTGTGGCCCAGGGTAAGGCGGCTGCGCCCGAATTCGTGTCGCTGCCAAATGGCGAGACGTAGTAGGTAACGGCCTGGCTCGGTATTGCGAGGCCAACACCCACCAGCAAACCGACTAGAGCACCGAAGCAGCAGTGTTTAGGGCCAACCATTAGCATTTTGGCAGGACTTATACGAATTCTGTACGACTCATCAGACCGTGAGGGGAGCTTTCTCAGCAGCCTGGCATACGCGCGGTCATCCGCGCCGCTGCTGGCGCTTTGGGCAAAAGATCGTTCGTCTCCTTGATTATCCGGGCCGGGTTGCCGCCCACCACGACCAACGGCGGGACGCTCCTGGTCACCACGCTTCCAGCAGCGACCACGCTGCCCTCGCCGATGCGCACACCGGGAAGGATTAGGCAATTTGCGCCGATCCAGACGTTGTCTTCGATTACAATCGGATCGGGTGCATCGATCGTGTGCAATCGCTCTTCGGGGTCGGAAAAGCAAAGCTCGTGGCCGTTCCAGTCGAAGATCTGCGTGTTGCCGGCAATCAGGCAGTTGGCCCCGACACGGATGCTGCGCCGCGCGTGCAGGCAACTGCCGTGGATTCTGGTGTTTGAACCGATGATGATCTCCGCCCCAACGCTGTCGGCGAAAAGTTTGACCGGAGAATGCAGGTTGATGTGGTAATGCCAGTTCCAGGAGTTCAAGGTCACCTTGTCCCCAATCCGGATAGAGGCGCCACGTTCGACATCTATGAGGGGCAAGCCATTTACCCGCAAGCGGCCTTGCAGCAAGACGCCCCTTTTCCAGCCCAAAAGTCTCGGATACAGCAAGCGGCTCAGCAGCGATTGCGCGGCCCGCCGGGGGCGCCATAGCCAATAAAAAAGGGAATGATTGGACATCGGATGTGACTTGCTCGTGGCGTAAGGAGATCTACTCGGCTCTCCTATGATTTACAGCCAAAAAGGCCCGTTCGCGAGAATGCAAATGAATTGAAATTGGCTGTCCGACAAGGATTTGAACCAAGACTAAGGCCTCCAGAGGGCCCTGTGCTACCGTTACACCATCGGACAGTTTACCAGAAAATAGTCGTTCAGCGCTCACGGCGCAATCGGCTTCGCATCAGATTTTGTCATAGCCAAGTTTTTTGACCCATTCATTGTCTCTGAACTCGGCGAAAACCCGGCTGGCTTCCTTGTCGGCCTTGAAGGCGTAACGGCGCTCAGGCCGGAGGTTGACGCACAGTTCCTTCACGCTCACTCGGTCGGACGCCAACCCGCAGAACTCTTTTAGCGAGTTCAAGTGAGTTTCGGGTTCGATCAGGATATCTTCGTACTTCACGGTGTGCGTTTGGTTTGTAATCCGCCCCAGGTGGTCGAAACATTTCTCGACATAGGCGGCCCACAAGGCCAGGCCCGATGCCAACGACAGCGAAACGGGAACAGCTAGTTTATCGTATCGACGGAGGGTGACAAAGCGCTCTCGAACAGCCGCGGCCCGGCGGTATAAATAGAGCAGGCCAGTTTCTTCGCTTCCGCCATTGTTCCGGACTTGCTGGGCTGGATTCTTCGAGGCTTCGCCCGACAGTCGCGCCACTGCTCTTTCGACGCTGCGCTGCTCCCGCATCCGCAAGCTCCTGGCCACGTCCATGGGATGCCTATAGACATGGATGATTTTTGCCTCAGGGAACAGGTCCAGCCACAGCGGGAGCAAATAAGTGTTGCGGGGGTCCTTCCAGCCCCAGGGGAAATCCAACTTGTCGAGCGACCCACACCGCGACCAATTCCGCGGTCCCAGGTAGGAAACGAAGCGTAGCGAGCGCAAGTCCCGCAGCAATTGCGCTCCGGCCTGCCGGCGCATGCCTTCGTGCCTCAGCAGATTCTCCACCGGTTCGGGATATTCCCAAGTCCCGCCGCAGACATTCATCAGCTTCTCGTTGCGCTCGACAAAGAACAGGGCTTCCGAGTTTTCCTGCAGGACCCAGCCGATGTGCAAACCCAGTTGCTGCAGCAGTCGCGTAAGCATGGTCGTCCCCGACCGGTGCATCCCAATGATGATGATGGGTGCCGTAGTGGCGCTCATGGACTAGGCTTGAAGACTGGAGAGCAGTGTAGGGGGTGATGTCTGAAGCGTGTTGCGTGATGCATGGTGCGTGGTCTGCGCCTATTCCAGGATCAGAAGTCGTAGGTAATGGCGGCAGCGGGTTGGCTGGTGCGCAGGGACTTCGGCAAGCGGGGAGAAATCCGTCTGTACCAGATCTTGTGGGCAAAAAGGGTCACTATTCCGCGGGCGGCGGAGCAAGCCCAGGCGCGAACGCGGCTGGCTGCCCCGTTGGCTTGGACGCGCATGACGGCGACACGCTGTTCCTTTCCATTCAGCAGGACCTTGTAATCGTAGTGGCCCATGCCGCTCTCCATAGCTTTGAAGCCCTCGTTGATGGCGGCTTCGATCAATTTAATCTGGCTGGTGCAACCGAGGCTGAATCGTTCCCATTGCCGCCCCGACAGCCGCGCGGGAAGCTCAGCGTAAAGCGTCTTGCCGAAGGCGAACGTATATTGGTTCGCAGCGACCTGATCACCAGCCATCAACTTGATGAACCTAAGCCGCCCCAGCCTGCCCTGGGCGCCGACAAGAGCGCGGTGAAACTCCAGGCCGTTAGGCCAGGCATGAAAATGGCCTGGGCGGCCTTCGCCCGCCCATTGCGAGGTGTGCTGCTGGACAAATTCCTCGAATTCCTTCTCAACACTTCCAGGGTCGCGGACAACTTCGGTCCGCACCGGCCAGGCATTTTCAAGCTCTCGCAGACGCTTTCTGCGGATCTTGCGCTCTTTGCCATCGAGGCTGTTCAAGTAATCTTCATATTTGGACGGGAGCGGAAACACGGTGTGCACCCCCCGCTGGACTGTTATCGGTTTCCTAACCAATTCCGGATGTGCTTTAACAACCGTCTGAAGAGATAACGCCGGTTCGTAATGCTCCGAGAATGGGCCGAAACTCAGCAAATCGCACCGCTCACGCGCGAAGAGATGAGTCACAACTGCTTCCCAGACCTGCCTCGCATAATCCTTATGCGCCGGCGGGTCGAATACCCTGGGTGGCGCGTTGGCGCCGATCAGCCGGGCCAGTTTCAAACCGAACGGCGCCAGGCCTATCGTTTCAATATAGAGCGGAACGATGGCTACGATGTCATCGCCTGAGTAGAAAATGAACAACCGCAGGCCCTTGTTGGCGCCATAGAACTGCCACCACAGCCGGCACCAGTCGTAAGACATGTAGAGCGGGCCACCTAGTGCAAGCACTGCCCGGTCCCATTGCTCGCGCATGGAATCCAAACCGTCGAAGCTGGTTTCGATTTTGCACCTGGGTCGCTCAGGCACTAAGTTCGTGCCGAGCGGCGCGCGTGCGCGATGGTCTTCGACCAATCCTGGCATATTCAGTGTTGGGTTGAAGTGCGCTAAATCGCTATCTCCGAATCCCTGTGGTTCGCGGTGATTTTTCAACGCTTCGTAAGCTCCGCCACGTACAACGTAGGTGGCTGCGCCGCCAAAGCCCTCCGTAGGCCGCCGATAACAAGGGTTACCCTTTTCGGTGGCTTTTGCGCCGGGATTCTCGCCAGGCGTCCTTCGCCCAACCGAACATCCCAGCCGACTTGAGCAGCCTTATTGCAAGCCGGATCGCTGCCATTTCTCCGGCCCGCATCGCATTGGCCAGCAAACCGGCGCGGTTCGGACCGAACAGAACCAGGTCAGCTTCCTCCCAATGCCGGTTGCACAGCTCGCGTTTATACTCGGCATCCCCGAGCCCGAAATCGAGTTCGGTCACGTCCCGCTGTTCGTACAGCTTTTCCAGTGCCTTAAGCTGAATGAAACGGCCGACCGCATAGCGCTGGAAGCCAGGATCGTAAGCCGTCCCAACGCCGAAAGCCCGGCCCTGATACTTGAGCACATGTTGATATGCGCAGGCCCTTCCATTCAGGTGGAGAAAGCAGGCCATGAAATGGCCTCGTCTTAACCACAGACTAACACGTTTCATCATTTCTTCCCCGCGCCAGTCTCTTTCCAGTCCCTTCTGATATGTCTTGGATACAATGGCCTCGGTGGTTGAAGTGATCCGATCAAGATCTTCGATGCGCTCAAACTGACTGACTGAAATTTCGCTGAAATCTGTTTCCAGGTGTTTTCTGTGGCGGTTCAAATTCTTGCGGATTTTGCTATCCAGGCCGCGGTAGAATTCCTCGTAGCTCTTGGGCAGGCGCAAGCTCCAGTGGAAATTCGGTGCATCCACAGACCCTCGACAAGGCTTCGGAAAATAGGACCTGCAGCGCTCCCACAGGGGGGACTGCAGATTCAACATGCGAAATCGGACCGCGTGCCAGAGGCCGCCAGCGAGCGACGCCTTGAGGACAACTAGAAGTCGATCAAGGTTCTCCCCGGACCAATCCCCCATCATCCCGCCGTAAATTACTTCCAGAACCTTGAGCCGCGGCTGCATGGCCGCCGCCAGGCCGGGCAAGTTGCTCAAATGCGAACTTCGGACGCGCCCTGCCAGGAGCGCCTTCACCTGCTCCCCCTGTCGCAATGCCAGGACGCATGGACCCTTAATCTCCTTTCGACCCTCCGTGATAAGTCGAAAAAAATCGGCGTCCGCGTTAGGATGCCATTGAAGTTGTTCCCATGCCTTGCTAACCGATTCGATCTGCTCAAATGTCGTCAGCAGTTGAATCTCGGATGAGATCGATTCCTGGCGCGCAATGCCCCCTAAGCTTTGAGCAACAGCTTGCATCGGTTTTTATCAATAGCTTTCGAATCTAATTGCCTTACTTGACTGATTTAACCCGTCAACACCCTGTCAACGCATCCGCTGGTTGCCGAGTGCACGAATCGGAAATTCGATGATGGCTCGCCGGGCGGTGCATCAATGTATTGCTCGCCTCATCCGGCTCCGCTCCACATTGCACCCGTCGCCCGGCTCTGGGAGTCTCGCTTTTAGGATTTCGCGCACGAGAGGTTTTTCATGCCAATTCATTTTTTGGAATTGAGAGCACATTTCTTAACATTTTGACTTTCAGACTCAAAAGCCGCACAATCTACTATACCTGTGAGCACCCAGACAGACATTTTAATCAAGCGCGCCGCTGCCGAACTTAAGACCGCCGGCGCACGGGAAATTTACGTCTTTGGCTCTGCTGCAAAGGGGACGGGTGATGCCGCTTCCGATCTCGACCTGGCGGTTTCCGGCCTGCCGCCGTCGGTTTTCTATCGCGTGGGCGCGCGCGTTAGTGATTTGATTGGCCGTTCCGTAGATTTGATTGACTTGGACATCAACACGCCGTTCACCCGCTACCTCCGCTCGGAGAATGAACTCGTCCGAGTGGGATAAATTCCGCAAACAACAGGCTGCGGAACGCGAACAATTGCAGCGTCTGCTGTCTGGAATCCAGGGACTTCTCACCAAATGCCGCAACACGGCTCCGACTGAAATCGAATTAAAT
>Ga0137381_10001356_pt1 | contig 16406 bp, 16 predicted proteins | sample SagtaG_16_FD_104808 | JGI IMG/M metagenome (GOLD analysis project Ga0137381, IMG submission 104808) | Vadose zone soil microbial communities from Sagehorn Ranch, Mendocino, California, USA - Sage2_L_115_16 metaG | ecosystem: Environmental > Terrestrial > Soil > Vadose zone | place: USA... | reverse complement strand
TATCGATGATGCCGCACTTCAAAGCTTCATACAGTCCGGAGCGGTACTCGCGCTCCGGCAGCGTTGCAAGCGCGCCTGGATCCACCAGCACGCAGCGCGGCTGATGAAATGTTCCCAAAAGATTTTTTCCTTGACGCAGGTTCACCCCGGTTTTTCCGCCGATCGCGGCATCCACCTGCGCCAGAAAAGTTGTCGGCGCCTGCACTAGATCGATTCCGCGCATGTACAACGAAGCCAGCAGCCCGGCCACGTCCCCCACCACTCCGCCGCCGAGCGCTACCACCACCGATTCTCTATCGGCGCCGCTTTTTATCAGCTTGCCCGCCAGTTCCTCGACCGTGGACATGGTCTTGTGGCGCTCGCCTTCGGGCATCTCGAAGAAGTGGTGAGTGAGTTTTTGCTGGGCCAGTGAGGCCGCCACCACTCCTCCCCAATGCTTGCGCACCGTGGAGGTGGTCACAATGTAAAACCGTGAGCGCTCCGGCAGCACACGCGCAAGTTCGCGCCCGCAACGTTTCAATATCCCGTGCTCAATTAGCACGTCGTAGGCATGCGGCTTCACCTGGATTGAAATGTTTTTCACGGCGCCATCATAACCTACACGTCGCGGCGTCGCCTCGCTCTACGAAGATTCGACCGGCCCGCGTGCTACCATTTTTCCATTCATGAAATCTGTTCCTTCCGAATCTGACTTCGTCGTCATCGGCGCCGGCATCGCCGGACTGCGCGCCGGCATCGAGCTGGCTGCTGCGGGCAGCGTGCTGGTATTAGCCAAGCGCGAGATCACCGAGTCCGCCACTCAGTACGCCCAGGGCGGAATCGCGGCCGCGCTCAGCGACGAAGATGAGATCAGCCTGCATCTTCAGGACACGCTCGACGCCGGCGATGGACTCTGCAATGTGGAAGCCGCCCGCGTGCTGGTGGAAGAAGGCCCGGAGCGCATTCAGGAACTCGTCGAGTGGGGAACGGCATTTGACCGCAGTGGCACCAAGCTGGCGTTCACTCGCGAGGGCGCGCATAGCCGCTCGCGGGTGCTGCATGCCCACGGAGATTCCACCGGGCGGGAGATCGGGCGCGCGCTCTACGCCAAATCCAAAACCCTTAAACGGATGTCGGTGGTGGAATTCGCCTTCAGCGCGGATTTGTGGATCAGCCAGGGACGCATCTGTTGTGTCCGCGTAATGAACGAAAAAAACCAGATGCAGCAGGTGCGCTCGCCGGCGGTGCTGCTGGCTACCGGAGGCCTCGGTCAGATTTATCGTGAAACTACCAACCCGGGGGTGGCCACCGCCGATGGCGTGGCCATGGCCTTTCGGGCGGGGGCGGAAATCAGCGACATGGAATTTGTCCAGTTCCATCCTACTGCGTTGTACCTGAAAGGCGCGCCGCGTTTTCTGCTCTCGGAGGCGTTGCGCGGCGAAGGCGCGTATTTGCGCAACAGTGAGATGGTCCGCTTCATGCCCAAATATCACCCCATGGCCGAGCTTGCGCCTCGCGACGTGGTGGCGCGCGCCATCATGCACGAAATTGAAATCAGTCCCGCCCCCGATCCTCTGGTGTTTCTGGACATGACCCACCTCGAGCCCGCCCATCTGCGCAACCGCTTCCCCAGAATTTATTCCACCTGTTTGCAATACAACGTGGATATCACCACCGACCTGGTGCCGGTGCGCCCGGCAGCGCATTACTCAATGGGTGGCGTGCGCACGGATTTGGAAGGACGCACCAGCCTACAGGGACTTTTTGCCGCTGGCGAGGTGGCCTGCACCGGCGTCCACGGCGCTAACCGGCTGGCCAGTAATTCCCTGCTGGAAGGACTGGTCTTCGGTGCCCGGGCCGGCAGATGTATGCGCGAGTCGCATCCCATCTCGCACAAGTTGTCACCTGCCGTCAACCAAGTGCTCGAACCTTCCGTCCTCAAGCCAGCCAGCAATTCTCCCGGCTCGGCCGAGGAAACTATCCGCGCCATACAAGACCTGATGTGGCGCGAGGTCGGCATCGTCCGCTGTGGAAGTGGCTTGAAAAAAGCCATCGCCCAACTGGAAGCCTTGCAGCCTCGGCCCAACAGGCAGAAGTCACGGCGCGAGTTTGAGGCCGCAAACATTCAGCAGGCAGCGCTGCTGATTGCCCGCTCGGCGCTGGTCCGGCAGGAAAGCCGCGGCGCCCACTACCGCACCGATTTCCCCTCCCACGATGCCAGCTTCCACAAGCACTCAATAATTTCCGGCGACCGGATTCGCTTCGAATAAGACTGAGTGGGACCCTGCAGCGCTTTCGCCATTGGTCCGCGGAAGCCAAGATTTTTCCTGTCTTACCCTCTTCTATCTGTTTGTGCCTGTGTGGCGCCTGGCTTTTTCTTTGCCGGAAATATCACCGATGCCGCCACCGAAATCGCCAGCACTCCGGCTACAACTCCCAGCGCCACGTGGGTTGGCAGGCTGTAATAGCTCGAAACCAGCATCTTCGCTCCGATGAACATTAGGATCGCGGAAAGCCCATAGTGGAGGTAATGGAACGTCTCCATCATTCCAGCCAGGGTGAAATAAATGGATCGCAGCCCCAGAATCGCGAAGACGTTCGAGGTGTACACAATGAAGGGATCGAGAGTAATCCCCAGGATGGCGGGGATGGAATCGGCGGCAAAAACGACGTCCGTAGTCTCCACCACCAGCAGCACAATGAACAGCGGGGTGGCGTAAACCCCCTCATTGCGGACAAAGAATTTTCCGTCCACAAAGTCTGGCGTCACCGGCATCCAGCGGCGAAAGAGCCGCAGCACCGGGTTCTTCTCCGGATGGACTTCGGCCACCTGGCGTTTCACCAGCCCCACTCCGGTATAGATAAGAAACGCCCCAAACAGATAAATCAGCCAGTGAAATCTCCGGATCAAGCTCACGCCGGCGATGATGAAAATGCCGCGCGTGATCAGCGCGCCGACGATTCCCCAGAAAAGAACTTTGTGCTGATAAATTCCGGGAACCCGGAAATAACGGAAGATCACCAGAAAAAGGAAAAGATTGTCAACGCTCAGCGATTCCTCGACCAGGTATCCGGTCACGAATTCAAGCGCCGGTGTACGTCCCCGCCACCAGAAGACCAGCACCGCAAAGATGGCTGCCAGCACCATCCACATCAGGCTCCAGCCAATAGCTTCTCCAAAGCGCATGGCTCGCGCCCGGCGGTGAAAGACACCCAGATCCAGGACCAGCATCGCCGCCACGAAAATGTTGAATAACACCCAGAAAGTCAGTTCGCTCAAGTCTCCCGCCTGCTGGGATTCTAAGGAACCTCGCCGCTTTCCGACAGCCAAAACCAACTTCTGGCTGCTGCTGCTCGCTTCAGTGGAATTCTTTGGTGCAAGAGCGAATTTTTGCCCTCGCGTAATCGCATTTAAAACTTGGGCTTTAGCCGCGATGGCAGCCATCCCCTACCGGGTGACGCGTATCTTTTATAAGAAGTCAGTTAGTCTTTCGGAGGTAAAACCATGCTCGCGCGCGCCCAGTTCAAATCACATCCCTTGCATCCCCAGTTCGTTGCCTTTCCCATCGGGCTTTGGACCACCAGTTTCATCTTTGACGCCATCGGCCGCAGCGCCGCCAATCCGCTGCTGTGGGCGGCAGGTTTTTACGCCCTTATTGCGGGATGCGTAGGCGCGGCGCTGGCCGCCGTGCCGGGCGCGATTGATCTCTTTACGGTGGTCCCGCCAAACTCCAGCGGCAAGCAGCGAGGCCTGGTTCACGGCGGCCTCAATAGTCTGGTGCTGCTGCTCTTCATCTACATCGCTTGGCGTCGCGGCGCTCCCGGCGAAATGCCCGACAACCTCTCGCTTACGCTTTCCGCAGTAGGAGTAATTGGCCTTGGGGTTTCCGGATGGCTGGGCGCGACTCTGGTCTATCGCAACCAGATCGCAGTGGATCACCGCTATGCCAATGCCGGCAAGTGGAAGGAGCGCACCCTCAGCGGATGGGACCGCCCTGTCTGTCACGAGGGCGAACTCGGCCTCGGGCAGATGATGCTGGCGCGCGTGGCCGGCGATCGGGTGGTCGTAGGGCATTGCAGCGATGGCATCGTCGCCTTCAGCGATCACTGTACTCACAAGGGCGGACCGCTCTCCGATGGCGCTCTCATGGGCTGCGCTGTGCAATGTCCCTGGCACGGTTCCAATTTCGACGTCCATACCGGTCGGGTGATTGCCGGGCCGGCGGAGAAAAAGATTGATGTCTATGAGGTCGAGGTGCGCGCCGGAGAAGTTTACGTCACCGTCAAAGACAAGAAGACCAAGAAGAGCGACAAAAACGAGAAGAGCGACAAGAGCGAAATCAAGAATGAGCGCAAAGCGGCATAGCCGGAAGCAAGCGCCGGAATCGTGACAGAGTCACAGAGACTGATGTACAAAAACATTCTCTCTGGCTCTGTCGCCATTTTTTATAGAGAGTCCACAAACTTCTTCCACGGGGTCGCGCTCAACGTCTCCGTGCTAGCGTGCCCATAAGCGCGTCCCTGGCTCTGTCGCCATTTTTTATAGAGAGTCCACAAACTTCTTCCACGGGGTCGCGCTCAACGTCTCCGTGCTAGCGTGCCCATAAGCGCGAATGATCATGGCGGCACGCTGCACTTGTTCCTCGTCCTGAGAATCAACAATATCCAGCACATCAAATCTTCCCATCACCGCGTAGCTCTGCTTCCAGTGAACATTCGGGCACTGCTTCTTGATCTTCGAGCTCACGGTGTCGGCAATCTTTTTGAAATCTTTGGGATCGCTGAACGCTTCCGGGGACAAGCGGCTGAGGATTATGTAAGTGGCCATCTCATACCTCCTGGTGACAACTCTCTCTCACCTGCCATCGAGCAGGTGGATGGTTTCCAGCAGGACATTGCCCACAATCTCTAAGCTCTTGGGGCTGAGCTTGTCGAGCGTGTCCTGCGGCGTATGCCAAAAAACGTTGTTGTATCCGTAGTCAAAATCAATTAAGTCGGCCACCGCAACGCCGGCGCGCGCAAACGGCAGGTGGTCGTCCTCAATGGTAATAGTCCGGGCGAAAAAATGGGACTGATAGCCAAGCCGGGTAGCGGCCTCCCGCACCGTGTCCAGCAACCACGGAGTTGAATTCTGGTCGCGATCAATGTTCAGGTCGGCATCGCCCACCATGTCCGCCAGTAGGAAGGCTTTGATTTTTTTTGTCGTCCCCTCGTGCTGCCATTTTTCCGCCAGATGGCGGCTGCCGTAGAGGCTGTCGGTTGCCGTCCACTGCCGCACTGCCTCTTCCGCGTCCAGCCATACCAGCCACACGCTTTCGCCCTCCCGCGGTTTTCTCCGCAATGCGCTGGCGAGTTCCAGCAGCAGCCCGGTGCTCGAGCCGCTATCGTTTGCTCCGACATAATTATTCAGCGAATAGATAGTGTCGTAGTGGCCGGCGACCACGATGATGCCTTCTTTTTTCCCGGGAAATTTGGCAATGAAGTTGCGCGCCGGCAGCGCCCCCACCGGAGTGGCGGCCGTAAACCCATCTTCCTCCAGTTGGTCAGAATGGAGATGGGAACGCAAATAGGCTTCCAGCTTGCGGTGCCCGGCGCTGCCGATGGGCCTTGGCCCGATCGCTACCACCTCCCGCACATACTGCATGGCGCGAGCAGAATTCACCCGCAGCGCTGCTTTTGCCGGCGGGAGCGAGGCCATGGACCCCGTGGGCGGATTTTCGAAAATAGCCTCGGCCGCCGAAGGAGAGATTTCCGCCTTGGGGGTGGCCGGCTTGGGCCTGCACGCGCCCAGGTTCAAGGCTCCCAGCAAGATGATTCCTGAAAGTAAGCGCCGTCTAAATCCCGCATTCACGGTCTCATCCTTGCGGCCTTCACAAGCGCCAATCCGGCCGCCGGATTAAGCTTTGCTCTTCCGCCGCGCCGGATGCACCAGCCACGCGATTCCAATGCTCACCAGGTATAGCGCCACCATGGGGGCCGCGAAGATGCACATATTCATGATATCGGTGGTCGGGGTCACGATCGCGGCAATGACAAAGATGACTAGAATCGAGTAGCGCAGGTTGCGCCACATCCATCCGGGGCTCACCACTCCCATCAAGGCCAGAAAAAAGACCAGAATCGGCAGCTCGAAGACGATCCCCAGCCCCACGATGATGGTCAGGAACAAATCTGTGTATTCGCCGATGGTGATCATGGGCTGGAATTGCTGCCCGTATCCGATCAGGAAGTCGAGGGCGGCGGGATAGACGGTGGTGTATCCGAAGAAGCCGCCGGCCAGGAACAGTCCCACGGTGCTGAACATAAAGGGCAGCACGTAGCGTTTTTCGTGGCGGTAGAGTCCCGGCGAGATGAACATCCAGAGCTGGTAAAGAACAAATGGTGAGGCCGCAAACAGTCCTGCAATCAAGCCTACCTTCAGGTAAATGTTAAAGGGTTCAGTCGGATTCAGGTAGACAAGTCTCTCGTCGAGCTTGTGGCGGTGCAGGGCCTCCATGATGGGCCGCTGCATCAGCGCGAAAATCCCCGCCGCGTACCAGAAACAAACTCCAAACCCAACCGCCACTGCCAGCAGCGAGTAGATGATGCGCCGGCGCAGTTCCTCCAGATGCTGGAGGAAGCTCATGCTCTCCGTGCGCGCGGCAAGCTGGGTAGGGGGCGCCGGTTCGAGCGCGATATCAGGCATTCGATCCCTGAGAATTTGAGGCTTCCGGGATTTCGGAGCTTATTGCATGATCGGGGCTGGAGAGGCTGTGCACCACTCGTTCTTCCGCAGGCGCGGGCGGCAGTATGGTGTTCTCAGGATGCGTGGTCTCTTCCACTTCAATGTTGCGGATCTCTTCCTCAAACTGCTGCTTGAATTCATTGCTGGCCCGCTTGAACTCGCCCAGGGCGCGGCCAAGCTGCCGCCCAATTTCCGGCAACTTCTTCGGCCCAAAGAGGATGAGGGCCAAAAGAAATATAAAAATCATCTCCGGAAAGCCCAGATTCATGCCTCAATGATACTCGTCGCCGTTTTTGCCAGCAATGCGAATGGCCAAGTAACCGCGGGCGCGCCGCGAAACGTTGCAAAACCTGCAACTTTCGCAGCCTGGGTGACTCCGGCAGCATCCAAAAGAAATACCACCCGGCAGAACAAAGTCTCGGGTGAAAATTGCTGATGTGAGCTGCTTTTTTACCGTGCTATACTGCAGTTCAGCTCACCTGGCGCAACCGCGTCCCGAAGGAAAACAAGGATGGCCCGCAGTTCTCGTCGTTCTCTCCTCCTGGTTCTGATCGTAATCCTCAGTTGCGGATTCTTGGGCGCTGTCTTTGGACAACGCGTAGGCAACGGCGCGCCCGCCAGCGATGGCGATATCCGCGACAGCTTGCGCTCCTTTTCGCAGGTCTATGACGTCGTCGAGCAAAATTATGCCGAGCCGGTGAATGCCGATAAAGCCATCTATAACGGCGCCATCCCCGGCATGCTGCGCGCCCTTGATCCTCACTCCAGCTTCTTCGATCCCAAAGCCTACGCTCTCATTCGCGAAGAACAGCGTGGCAAATATTACGGCGTGGGCATGACCATCCAGCCCCGCAATAACAAGGTGATCGTGATCGCCCCCTTTGTGGGGACTCCCGCTTATAAAGCGGGCATCCGCCCCGGCGATGTCATTGTCGCGGTGGATGGCAAGCCCACCGATAACCTAAGCACCAGCGATGTGGCCGAAATGTTGAAAGGCCCCAAGGGCACCACCGTCCGCGTCACTATTTTGCGCGAAGGCGCGGAAAAGCCGCTGGAGTTCAGCTTGGTACGTGATGAGATTCCGCGCTACAGCGTGGATTTGAAATTCATGATCCGGCCCGGCATCGGTTACATTCATCTTGCCGGCTTCCAGGAAACCACCGATCGCGAGGTCGCGCAGGCGCTGGAGGAATTCGGCGACAACCTGAAAGGCCTGGTCCTCGATCTGCGCGGCAATCCCGGCGGCCTGTTGAGCGAAGGCGTGGGCGTGGCCGACAAATTCCTCAAAAAGGGTGCCGTCATCGTCTCCCATCATGGGCGCTCATCGCCGGAAAAGGTTTATCGCGCCAGCCACGGCAACGGCGGACAGGAATATCCCCTCGTTGTGGTGGTGAATCGGGGAACCGCCTCCGCGGCAGAAATTGTCTCCGGCGCCATCCAGGATCACGACCGCGGCCTGATCGTGGGCGAGACCACCTTTGGCAAAGGCCTGGTGCAGACCGTATATCCCTTGTCGGAAAACACCGGCCTGGCCTTGACCACCGCCAAGTACTACACCCCCAGCGGACGTCTGATCCAGCGCGAATATAACGGCGTCTCTCTTTACGACTACTACTACAATCGCGAGGGCGAAGAGAACAACGCCAATCACGAGGTCAAGGTCACCGATAGCGGCCGCACCGTTTATGGCGGCGGCGGAATCACCCCCGACGTAAAAATTCAGGCCACCAAGACCAATCATTTCCAGGATTCCCTGCTGCAACACTATGCCCTCTTCAACTTCGGCAAACGCTACCTGGTAAACCATCGCGTGAACCGCAATTTCGAAGTGGATGATCAGGTCATGCAGGATTTCCGCAAGTTCCTCGATGAACAGAAGATCCCCTTCACCGAATCCGAACTGGCAGAAGCCAATGATTGGATCCGCTCCAACATCAAGAGTGAAATCTTTATTGACGAGTTTGGCCAGCAGGAAGGGTTGAAAGTGCGCGCCGAATCCGATCCCCAGTTGCAGAAAGCGCTGGAACTGCTCCCCCGGGCGAAAGAACTGGCGGAGAATGCCAAGAAAGTCATCGCCGAGCGCAACAGTGCCCGCGGCATGGACCGCTAAGCAAATTCTTAATGCCCATCTCTGTTAGTAGAGACGTAGCGTGCTACGTCTCCGCCATCAATAAACGTGCAGGAGCCTGCCGCTACCGCCCCGGACGTCCCGCAATCATCATGCCGGCGCCCACAATGAGCAGCACCGCTCCCACCGCCGGCGATACTTTTTCATTGTGCTTCACCTGCACCCCGATCGAGACATCACCAGTCTTCACCCCGTGCGACTCCTGCCGGGGAATTGTTACGAAGAAAGACGCGACCCCCAGCACCAGCACAACCAATCCAATCCAGAATAATGGTTTCATCGCTTGCGCTCCTTGGCTGCAAATTTCCGCGAGAATGCGTGTTCAATCGCCAAGCCCGGCGCCGTAGCCCCCCGAGTTCAGCTCTCCCCCAGGATTTCGTAATGATTGATACTGGCTCCCACTCCGCTGCTGCCATCGGGAATGGCATCAATCCGCAGGATGCTCGCCCGGCAAAGCGCCCACACTTCCTTCGCGCCCCCCGGGGCGGTCAGCTCCGGCGGAAGCTGCACGATCACGGTGATCTCCGAGCCCACCACAACTGCCTCGCGGGTGTAGAAATACACGCCCCCCGCACTCACGTCTTTGGTTACTCCAAACTCTTTGGGCGCGCTGCCGTCTTCCGGTTTCCGCAAGAAGATCAACCGCATGGGAAACCGTTTCGTGCTTCTCAACTCTTTTTTCTTGAAGATCATCAAGCAGTGCCAATCACTGTTTGGCCGTCCTGATTTTAGTCACAGCTAGATGCGCGGGCAATTTTTCCGCTGCTGATTTGATTTGTCACTCCGACCGTAGCTTTGTCATCCCCAAGCGTAGCGAGGAATTAATCCCGCAGAGCGGATCAGTACGACCTGGATCCACCGTGGAGGAGCAGGCCGCGGCTTTGATTTGTCATTCTGAGCGTCGCGAAGAATCCCTATTCCCTGAATCGCTGCAGAGACCAACGTCTCTTGTAGCCTGCTTTTTTTTGCGGCGTACCCCGCAAGATTAGAAGCCCAGCCTGTCATCGGCCGATGGGCCGTAAATTGCCGGCACTGGTTGGCCGTTCAGACGCAGATACACCCCCAGTTGGGCGCGATGGTGCACGATGTGGTTAATGAACATCTCCCGGTAGGCAAGAAAGCGCGAGCCTTCAAAGAGCGTCTTCCCCCCGGAAGATAGCTTCCAGTTCTGCTTCCAGGCCGCATCCGGCAGGCCCGCAAGCGCGCTCCGCACCTTGGCTGCGCCTTCATCCAGCACTTTCACCAGTTGCGCCGCCGACTCAAACGCCAACGGCTTGTAGCTGCCCTTGGAAAAATCCACCTCCGGCGTAGTCAACACGCTCAATCCAAAGCCCGCAAGCTCGGCCACGTGCGGCGCCAGCCTGCCTAGCGGCATGGACTTGGGATGGGGCGCGAACTGGCCCTTGTCAGCCGGCACCCGCTCCAGCGTCGTGCGCGTCTTCTTCATCTCTTCGTCAAATTCCGGCAATAGCAATTCGCTGATAGGCATCTCTCCTCCGGCTCGTTCGCTAAAACAAATTAAATGGCCACCGCTTCCAGGATCGAGAAGCTGCCCCCGACCTCAATCTCGCGCTCAAAGCGGAAGCCGGTCTGGGCGAGCAGCTCCGCGTGCTCGTGCTGGGTGCGTTGCCGCCCTCCGGCCAGAGTTAGCATGTGGATGTCCAAAACCTTGGCCGGGTTCGGCTTCGCATCCTCGGGAATAATGGCCTCGATCAGCAGCAGCTTGGCGCGCGCCGGCGCCGATCGTCGCAGGTTCTTTAAAATTTTTGCCGCATCCGCATCATTCCAGTCATGGATGATGTCCATCATCAGATAGGCGTCGCACGCCGGCAAGTCGTCTGTGAAAAAGTCTCCGCCCTGGAGCTGCAGCCGTTCCGAGGTCGCGCCCGCAGCCTGTTCGATCACGTGCGGCAGATCAAACAGCACCCCCTTGGTCTTCGGCGCTGCCCCCAGCACCGCTTGCAGCAAGTGGCCGCGTCCACCGGCGATATCGCCAATCCGCCTAAACCCGGAAAAATTGTAAGCCGCAAGGATGCCGTGGATTTGACCTTGCGCTTTGCCGGTCATGGCTTGGTCGAAGATTCGCCCCGCCTCCCGGTCGTCAGCAAAGTACTTCCACAGGCCTCCGGGGACCACCTTATGCGCCGCCGGCAGCCCAGTCCGTATCGAGTGCTCTAGCTCTCCATATGCTGCCCAGTTGATGGGCAGGCCAAGCATCCGCACAAAAGCTCGCATCGATTGCGGATGGTCGGCCCGCAACAGCCGCGAAGCCGGGGTGTGCCCAAAGCGGCCGTCACGCGATTCGAAAATTCCATACGAGGAGAGCAGACGCAGCACCCGGCCCAGCGCCCCGGCATCGGTACCGGTCGCCTTCGCCAGTTCTGCGGCTGTCCGCGGGCTCTCGTCCAGCGCGTCGGCCACTCCCAGCTCGGCCACTACGTGCAGGCATCGCGATATGGAATGCCCACCGGCAATTTGCATGATCGTGTCAAAAGGCGTGGGTTGGACGGAGGTCGCAGTGGACATGCCAGTAGCTCCTCTAGATAAATGCCAAGTGCCAACTGCCAGGGCAGCTCGGCCCGTTTCTCCCACTCTTTTTTCCCGGAGGAATCGGGCCGCCGCTCTCTCGGCAGGAAAGTTCCCACGCCATCGGCGCAGGAACTGGGCGAAGGATGCTAAGTCCGCCCCCGGCAAAAGTCAACGCAAGGCCGCGCGGGGTAGTGTTTTGGCGTAGGGCGACGAACGGTTGCTCCCTGCCAGAACTTGGTGGAACTGGTGGGGATATCGAACTTGATTTTTCCGTTTTCTAAGTAACCAAAAATTGTCGTGAAAAATCAGGCAGCAGGACGTACAACTGTCACTCAAACTGTGCACGTTCGCTTTCTTTTTCCTCGCTGGTCCACAAATAACGTTATTAACCACAGTTTCTTCACAGTCATTTCTTCATTATTGTTTTCGAGCCGCGAAGGAAGGGCTAGCCTGCAATCTGCAGCGAGGTTGGGGAAAATTTACAGCAGGTAGGGTTCAGGAAGCGAAGGTACTGGTCGACGCTGAAAGAAGCGTCACAGCCCAGGAACAGGGAGCATCTCAAGCGGCCCGAGGTTCGCGATGGGGTGGGAGGAGCCGCCTGCCCTTTTAGACGACTTCTTCTACCCTGATTTGTGCATGCAGTCCTTAAACAGCACAATACCCAGAGCTTCACATCGACAGGAGAACCGAAAAAGCCGAAAAAGTCTGGCTTGATGAATGTTAGCGCCAAAACGAGCACAATGGTGAACTGCTGGGCAAGCCCGCTAGGAGGTTGTGGGGGCAAGATATCCCGCGAGCATCTTGTCTCGCGTGCTTTGTTCATCGGGGATCATATTGCCGTCCAAGGTTTCCCGTGGTGCAAGAATGAGCCGAAGACAATTGGCCTTGCGAACGTGACAGCAAAAATTCTGTGCGGAAAACACAATAGTGATTTGTCCGACTTAGATTCAGCTGCTGCCAAATTTTTCGACGCAATCCGCCAAGCGACCCGCATCTGTAACGTGCGATCAAAGCTGAAACCGGGCATCTGGCATGTAAAGCGATTTGCAGTTGATGGGCTGAAGCTAGAACGCTGGTTTCTGAAAACACTGATTAACTTGGCCTGGACGGCAAAACATCCGATTGGTCCGCAATCAGAGATGATCGGAGTACCGTCCGCCGACCTTGTCGAGATTGCGTTCGGGTTGAAGCAGTTCGAACGAGGCGCAGGACTGTATACAGTCGCTCACGTGGGCCAGCTGATTCACTCGAATGACACCGTGCAATTTGCGCCCATGATCAAGGACGACCTGTACATCGCAGGCGGACTGTTCGTATTTCGTGGATTTAGATTTTTGTTTATTCTTGTTTCAAAGCAAATCTCACGGTTACCGCTCGGGATCGGTTTACCCGGCGAAAACTGGGGAGCATCACAGTTGAATTTCCACAACAGAGAAATGCGCGGAACGGTAGGGAAATATCTCTCCCATATCATAAAGATTAAATGGTGAGTGCGTTTCGCTCTCATCAATCGCACGTCGAGCATGACACAGTTCCGTAGCTTGGGCCCGTTGATGCGGTATTGGCCGGTTGCCCACCGCGCGGAGGGCAAACGTGGGCTGCGGTCATTGCCGAAACGCCTTATCAGAAGCGCGCAACGGGACGTGAGAGCCTGGAGCTGGGAACCCCATCGAAGGCGAGCCCACCCTCAAGCGGCAGAGTTAAGAAGCCAACAATGTAACTGGCTGATTCCAGAGCATATATAAATTCCCCCTGCAACTCCCCGGCCCAGCCGCAGCCGCGGTCTGATCCGGCGCGACTGCGAAGCGATGCCGAGGAGCTGGCAGAGCTGGCGCGCTCCGTGAGCGCTGACCTCAACCAGTTAAATCGGGGACTCCTGCCGAAAGATCTCGACAACAAACTCAGGCGGATCGAGAAGCTCGCCAAGCAGTTGCGGCAACAGCTCATCCGCTGAGAGCAGCGAAACGGAAAACTCTCGCCGGCCCCGCGAATGTGTCCCCGAAAATCTAGCAATCAGGCGCTGCTCAATCAATCAAGCTCAGGGCTACTCATCATCAGCGCATCCGCGTTTCTTCCGTAATTGCAGAGATTTTCTTGGCCTGCTCCCGCTCCTCTTTCCCGGGCGGCAGTTGGACCCCCGTGCTGCCCTCCCAGACCTGCCACAGGAAACGGCGATCGCCATAACGCTTGAAGATCAAACGGGTGCCCTCCGCTTTGGCCGACTCGATGGGCTCCCGGAAGGCCATTGCCGTGCGCCGCCCGTCGCGGCTTTGCACTTGCAGAGAATTTCCGAAGTTGCGGATGACATAGCTGCCCGGCGGCAGGATCTTGCCGCCCACGGTGAACTCCTCCTCGGTGGCAAAGCGGATGACTTTGCCGCCGATGCCATTGGCAGGCGTACGCCCTCCTGCGCCCCCGCCGCCACCGCCGCCGCACCAGCCGTAAGCCGAGACCGAGAATGCCAGACAGACGCTTGCCGCCATCAGAATCCGGAGTGTTTTGCGTGCCATTGGAACTCCTTTCGCTGGCACCCCGCAGGTGCCTCTAACCTATAAAGCGAAAAAGGAGGTGAAAAGCTGCAAACCTCTCTTCAGCCGGGCCTAGGGCGGCATAATGCATTTCAGGGGATGCAGCGGGGGCTTACGACGCAAACAGCGAGCTGCATTGCAGGCCGCTCAGCCTACCGGCGAATTCCCAAGCGCCGCGAGGGACCTGTATTTAATAAGAAGAATTGGTGGAGCTAGTCGGGATCGAACCGACGACCTCATCGTTGCGAACGATGCGCTCTCCCAGCTGAGCTATAGCCCCACACTCCTGGAAAGGAAAAAACTGGCAGCAACTCGATTTTATCAGGCGATCAGGACGCCGAACAGCAATCGTCAATTCGCAATCTTCAATCTGCAATCCTTCAGCAATCTTTAATCTGCAACGTTTCCGCAATCTGCAATCGTCACTCGGCAATCTTCGATCCTCTCGTATAATCAATGGGTGAATTCCGTTCGCCAAATCGCCGCGGCCGACTTCCCCACCCGCTGGGGCGCCTTCCGCATATACGGCTTCGAAGGACAAGTTTCCGCCGCCCAAGGCCAAAAAGAATCGGCGGTCGCCTTGGTCATGGGAGATCTCACCTCTGCTCCGCCGCTGGTGCGCATCCACTCGCAATGCCTGACCGGGGACGTCTTCGGCTCTTTGCGCTGCGATTGCCGCCAGCAACTCGAGCTGGCGCTCTCCATGATCGCCGCCGAAGCTGCCGGGGTGCTCATCTACGAAGATCAGGAAGGCCGCGGCATCGGACTGATGGCCAAACTCCAGGCCTACGAGCTCCAGGATTCCGGCCTGGACACGGTGGAAGCCAACCAGCGCCTCGGCTTCAAGCCTGACCAGCGCAGCTTCGCCTTCTCCGCCGAAATCTTAAAGTCGCTAGGGCTAAAGCGCGTCCGCCTACTCTCCAACAATCCCGAAAAAGTCGCCGCCCTTGAAGCTGCCGGAATCAAGGTGGTGGAGCGCGTTCCCTGCGAAGTCGAGCCCCACTCTCATGCCCAAAACTATCTAAAAACCAAGCAGCAAAAACTGGGACACCTGTGCACCGCGCGCTAAAGATCCTCTACTTAATCCAACCCTTTACCTATTCTCTCTAAGTCATTGTTTGCGTTGAAATATTTTGCCCAGCGCTTTCCGGTTGCGGACTGGCAAATTTTGCAGCGCCGCCCGCGCCAAAGCCAGATACGTCTCCCGCGCCCCCGGAATTTGCCTAAGCGCCCTCAAATGTTTTTGCACCGTAGTCACGTCGCCGCGCACCAGCGGCCCGCTGAAGGCTGCGGCCGCCCCCTGTGCGAAATAATTTTCCAGCGTCTGGCGGATGATCGGCTTCATCCCCCGCCGCGCCCAGGCGCGCTCCACCCCGGCTCTGGCGGCGATGCCTTCCGCGACCGCCAGGCCCGAAACCAGCAGCGGCGAGGCAAACGCCCCCCAGGCGTGATAAAGCGGCTTCTTCTTTTTTGCGATTGTGAAAATCGCTCCGCCCAAATCGCGGACGATCCTGCGGCATACGCCCACGGCGGCGGCATCGCCCTCGACCGCAAACACCACTCCTTTGAGCGACGGTGGCGTCCCGCCGGTAAACGTCATCATGGGATGCAGCGACGCCACCGCCGCGCTGCGCCGCCGCAGGGCGCGCAATTCATCGCTGGTGAGCGCACCGCTGGAGTGCAGCGCAATCTTTCCCTTCCACCCCGCGCTCGCGAGTTCTCGAGCCGAAGAAGCGATGGCGCCATCGTTCACGCAGAACCACACCAGCCCGGCTTCGAGCCGTGCGCTGGAGACCGTGGCCGCTCGCGCCCCCACGCGCCTGGCCAGCGCGCGCGCGCGTTCCTGCGATGCGCGCTGCTCCCGCGAAACGATCTCGGTAATTTTGTAGCCGCCTTGAGCGAGTGCGAGCGCCAGCGCGCTTCCCAAATTTCCGGGGCCGATGATCGCGATGCTAGGTTTGCCTGGGCTCATTCAATTCCGCGAACAACCTTACCGCGAAAATGTTCCACGTGGAACAATTACGGGGCATGGCGCTTAGCAATTAAAGATAAGGGGCGGCAAGACAGTAACGGCGTACTCTGCCCTAAAAGGCAGGGGGCAATCACCTGAAAGGCGCGTCAATCGCGGCTTTCCTCTGTTAACCATCTTGACACTATCGGCCGGAAGCAGGAAAATAGCTCACAAGCAGATCAAGCAGGTCTCCGATAGTACTGGATGCGCACGTTCATCCGCCCTTCGTCGCGCACCGCATCAAGGCTTCCCAACCTGATTGAAGCGAATGTTCCCCGCACAGTTGAATGGCTTGCGGGTCAAAGCCATGGAGGAAAGACGCAAGTGGATCGTATTAAGGGAAAAGTGAAATGGTTTAACAATGCCAAAGGGTTTGGCTTCATCGGGCGCGAAGATGGGCCCGATGTTTTTGTGCACTATAGCGCCATCAGTTCTGAGGGATACAAGAGCCTTCAGGAAGGCGATGAAGTGGAGTTTGAAATCACCCAGGGACAAAAAGGGCCTCAG